>Ga0123327_1004032_pt1 | contig 10377 bp, 14 predicted proteins | sample BioC13SIPDNA_4_FD_89701 | JGI IMG/M metagenome (GOLD analysis project Ga0123327, IMG submission 89701) | Anaerobic biogas reactor microbial communites from Washington, USA - Biogas_R1_B C13 SIP DNA | ecosystem: Engineered > Bioreactor > Anaerobic > Unclassified | place: Washington, USA...
GCTCCGGTCATTCTGTTGGATGAAGCCACAGCCAGTCTGGATGTAGAAAACGAGAGTGGAGTGCAGGAAGCCCTTTCAAGGCTTGTTCGCAACAAGACCGTACTTATTATTGCGCACCGAATGCGTACAGTGGCCAGTGCGGATAAAATTATCGTATTGGAAGCCGGAAGAGTGGTTCAACTGGGGACTCCAGCAGCACTTATGGAGCAGGGTGGCCTCTACAAGCATATGGTCGAACTCCAAACTGCGAGTGCTGCATGGCAGCTACAATAAAAATGCTTTTCAGAGTTAAGGTACGGATTTGCAGAATAAAAAGTTTTTATAGCCTGCCCGTATGATACGGACAACCGAGGCCGACGGGTAGAGTTATCTCTAGTCTTCGGCCTTCTTTCTTATTAATTAGGTATTTATATATATATAGCTTTATGTCTATATCCATGTCCCTCAACGAGTCACATTTGCAAAGGAGGAAAGTTTTGATGGGGAGTTTTGTATCTTGGAGGATCCTTTAATAACATTAGCCTATGATATTTCTTGTATCAGAAATTGTCATATCATTGTACGAGAGATCCAGAACATTACCCGAAGTAGATGCCCAAAGATCGCAAATAGAATATATTTCTCCTTTTGAAGAACGCAACTCCAATAGGCAAATATATTCATTTACGGTTAGTGTATGCGTATAGGGTATAACATCTGTACCAAACGACAAGTATAGAAACTGTGTTTCAGGTGGGTTCCATCTGTTATGCGTTTTGGACGGCCAAGGGATAAAACGATCTTTCCCATATTCTGTTCCCTTAACCGCCCTGCACAGAACATCAGTTTCAGATAGCGGGTGGAAAAATTTATCTTTATGAACCTCAATACATTATTAAAACATGTCATCAAATATTTCAATAAATGTTTTCAATCCGTCGTCTGAGGAAGTGATATGCTGCCACTGATCCTCAATAATTAGCGATGCAGAATATATCTGAAAGTCATCTAAGAACCGAAAATAGAAATCGGACGAATGAGGGCCTCCGTAGAAAGTTTTGTACTGATCCAACAAATGAATATATTCACCGGGCATATTCAAATCAGAAAACACATCTTCCACCAATATTTCACTAGACATGGAATAGACGGAGTTTATACACTATATTAAGTAGCACAGACGATCTGTGTTTGTTTGGTTCCATATATCTTTTCTGATGCGCTTGCTAATAAACAAAAATTCCTTACGGCGCATTTTGGAAAAATTCTCCAAACATTAAGCGCTTGAAGCATTTTATCAGTAGCTGAAATTGGTTTTATTAGCAGAGAATTCATAACAATCACCATCTATCAAGATAAAATTAAATTATATACAAAGATGAGCGTGTAATCAACATTAAATACGAGTAGGTGCGCCTACGGCCACGACATTTCTAAAAGCCCACCACATCAGCAAGGGTGAGACAATCGCGCAGTCTTTGAAAGACCGCTTCGACTATGGGCAAAACTCCGAGAAAGCCGAGGGCGGGGAGCTCATTTCCTCCTATGAGTGCGACTACATGACCACCGATGCGGAGTTCCTTTTGAGTAAGGCAAAATACACGGCCATTATTATAATTCGACCTCGCTGGACTGCACCCGGAAATACCGAGACTTTTGGAGATTGGCGCGGGCCCTGCGGCGGCTCTCCGACCGGGTATGTCTGGAAAATGACCTGTCCGTGATCACCAACCCCAAGCTGCACAGCAAGGGCCGCTTTCTGCATTACGGCCAGTGGATCGGGGAACGGCCCCCGTCTACCCAGCAGCGGGTACGGCTGGCCGTTGTTGCGGCGCTCGAAAAAAAGCCCGCCGACTTTGCCGCGTTCCTCCGGCTCATTGAGCAGGCTGGATATGCGGTAAAGCACGGGCGGGGCGGCGCAATCTCATTTCTTGCGCCGGGGCAGGATAAACCGATGCGGCTCCGGTCCTCCACTCTGGGCGAGGGCTTCAATCCCGAGGACATCCGGGCCGTCATCGCCGGGGAGCGGCCTGTGCCGGAAATCCCTGGCGAGGCCCCGGCTCCCGGCGCGTCGATCTCCTTATCGACATTCAAGAACGGTTGCAGAATGGCAAGGGTGCGGGATATGAGCGGTGGGCCAAAATCTACAATCTGAAACAGATGGCCGCCGCGCTTCAATTCCTCCGGGAGCATGGGCTGATCGATTATAACGCACTGGCCGGGCAGACTACGGCGGCGGTGGATCGCTTTCACGCGCTGGCCGGGGAGCTCCAGACCACCGAGGCCGCCCTCTCCAAAACCACCGAGCTTATGGGGGCCGTGGTGGACTACGCCAAGACCCGGCCCGTATTCGACGGCTACAAGGCCGCCCGGTACAGCAAGAAGTATCTGGCCGAGCAAAAAAACAAGGCCCATGAGCGTTAGCTCTGGGCCGCAGACAATAGGCGCTTGCGCCGGGACTTTGGGCTGAGGGCCCCCGCAAAATCACAGATTTTGTGGGGAGAGGAGGAGCAACTGCGCTCAGGAGCTTTGGGACATTTTGTCCCAAAGCTCCTGAGCGCAGTTTGCGACGACGAGTCCCGAAGTCAGCGGGTTTGGGGAGCTCCCCAACAAGTATTTTCGCAGGCCCTCCGGGGCGGCGAAAATAGCAGGTGTGGACACACCTGCCCTGCTTGCCGAACCGTGCAAAAAACGGTGGACGCATTTTTTCACTTCCACCATTTCTCTGGCCCTTTTAAGCCCCTCTGCTGTAGCTTCAACAATGGTTAGTTCTCTTTCGTCCATTGAACTCAAAAGTACATCGATGTGCTTTCGGCAGTCACTTTTGCTGCTTTCGTTGTAGGAATAAAAGAACTGATACACGGAAATCTCCAGCAGGGTGACAAACTGATAAAAGGTATTGAGGCTTGGATGCTGGCCGCGATTTTCTATGTACATGTTAGAACGAGGAGTGCGGTCTACAAGCTGTGCGAAATATTCCTGTGTCCAGCCTTTTGCTTCTCTTTTGCGCTTGATCTCTCGGCCCAAAGCACAAAAATCAAGCCGTCTTTCATCTTGGAACATTTTCATATCACCCCTATGTTATTTTACATTTCGGGTGACATCATTTGAACGAAACAAAATTTTATGTATTGGTAGTATTATATTTCGCATTGACTGACTTGTTTATAAGATTAAGAAGAAATAAAATATAGTGGAACTTCGGGACAACTTGTCCCAAAGAGGAAAAAACATCTTCAAAAAATAATTCATCCTTTTGGGTGTTCTCTCTCGTTATACTAATAGAAAAGGTGGTGGGGCGGTGGAATATAACGATTTTGAATTAGTGCGTGGCATCAAAAGCGGAGATAAAAATGCATTAGATATTTTAGTCCGTCGTTGGTATCCGCGTATTTACGGATATATTTTCAAACTAATACAGAATGAACAAGATGCCTATTACATAACGCAAGACGTTTTTATCGCCATGATGCAAAACATCAAAAACTATTATCCATGGAAGAAGTTTGACAGTTGGCTTTTCACGATTGCACACAACAAATGTATGGACTTTTTTCGGATAAAAAAGCGGATTGCTCCTATAGAGAATATTGAAATTGACCACCCAGATTCGGCTCTCTTGCTTGAAGAAATGGTAACAGTTTCAGTATCAGTCAACGATGCGTTGGCTAAACTGCCCGCCATGCAGCGTGAGGCAATTGTCCTACATTATTTCCATCAATTCACTGCAAAAGAAATTGCTCGAATGACTAACACACACCTACCAACTATCAAGTCACGGCTTGTCGTTGCCAAGAAAACACTTTCAAAATGTCTGTGGGAGGATTTCCGATGAATGATCAAATGGAAAAAGAAATAGACTGCACCATTCAGCTATTGCAGGCATCTATGCCGGGGCCAAAAGATACTCAAACATCTATGTCTACTTTGTTGCGGATTGCCGCGAGTGAAATGAATGTTTTTCTTTTGCTCGGCCTTTTCACAGGTGCGCTTGCATTTGGTGTGGTAAGCGTCAAAGTCCTGTCCATGCCTATGATGTCGATATTTTGCACCGCGCCCATGCCTATGCTCTTACTTTTTCATCGTTATGTGCTCACCTGTAATAATGGGATGCGTGAATTGGAGGAGACCTTTCAATATTCCTATGCCGAAATACTGATTGCACGTTCCACTATTATTTCATGTTATATGTTTGGGAATTTAGTTTTCCTCTCAATGACGCTACACTTTTCTGTCGGGGAGGATTTCCTGCGGTTGGCTCTCTGCGGCGCTGTCCCAAGTATATATCTATGCACACTCCTCCTTTTCATTTCCAACGTGATCCCTAATCAAGAGGGCCTATCCATTATTGCCATCGTCTTTTGGGTAGCACTTTGTTTTTTGGTTACTGTGCTCCCGTTTAATCAGCTTTTACAAATCTGTTCAACAGCTATTTATGCAGTACTTGCAATTATTGGTCTAATCTTATATAGCATTTGCTCTCACATCATTAGAACAAGGAGGTCTTTTTATGTGGTCGGCATTGGATGAAGCCAAAAAGCACCGGGCTTTTCGTGAAGCATGGGTCGGTTATATTCTCAGTGGCATATTTCTATTGATTTCTTTTTATCAAAGTAGAACAATCGCAAGTTTTTACAGGTGGTATGTCGTACAGCAGGACAGGATATATACAGCTTTGGAGGCATTTTAGCTGCGTTCCTGCTTGCAATCGGTTTGCCGCGCCTTGTTTGCTATGAACGTGAGCGTGGGACAGACAGTCTAATCAGAACATCAGATATGGGCTGTTTTTATACATGGAAATCGAAAGTGATGTTCACAATCGTCTATTGTGCAGTAGTCGTTTCTGTCATTGGCGTGGTCAGTTTGCTGGTGAACTGCAGCTCATTTGGCTTTGAAGGAGCATTATCTCCTATTGGAGAATGCGTCTACTTTCGAGATGCGGCTCTACCGACAATGTCAAATATTGCGTACTGCATTTTACAATATGTGTTCCTGTTTTTAGGTACGCTATACTTTGCGGGATTTGTTCTGCTGTTGGCAGCCCTCACAAAACGAACAGCTCTCACCATTTTCTTGTGTGGAACCAGCTACCTTATTTGTATGTTGTATGAATATGCCGGACATATTTTTGCTGGCATATTTGGCAGTGTACTTGGCTTTTTCTATCGTTTTGGTTTTGGGGGCTACTTGCTTCAAGCCAGTTATTCATGGAGTAATTTGGGTCAAGGTCTTTGGACAGACGTGTGGAAACCAATCCTGCTTGTTGCCATAATTATTGTTCTGGAGTTTTCTGGCCTATGGCTTATCTGTAGGCGCAGGGCAAGAAAATGAAAACAGAACTATTTCGTTATTTCAAAAATCCTCTATACTGGATCGTCCTAAGCGTTGGCTTATCCGTTCGCATAGTTCTTGCTTATTTTGACCTTTTGCACCGTAGCAAAGATTTTTGGGTGTTGGCCGCAGATTTTTGGAGCAGGATTGGCTCGGTAACTGTGGGTTTTTTAATTATTCTCGTTTTGATCCATCTATTTTCATCAGATAGGGAAACTGAAACTTACCCAACCATAAACAGTACCGTTTATGGCAGGATACATCTTTTTCAAAACCGTATGATTGCTGGAAGCGTCGCGGCATTTTTTGGGACAGCTTTATTGGCTGTTGGCAATCTTGCTGTGTCAATACTCTTTGGTCGAGGCTTGTCTCGTCCTCAAGACTGGATATATTCGTTTATCCAGCCTCCTGTTGTTGCAATCGTTGGAGCAATCGGATTTTTTATCCTTGCAGCTTGTGTATGTGACATATTCAAAAACCAACCAGCAGCCATGTGCATCTGCGGCGCCCCCTTTGCAATTAGCTATTTTGTTAATGTCGGTGCAATCGAGCAATTTGAACTATTTTGGTTTTTCCGTTATGGCTTTTTTACAGAACTGATGCGCGGGCGGCTTATCTACCCGGCCCCTATGTTTTGGATCATGTGGTACTTGTTATTGTTAGGCGGGGTGCTGCTGATTGCCATAAATAAGAGAAAGGAGCACAAAGAATTATGAGGCTTCCCAGGCGTTTTTTGTTCCAAGGTCGACACTTAGCGAGACTTTTCCATCAATAATGGAAGATTCTGCGCTTATTCGCGTATTTATTGCCCGAATCGGCGAATCGCCTATAAAAGTATCCTTCATGTTTCTATGCGCCTGTGCAACGGCTGTTACTTCTTCTGGAGAAAGCAAGTCTTTCACAATCCGTGAAATATATATATCAGATCCATTTTGATATCTGTAAGTAGATGAGTCTATTATGGCTGATTTAATCGGAATGCTCCGAATGGTAATGGGGTTTCTTGAAAATGCTGTCCATATGGCTTCATAGTATTCGATTGGCATACTTACTAAAGACCTTTGACAAATTAGTTTTTCATACTCATCATCATATTTGCGGTTATATGTAATTTCAAACTTTACACCTTCAACCGAATTAGCTTTATCTGTATTGTTGTTCCCCTCAAAAGCAGGATCAATTGATCCGTCAAAATAAATTTCTATCAGTATTGATGGGGGTGGCAGCGGCGATCCTTCATTGACCGATTGAATATATGCATTAACCGCAGAACTATTAAACAGATATTGAGAGATTTCGTTACGAATGTTCTTTCCACAGTATACTCCAGATAATGCAAGGTGAATTGCTTCCATAATAGTGGATTTTCCTGTTTCGTTGTTACCGACGAGGATATTGAGCCCGCTATTAAGTTACAGTTCAAACATGCCAGAAAAGCATTTGAAGTTTTGTATCTTTACTTTTTTAATAGACATGGACACTATCCTCCATTATTTCTCCACTGAATTCGTGTGAACATAACAAAAACATATGCAATATTCCATTACTATAAAAATCACGGCTGTGGGCCGTGGCTACTATATGGCACAAACTGATTTGTGGTCACAAAATTCATTGTAGAATTATTGCCGATTGGTTGTGTTGTACAAATTACCTTCCGTGACACTTTTTATATTTTAAACCGCTTCCACATGGGCAAGGTTCATTCCGCCCAACTTTTTTGAATGGCGTTGCCGGAAGAGGTCTGTGTCCATTTTTAACCATTTCAATCTCCCTAAGTCTATATATGTATTCAGAAATAACGGTTATAGCTTGAAACAGGTGAATTGCCTCGTTTTCAAACTCCAGCAAATATGTTTTTTCTTGCTTTGTCCGATCACGGGGATCTGGCGTATACGTTATTTCCTGTGATACGGAATCGTATTTTATATCGTTATGACCAATTGCATTTCGTAGCTTTGAGTTAAGTACTACTCGAAGCTCCTTTGTATATAGTTCTGAATCATCACAATAATGGTATCTTCTTGCCTTGCTTTGAAAGGAAATATAGTCATCCAACGCTTTGGACTGATTATCTACAACAGCACATTTCTTGTAGTCATTTCGATACTTAACGTTGTTCAAGGCAACCGGGACAATCAGAAGATTCCCCAAAGTTTCATAGGCATCCAGTGAAAACTGCTTTATCGTATCAAATGAGCTGGTCGTTGTACCTTCCGTGTCGAAGTCTATAGCATCTTGGTCGCAGTACTGCAGGAAGATAGCGGGTATCAAAGAAGAATATACTGATATGAATTCATCATATGTTTTGTAGATAGCAGTCTGCAACTCCTTGAGTGAATATCCTTCATAAGAGTTGAGGAAATCTATCAACAAATCAATTTGGTCGGGAGACAGTTTAAGTACACTGTCGCTCAGCGAAAGATCAGAAATTACTTCATTCCGTAATGCCCCGATGAAGTAGAAAACTTCGATCATATGAACGGCGTGAGAGATTTCAAATTTATTTCTGCATTGAAATTGATCTTTCGGGAGAACTCTCCATATCTCATTTAGCAAATAATCACGATTATTGCGTTCAAACAAGTCAAGTATTCTTTTGTACTGCGGCCAACGATTACTAAAACCATTCAACCTGGAGATTACATTAGTGAACTCCGTATAACCTTCTTGAAATGCAAATCTCATGAACGGTGAAAGAACTAATCTATTGTTCGGATTATCAACACGAGGCTTCAAAGTAGGAAATTCTCCGGAACACTCACTACATAGTCCGCAGTGGCCCCTTGCACCTCATTCGCATTTTCAAAACTATACTTCAGTTCTGGGGTTTCTTGCCCAATTAAAACCTTTCCATTCATAGTTGTTTCGCAACTCCCGCAAGCGACATTTATCGGGTGTTCGTCGAGATAACCCACTTGAAGACGAATGCGAGTGACTGCACCCCAAACCTGGCACTTGATAAAATGGTTATCTACCATGATTTCATTCTCCATCCTGGAAGGGCATTATCTTTTACTTTTGATACCATACAGCAAGTTCTTATTTTTGCTATTACCTGCAACAAAACAGCCGCGTGGAAAATCCACACGGCTGGCGCTGCAGGCATAAGGCCTACCGTTAACTTATTATAGGGCAATATGGTACAAATTACAAGGAAACATCGAACCGGAGCAAATTCAAGAATTGCGTCGCATAAACAAAGAATAAGCCGGGTTCGAGAACCCTCAAAACCGGCGGCAGGCACAAATGAAAATTTCAAACTTTTTGACAAGAAAACCCCGCTAAAATCGTTGATTTCAGCGGGGTTTTGGTCCGAGATGGGCGACTCGAACGCCCGGCCTGATGCTTCCAAACCACCCGCGCTACCAACTGCGCTAATCCCGGATATCTGATTTTTTCATTGTAGCACAAAACTCGTGCAATTCAAAGGTTTTCTCTGTCTGTGGTCAATCCTGTGGTCAAAGGCGATTTCGTGGCAACATTTATTCGGCGGTCAAATCCCGCAAACGCCCATGTTGAAAGGGCTTGCGGCGTTCCGGCTTCACACGGCTTGAACACCGGTACGGCACTCCCAAATTTTCCTCCAAGCTTTTTTCGGCTTATTTATGGCTATTTATAGCCGCTTCCGCTAGGTTTCATTTACTCTTTGGCACTCTTTGAAGCACTGTTTACTCGTGTTCCGAAATTGTATGTGGTAATCTATGTGGTCAAATAACGATTCCCAAATGCGGCAGAACCATTACCCTGAAGCGCTTTTTCTATTCGCATGGTAACTATTCTCCAGTAAATCGTCAAGTCACTCCAAATACTGCTCCATTCAGAATTTGCGTCGCTGTAAACAAAGAAATGCGACTTGTCCACCCAAATCTAAACCGCAAAGAATTGACCAGATACCCCATTAATGTGTATAATCACTTAAAAAAAGCAAGGAAGGTGATCCCCATGCTACGCATTGCCGTCTGCGATGATATGCAGGGTGAACTGCAAAGCCTTATCTCGTTGACAAATCAGTACATCGACGCCAACGGACTTGCCGCCTACGTCTCCATTTTTCTCTCTATAAAATATCTACAGAGGGAGTACCGTGTCAAGGAGGAAAACCAGAAGATGCTGGCGGAGCGGGAATATCTGCGGCTGGCCGCTGGAACTATGTCCGTGAGACTCAAGCAGATGGAGGAGGTGTCGGTGCAGAACAGCCGCGCTGCCCATGATCGCCGCCACTTCAACAATGTGCTTCTGGAGCTCTTGGAGCAGGGAGAAACCGGCGAGTCCGCCGCTTTGCTGCAAAGCCAGAATCAGGCGACGCCAATCATCAGCAAGGTCTACTGTGAAAACCCCGCCGTCAACGCCGCTGTCTGCCACTACGCTGGTCTTGCAGAGCAAGCGGGCATACGACTTGAGATTACGCTGGATATTCCCGACAATTTAAATGTTGATACTCTGGAGCTATCCATGGTGGTTTCAAATCTGATGGAAAACGCCATTCAGGCCTGCGAACGTCTGCCCAAGAACCAGACACCCTATCTTCGCTTCACCTGCTGAAGCGTGGGACAGCTTCTAATTGAAATGGAAAACCCCTGTGCCGTAGACGCCGTACTGGATGAAGACGGCTATCCTGTCGCCCGCGGGGAGGGCCATGGCATCGGCAGCAAAAGTGTCATAGCCTTTGTAAAAAAGTATGACGGCGAGATGATGTATAAAATCGAAAATGGTATCTTTCGTGTTCGCCTTCTGGTTTGAGAAAACATAATTTACCATTTGTCAAGAGCGAATTTTAAATTGAATAAGTTTTTTAAGTGTAAAAATGAGTCTTTTAAGTGTAAGGGCTCATTTTTTCTTTTTTGCGTGCTATGCTCTTCGCAGAAATTTATAGAAAAGGCCGTGTGGATTTCTGTGCAAAGGAGTGTGATGGAGTGGAAAACCTCAGGCAAGAGGATGCGCCGCTGAACGCCCCCAATGCCGAGGGCAACGTGTGGCCAAGCAGGTTTGTCCCGCCTTTGAGCCGAGAGCCGGCGCACCGCCCGGGCTGCGGCAGTGCTGGTACTGCCGCTGCGCCGATTTTCA
>Ga0123327_1004039_pt1 | contig 10370 bp, 8 predicted proteins | sample BioC13SIPDNA_4_FD_89701 | JGI IMG/M metagenome (GOLD analysis project Ga0123327, IMG submission 89701) | Anaerobic biogas reactor microbial communites from Washington, USA - Biogas_R1_B C13 SIP DNA | ecosystem: Engineered > Bioreactor > Anaerobic > Unclassified | place: Washington, USA...
GCATTCAGGAATCTGTCCACCAGCAAGGCACTCTCTTCAGCAGGAGATAGTCCGAGAGTGTCCGGCGTCACAATTTCAACACCATCATAAGGCGTCCTGGGAATCTCGACACAGGCTTGCGGCTCGGTTTGTCGGAAGGTCTCGTAGAACGTCTGCGTGCTCATCGTTGTCAATTCTGGCAGAAATCCGTAGACAGAGAAGTCTCCCGCCGGATCGTACACTCCGGCGGCAAAATCGGGAGGAGCAACATCGTCTTTCACCGACCAAAGCGAAATCTCAATTCTTCTCGACTGGCCGAACACCGGGCACACGGACCACGTGTCGTGATCGTAGAGCAGCAAGCCAGAATAACGAATCGCCATGCCCTGATCATCATAGATGACCCACATATCATAGGTGGGAAAACTCCCAGAGCCTATACAAGGCGCGCCTATGGTCATGTCGAAAAAGACCCGTGTTGGAACGCCGTGACGAGAGAGCACAGGTTGTAAAGCATAGCGCTGCCACAGGCTCGTAAATTGCTCTTGTAAAGGCAAATAATAGCTGTCGTTTCGGATCTCTATGCTCCGGATAATGCCATCATCCTGATAAAGATTGACTACCATCAGGTCTGTGTATGTCGGATGTCCCCGGTACTGTCCGCTCTGATAACGCAGTGCAAGCGAACCACCCTCCAAGACCTGGATTCCTTGTTCGGGGAAATGTTGTCGTACCGTTTGCCAACTTGTCTCACCGGGCGTGACACCCCACCAGCACGGCAATTCGCACCCGCCGTTATCCGCCAACCGATCGACAATGAACGTCTCCATCTGCTCCACGCCTAGTGTGGGGAAAAGCACCGGCGTCATCGTCGCAGTGGGTTGCGTGGTTGGACGGGGCGTCTTCGTTGGTCTTGGTGTAGGCGTTGGCAATGGAAGCGTGGGGGTCGCCGTAGGACTGGACGTGTTTGTCGGCTGCGGGGTATGCGTGGGCGATGGAAGAGGACGAGTCGCTGTAGGATTAGGGGTTGCCGTGATCAATGTCTCGGCAGGAGAAGGACTAGGAAAGGGCGAAGGGGTCTCCGCGTCGCGGACACAGCTCGACAACAGTATTACGGTCGCTAAAATAACAGCCGCGACGGCAAATTGCCACTTCCTTGAAATTTTCACAATGTTTCTCAAACCCAATCACTCCAAAATCGTAACCAGCCCGGCCTCGCCATTCAGCGCTATTCGCACATTGTCGGGGATGTTGTCCCAGGCTTCCTCCGGCAGATTCACAAAGGGGATGCCACATTCGCGCGCGATCTGGGTGGCGTGCTGCAACTGCACGCCGCGCACGGTAATCACCCCCTTGACGACCATGAAAAGCGATAGCCAGTCGGGCCGCCACTCTCCGGCCTTGGGACAGACCAGAATATGCTCGCCTGTCAGCGAAGCCAACAGAGCCGGATCGTTCAAGGCTTCGAGCTTCTTCGAAAGGCCGATTGCCTGACCGGGTGAAAATCCTTCTCCGTGCAACGTGCCTTTCTCGACAGCGACTTGCTGAGCCGGATCATCTCTTTGCTGTTCTTCTAACACGGAATCGGGCGGTGTCCCTAAAAACGGCGGGGGCGTCAAGCGCCGCCGGCTTTTGTACTCGCGTTTACGCGTCAAATATAGCTCCCGGCAACACCGGACATCGTCCACTTTGGCAATCTCGACCAGATCCTCCACGGTCAGCAGCAAAATATCGGTGATCGTATCCAGCAGCCCTTCTTCCACCAGTGCGTTTCCGGTCTGGCGCAGCAAGTCTACCAGGCGCGTTGAGATGACATAGTGCCAACTGCGGTCGTCCAGCACCGGCGTCCAGAAATAGGCCCAGGCCAGGATGCGATCCAGGCGTCTCTGTAACGCCGGATCACACTGTGCTGCTTTTTGACGCAGTATCGCTTCCTGTGCTTTTCGCTCAGCGATGCCTTTTTCCAAAACCTCGGTGGCATCCTGCGCCTGTCCGAGCAGCGCGGTTTTGATGACGAACAATATCGGTGCGGGGTCCTGGCTCCAAAGGCTCCAGGGCTTGGATAGATGCGGTGGGCATACGCCAAATTGCCAGCAGAAGGCGATGTAGTCTTTCAGAAAACGGCTGTCTGGACAATCGGACAACAACGCGGCAAGGAGCGTATCCGGCGGCTCGCGGAGAAAAATCTCCCGCACGCGCGCTTCATCAATCGACCGGCCCAGCGCTTGCGCCGCTTTTGTTCGTGCATGCGAGTAACTCGGCAGACCTTGCAGCAACTTCTGATAGGCGAAGCCCGGCGCAATGTCCTCGACCAACGCCTTGAGGAGATACTCGCACGTAAACCCCAGCCATTGCGGCGCAGCCCAGACGGCGGCCTGCATAGCATCTTCACACCGGTAACACTCCAACAACAGCGGGACCAAATCCCTCGCCCGTGTCGCCGGCTGCTGCGCTTCCGCTATGCGGTGACTTGTGTCAATCACGCGCGCCTTTTGCGCCAGCCACGCCTGTTCGAGCTGCGTTTCGTTTTCACACAGCCATTGCTCTGTCCATTCGCGATCATCCCGACCGGTCGCCCATCCCCATTCTGTACCGTAGCGATAGCCGTTGAAATCGCGCTCGTAGCCCACCCGACGCGGGAAGATGTCGCCTGGCGCGAGGTTGCGGTGCCACAGTTCCAGCGCCCAGCGGTTGCGGAAAAGCGGCGCGACCAGCGATTTCCCTTCTTCGGCCTGGACATACCATGCCGGATCCAACAGTGTCCAGGTCAGCTTGGCCTCCCTGGCAGAGAGTTCGTGCGGGAAAAAGCGTGGCAGCGCCACAATGGGACGCACCTGGACGAGATACAGCGCGTCGCCGCTCACCGCCCATTCAATATCCACACGTTGATCGAAAGCTCTATCCAACTGCAAGGCCAGTTGACCGATCTGCGCGATCATCGCCTCCGAAAGCGAAGTCGCCTTGCTTTTGTTGTCCGGCAGCGCCACCTCTTTGACGCCGGACGCCTCCGCCGTGAGCGCAGTCGATTTTCCGGCGATATGGCTTTCCAGTATTTGCCCGGTATCCCATTCCAGCACAAACTGGTCTGCGGACGACGCGCCATCCACGATACGCTGCGCCAATCCCCAGGTGGAGTTGAGGACGAAGCGCCACGGATTTCCCGTGAGGGGGTCAGCAGTGAAAATCACACCGGCGCTATCCGCCGGGACAACCTCTTGAACAAGAACGGCCATTTGATCGGGCGCGATTTTGAGCTTTTTGCGTCTGGCGTAGCTCATCGCCTGGGGCGTCCAGGCCGAACACCAACACAAACGAATGCTATCCCAAAGCGCTTCAAGCGTCGAGATTCCCAGGAAACTCTTGAACACCCCGGCAAAACTGGCCTCCGCTGTATCTTCGTGAACACCAGATGAACGGACCGCCAGACCAGCCGGGGCACTCGCAAGAAGTTTCTCGGCAAATGAATTTACCTCGGTTCTTATAGATTCCGGTATGGGTGCGACCAAGACCGTCGAACGCAAACGTTCATAGTGCTGCCACTGGTCGTTTCGATTCTCCCACTCCTTTTCGAGAAAATCCCTGACAAGCGCCATGAGTCCGGTCGCTTCCAGGAAATGCGTCAGCGCATGCCTGGTCACAACGAACCCTGCAGGAACGCGCATCCCCAGGGCAAGCGCGCCGGACAGATTCGCCGCTTTGCCGCCCACTTGAGAACCGTTCTTCGCAGCAGGTAAATCCACACACCAGACAGAATTAGACATCGCAACAGGTCTGAACAAATCGCCGGAGTTCTCGCGGTGATGTGATATGAAAGACATCCTTGTCAGCGCGGTAGCGGTTGACTATATCGAGCAGTTTTGGCCGCGCGTGGTGATGAATCTGCCAGATCATCTTCAACAACGGCCACGTCATCGGTAACATCGGGCAGCCTTCCGGGCCATCTGGCCGTGGACGGAAAAGGCACGCGACTTGCCGCTTGATCGTCCACCAGTAGTGGACATACAGCGGCAAATCGACAAAGATGATCGTATCCGCCGCGGCAAAGCGCGCCTCGATCAGATCGAAAGGCCCCCAACCGTCGATGATCCAGCGATCCCCGGCCAGAATGTGCTCATGCTGGCGCTTGACTTCATCGTAGGAAGCTGGGGTCCAGCCGGGTTTCCACTGAATCTGGTCGATGGGGAAGAGCGGTAACTGCCGCGCCTGGCTTAACTTACGGCACAAGGTAGATTTGCCACCGCCGGCATTTCCGATAACGGCGACTCGGGTCATAGCATCGCCTTACCGAAGTTTCTCCGCCACGTCGTTCGCCCAGGCGCGGATCGCCTCCCAATCGCGCGCGTCGCTGGCCGGCAATCCATGCAGCGGACTGGCCGGCAGAGCACCGAGTAGATTATCGAGGAAACGCAACGTGGCCGGATCGTATTTGCCGCCGAATAGTTCCGACGCCACCGGTTTGAGCCAGGGATACTTGTTCAGCTCCTGGTCGAGTTGAGCGCGTACATCGGCGGCGACCATCTCCTCCAGGCGCGTGGGGCCAAGGGAGAACACGGCGACGGAACGCTGCGCCAGGCCTGCCTGGAATCGCGCCAGGAAGCGCTGCGCATCCTTGAGCCAACGCCCAATGTAGAGAGGCGCGCCCAGCACTACAGCGCGGTAGCCTTCCAACGCGCGCACATCTCGCGCACACTTGACGTCCACCTGCAAGCCGTTTTCGCGCAGTGTTTCCGCGACACGCTCGGCGACCTCCTGTGTGGATCCATAACGTGTCACATAGACAACAAGAACCATATCTGACATGACGCCCTCCTTTCTAAATAGCCACCAAACACACAGAGATCACAGAGAAAGAGCGTTGCGGACAACGCAACCTCTGAGTGCTCTGTACTCTCTGTGGCTTGCATTCGTCAACCTAACAACCGCTGGCGCATCAGGCGCGGCGGAAGGCTTCCACATTGCAAGATCGCGTCGTGAACCTCGCGCATCGACGCCTTGGGATGCGCACGCCGGTATTCCTCGACCAGTTCCAGGATCGCCAGCTTGCCCATCAAATACGACTGGGGCTGTGTGGGCGAACTGGTGTAGCGCCGCACCTCGGCGAGGGCGTTCGTGCGCTCGAGCTGGCACTCGTTCACCAGGAAATCGACCGCTTCATCCACGCTCATCCCGCGCGTGTGAAGCGAAACATCCAAGATGATACGCGCGGCGCGCCAAAGCTGATCCGAGAGCCGTCCCAGTCGTTGCAGCGGCTCGCCGATGTAGCCGAGCTGCTCCATCAGCTCTTCGCAGTAGAAGGCCCAACCTTCGATGAACAACGTCGAGAGAAAAGACCCCATCCGGCGCGGGATGCGCGCGTGGCGGTTGGCCCACACCAGTTGCAGGTGGTGACCCGGGTACGCCTCGTGCAACGCAGTGATCGGCAACTTGATCGAATAGTGGCCCTTGAGCTTCTGTTCCTGCTCCTCGGCGGGCGCATCGGGGTCGACCGGGGTCACGAGGAAGAGACCCTCTTGCTTTTCCTCCAGAATGCCCGGCGGCATGTAGGCGGCGTAAGGGAGGATCGGTCGCATGTACGGAGGCGTCGCGATGATATGCAGCGTTTCATCCTCCGGAATCGTCGCAATCTCGTGATCGATGACGTACTGGCGGGCGGATTCCATCGCGTGCTGGTAGGCCGCCATCAATCCCTCAGCAGTGGGATGGTCGGCTTTGGCCTCTTCGAGCATTGCCTTGACCGTCTTGTTCGGGTCGATCTGGCGCGCGGTCTCTGTCATCAGCTCCCGCGTCAACCGGAGTTGTTCCCAACCGGTCTCGAGCAATGCGTCGGCATCGTAATCGACCATATGCTCCTCGCGCAGCATCTCGTCGAATAAATCCTTGCCGGTCGCGAAATCGCCCTTAGCGTTGGGGAGAACGTCGTTTTCGATGAACGCGATATAGTCCTGAATCGCCTCAGTAGCCGTCTGCCCGGCCTCGCTGAGTTGCTGCTGAAGTTCGGGCATGTCGGACGCCATCATCGGCAGCAAAAAGCCGAACAGACCGGGCGCCTGGCGCGCCTGCTCCAACGCCACCTCAGCCCACACGCGCGGCACGCGCTCGACGACGAGGTTCTGCCGGCCCTCTTGTAGTACGCGCGGGATTTCGCGCATCCGGCCCAACGCGGAACGGAGCCGTTCCGGAAGCGGTGCGAAGTCCTTGAGGATAAGCATGAACACGCCTCCCATTGCTTCGCCTAGATAAGCGCCGGGATCGCGCCGGTAACCCTCAACCTTCTCGTGCTGCCGGACAAACGATTTGAAGATCTGTTCGACCAGGATGTAGTCGATGCGGGCGTCAGGGCCAAAATCGGTGGGATCCAGCGTCGCAAACTCTTCCACAGCGGTCAATATCTCACGATGCTGGCTCTCGATCCCTCCAAGAGACATATCGCCTAGCCGATTGTCCCAGCGATGCTCGCCTAATTCCGTCGCTGCCACCGGACTCAACTCCAACAGGCGGTGTAACCACGCCTCTGCGCGTTCGTAGAATCTGGCTTCACTGTTGTTCATTTTAAACCTCCTCGAATATTACCTTACTTCAATGATTAAGGCGGATCACAATCCGCCGTTCTCACAGCGCCAGCCTGTGATCTGGGGCAAGCCTTTTTCTCGTTTCGGTCACGTCCCCTTTGTGAGCACGCCACGCGCAAACAATCCCATAGGGACAAAACAGACCAGCCCCATCACCAGGATTACCACGAAATCCTCCACAGGGAATGGCACACCCGCCAGCCAGGGCTGCAAAAGGAAAAACACGAGCAGCCCAACGAACAACATGCTGGCCTGGAAGAGCAATCCCGCGCCGCTGACATAACCGAGTGCTTGTTTCCGCCAGAGCCAAATCCCGCCCGCCACCCCGCGCGGCGTGCCGACGAGATCCGCAACCAACACTGCCATTTCCGCTCCGGTGACCGCCTGCCCACCCGTCAACGCACCCACAATCTGGGCGACCGTGCGCACGAAAAACAGACCGCCCAACCCTACCAACACGCCGCCGGCGAGCTTATCCGGCACGGCACCGGTGAGCTGTTGGCGGACGATGACCGCGTCTATACCGGCAAGCAGGCGCAGCACAGCGTAGACGCTCAACGCGATCTGCGCCAGGTAGAGGACGAACTGCACTGTCCACGGCAGCGCGACCGCATAGGCAATTGCGTTGTAGATCACGTAGAGCAGCGCCCCCGGCCAGAACAACAGCCCGGCAAGCTTGCCACGCCGGGCCAACGCCATCGCGCCGAGTAGAAGCGGCAGCCCAATGAACAGATTGACCACGTCATTGGCAACGAACGCTTGCTTTAATTCCTGTGTGGGATAGAGCGCCGATGAGAAGATTAGACCCGCTAATGAAGCCACGGTCATCAGCAGTGCGACAAGGTACGAGAGGACATAAGCCAAAGCGATCTCACGCTTCAAAAACGTGACAGGTGCCTGGTTGTACATAGCGCCACCTCTTATCCGAGTTTGCTGTAAAACGTTTCCGCCCAGACGCGGATGGCGTCCCAATCGCGGTGATCCGGCGTGCTGCCTGCCATCCCGCCGATCGGAATCTTCATAAGGGGAAAGAGCCGTTTGAATTCTGGCGTATCGTTCAGCACCGCACCGGCAAAGATGCCCACATCCACCGGCTCGACTTCCGGCGCGATCTGGCGCAGCTTGCTGACGTAGCCTTGAATCGATTGACGGTTCTCCTCCGTCTCCTCAGACGCAGCCAGACAAACGATGAAATAAGCCACCGGCAGCTTCGACAACACCTGGCAATGCCGTTGAATGAAACGTTTAGCCTCGCCCGCCAGTTGCCCGGCGTGAATCGACACGCCGACCAGCACCGCGCTATAGCCGCTGAGATCGCGCGCTGCTTTGGCACGCATCACGGTCACTTCGGCGCCTTGCGCGCGCAACGTCTCCGCCATCGCTTCGGCCACCCCGCGTGTGGCCCCCGTCCAGGTTGCGTACACAATCAAAACTTTGTTGGTCATTTCACCCTCCTGCAACAAGATTCGTAGCATTATACGATCTGGTTATACATAAAGTTTCATTGTAGGGATCATGTCGTCGTGTCTGACTTTTGCCCGAGCCTACGTGAACTTTGGTGAATATCGATGAGGGCGCAACATTTTGGGCAAAAGGATCGTATTACTCTATTATACCCAGAAATGCACGCTGGCTAGACAAAAAACAAACCACATCACAACGAATGAGGGGGTAACAGGATGTCTGAAGGAGAACACAAATTCTACGAGCAGGCCGAGGAAACGGAGCAGACCCCGGCACAGGACCCTTGGGCCGAGGTCGGACAACACTTCGCGCGCCTGGGAGAAAACATCGCGGCCGCGTTCACGACGGCGTGGAAGGATGAGGGGACACAAGGGTTTATGCAACAGATGCGCGAGGGGTTGGAGAAAATGGCGGGAGCCATTGCCGGGGCGGTGGATAACGCAGCCCACTCCCCAGAAGGTCAAAAGTTCCGCCAGGAGGCCGAAAAAGCGGTGGCCTCTGCCGCTACAACTGGCAAGCAGACTTTTGAGAATGTTCGCCCGCAATTGCTTTCCGCAATGGAGCAACTCAACGTCAAGATACGCGAGTTACTCGACCGGACGGGGCAACCGCAGCCCAAGCCAGCGGCTGAAGCGGACCCGGAGCCGGAAGCCAAGACTACGTCATCAGATGAGTTAACCGATCCCATGCAGGTGTGGTAGGCTCAGACCATCTCCAGCCAGACCGCCAACCGCCGGTAGCGCTCATTCCAATCGGCGCTATCTGACAAGATAAGAGAATCGATCGGCAGCGTTTGCAGGAATTCCAGTTCGAGCGCCTGGCGGGCGGCATAGAAATCGGTGACGCCCCCCCAACCGCCAAGTCCGTGACGCTTGCCATACGCTTGCCCGGTCAAATACCAGGTGACAAAATCGGCCCATTCCTGCGGGCGCTGTTGGCGGATCGTTTCGAGGGTGGCACGCACGTCGGTTTGGGCGAGGTAGATCAACCTGGGCTGAAGTGGAGCGACAATCTCGGCTAAAGTAAAAACGTGCTGATAGACCGTTTTAGCGGGCAGGTTGTGGCGCGCCAGTAAGGTGGTCAACGGATTCTGCAGAAAACAGCACTCAAAGACGTAGAAAAGTTCCTCGGTGACGGCGCGCGCGGTGAAATTCCGCCAGCGCTTCAACAACAACCGTTGGTGTTTTTCGGCGGGCAAATCGTAGATTTCGAAGTGCGCCAGCGCCGCAAATAGCGCGTCCGGCACCTGCCCGGCATGCTCGTGTTCCAGCCTGCGATAGTTGAAAAACCACGCGTCCTCCTCGCGCCAGGCATGTTCGGCGAGGAAAGCGGCCTGTTTCGGGAACTGCGCTTGCAATGCGGCATATTCGCGTTCATCCAGACAGGCCACGGATTCAAAGTCTGCCGGATGATCCCAATCACCTTCCAGGAATAAGACCGGACGTTGGCCGTGATTCTCCAACCAATCGCAGACAAAACGCGCTGTGGTACTTTTCCCCGAACCGGGAATGCCTTCGACTAAAACAAGTTTCATCATTACCCACCTGGCGTGATCGAGCCAATCGCCATAAACGTGAAAATAAGCACGTCCTGCAAGAAGTGGATAAACCAGGCCCAGAAGAAACCGCGCGTTTCGAGCATCGCCTTGCCCATCATCCAGCCGAGAAAAGTCGCCATCACCACGCCGATCACGCCGTAGGGCACGCCAAAATAATGCCCCAGGCCGAAAAACACCGCCGTAAGCCACAATGCCTGCTGCGGCCCGATAACGTGTTCCAAGCCGGCAAGTAAGGATGCACGGTAGGTCATTTCCTCGCTAAACGCGTTCATCGCAGCGAAGAGTAACACCGCCGGGAACATCGGCAGCGCGCCGAGCAGCGCCGCTAGCGTCGGCCGCCCGCCAAGGATGAGGAAGAGCAGCGTCCCCAGGCTGATGTAGAGGGCGAACTGCCCGCCGAATTTGGTCCACGGCTCAGACTTGGAGACACCGAGCCAGCGCACGGGCGCGCTGGGCGCATCGAGCTGCCCGCGCGTGAGGAAAAAGTCGCTGCGCCGGTAGCCAAGGAGCAGCAGCACGCCGATCATCAGCAAAGAGACAATCAACCGCACCAACTGCGTGCCCAGCATACTCGTCGTGAACGGCGCGTTCGCTCCGCCGAACCAGCCTTGCCACAGCGCGGAGCCGGTCAACTTACCGGCCAGCATCTCAAAGCCAAAGATGGCCAGCAAGAGCAGAATAAAGTTGCGCAATGGGCGCAACACCTGCCAGAACAGCGTTGCCACAGCCAGCACAACCAGCAGACCGATCTTGGCCCACCCTAGCCACGCGGGAGCTCCCCCGGTCAATTCGTGCAACAC
>Ga0123327_1004051_pt1 | contig 10338 bp, 8 predicted proteins | sample BioC13SIPDNA_4_FD_89701 | JGI IMG/M metagenome (GOLD analysis project Ga0123327, IMG submission 89701) | Anaerobic biogas reactor microbial communites from Washington, USA - Biogas_R1_B C13 SIP DNA | ecosystem: Engineered > Bioreactor > Anaerobic > Unclassified | place: Washington, USA...
CTGCGGCGCGGGCACTTCGAGCGCCGCGCCGGGTTGCGGCAGGCGCCTCGGGTCATCAATCACGCGCGCGTCGCCGCCCTGCGCCTCGACCATGCGCCTGAACACCTCCAGCGCACGGCCGTCATCCAGCCGTTCGGCCAGCGCGCGCCGCGCCGCCGCGCGGTCGCCCAACACGCCGGCGCGCTCGCACATCAGCGCAGCCAGCTCGATCGTCAGCGCGCGGGTGTCCGCCGGCCCGCCTCCTTTGAGGGTTTCGATCGCCTCGGCCACCTCCACCGCGTTGCCGGCCGAGCGCCCTAGCGGCTGCGCCATGTCGGTGATCAGCGCCCCCATGCGGCGCCCCAGCACCCTGCCGACACGCAGCAGGCTGAGCGCCAGCTCTCGTGCCGCGTCGGGCGTCTGCATGAAGGCAGCGCGTCCGCACTTGACGTCAAAGACCAGCGTGTCGGCCCCCTCGGCGAGCTTCTTAGACATGATGCTGGCGGTGATCAGCGGGATACTGGGAACTGTGCCGGTCACGTCACGCAGCGCGTAGAGCTTTTTGTCGGCCGGCGCCAGACGCGCGGTCTGGCCAATAATGGAGCAGCCGACCTCATCGACCACGCGCTGGAACTCGGGGATCGAGAGCTGCGAGGTATAACCGGGAATCGATTCCAGCTTGTCGAGCGTGCCCCCGGTGATGCCAAGCCCGCGGCCGGCGATCATCGGCACCGCCAGGCCGGCCGAAGCGGCGAGCGGGCCGAGCATCAGCGACAGCTTGTCGCCGATGCCGCCGGTCGAGTGCTTGTCCGCCGTAGGGCGAGGCCACCCGGCGAACGACACGCAGTCGCCGGAACGCATCATGGCGTCGGTCAGCACCGCCGTCTCTTCTGGCGTCATGCCCCGGAAAAAGACCGCCATGGCCAGCGCGGCCATTTGGTAGTCCGGAATCGCGCCGGTCGTATAACCCGCGATGAACGCGCGGATGTCATCCGGCTGAAGAATGCCGCCGTCGCGTTTTTTTTCTATCACCCATTGCGGAACCATTGCCAGCCTCCAACGTGAATGTTGTATCACGGAAAGCGGTGAGGGGCAACGATCTTCCGAAGAAACAGAAACCGCTTGCATCCGACGGCGCGTAAGAGTACAAACTAAGCCCGTCTGCATCGCGAAAGGAGGAGGCCATGTTCACAATCTACCGCTGGGAGGGCGGCGCCCTGAAAGAGGTGCCCGAATTGACCGGCGCGTGTTGGATCAATCTGGCCGATCCCTCCACGGAAGAGATCGCCCGGGCCCAGGAATTGACGCGCGTGCCGCGCGAGTTTTTGACCGACCCGCTCGACAAAGACGAGCGGCCGCGTCTTGAGATCGATGAGGGCGTAACCCTGCTGATCGTGCACGTCCCCTACCACGAGCCGCACGAGAACCTGATCCCGTTCCACACGCTGCCGCTGGGCATCGTGCTGACCGACTCGCATGTGATCACGATCTGCAACCGCCAGACGCCGGTGACCAGCACCTTCCTGGATCAAATCCGGCGCGTCTGCCCGCCTGAGGACCAGTTCCGCTTCGCGTTCCAGATCCTCTGGCACTCGGCGATTCTCTACCTGCGTTACCTGCGCGATGTCCGCCAACGCGCCGATATGGTCGAGCAAGACCTGCACGAGTCGATTTCGAATGAAGCTTTGATGCGGTTGCTCAATATCGAAAAGAGCCTGGTCTACTTCACCACATCACTCAAGGCTAACGACATCCTGATCGGGCGGCTTGAGCATACGCGGCAGCTTGACATCCCCGACAAAGACCTGGACATCCTTGAGGACGTGGCCGTCGAATACCGGCAGGCGCTGGAGATGGCCACGATCCACAGCAACATCTTGACCGGCACGCTCGACACCTTCGCCTCGATCATCTCCAACAACCTCAACAACGTGATGAAGTACCTGACGTCCATCACGATCGTGCTGATGCTCCCGACGCTGGTCGCCAGCATCTACGGCATGAACGTGAAACTGCCGCTGGGCCCCCCCATGGACGGGAACCCCCACGCTTTTGCGATCCTGATGGGGCTTTCAATTGTGATTTCGATTTGTGCGGTGTTCGTCCTCTTACGAAAACGCTATTTTTAGTTCAGGAAGGATGCCCATATGGATTTCCTCAAAAGTAAGTATTCGTGGCTGACAGCCCCGCTGGTCTGGCTGGCCGGCGTAGCCACATTGATGTTGGTCTGGACCGTCGCAACGCCGGAATGGATACAGGCCCACTTCGACCATGACGGCGCCTCACCGGTCGAGGTCGCCACGGTCGGACTTTTTTTCTTCCAGATCGGTTTTCTCTGGCTGGTGCCGCCGATGCGCGCCTCGCGGATGCGCCCGTTCTGGCTCGCTGATTTCTCGCTGCTCACGTTCTTTGCGATCTGCCGTGAACTCGATTGGCACAAGCTCCTTGTGACGGCATCCGGCCTGCCCGGGGCCACGCGCGGCACGCCCTTCAAGATGAAGTTCCTCACCAACCCCAACAATCCGCTGGCTGACCGTATCATCGTGGCCGCCTGTTTTGCGGTTGTCATCCTGCTTTGTGCGGGAACCCTGCTCGTCTTCCTGAGAAGGTTGCTCTCCGGCCTTTTCAAGTTGCACCCGGTCTGCTGGTCCATGGGCTTTTTCGGCGGCACCATCATCTTGATTCAGATCACCGACCGCATGCCGTCCATCTTGCGCAAGGATTTCGGCATACGCATGTCCGACTCGCTGCATGCGTTGACAACGGCCCTCGAAGAGGGACAGGAACTGCTCCTGCCGCTTTTCATCGTCACCGCGGTGCTGCAGGCCCACTTCATCTACAATAACGAAGTTTCGGACGCCGCCCCGCTCGACCGCTTTAAAGCGATGTAACATCGGGAGACCTCCATGCGCGTGCTTGTGATCGAGGATGACCGGAAAATCCGGGAATTTGTCAGCCGCGGACTGCGCCAAGAGGGCCACACCGTCGAGACCGCCTCCACAGGCGCAGAGGGCCAAACACTCTGGCAAGCCCACCGCTACGACGCCATCGTGCTCGATATCATGCTGCCGGGGATCGACGGCCTCACCGTGCTCAAGCATTTGCGCAACAGCGGCGACCTCACCCCCGTACTGGTGCTCAGCGCCAAAATCGCCGTCGACGACCGGGTCTCAGGCCTCCAATCGGGTGCCGACGATTACCTGACCAAGCCCTTCTCATTCTCCGAACTCTCGGCTCGCCTGCACGCCATCACCCGCCGCACGGCAGCGACGCCGCAAACGGTTAAGACCGCAACGTCCTTGAACGCCGGCGACCTGCATGTGGATCTGCTGCGCCGCACTGTCGTGCGCGGCGAAAAAAAGATCGATCTCCAGCCGCGTGAATTCGCTCTTCTCGACCTGCTGATGCGCAATCCCAACCGTCCGCTCACCAAAACGTTGATCCTCGAACGCATCTGGAATTTTGATTTGGACCCCCAAACCAATATCGTCGACGTCCTGGTCTGCCGGCTCCGCAACAAGATTGATGCCGGCTTCGACAAGAAACTGATCCAAACCCTGCGCGGAGTCGGCTATGTTTTCCGGACGGAACAGTAAGACCTTCCGTTCCTTCGCTTTCTACCTGTGCCTGGGCTACCTCGTGGTCTATGCGCTCTGCACCGTCAGCGTCTATGTGCTCACCAGCCGCGTGATCACGCAATCCGCACGGGGGTTCGACCGGCAGGATGTCACCGCCGAAAGCGAAGAGCTGGTCGATCTCATCCAACAGAACACCGACGGCAACCTGCTGGCTGAACAGGTCACGTTGGAACGCTACCCTCCCTCCACCATTTTCATTGTGCGCGTCATCAACCGGCGCGGCCAGGTCGAATACACCATCACCTGGCCCAAAAAAATCGACCTGCCCGACTGGCGCGCCTACACGCCCCCGCAGGACGCCTCGTCCCTTCCGCCGGCCGGGCTGAGCGAGTATTACATCAAGCCCCTCGACCGCCACATCCAGATCCAAACCACCCTGCTCAAAGACGGGCGCGTCTTGCAGGTGGGCAAAGGGTCTTTTCTGGAGGTCGATCAAAAAAGCATGCTGGCCCGCATGCTGCTGGTCTTCGCGCTGCTCTCCACCCTTTTTTCAGCCCTTTCCGGCGTCTTCATGATGCTGATCACGCTACGCCCCATCCATCGCATCACCGACTCAATGAGCCGCATCATCGAAACCGGCGCCTTTGAGACCGGCGCGCCCCCCGTGAAAAGCCTGATCGCCGAACTCGACACCCTCGGCCGTCTCTTTACCGTCGTTACCGAAAAGTACGCCAATCTGATCCAGGCCATGCGCCAGACCATGGACAATGTCGCACACGACTTCCGCACGCCCCTCACCCGCATCCGCAGCGCGGCTGAACTGGCCTTGAACGGTCAGACGCCGTCCCCCGAATTGTGCGACACGCTGGCCGGCATCATTGAAGACTGCGACCGTGCCAAGCTCCAGTTGCAGAACCTGATGGACGCGCGAGAAATGGAGAGCGGTTTCGTTAAACTCAACATCCACCCCTTCAGCCTAACCCGACTGATCGACGAGATTCTTGACCTTTACGCCCTTGTTGCAGAAGAAAAAGAGATCTCGCTGAAGGCCGATCCGCCAGCCGAAGACACGCTCGTCCAAGGTGACCGGCCCCGCCTGGCGCGCGTCTTCGCCAACCTCATCGACAACGCCATCAAGTACACCCCTCAGCACGGATCAGTCAACATTTCCTTCACTGTGGGCGACACTGACATCACCACCTGTGTCCGCGACACCGGCATCGGTATTCCGCCGGAAGAACGTGCGCTTATCTGGCAGCGACTTTTCCGCGGCCGCCAGGCGCGGGAGTCGGAAAAAGGGCTGGGGCTGGGTCTCAACATTGTCCAGGTCATTGTCGCCGCCCACGCCGGTCAAGTACGGGTCGACAGTGCCCCCGCACAAGGCACATCCTTTTACGTCACCCTGCCGCGCGCGCGGCCGGTGCAGACCCACGCCTGACCCGCCGTTTTGATCCAAGCCGCTACTGTCAGGAGAAAACATGGCTCTCGCACGCACAATCGGACTCTGCTGCGCATGCAGCGCCGCGCTGTATGCTGCCGCGCAATCGCTCGCCACGCAGCGCGGCGGCGTAACCTTTGACACCGCCTCCGAAGCGCCGGTCGTGCTGGCGCCGCCGCCGGTGCGCGCCGACGGCGACCTCGTGATAGCCTCGCTTCCGGTGGTCTGCGAGCCGATCCGCTTCCATTTGACCTTCGGGACCGGCGGCCGGTACGGCCCTTACCCGCTGGCCCATCACGCCCGCATCGGCCCGCCGCACGCCGCGTATCTGCTGAACCTCGTCGATCAGGGGCGAGGCTTCACGCTGACCGCCCCGCATGCCACCAACGCGGTCTACGGACCTTTTGCTGCAACCAACGGCGCCTCCATCCGCCTGGGCCAGGCCGAGATGACGTTCGCGCGTGTCGCGCCGCTCCTGACCGTGACGCTCGCGCATCCCGACCGCATCAGCCAGCTCCCGCTGATCGGCATCGCGCCCGACTCGCCCGCGCTTGAGCGCGACCTGCACGTGCTGCGCGCCAAGTACGCCGCGCTCGCCAACCGCGTCGACGCCGAGACCGCGGATGTCTTCTTCCATGGCGTGCCGCGCGTCACGACGCGCCGCTCGGGCACGATCGTCTCGCCGACCGTCAGCCCCTCACAGCGCGACAAGCAGAACGCCGCGCGCGGCGCGGAGCTGAGCGCCGTGCGCTTCCTGGAAACCCTGATACAGCAGCACTTCCGCATCCGGTCGCAGGCCATGACCGGCCCGCTGGGCTGGCAGTTCACCATGCCCCCGGGCGACTACCTCTTCTGCGCGATGCAAAAAGTCAAAGACCCCCGGGCTACGGGGGTCTCTGGGCTGGCGACCGCCATCTGGTGGACGCCTTTCACGTTTGACGGCGAACACCCGCTCGTGCTCACGCTCACCGCCGACAACGCCATCACCTGGCGCGACGTGTTCGTGCTCGAACGCGAGTGACGGGCACCGCCTACTACTTGTTCGCGCGCGCCTTGTTGATCGCCGCCGCCTGCTTGCCGATCTCTTCGACCGTCTTGCCGTTGGCCTTGGCGATCGCCGCGTACCCGAGCTTGCGGTCCGCGTTCTCGGCATTGACCAGCGCGGCCTTGGCCGCATCGAGACCGGCCTTGGCCGCGAGATAACCGTCTGAGCCCTCTGACGCCTCGCCTGCCTTCACAAGCTGCACGACCTGCGCGTTACGCGCCTTGCGACGGGCTTTCGCCTCCGCAAGGTCATCCGCCTGCGCCACGCAGGCCACGCCCACCAGCACCGCCATCACGACGCCCATCATCGCTCTCATCGTCCTCATGTCTGCCATCCTTTCCCGGCCGGGCCGTTAGTCAAGGTTCAAGAAATCTTCCAGTTCCTTCTGCACCTTCAGGTTCACATCCATCGTGATGTGAATCGGCTTGATCTCATGCTGCGTCTTGACGGACAGACAACCGCCCGCCGTCAACGCCAACAGGACCCCCGCCACCACCGCTCTTCTCGCTCTCTTCATGCGTTCCTCTCCTTCCTGAAAATCGCCGCTCAGCCGCTTACTGGCGCGACACGTCCAATCCCATGTTCACCAGTTTCTCCAACGGCCCGTGCAGATTCAAGTTCAAATCCACCGGCGCCGGCCATGCCTTGTCATTCGACTTGCCGACCAGCTTGATCCGCAGCGTGCCCTCGCCATCCGCCCGCGGCTCCAAGTCCAGCTTGAGCGTATTGAAATCCAGATCGCTCAGCGCCTTCGCCAACGGCTCCTGCACCTCTCCCTTGATCCCCGACCGGTCCAGCAGCGACCGCATCTGCGCGCTGTCCTCGAGCCGCAGCGAACCGCCCTGACCCGGCAGCGAATAGAGAAAGCCGGGCGCGAGCCGCACGTGTCCCGCGTCGATCCCCACCGGGAAACGTCCGTACAGTACCCCTTCCATCCGCCCCTTGAAAGGCATGATCATCATCAGCGCCTCGCCCAGGTCGATGCGGTCGGCATAAACCACAAACTCATCGCGCGGACGCGCAAACTCCCAGTTCACCGAGTAGGCGTTGAGACTGCCTTTGCACCAGCCGACCTCCGCGCGGTCCACAAAGATCCCGCGGCGCGTCACCTGAAAATCGACGCGCCCCCGGTCGAAACGCACGTTGCCGGCTTTCGCATCAGTAAACGAGACAAAGGGGCTTTCTATTGTCCGGAAGATCACGCCCGCCACGAACGGCACGTCGGCCGTCACGCCGCGCACCTCCGCTCGGCCGCTGCGCAGCCAGCCCTCGCTGACGCGCACACGCCCGGTCACATGCGGGCGCACGCCCAGAAAGCGCACGATCGCCTCGGCGGCGACGCGCCCGCCGACCTCGGCCCCGCTCGCCTTGTCGCGGATCAGAGCTGCGAGCGTGCCCTCCGGCTCCAGCGCGGTCTCGGGCAGCGTGACCGTGAGCACCGCCGAGCGCGGCTCATGCAGCGGCACCCGCGCCGCCGCCTGCACGCGCAGCGCGCTCTCCGCGAGCCGCAGCGCAAGCTGCGCCGTGACCGCGCCGCCCCCGGCCGACCACGCCATCCCGTCCGGCTCCACCTCCACACCCTGCACCGCCAGCCGCTGCCAGGCCAGCCGCTGTCCCGGGCGGAACGCCAGACCGTCCGCCGCCGACCAGGTGAACGGCAATTCCGCGCAGGCCTGCTCCAGCCGCGCCTGAGGGCCGCCTGCGGCCCAGGCGTTGCTGACGGCGAGCGTCACATCAGCCGCCCACTGCGGCCGCTCCGTACGCTTAAACGCCGGAATCTCAAACTGTACGCCAAGCCGCTCCGCACCGGCCGTCACCGCGCGGTTCGTCGAAGGGCCGGCTTGCGCCGTGACCTCCCGCGCCCAGACCGCGCCGCGCGCCGCCAGGCTATCGGCGCTGTAACGGATCTCGGCCGTGCCGCCCAATCGCCCCGTCACCTGCGCCTGCTGCTGCGTCCAGGCCGCCGCCGCTTCGGGCAGCTTCAGCGCGATGCGCCAAACCGGATTGGACGCCAGGCCGTCCACCACGGCCTCGCCCTCGAAACGCACGCGGCCGTCCTCCAGCGCAATCGGCAGTTTGGCCAGGGCACGCTTCTCGCCCAGATGCCCGGCAAACGTGCCATGCGCCTCCGCGTAGGGCGGCTGCGCCGTCAGCGTCGCATCGACGCTGCCTGTGAGGGTCACAGCATCGCGGAAGAGATAGCCGTCCTCCAGCGCGATCTCGCAGCGCACGGCACCCGGCTTGGAGGCTTCAATGGCGGCCTCGCCGACCACCCGCACCGCTTTGGCGCCGACATAGGTGCCGGAGATCGGCGCGGACGAACGCAGCGCCTCGGCCGCGTACCGCACCCGTCCGTCCCAGGTGCCGAGCGGCGGGCGCGCCACCTCGGCGTCGACCTTCAGCGTGCCGCCGTCCGAGAAGAAGATCGGCACGAGCGGCAGCACGCGCGGCAGCAGCTTCGCGATTGAGCGGCCCGGCAGATCGCTCTCGATCGAAGCGTTCAGCCGCTGGCCGGTCCCGTCCTGCCGCAGCCGCGCCGTACCGCGCAGACTGAGCATCCGCCCGCGCTCCTGCGCCGCCGCGAGCCCCTCGCCCCAGGCCAAGCCCGACAGGCCGGCGCTGAGCCGGACCTGCACATCCTGCGGCGTCCCGGAAGCGTCGAACCGCACGCTCTGAAACACCGCATGCGCCTGGCGCAACGGCAACTCGTACCGGCTGCCGCGCCCGAGTTCCGCCGAGAGCTGGAACGGCAGAACGTTGGTCCACGACACCACCGCGAAATCGCCCCGCGCCGTCAGGCTGGCCCCCGCCCCCGGCTCAACCTCCCAGCGCGACAGCGCGGCGGGCGCCAGGCGGCGGGCGGTCGCCAGGCAGCCGCCGAGATCGGGGAGCGTGAGTTCCGGCGCCACCGTGACCGCGCCGTGCGCGGGGTCCGCGCTGCCCGACATTTTCAGCCGGAACAGCGTGCCGGTGGCGGTGCCTTCGCCCTGCGCCTGCCCCCAGAACCGATAGCGCCCGTCGGCCTCGGCGACACCGCCGCCCGAGAACGCGAGGCGGGCCAGCGGCACCGCCGGAGCAGACGGCGCCGCCACCGCGATCTGCACATCGCGCAGGGTGGCCATCCAGAACGAAAAGGGCGGCGCATCGGTTGCCGGCTTGGGGCGTGCCCCATCCGTGCGGGCGGCGGCTTCCAGCAGCGGTTTCAGGCGTTCGGCCAGCGGCGACACCCACACCCCCTCCTGGACCAGAACGGTTGTACGCACCCCCTGCACGTGAAGGCGCTCGACGTGACGGCGCCGCAGGTCGCCCGGCGCGACATACAGGTCGATCCGGTCAACTGCCGCGAGCGGCACCGGCCCCTCGCCCCACCGCACATCGCGCAGCGTCAGCCGCCACGGCGAGAGCGCGGTCAGCCGGAAGGAAAGATCCTCGATGCCCTGGCGCGCCAGCAGCGCGCGCACCGTGCGAGTCGCCACGTTGACACGCCGCAGCCAGAGCGTCACCGCCGCGAGCGCGACACTGATCGCCACCACACCCGCACTGATCAACACCCAGCGGGCCATGCGCTTGAAACGGGAATGAAGCCTTGCCATCAACTCCGCCATCCTATCAAAAAAGTGTTTCAAGGTCGGCCCCGAACGTTCGACCAGACACGCTCAAACCCGATCTCCCGTTTAACGGAAAGCCCTCAGCGCGGGTGCGCCGCGACTGGTCGATGGAGAAACTTTCAACGCTCAACGTTCAACTCTCAACTCTCAAGTCTCAAGTTATGGACGGGAGATAACACACGCTGCAGTATACGCCATATGCGCAGCGGCTGTCCGCTCTAATCGTACCGGAAGGGGTAAGCGGCCGGAGGCTGGTGGCTGGTGGCCGGTGGTCGGGGGGCGGCAGACGAACGCGAGAAATGGCGGAAACGGGGCGGCACAGGCTGGTGTACCGACTTCAGTCGGCCTAGCCAGCACCCGCCGGCTAAAGCCGGTACACCAACAGGGTCCATGATCCCGCGCTTTGTGATTCTCCTCGCACACACCTGCCACACCCCCTGCCACCAACCGATTGCTCGGAAGGAGGAGTTAGGGTGCTATTTTTTTGTGTTGAAATTGAGCGGCAGGAAAGCGGTTGGGGGGGGCGGTTTGGAGCGGTAAAACCGAAGGACGGCACCGCTTTCCGACCCAGTGTTCGTTGTTTCGTCCGGCGGCTACTCCGGACGGATCCCCAGCCGGCGCTCGAGGTCGCGGTCGCGCGCGCCGCCGAGCTTCACGGCCTGACGATAGTACATCTCGGGTTCGTCCAGC
>Ga0123327_1004080_pt1 | contig 10277 bp, 8 predicted proteins | sample BioC13SIPDNA_4_FD_89701 | JGI IMG/M metagenome (GOLD analysis project Ga0123327, IMG submission 89701) | Anaerobic biogas reactor microbial communites from Washington, USA - Biogas_R1_B C13 SIP DNA | ecosystem: Engineered > Bioreactor > Anaerobic > Unclassified | place: Washington, USA...
AGCAAAGGCGGCAAGGAAGGCGAACGAGCCGTGATCGACGCCTATCGAGCCTGCGACGACTTCGAGGTCTGATCCCTCGGTCGACGGCGGCCGATACGCCGATATCCGTTGTACGAAAGGAACAGTGTATGAACCACAATCTCACCGACAATCTGAAAAATCTCTCGCGTCGGCACTTCCTGAAAAGCTCGGCCGCCGGCATGGCCGCCGCCCTGGCGAGCAAGAACGTGCTGTTCGCAGCCCAGGCGAAGAAGAAATTCCGCGTGGGTCTGATCGGCTGCGGCGGCCGTGGCACCGGGGCCCTGGAAAACTGCTTCGAGGCTGCCGGAATCCTCGACATCGATCTGGAGGTCGTCGCCACCGCCGACTGGTTCAAGGACCGGGCCGTTGCCGCGGGCAAGAAGCACAACGTGCCGGAATCGCGATGCTTCGCCGGCGCCGACGGCTACAAGAAGCTGCTCGACACCAACGTCGAGGTCGTCCTGATGGCGACCTCGCCCAACTTCCGCCCGGTGCACTTCGACGCGGCGATCCGCGCAGGCAAGCACGTGTTCATGGAAAAGCCGGTGGCGGTGGACCCGCCGGGCGGTCGCAAGATCATCGCAGCCGGCGAGATGGCCAAGCAGAAGGGCCTGGCCGTCGTGGCCGGAACTCAGCGGCGGCATCAGGCCGGCTATCAGCGCATCAAGTACGCGCTGGAGCGCGGCGCCATCGGCGAGATCGCCGGCGGCGCGGTCTGGTGGTGCGGCGGCGCGCTGTGGTACCAGACCAAGAAAGCCGACGAGAGCGACGCCGACTACATGGTGCGCAACTGGGTCAGCTTCACGGAGATGTCGGGTGACCACATCGTCGAGCAGCACGTCCACAACCTTGACGTCGCCAACTGGTACATCGGCCGCACGCCGACGTCCGCTCTGGGCTTTGGCGGCCGCGCCCGTCGCAAGACCGGCAATCAGTTCGATTTCTTCAGCGTCGACCTCGATTACGGCAACGGCCTCCGCATCCACAGCATGTGCCGCCAGATCAACGGCACCGACGGCAGCGTCCGCGAGTTCTTCCGCGGCACCCAGGGCGAGACCTGGGGCGGCGGCGGACTGAAGGCGGCCAAGGAGATCGTCGTCCCCGAGTTTCCCGACCGCAATCCGTACGTGCAGGAGCACGTCGACATGCTTCAGAGCATCATGAGCGGCAAGCCCATCAACGAGGCGCACGACGTCGCGACCTCGACGCTGACCGCCATCATGAGCCGCATCTCCACCTATACCGGCAAGCTCGTTCGCTGGAAAGACGTTGTGGAGAATGAGAGTTCACCCTACTACAACCTCACTCTCAAGCCGACTCCGGAGGACTTCGAGAAGGGTGAAGTGGTCGCGCCTCCGGACGATATCACGGCGGTGCCCGGCCAGGATTGATCGCACCTGCGATGACGCAGGCAGCCCGCTCTGTCTGCCAACGCCCAAACGAAAAGAAGTCGCGTCCCTGAAAGACGCGACTTCTTCTTTTATCCTGACATCAATGCGAATCCCGGCGGCATGAAGGGATTCGCATCCGCCGTCTCTAATCGAGAGGAACGATCTCGGAGAATTCCACGAACGCCCTGCCGGTCGGCTGGTGCGGCTGAATCTCTCCGACCAGACCCACCTTGTGCCCGACGAAATTCTCCAGATCGAGCCCCGCCGCAGCGCCCGTCGGCGAGACATAGCACACCGTTTTGCCCGAATCGTCGAGCACACGGTATCGCCTGGCCTGCCCGGCCGCCGGGGCATAGATGCTCGTGCTCTCCAGCTTGCCGATGACCGCGAAGCGGCCCAGGTCCTCGATCTGCGCCAGCCGCACCTGGCGCGCTTCGCCGATCTTCTCGTTGAGCTTCTCCCGCTCTTTGCTCTGCAACTCCACTTCTCTGGCGACGGTGCAAGCCAGCTCGAACCGCTCGACCTGCTTGAGGGTGAAGTCCGCATAGCGAGCCGCACGGCCGCCCTCCTTGTTCTCCGCGATGACCTTGAGCTTCTCCTTGATCTCGGTGTACTTCTGCTGTGCCATCGGCTTGTCGCGTTCTTCTTTGACCAGCTTGGTCAGAGCGTAGTACGTATCGAGCAGATCGGACTCCGTGCGAATCTCCTGCGGCGTGGGCGGCGTCTCGACGGGTGTATTGGGTCCGGTGACGATATCCATGGGCGTCGCCCCCAACGGCGAGCTGGCCGGCTGGAGGAACTGCGTGCTGACCCACAGATACGCCCCTTCCGGCGGCGCGATCTTGTAGTAGTCGTCCTTCTCCTCGCTCAGGAGCTTGACGTTCTGACCGCGATTGAGAACGATCTGCTTGCTCGTCGAATGGATAGGCTCGACGTAGTCGCTGCCGGCGTACACGCCCACGTTGTCACCGGTGACGATGCCTTCCGTCGGGTTCTCCATGTTGATGCTGACGTACTGCATTGCCACCCAGGAGAAACACCCCGGCGGCGGAACGATGCACGACCAGCCCTGCTGGCTCTTGAGGACCTGGACGCGGTCGCCCCGGTAGAGCTTGCCGCAATGGTAGAAATTCGTCCCGGGACCGGAGCGAACGTGCACGTCGTTGCCGATCACCTCGGCCACAGACGGCCCGTCCGGCAGGGCGGCGGCCCTGGCCACCTCCGTGGTCACCGCCAGATTCGCATCCTGCTGGGCCCACGCCGCACCCGGCAGACTCACAGCCGCGATCGACAACAGGGTAAGCGAGAAACGCCCCCAAAAAGCTATGCGCACCACACGCCTTTGTGATTTCACGCGAGCTTGCATCCTACTTGCCTCCTTTTCAGAATTCCCTTCGATGCATCAGAAACGGCCCGCTGGCAGGTCGATCCTTCATCCTAAGCGTGTAAAGCTACCGCCTCTGGGCGATTTTGTCAAGCCTCAAGTCCGGACACCGGCGCACGGACCGAAAAAGTCCCGGCCGTCAGCTCTGGAGCTTCGCCAGCTCGTCCCGGCACATTCGGAGCTGGGCCGGGTCCGAGAGCCGCTCGGCGGCACGTTGCAGGTGTTCGATCGCCTCCTTCGGCCGGCTCAGGTACCGGCTGAACAGCAGGCCCAGCATCAGCTCCACCTGCTCGGCGTGCTGATAGTTGCCGTAGTGGGCCAGAAACTGGCTGTAGGCCCAGGCCGCCTCGGAGGCCCGCTGGCTGCTGGCTAACTGGTTGGCGATGTCCAGCAGATGCTGGCGCGGCAACACCTGATCGCTGTCGACGTTCATCAACTGGACGTAGAGGTCGGCCGCCCCCGCCAGATTGTGCTCGTCCAGCCGCTTGACGATGGCGCCGCGAAGGTCGCGCACATCCTCCTCTTTTTGCATCTGGGCGACGGTTTTCTTCTCGACCGCCTCGACGGGCCTGCGAGCCTCGGTCCCGGAGAACGGGTCGTAACCCCCCGCAACGACGTCGCGGTACCGGCGGCGCCGATTCCATCGTTTGATCATGGTCCACAGGTCCAGTCCATCCGTGCTCACCAGACGGACCGCCAGCAGAAGCAGTGTCATCAAGATGCCGAAGGCGTACCCCGCCAGATGCGCATCGTACGCGATGTTGCCCTGCCCCCGCGCCAGGATGTTGTCCAGGAAGATCATCTTCAGCACGATGAAGTACAGTGCAGGCACCTCAATCGTCCCGATGAAGAAGAACCAGTAAACGATGGTCAGAAGCGACTGCGGGAACAGAACGAGGTAAGCCCCTGTCACCGCCGCGACGGCGCCGCTGGCCCCCAGCGTCGGCACCGGCACCGCCGCATGGAAAAGGGCCTGGCCGAACCCGCTGACGACCGCGCCGCAGATGTAGAACGCGATGTAGGCCAGATTGCCGAGCTTGTCGTTGACGTTCTTGCCAAACATATAGAGGAAGAACATGTTGGCCAGGATGTGCCAGAAATCGGCGTGGAGGAAGGCGTACGTCACGAAGGTCCACCAGGGCGAGAATCCGGGCACGAGCATGAGGTCTTCGACCCAGAGCCGGTAGACGAACTGCCCATTGAGGGGATGGACCGTGAACTCCACCGTGAAGATAACGACGTTCAGCACGATCAGCGCGTAGTTGGCATACGGCGTGCGTCGCGGCTGGATGTTCACCCGAATCGGCAACAGCATAGTAGAGACTATTCTATAGAGGATTAGAGAGTCTTATCGGAACAGGCAGACAGTCTAATGCCCCGGCAGGGTTCGGGCAAGGCAGAAAGAAAGGACGGCCGGCGCCGTCCTCCTCGTGGAAATGAATCTTGAAGAAAAGTCGTTTTCCCCTCACGGAAAACATGCGGCCCGACCGTATCAGGCCACCCTCCTTCCGCATCCATCTCGCTTCTAAACAAAGTATAGGAATCCGAACCGGACAAGCCAAACGAGCGGTCGAAAAAGCTTCCCCCGGGATTGGTTTCCTGCTAATTATGTCTGCCGATCCGCAGCGTCGCGACAAAGACCGAGAATCTGCCGGAGAACCCATGAAGACCCAACCGATTCCGCAACGCGTAAAGGACATCCGCCGCCGGCTCCGTGAAAAGGGCATCGACTGCCTGATCCTGACCAAGGCCGTCGACGTCACCTACGTGACCGCCTTCCGGGGCGAGGACAGTTGGGCCGCGATCACCCCGAACGCGGTCTACCTCATCACCGACAGCCGCTACATTGAGCAGGCCCGGAAAGAATGCGTGCGCACGAGCTTCGTGCAGCGGACAGGACCGATAACCCTGGCGACCGCCCAGTTCGTCAAAAGGCTCAAGAGCGACGCGGTCGCGATCGACAAGGCCGTATCGCTGGCAGCCTATCAGGCCCTGAGAAAGGGTCTGCGCGCCCCGCTCAAGGGCGTCAGCGGCATCACCGAGGAGCTCCGCAACGTCAAGGATGCCACGGAGCTCGCCAGGATCAAGAAGGCCGCTGAGCTGTCCGCCAAGGCGCTGGCGAGGGCGACGGCGTTCTTCAAGCCGGGAATCTGCGAAAGCGAGCTGGCGGGAATCGTCGACCTGGAGATCCGCCGGCTGGGCTGCAAGCCGGGATTCGAGACCATCGTCGCCTTCGGGCCCAACGCTTCCCGCCCGCACCACCAGCCCGGCGCCAGGAAGCTGAGGAAGACGGACACCATTCTGATCGACTTCGGCGCCCGGTACGACGGATACACCGCGGACATCACGCGGTGCTTCGTGGTGGGCAAGCCCAGCGCTGCGTACCGGCGCGCCTGCGAGGTGACCGCCCGGTCGCAGGCCGCCGCCATTGCCGCCGCCAGGGCGGGAGCGAACTCCGCGACGTGGACGAAGCGGCCCGCAAGGTTGTGCGCGACAGCGGGTTTCCCGTCTATGGCTACGGCACGGGCCACGGCATCGGACTGGAGATCCACGAGGACCCGTTCCTGCGGCCGGAGTCCAAAGGGACGTTGCAGGCCGGACAGATCCTCACTATCGAGCCGGGCGTCTACATCCCGGGCAAGCTCGGCGTCCGCATCGAGGACGACATCCTGATCACCGAGAACGGCTGCCAGATCCTCACCGGCGCCTGCCCGCACCTTCGCTTCTGACCGAGCGTCGGCGGAACACTACTTCGGCAGGCCCTTCCTCTGGATGGGCTTGCGGCCGTCGGGTTTGGGCACGAACATGTCACTGGCGGTCAGGCCGCACCGACGCGCGATCATGAGGCTGTATGCCAGATCGCCCAAGTCGTCGCGTCCGCCGTTGTTGGTCCCGAAGGAGAACTTGGCGCCCGCCGCCTTGGCCTTGCGGACGAATCGCTCGCTCGGCAGCCGGTACCGCGCGTTGATCTCGATGGCCACGCCGTTCCTGACCGCCGCGTCGATCACCTTCGCCATCCGCTCGTCCGTCCAGAGCGTGTCGTACTCGTCCGCGATCTCCGCGGGCAGAAACGTCGGATTGGCGTAAATGTCGATCGGCTCGTTCGTCAGAATCCCCACCGTCCGCTCGACCAGCATGTCCATGAACGCCTGCTTATCGTCGATCTCGACCTCGCTCGGAATCCACAAACGCATTCGCTTGCCCGCGTCGTTCGTCCATGTCATCGAGTCCGTGAAAACGTAGTCGAACTTCGCGATCGTCTCGGGCGAGAACATCGTCACCCACTCGCGTCCCTCCGCCTGCATGGCGCGGTACGCCGGCGCACCTTCGAGCCTCTTGAGGAACGGCTGCAACGCCGCATCGTTGGTCGTGGAGAATCCGACGCCGCAGTTCTCCGCGATGCCGAACTTGACGCCCCGCTGCTGCGACATCGCGACCGCCTCGTCGAGCGTCAGGCCGCCCTTGAGGTGGACGTGATAGTCCACGATGGGGAAATCGAGAACGGGCAGTGGCTTGACGTAGATGTTCCGATAGCGGACCGTGCTGCCCGGGTCGTGACCCTGCAGAGCGAACGTGCCGCCTCGGAGCCCCCGCCCCTCCGACGTCCAGTCGACCACCTTCTTGTCATCGACGAAGACCGTGACATGGTTGCCCTGCACGACGATGTGCTCGGTGAACCAGACTTCGTCTTTGGCCGAGTCGGTCCGCACGTCCTGCATGCCGTACAGGCTGCCGGTCTTGCGCGGGTCGGCGGCGAAGCTGTTGTTCACCTGGACCTCGAACCCCCGCCGGGGCCAGTCGGTTTCCTGATACCGCGTGTGGAAGTAGATGCCGCCGTTGGAGCCCGGCTCGGTCATCACCTCGACCTTCAGCTCGAAGTCCGTGAACTGCGTGTCTTCGACCGGCCCTGTGTAGAACAGATGGCTCCGCGCCCCGCGCGCGACGATCGCCCCATCCTGGACGGTGAAGGTCCCCGTATTCTCGCTGGCCTTCCAGCCGTCGAGCGTCTTGCCGTCGAACAGCCGCAACCACGCCGCATCCTCCACCTGCCCCCCCGCCGGCCCCGCCAGGGCGGCGAACGAAATCATCATCAATACAACCGAGACCATCCTGCTCATGGGAAACCTCCTGCAATCGGGTGTCAGTACTTCCAAGCGAACAAAAAACCGGCGTCGCCCCACAAGGCCCAACGCCACACCCCCATCAGACCCGATCCTCCGCCCGACTGCAACCCCATGACCCAAACCGCAAGAGCCAAGCTATCAGATGCGCGGCCACCTCACCATCGACCTCCTTGGCGGTCCGCCGGACGGACGTCACCCGCCCCCGTTCACGATGTTGGTCCTCTTTCCGTGCTATTCCCACCATCAGACTCCACCATTCGGCTGCTTAGTCGGCCACCTCGTCCTCCGACGTGCCCAAGTGTCCTTCTGTCTCCCATGGGAGCAGGACCAGATTCTTTCCCAGGCGGCTCTCCAGGTGGCTCAACTCGATCATATCTCCGGCCTGGAGTACGGTCAGGGTCTCTGACAAAACGGCGGAGCGCTCCGCATCCGGCACTTCGAAGCGATCCAGAAACCACATAATCAAGTTGCATTCGTTGATCAGGTTGCCGTAAGGACCGTGAGCGGTTTCGCTACTCAACGCCGTTTTGGTGGTGACAGTTCTCCAATGGCGCCCCTTCGGGCCGGCGATGCCGAGCCGGCGCACCTCTCGCGAGAACGCCGACTCGTGAATATCCTCGCTGATCTGCCGACCGCAGAGATAGCTCTGCCGGGCGATGTCTCCGCTATTGACGTCGATCGCCGTACACACGCGGTACAACCACCACGGTCGGGTCCAAGAGAGCAGGGCCGTCAACAACAGCAGCACAACGCCGACGGCGCCTAACGCACGCAAGCCTTTCTCCTTCGTCATGCACATCCCTCCAGTGGGACACCAAGGACAATCAACGTCTTCTTGCTCCTGGCTCCCTCGCACAACAGCAGGCGTGGGTCCACTCATGCTTGCCGGCTCAACCTCGATCGGAGCATGTGCCTATTTGTCGGTCACCTCCGTGCCAAGTATGGGGATGTCACGGAGTACGAAGGGGATCTTCGCTTCCACTGGATGGACGGCGATGACATGGCGGATGGTGTCATAGGCATCATATTTGCCCTTCTCCATTTGCCCCCGACACCAGGTCCCGCGAACGTCCGAGACGCCGCTCTTGATTTCCTGGGTTGGAACGATGACTGACGTCTGCTCCACGGAATCGTACAACTCCGTTCTCAGAATCGCGTAGTCGCCGAGAGGATAGTCATCTCGAAGGTAAAGCCCCATCCTGTCCCGCAAGGCCATCACCGGTGCACCGCTCTTCGACCTGATCCACGTCGTGTAACTGTAGAGCGGAACGGGTGTCGTGGGCCGGTAAGGGAAGGCCCAAAGACCCTTTGGAGTGCCGGCCAGAACCTCGACGGGTATGTACTCGAGCGGCCCGGGGCATGGTGGTGTCGTTGGATCTATGCAAATCTGAAGGTCCGGGGCGGGCTCCGGCTCATGCCAGCCCCCGTCGGGATCGAAGGGGATATCCAGAAACAGTATCTCGTCGGCGAGAAGGACATAGACGTACCCCACGATCTGCCCCAGTGATGAGGGCACTGGTTCGTCGGGGTTGGCCGGGAAGCGCAGCGCCAAACTGGACGGGCCGAACCAGGAAGTGCGCATTCCGGAGTCCGGCAGCCAGACGTTGCTCTCGTACCAACGACCCGACCATTGTCCGAACTCGCACGGCACGGCATTTCCGTGCGCATCCAAGACACGGAGAATCCACGGCCGATCCCGTTCAATGGTTACGAATCCCTCGAGCTCAAGGATATGTAACGTGCCGGAGATGGTAAGCTCCCGCTCGAATACATCGACACCTTGGTCCCGAATCACCTTGGCCGACAGATCCGTGGTGGTCCACCGGAACTCGAGATTCTCGGCCAAGTCCCATCGCAGGTCATTCGGCTCAACGTTGGGCTGATCTTCGGATGCGTCAACCGCAGCGATACAGCAAAGCAACATCATCCCCAATATCGTGCTCGACGCAGCCACCAAGAACCGCTTGAATTCTGCTCGCCATGACATGGACTCGTCCTCCTTCCGCTACGCCTAAAAGCAATCAAAGAGGCATGCAACCGTCTCGGCGAACCATTCCGCACCCCCTCCCGGCTTCGGGTCGGTCGACTGGATTGTGGGTGCCTCTCGGCGCATAGCTACCCCTCGCATGTTCAGGATGTAGTTTACAGAGATACCGCCCCGGCGTCAACTTCTGCGATGCAGTCACCCGTCCGGAGGTGGCGCAAGGAAGCCGCTTGTAGTGGGCCCGTGAGGGCCTATCGCAGGCCGCGTCCAGCGAAGGTAACGCCTCATCCCGATGGCCATCGGGATCACTACGAACAGCGCTGGCGGTGGGGTGGGGCTTGCCGCCGACATTCGCTTAGGATTGGCCGTTGGAAGCCACGCAGAAGGCCCCTGCCGCCGCGTGGCAGGTCAACCTCGGGGAAACGCATGCGAGGGCAATGTCGTGTACTACGGTAAATCTACTGTAGTAGATATTTTTCCTCATGAGGACAGGTCCGGCTTGACGATAGTGTTTATTGTGGTAGATTTACTGTAATAGATGACAGGCCGTTGCGGCTGGATCGGTCCAGACAAGCGAAGGAGATATCCGGCATGAAGGGTCCCAAACTCGGTAGAGTGCAGTTGCGGATCATGGAGGTGTTGTGGGAGAAGGGCCCGGCCAGCGCCCGCGAGATCAGCGACGTCCTGAATCGCGGCGAACGGATTGCTCACAGCACGGTTCAAACGCTGCTGCGCCAACTGGAGGCCAAGGGGGCCGTTTCGCACCGGCGGCAGGAGCGCACCTTCGTCTTCTATCCGCTGGTCCATCGAGCCAACGTGGCCCGGACGGAGATTCGCGGGCTGGTGGAGCGTCTCTTCGGCGGCTCGACGAGCGGCTTGATGGCGTATCTGCTCAAAGAGGAGAGCATCTCTCGCGACGAGCTCGAAGAGATCAAGAGACTGGTCGAAGCCATGGAGGAGCAGCCATGATGGACCTCGCTGTGAAGTACGCGGAGCCGGCCGCCTGCGTGGTGGCATGGGCGGCTCGCACCCTCTTCCAGTCCACGTTGCTGATCTGTCTGGGATTGGCGGCCTGTGGTTTCTTGCGCCGGCGGAGTGCAGCATTGCGTTCGGCCGTCCTGCGTGGCACGTTACTCGCGGTACTGATCTGTCCGCTGGCCGGCGGCCTGTGCGGCCTGGACCTGTTGGACGTTTCCATCCCGCAAGGAAGCCCCGCTGCTTCCGCGTCGATGAGCGTGGGTGAGTCACCGCCTGCGAGCGCGGACCCGGGCTCCTATTCGGTGCGTGTTGGGGCTCGCGTGCCGACGGAGGCGCCGGACTCTATCCAGGTGGTGCTTGACGTGCCGCATTCGCGGATGCGGCCGAGTCTGCCC
>Ga0123327_1004089_pt1 | contig 10269 bp, 8 predicted proteins | sample BioC13SIPDNA_4_FD_89701 | JGI IMG/M metagenome (GOLD analysis project Ga0123327, IMG submission 89701) | Anaerobic biogas reactor microbial communites from Washington, USA - Biogas_R1_B C13 SIP DNA | ecosystem: Engineered > Bioreactor > Anaerobic > Unclassified | place: Washington, USA...
ATCGACGACGTAGACGGCGACTTCGTTCCCGATGGCCAGCTCGTCCCGCTCCTCTGGAGAGAGGGCGTCCAGCTCACTGCCGGCGATGATGCCTTCCGACTTCGCGCCAATATCGACGAGGATCGCATTGCGCAGGTGCTCGATGACCTCGCCGCGACGGATGTCGCCCGCGCGGGGAAGGTCGAGTGACAGCTCGTCACTCAGGAGAAACTCCATGGACTGGCTCTCATCACCAGCCGTATCTGCTGAACCGTGGGCTATATCTTCCATACCTCTTCTTCATTCCCCCACTAATTAGCCCTTTCGGACCAGGGGATGCATATGAGAGATTATACTGGCTTTGCCCCTGATGGCAATTGACCTATCCTATTTCTAACACTGGCACCGCTGGCTGAGCACCAGTTAAGGCGCGGTTGTTCCCCTCCCGCGCGCTGCCTATAATGCGGTCCAGCTTTAAGATGTAAGCTTTGAGCCATAAGCTTATGGCTCAAAGCTTACATCATAGCTTACGGCTAAGAGCTATTATGGATCTCGACCAACGCTGCCCCAACTGTGATAGCCGGCTGCCCGCCGGCAGCGACCGCTGCCTGATGTGCGGCTACGTGCTCCCGCCCGTGCCGGAGGAGCCGGCCGGACGACAACCAGTTGAAGAGCCGGTCGCCGGGGAAGAGAGCGCGCCCTCGCCAGAGCCGGAGGCTGCGGCCCCGGCAGCCCCGATTGCCGCCGACGCCGGTATAGATGAAGAGACGCCAGAGGCGGTCGTTACATCCGTGGTGCGCGAGCGACAATCGGCCATCGTCTTCTGGATGACGGCCATTGTCGCCGTCCTGACCGTGCTCGCGGGGGCGATGGTGCTGCAGTATGGCGGGCCGGTACAGCTTGCCCTCCTGCCGACTTCCACGCCCCTGCCGGCGACGGCAACGGCGACCCCTACCGTCACCCTGCCGCCCAGCGAGACGCCGCCGCCCTCGGCCGTGCCGAGCGAAACGCCGCCGCCCGCCGCTTCGGCCACGCCGCAGCCGCCTCGCAGCCACAACGTCGCGGCAGGCGACACGCTCTTCGGCCTCAGCCTCATCTACAACGTCTCGATGGAGAGCATCGCCGAGCTGAACGGCTTTTCCATGGAGTCGCCCATTCAGTCGGGGCAGGTGCTGCAGATGCCGTGGCCCACGGCGACCCCGCCGCTGGAGCCGGTCGCGGTCGATATCAACGGCGAGATCGTCATTGCGGATCCCACGGACTGCCGGCGCTACGAGATTCAGGAAGGCGACGCCCTTTCGGTGATTGCCGCCCGCGAAAACATCAATATGCAGCTCCTGCTCGCCGTCAACCGGCTGACCGAGCAATCGATCGTCCAGCCCGGCGATACGATCTGCATTCCCAACGTCATCCACGGCGATTTGCTGCCGCCGACGCCCGGCCCGTCGCCCACGCCCGGCCCCACGGAGATCCCGCGCGGCCCGCGCCCGCTCTACCCGCCGTCTGGCTCGCTGGTCGAATCCGGCGCGCCGGTGCTGCAGTGGGTGGCAATTAAGGATCTGGAGCCAGATGAGTGGTACATGGTGACGATGACCGACATCTCTGAGCCGGGTCTGCATCCCCAGCGCGGCTTCACCCGCCAGACCTCGTTCCAGGTGCCCACCTCCTGGCGCCCGCCGGTAGACGCCGTCCGCGATTTCGAGTGGAACGTGACCATCGTGCGCGTGACGGGTCAGCGGGCCGACGGCAGCCTGATCTACACGTTCGGCGGGCGCAGCGGCGACACTGCGCTGCTGAGCTGGCTGGGCGCCGTGCCTACGCCTACGCCAACCCCCACGCCGACGCCGCAGCCGGAAGCGAGTTAGGGCTTACCGCCGCCCTGCGGGCGCGCGATTTAGGAAAATCGCGCTACACCGCGCCGCTGGCCGTACAATCACAGGCAATCGTGCTAATCAGCAGAATCACCGTTCAAGATTTGCGCCCTGCAGCCACGAGTTCACGCGTCGCCGGCGCCACTTCCGCCGCAAAGCGCTCGATGGTGGCAGCGTCGTCAGTACCGAGCACGAAGCCGCTGAAGCCGTGTTCGAGCGCGAGCCCGGCGAGCTGTTCTGCCCACTGCTGCGGCGGGCCTACGAGAACGCCCCGGCCGGCGGGCGTGAATTCGCCGGAGATGTTGAGCAACCGGCGTATTGCCGCGGGCTGGCGCCCGGCCGCCGCAGCGCTCTCGTCGATCAGCGCGTTCATCCCGGCCAGCCTTGCCGGCCCGCCACGGATATAACTGAGGCTCGGCAGCCAGCCGTCGGCCAGACGCCCTGTCAGCCGCAGCATCCTCGGCCCATAGGCGCCCACCCAGATGCCAATGTCGTGCGCCGGAAGCGGGCCGCGCCTGGCGCCGCTGGCCTGGTAGTACGTTCCCTGGAAGCGCACGCCCCCGCGTTCGGCTTTCCACGTATCACGGATGATGTGGATCGCTTCTTTCAGGGCGCTGACCGACTCGCCCGGCGACAAGCGGCGCCCGCCCATCGCCGCAATCGCATCCCAGAATGACCCGGCGCCGATACCCAGCTCGAGCCGCCCTCCGCTCAGCAGGTCCAGGCTGGCGGCGCTGCGGGCAATCATGATCGGCTGGCGGAGGGGCAGGTTGAGCACGTTCGGAGCGAGGCGAATGCGCTGCGTGCGGGCGGCTACGAAGGCGAGCAAGGTCCAGGTATCGTGGAATGCCGTCTGGTAAGGATGGTCCTGGAACGTCGCCAGATCCAGACCGACCTGCTCCGCAAGGACGGCCAGCTCGACGGCGTGGGCGGGCGGTTGGGCCAGAGGGGTAACAAATGTGCCGAAGAGTAGATCGTGTCCGTAATCTGGCATGCCAGCCTCTCTTTCAGAATGATGGTGGCCGAAGCGACGCCGGCCCGGTCGGCTCCGGATAAGAGAAGTATAAGCGATGGGGGTGAGAATCAGGTTAGCCGAGATTAGCCTGAACTGTGATTAATCTGATTGTGTATGATTACCTGTGATTTCGCCCGCGGGAAATCATAGGCAATCATTTCCATCAGCCAAATCACAGTTCAAAATCCCCCAGGAACGGGTTCATTGCCCGCTCGTCGCCCACCGTCGTCGGGTCGCCGTGGCCCGGGTAGAGCCGCGTCTCGTCGGGCAGCGTAAGGATCTTCTCCCGGATGCTGCGCATGAGCAGCGCGTAGTCGCCGCCGGGCAGGTCGGTGCGGCCGATACCCTGCTGGAAGAGCACGTCGCCGTCGATCAGCGCGCCGTCGACCGGCAGGTAGAAGCAGACGTGCCCCGGTGCGTGGCCCGGCGTGTGCAGGACGTGCAACCGCAGATTGCCCACCGCCAGCACGTCCCCCTCGGCGAGCAGGCTGTCCGGGGGTGGGGGCGGGTCGAGGTGGAAGCCCCACAGCGCCGCCGCCTTATCCGCCCGCGCCAGCATCTCGACCGCGTCCGGGTGGGCGTAGATGGGCGCGCCCGCCGCCTCTTTCAGCTCGCCCAGGCCGCCGACGTGGTCGAAGTGGGCATGGGTCAGCAGGATATGGGTGATGTTCCAGCCGTTTTCCGTGGCGACGCGGGCGATAACCCGGCCATCCCATGCCGGGTCGATAATCGCCGCCTCATTTGTCTCGTCGCAGCCCACCAGATAGCAGTTGGTCTGCAGCGGGCCGAGCGACATGCGGTGCAACTTAAGCATGGTGTGTCCTTGATTACTCCTTGAGCGGCGCCGGGCTCAGGCTGCGCGCCGTCAGGCCGGCGAAGAAGCTGATCCCGAGCTGCGCGCGCACACGCCAGCCCAGGTAGAGCAGCTCGGCGAAGATGGCGACGTAGAGGGCGAGCGCGGCGCTGGGAATGCCGGGCCAGCGCAGCGCCACGCCGAGCGCCAGGAACAGCGCGGTCACCACCAGGTTAATAGCCATCCCCGTGTTCACGGGGCGCGTCGCCCGCCCCTTGATCAGCAGGCCGCGCTGCCAGGAGACGACGACGAAGAGCGCCGGGTAGAGCAGGAAGAGGCGCGTGCCCGTGCGCGCCAGCTCCGCGACGGCGGCGTCCGCGTCCTGCAGCTCGCGCAGGTAGAAGGAGAGCAGCGGGGTGAAGACCAGCAGCGCCATCGCCAGGATAGTCAGGCCGGTGAGCGTCAGGCCGAAGCGGCGGATGGGCGCCAGCGTCTCCGGGCCGCGCGTCAGGGCGATGACCGTCTCCGGCAGCGCCGTGGCGGCGGCGCGCGCCATCAGCAACAACTGGAAGATCATCGGCCAGGCTGCCAGGGAGACGGTCGGGTTGTCGAGCCGGGCCAGGCTCAGATTGACCAGCGGCTGGGCCAGGAGCATGAGCACGGCCGTCGCTGCCAGCGGCAGGTGGAACCAGAAAAGCTCGCCGTAGCCCAGCGGCTCCTGCTCCTCGGCGGGCGCCGCGTCCGGGTGCAGCTCGTCGCGCAGCAGGGGCCGGATGGCGATGGTTGCGTACAGCGCCTCGGCGACGACGCCGGCCATCAGCGCCGAGGCGCCGATGACCACGCCGGGCCAGCTCGTCAGCAGGGCCAGGCCGATGGCCGCGCTGCCCGAGGAGAGCAGGCGCACCGCCGTGCCCCAGCCGATGGGGCGCGTATGCCCAAAATGGATCATCGCCCCCTGCAGGAAGCGCCGCCAGGCGATGGCTGCGCTCCAGAAGATCATGATCTGCATGCCCGGCCGCACCCAGACGCCGATCTCCTCCGGCGTGCCCAGCCAGTCGAAGACGACCACGTCGAACAGCGGCGTAAAGGCGACCAGCGCGCTGACGACGGTCAGCAGGATGGACCAGTGGATGGTGAAACGGCGCACGACGCGAAAGGAAGCGTAGTCGCGCACGAGCGCGGTCGAGGTCGAGAGCAGGTTGATGATCGGGCTTTCAATCGTCACCGACAAACTGAGCACGATGCCCTGCGCGGCGAGCATGATCACCTCGTCGGGCAGACGGTTGATCGCCGCGCTGATGATCGGCCCTTCGCCCGACATCAGCAGCCAGCTGGCAAAGAGAGGCAGCCAGAAGAAGAAGATGTCCCGTTGACGCATGGGATCGATTGTCCACGCGACTACCTGCCTTCGCAAGCGCGCAATTGTGAACATCGGCGGCGGAAAGAGGTGCTATTTGGCATGGGCAGAAGAGGCCGCCTGTTATTATACTTGGGGCGTTCGTGCCAGAATCGGTTAGGCGTTAACAGATTGCGGGGCATTTCCGCGGAGCAGCCTTGTAGCGCGATTTGAAAAACTCACGACCGTACAGTTTCTGGTAGTTGACAAAAAAGAGAAGGTTGTCGGCATAATATCCTTGAGAGAAGTAGCAACCATCTATCAAGGAGAAAACGATGCGCGACAACCTTCGTCTCTATCATATGATGTTTCGGCAACTACGCCACTGGCTTCCAGGGGAGCGGGTAACGCGGCAGCGCAATCTGGCGTTGTTGGTCGTCGGACTTTTTCTGGCAGGGTCGGTTCATCTGCCCCTGATTGGGCGCAAGCTGCCGGGGAGCGCGAAGAAGTGGAGTCGAGCGACGCGACTGCGCCGCTTCCTGGGCAACCCGGGCGTGACCGTCCGCACCTACTACGAGCCCCTGTTGACCTCCCTGCTGCGGGCCGTGGTTGGCCAGCAGCTTGTGCTCATCGTTGACATGACGGTCGTTGGACCCTGGCATCGGGCGTTGGTCGTGGCGATGGCCTACCGGGGTCGGGCGCTGCCCTTGGCCTGGAGCGTCCATCGAGGTACCAGAGGCAATCTGCCCATCAGGGCGACCCTCACGCTGCTGGACTACCTGTACCAGTTGCTCCCCTTTGGCCTCGAGGTGACCTTGCTGGGCGACGGCGACTTCCGCAGCAGTGATTTGCTGCGCTGGCTGCAGCAACGGGAGTGGCACTATGTGATTCACCAGCGAGGCCAGGTGACCGTGCAGCTGGTGGGCAGGAGCGAATGGGTCGCTCTTAGCCAGATCCCTATCCAGCAAGGAGAGACCCAGGCGCTCGGCTGGCTCTGGATAGCCAAGACAAACCCCTTTGGCCCAACCTGGCTGCTCTTGCACTGGGCCAAGGGTGAAGAGGAGCCCTGGCTGCTCGTCTCGGATAGGGCCGATGCGCCTACTGTGCTCCGCCTCTATCGCAAACGCAGTTACATTGAGGCGATGTTTGGGGATATGAAACAAAGAGGATTCGACCTGGAGAAAACCAGGTTGGCCCGTCCCGAACGGATTGAACGGCTGCTGTTGGCTATCGCGATGGCCTACGTTTGGCTGATGGCCCTCGGCAGCTGGGTCGTCAAGAACGGCTACCGCCGACATATCGACCGTCCCGACCGGCGTGACCTGAGTTATTTCCGCCTTGGCTGGGACTGGATTGACGACTGTTTCAGTCGCGGCTCTCCTCTTCACTTGCGCTTTATACCCTACTATTTGTAAAACTGTACGGTCGTGAGGTTGCAAACCCGCCCTCCTGCATCGCCTTTGCAGCCCGCCTCCATCATTTCTCCACAACCTGTTGTTATGATGGACACATATTGGCAGGTAGCGTAGAGCGATTTTCGAAAATCGCTCTGCATAAGGAGAAAACAACATGCGCAAAAACATCGTTTACGTAGCCGTTCTGGCGCTCGTCGTCGTCCTCGGCGCGACCGCCGTTCTGGTCCGCGCGGACGCGGCGCCGCCGGAATACGAGGTGCGGGCTTCCACCGTCTTCGCGCAGGAGCCCGATGAACCGGAATCGCCGGATGAAGTGGAGGCGCCGCAGGACGCGCCGCTCTATCGCCGGGGCATGGGGCCGATGTGGGGCGGCGGCACGGCGCTGGACATCGTCGCCGAGGAGCTGGGTCTGACCGTGGACGAGCTGCTGGCCGAGCTAAGGGACGGCGCGACCATCGCCGACCTCGCCGAGGAGGCGGGCACGACCATCGAGGCCATTGTCGAAGCGCTGAGCGAGGCCCACGCGGAAGCGCTGCAGGCCGCCGTCGAAGCCGGTCGGATCAGCGCCGAGGATGCGGCCCTTATGCAGGAGCGTATGGTAGAGATGTGGGCCCGGCGGCTGGAGTCCGGCCGCCTCTTCGGCTGGCGCGGGCGCGGCATGGGCCGGCAGATGAACCCTGATTGCCCGATGTACGACGGCGATGGCGCGTTCGTCCCTGGCCAGGGCATGGGCCGTGGCGGCGGGCGCGGCCCCGGCATGGGCCAGAGCCGCGGCTTCGGTGGCGGCAACGGCTCTGGCCGCAGCAACGGCTGATTCCTGAACGTTGAGATGGCCGGGTAGGGGCGGATGTCGTACGGGCAGATAATGTACGGGCGGGTTTGAAACCCGCCCCTACCGCGTTTATTATCAATTATGGGCGGATGTCGTGCAGGCACAACATGCGAGCGGATAATATACGGGTGCGGTAATTTAAGGGCGGTAATGTACGGGCGGGTTTGAATCCCGCCCCTACCGATATGTGTCTATGCCGACGATTCTGATCGTAGACGACGAGCCGGAGATCATTCGTATTGCCCGCGGCTATCTGGAGCAGGCGGGCTTTCGCGTGGTCGGCGTGGGCAACGGGCGCGACGCCCTCGCCGCCTTTCGCCACGAGCAGCCCGACCTCGTCATCCTCGACCTGAACCTGCCCGCGCCGCCCGGCAGCCCACCCCTGGATGGCCTCGACGTGGCCCGCGCCATCCGCCAGGGCCACAGCGCCGCCGCCAACACGCCGATCATCATGCTCACCGCCCGGGTCGAGGAGACGGACCGCATCGTCGGCCTGGAGCTGGGCGCCGACGACTACGTGACCAAGCCGTTCAGCCCGCGCGAGCTGGTCGCCCGGGTGCGCGCCGTCCTGCGCCGGGGCGTTCAGGCGCAGCAGCCGGCCAGCGCCCCGATCCACGCCGACGAGCTGACGATTGACCCCGCCCGCTTCGAGGTACGGCGCGGCGAAGCCGTGCTGGAGCTGACCCCCACGGAGTTTACCCTGCTCTACACGCTGGCGTCGGAGCCGGGCCGTGTCTTCACTCGCGAGCAGCTTGTGGACGCGCTCGGCCCGGACTACGAAGGGCTGGCGCGTACCGTGGACAGCCACATCAAGAACCTGCGCGCCAGGCTGGGCGAGGACGCGCGCCGCCCTCGCTACGTGCTCACCGTCTTCGGCGTCGGCTACAAGTTCAATGACCGGCTCGACTGACCTCCCGGCTCCGCGCCGCCCTCGCTTCGGCTTCTTCTGGCGGCTGATGGCGGCCTTCGCCATCCTCCTGCTCACCGTCGCCGTTCTCGTCGCCCTGCTGACGCGCAGCACGGCGCATGAGGAGTTCGCCCTCTTTACCAACGCCGCCGGCCGGCAGCAGGCCGCCCTGCTCGCGCCACGGCTCGCCGATTTTTACGAGCGCGCCCGCAGTTGGGAAGGGGTGGAAGAGCTGCTCCAGCTCTCGTCCCCCGGCCAGGGCAACCGCCGCGGGATGGGACAGGGCATGCGCGGCGGCGCCATGCGTTCCGGCATCATGGGCCTGCGTATCCTCCTCGTCGGCGCGGATGGCCGCGTCATCGCCGACAGCCAGGGCGCTACGGACGACGACCTCACCGGCCAGCGGCTCACAGCCGCCGAGCTGCAGGGCGCCGAAGCGATTGTCGTCAATGGGCAGCAGGTCGGCAGCGTCCTTGTGGCCGCCGGCGCGCGCAGCCTCGACGCTGCCTCCAACCGCTTTTTCAACGCCGTAGACCGCGCGTCCATCGTCGCCGTGGCTGCGGCAAGCCTGCTTGCCTTCGTCCTGGCGACCCTCTTTAGCTGGCGGCTGACCCGCCCCCTGCGCGAGCTGACGGGCGCGGCGCACGCCATCGCCGCCGGCGACCTGGGCCGGCGCGTGACCATCGCCCCCGGCGACGAAGTGGGCGAGCTGGGCGAGGCGTTCAACCGGATGGCCGGCCGGCTGGAGCGCTCCGAGACGCTCCGCCGCCAGCTCACCGCCGACATCGCCCACGAGCTGCGCACGCCGCTCAGCGTCATCCAGGGCAACATCGAGGCGCTGCAGGACGGCGTCTTCCCCCTGACGCCGGAAGCGCTCGACCCGATCCGCGACCGCACGGCGCTGCTCGTGCGCCTCGTCGAGGATCTGGGCGAGCTGGCCCGCGCCGAAACCGGCGGGCTCTCTCTGCAGCTGGCGCCGCTGGACCTGGCCCGCGTGGCCCGGACCGCCGTCGCCGATTTCCAGGCCCGCGCCCGGCAGCGCGAGGTCACGCTGGCGGTGCGCGCAGGGCCTGACCTGCCGCCCGTGCTGGCCGACGCCCAGCGCGTCGAGCAGGTGCTGGCTAATCTGCTGGCCAACGCCCTGCGCCACACGCAGGCCGGCGGGGCGATAACCGTCTCCGTCGCCCTGCCGGGAGATTGGTCGGCCATTCCGGCCTCGACGGGCGCGCGCGAGCTGGCCGTGGTCGTCGCCGACAGCGGGCCGGGCATCCCGCCGGATGAGCTGGTCAACGTCTTCGAGCGTTTCTACCGCGCCGACCGGGGGCGCAGCCGCGACGACGGCGGCAGCGGCCTCGGCCTGGCCATCGTGCGCTCGCTCGTCGCCGCCCACGGCGGGCGCACGGGCGCCTTCAACCGGCCCGAAGGCGGCGCCGCCGTCTGGTTCACGCTGCCGGAAGCCACCCTCCCCCTTTGAGCTAAGCCGCCGGTCGTCGGCAGACAGGGCCCGCTTCAGGACAGGCTCAGCAGCGTCACCGCGACGTTCATGAGCGGGGCGGCGATAACGCCCGGCCAGATGCTGCCCGTCCGGGCCGCGGCCCAGCCGTTGACCACGCCGACCGCCAGGAAAGCATACGCGCCGATCCAGATGGCCGCCTGCACCGGGCTCAGCACGAGCGCCGGCAGCGCCTGCGGCAGGGAAAAGAGCGCCGCCTGCAGGAGTATCGCCCGCCACCGGCCGGTGCGGCGCAGCAGCCCCTGCAGCAGCCAGCCGCGGAAGAACAGCTCCTCGCCAAAGATGGTCACCACGGCGCTGAACAGCCACATCAGCAGCCAGCCCGCAGGCGCGTCGTAGCGCGTCAGCCAGGCGAAGGTCGGGTCGCTCTCCAGGGCCTCGCCCACGAGCGAGCCGTAGGCGCCGCTCCAGGGCTCGAAGAGCAGCATGACCAGCAGGAGCAGACCCAGGTTGAGCGCGGCGACCGGCCCCAGCAGCCGGCCCGCCACCGGGCGAAAGCCGGCCCGGCCGGCATCGCGCCCGCGCAGCACGGCCAGCAGCGGAACGCCGAGCCAGACAACGGTGAAGATGGGGAACGAGGCCTGCAGGTGGGCCGCAACCGGGTAGAG
>Ga0123327_1004092_pt1 | contig 10260 bp, 12 predicted proteins | sample BioC13SIPDNA_4_FD_89701 | JGI IMG/M metagenome (GOLD analysis project Ga0123327, IMG submission 89701) | Anaerobic biogas reactor microbial communites from Washington, USA - Biogas_R1_B C13 SIP DNA | ecosystem: Engineered > Bioreactor > Anaerobic > Unclassified | place: Washington, USA...
CTAAATTTGATTATCGAATACCTTTTTGATCCATAAAAAAAGAGACATCAGGTAAACACTCACGCAAATGCATCGCGCTCTGATTGGTAAATTAGTAATTACTTCCGGCTTTCCCTCAAACCAGGCAATATTTTTTGGTGAGGACTATAATTCGTTTTAGAAAAGATTCGATTTTCAATTCAGGAGTTTAATTTGAAAGATTTGGTAATTGCACCTTGTGGGCTGGTTTGTGACCTGTGCAGAGCTTTTCAACGTGAGCAAAAACGCTGTACTGGTTGCCAGGTGCCGGGAGGATATAAAGCCGGATATTGCGATCGCTGCAGCATTGTCCTGTGTCAACAAAAGATCGACAAACCAGGGCTGCAATGCTATCAGTGCCAAAAATATCCCTGCAGACGCCTTAGGGATCTTGATAAACGCTATAGCACCCGCTATGCTGAAAGTTTGGTGGCGAATTTTGAACTTCTGCAAACAGGAGGCCGGTCCGCGCTTACTGAGGCAATTGTTGCTAAGTGGACTTGCCAGAATTGCGGTTCTTTGTTGAGCGTGCACGATCCAACTTGCCTGACATGCCGTGCCATAAACCCTCATTTTCCCGGTAAAAGCCAGCCGAAAAAATCAAAAGTAGATTCCTGAAATCAAAAAAATAGTTGCCTCATTTCAGTAAATCTGGTCTGAGTTTCTCTCCTCATTTAAGTAACCGTGAGCGCTTTTTTGGGCATTCTTTTGAAGTATACTAGAAGAGTCAAACTGCCAGGCTCACCCCATAAGGCAGATAAAACCAATTGTTAGGAGGAAGTGCATGCCACCCAAAGGATGGGTAGAAATTAACGACTTGTATTGCAAAGCCTGTGAAATCTGCGTTACAGACTGCCCCACGCACGTCTTGGCGCTTGATATGTCCCGGCTGAGCCCCAAAGGCTATCACCCCGCTTATATGGTGCATCCTGAAGAATGCATCGCCTGCGGCATCTGTGCCGTTGTTTGCCCGGATGCTGCCATCACAGTTTATAAGGGCGTTCGCCCTGAATCAAAGGGAGAAGGTGGATAATGGCACTCGAACTTATTAAAGGGAATGTCGCAGTTGCCGAGACCGCCTTACGTGTTGGTTTGGTTTCTTATTTTGGTTACCCCATCACACCTCAAACTGAACTGTTGGAACATCTTTCCGCCCGCATGCCAGAACTTGGGCGCGCCTTTGTTCAGGCTGAAAGTGAGCTCGGAGCGATCAACATGGTTTATGGCGCGGCCTGTACTGGTCTGCGGACCATGACCTCCAGCTCCAGCCCTGGTGTCAGCCTGATGCAAGAAGGCATTTCATACATTGCTGGCACAGAACTCCCCGCGGTGATCGTGGACGTGGTTCGCGGCGGGCCAGGTTTGGGCAATATTGCTCCTTCCCAGTCTGATTACACTCAAATGGTGCACGGAGGTGGACATGGGGAATATCATGTGATCGTACTCGCTCCCGCCTCTGTTCAAGAAGCGGTGGACCTGACCGGGTTGGCTTTTGATCTGGCTGAAAAATATCGAATAGTGGTCTGTTTGCTCATGGATGGTTTTTTGGGTCAAATGATGGAGCCGGTGGAGTTGCCGCCTTTCGCTCCAGTAAATTATGATGCTCCCTCCTGGGCAGTTGGATCCAAAAATAAAGACGATCGAGTTGTTCTTACCTCAATCAACATCAATCCTCCGGCACAGGAAATCTTTAATGTAAAAGTGATGACCAAATGGCAGGAAATTGAAAAAGCTGAACCCCGCTACAAAGGTTACTACCTGGATGACGCAGAGTATGTGGTAGCTGGTTTTGGCACAGCCGGGCGTATCGCTTTGAGTGCTGTCCGGGCTGCCCGTGAAAAGGGCATCAAAGTAGGTTTGTTGAGGCCAATCACAGTTTCTCCCTTCCCGGTAAAAGCACTGGATGAATTAGCTGACCGGGTCAAAGGTTTTCTGGTGGTTGAGATGAACAATGGCCAAATGCTGGAAGATGTTCAGGCGGTCGTTGCCAAACGCGTTCCAGTCCATTTTTACGGACGAATGGGCGGAATGGTGCCCTACCCGGATGAAATCAGCTCTGCCATAAACGAGATGGTGGAAGGTGATCACGACGTAAACCAGGACGCGCGGGCTGTTTGGCTGGCCAAAATGCGTGACTTAGTAGGAACAGGAGAGTAGTCATGGTTGATTCAGACGTAAAAACAATCTACAAACGACCACTTGGTTTCACGGATGTTACCACCCACTATTGCCCTGGATGTACACATGGCGTGGCTCATCGCTTGATTGCTGAAGTTTTGGAAGAAATGGGGGAGTTGGAAAATACGATCGGTGTTGCGCCGGTCGGATGCTCCGTATTCGCCTACAACTATTTTGACATTGATTTTGTTGAAGCGGCTCACGGTCGTGCCCCGGCGATGGCAACCGGCATCAAACGCACCCTACCGACCAAGACCGTCTTCACCTATCAAGGTGATGGCGATTTGGCTTCGATGGGTATGGGCGAAATTGTGGCAGCTGCCGCACGAGGAGAACAGATCACGGTGATTTTCATCAACAACACCAACTACGGCATGACCGGAGGACAAATGGCGCCAACCACGTTGCCAGGTCAGAAAACCAGTTCCTCCCCCTTAGGGCGGGACGTGGAAACGCAGGGTTACCCCATCCGCACAGCTGAACTTTTGTCGGCTTTGGATGGAGCCTCTTATGTCGTGCGTCGCAGTCTGCACGATGCCCGAAGCATCAGAAATGCCAAAAAAGCCATCCGCACCGCATTTGAAGCGCAAAAGCGGGGGCTGGGTTTTTCGATGATCGAATTGCTTTCCACCTGTCCCACCAACTGGGGGCTCACGCCGGTGAAAGCTCGTGAGTGGTTGAGAGACTATATGATCCCACAGTATCCGATAGGCGATTTTCGCGTTTCTTCCGCCGTGGAAGATATGGCAAAAGGAGTGTAGCAAATGCAATCAGAAATAATCATCTCTGGTTTTGGTGGACAAGGCACCCTCTACGCGGGTCAGGTTTATGCTTATGCCGCCATGGACGAAGGCAAACATGTCACCTGGATCCCGTCTTATGGGCCTGAAATGCGCGGTGGTACGGCAAACTGCTCTGTTGTGATCTCTGATGAAGAGATTGGCTCTCCCACCACCTTGCACCCCCGGGCTGTGATTGCGCTCAACCTGCCCTCTCTGGATAAGTATGAACCTTTGGTTGCTCCTGGCGGCTATTTGATCGTTAATGAATCGATGGTCAACCGCACCCCGACACGGACTGATATCCATGTTTTAATGATCCCAGCGAATGACATTGCCAGAGAACTCGGTAATGAGCGTGCCGCCAACATGGTTTTGTTGGGAGTCCTGGAAGGCAATATGCAAGTACTCCCGGATGGTGCTTTGGAAAAAGCGCTTGAAGCTCACACTGCTGAAAGGTTGAAGAAATTCATCGGCATGAATATTGAAGCGCTGCACAGGGGCGCGGAGTACAAAGCCGACTAAATAATCTTTTTACCAGCAACTGCCCGGTGCTAATCAACACTGGGTAGTTTTTTTTATCAACGGGTATAATTTTTGCAATGCCAAGTGAATATTTTCCGCCTAAAAGAAAAAGTTTGATCTTAAACATCGTCATCGCGCTGCTTTTGATTGGCGCTATTTTGTTCTTGTTGATCAGCGGCTCAATGACGGACCAAAATATCCTTGCCATTGTCCTGACCAGTTCGGGATTAGTCTTACTCCTGCCCCTTGCGCTGGCTGTTTATCGCATCTTTACCATATCCACAACCGTTTACAAACTTGGTCGTGATGCTTTGGAAATAACCTGGGGATTGAGGAGAGAGCTGCTTCCGATGGGGGAGCTTGAATGGGTCCATCCCGTCAGTGATTTTGAAACACCGCTGCCTTTGCCTTTTTCTCGTATTCGGGGTTCGTACTATGGCGAGACGACGATCAAAGGGCTTGGGAAAACGATCTTTGCGGCTACAGAACCAGGACAGATGGTTTTGATCAAAAGGGAAAATGACTACCTGGTAATTTCTCCGGAAAACGCGGCAAAATTCAGCCAAGCTTACCAACAGCTGACTCAGCTTGGCAGCCTCACAAGTGTTGAAGCTGAGTCTGAAAACTTGAGGATGCTCTGGCAGAGGGTGATGACTGACGCCTGGGCAAAAGCTTTGTTGTTCGCTGGTTTTTTTAGTTCAGCCATCCTGATTCTTACGTCAGTGGTAATCGTAGCTGTTCGGCCGCAGATCATCTGGGTCACTCTCGAAGTGGTACCCTCAGCCCGTTTGTTCCTCTTGGGCTTGATCGGCCTGTTCTTTGGCATCTTCAATACACTTTATGGTCTCCTGCTTTACTTGCAGGAAAGAATGGACCGGAAATTGGTCTATCTATTGTGGGCTTGGTCAATTTTTATCAATTCGATCCTGCTATTCGCGATGATTTCTATGAGCTTCTGACTATGTCCGCTAAATGTGTGGAAAGCAATTCAAAAGTCAAGCCCTATGCTATAATCAGTATCCTGACGGAGTGTCGATTCACGCCGTTAAAATGCTATGGAAACTAAGCGCACCTTACCAACCAAGCTGACCAGGTGGATATCGTATGGATTGGTTCTTTTTGCGGGTATTTTGATTTTTGCGGGTTGCGGTAATTCGGGCAGACCTTCTGATGAAGAGGTTAGCGGCTCTCCTTTAAAAATCGAAATTCCAACACAAACTTCGGTCATTAACCCGGCTGTAGAGCAAACTGAAGCTCCCTGGCCTGTTTTTGAGGTCACCAAGGATATTCAACCGACTGAAGTTCCCTCCCAGACAGCCCGGGTGACCTTGCCGGAAGGCACAACGGTGTGGCTTCTTTTAGGGGCGGAAGGCGAATTGCCTTCCAGAGGGCGAACCCAAGCCATCCATTTACTGCTGGTCAACGAAAGATTATCAAAAGCTAGTGTGATCTCGATTCCCGGCACGACCTTTCTGTACCTACCGGGTCAGGGAATGGGCAGGATCAACACTGCTTATCCGCTTGGGGGCATCCAGCTTGTGTATGACACGCTCATATACAACTTTGGTCTCAGACCGGATCATTATGTGGTTGCCCACGAAACAGAATTTGCCTGGCTGGTTGATGATCTGGGAGGTCTGGAAGTCAGCGTTTTGATTTCAATCCGTGACGACTGCGGTGGTTTACCAGCCGGTCTGCATAGCATGGATGGAAATAAGACCTTGTGTTATGTCTCTTATCAATCAGATGATGAGATCAATCGCACAAGGAGACAGCAGCAAGTGCTGCGTTTGCTCTTTACCAAATTAGTGCAACGAGGAAGGTTGGTCAAACTGCCGCTTTTGTACGAGTCTTACGACCAAAACCTGGACACGGATGTGGGTTTGATGGAGCTTTTCACAAGGATCCCTCTGGCATTGCGATTGGGTGATCCGGACCGTGTCAAATATTTTGTTTTGGGCTGGGAAGAACTGGAACTTTGGGAGTTGCCAGGTCTGACGAAAACAATAGTCTTGCTGCCGAGACCCGGAAAAATCGAGCAACTCGTCAACCAGGCCGTGGACACGATAAGGGAGCCATCAGCTTTGAATGAAGTCGTTCTGACCTACGAGGCTCAATTGACCGAAGTGGTTGGACTCACCCATACGGCCGAAGCTGGTTTGACCAAGGTTGCAATGCCCACCAGAACACCAACACCGGGGGTTACCCAACAACCTACTGCTACCAGTGTGACAGCGACCTATACTCTACAACCAACGGATGGGACTCCGCTGCCAAGCCAAACAAAAACTCCAACAGGTCAGCCCAGTCAAACTCCGTTGCCAAGCCCCACCAGTGGAGAACCTTATCCGGTTCCAACCGTCGTTTTTGACACTCCTACGCAGCAACCTTATCCCTAAGGTGGCGTGAGAAAAATAAATGGAAAACAAACAGAAAAAATTCAATAGCATCACAAGGATCATCTCGGTCTTTGTTCTCTTGCTGAGTATTTTCAGTTTTAATTCCGCTGAATCCTACACCACGCTTTTTTCCGAATACAAGCGCACGATAAAAATTGAAACCGACTATACACTTTACGAGTGGTGGCTGCTCTCCTGGAAAACTTCTGAAGTCGTTTGCCAGGTTTACACGGAACACGAATCCTGGCCGGATAATAGCGAAATTCTGTATTACTGTGGGTCAAGCATCCAGAAACAATGGTCGGATACAAAAGCTTGTGAATATGAGATGAACAACACGGACCCTGAAGAATGTAAGGGCTTATACCTGCATCTTGCTGGCATCACCCCCATGAGCCGGCAGGTGGAAGTCAACTTACCGACACCAGAGGTTTATCTCTCGATCACCGGTTGCAACAAAGAGCCAGGACAGAGCAATTGCACCAGCCTACCCTATCTGCGTTTTCAGGCCTATGAACCGCTGCCTAACGAAACCATTATCCAAATCCTTGGCCGGGTGAATGACAAAGGCTTCAGCTGCCCGGGTGGAATTTGCGACTTACCCCTGACGCCCACCGGCACAGAAGGGATCAAAGTTGAATTCTGGGCTGAGTCCAGCTACGGCGATTCCAGCGACTACTATACCGCCCAAATCCGGGTTATTCCCTGGGGGGACTTTGCCAATCCTGATGCTAACTCTGTAGACCAGCCAACCTATTATGTGGATGTGCTCAGTTCTCAATGGCTGGGTGAAGGGCGCTCAACCTGTTCTGAACTATGGCAGTCTTTTCTGCCGATTGACGGGCCACCTTCCTGGCTGCGGACGCCTGCTCTTGCAGAAGAACTCGAAACCGACAAAGAATATTACCTTCTGGCTGGTATGCTGATCAAGCAGGGACTGGTGGACGCTGAAGATTGTCTGAATGGTGGCTTGGAGGAAAATGGAGCGGCCAATGTTTGCGGCATGGAGGCAGCTCAACCTATCGTGGATGAATGGCAAAATCAGTTCAATGCCGAGATCATCCAGGTGGCGAATGAAACAGGCATCCCCGCCCAACTGATGAAAAATATCTTCAGCCGGGAAAGCCAGTTTTGGCCCGGGATTTATGAAAAAGTAAATGAGGCTGGATTGGGGCACCTGAGCGAAGTGGGCGCTGACGCGGTATTGCTCTGGAACCCAAGTTTTTACACACAATTTTGCCCCCTGATCCTCACTGAAGAAACCTGCCAAAGGGGTTTTGGCAACCTGGATCAGGATCAACAGGAAATGCTTAGAGGCGCTCTGGTGCAAAAAGTAAACGCTGCCTGCCCCGATTGTCCGGTCGGAATAGATTTGACCCAGGCGAACTTCAGCATCAGCATTTTTGCCCGCAGCCTGCTGGCTAATTGTGAACAGGTCCGCCAGATTGTTTACAACAACACCGGCAAACAAGCAGGCCAGGTCATCAAATACGAAGATTTATGGAAATTTGCTTTGCTGAATTACACCAGCGGTGCTGGTTGTCTTGGCAACGCTCTGCAGCGCACGATCAATAATGGCAATATATTGACTTGGGAAAATGTTTCTTACAATCTTGAGGAAGGATGCCGGACTGGCATCGAGTATGTTGATGAGGTTTCAAGCATGCCAATAGAGGAAGGCATAAACCTGGAAGATCTGCTTGTAGAACCAACGCCTGTGGTGCCAATTGCGCCAACGCCGACCCCCATAAACGTTATCTACCCAACGTCAACCCCTTATCGCACTGCGACACCTTATCCATAATCAGGTAGAGTAGATAGAGCCCCCCTTTTATTTTTTTGGTTTAAGCTTTGCCTGAGCGCAGAAGTTCCAATTCGGTTTCCAATTCCAGGCGTTTTTCAACACCAGCTTGTTGGATTTCAGTTTGAAAATTGTTGATATAGTCGTTGATTTTGGCCTTCAGTTCTTCACCAGAATAAGGGGTCAATAACAAAACCAAAGCGCTTCCAAATACACCGCCGATGATCGCGCCTGTTAACCAACTAAAAGATTTTCCCATAGCATTCTCCATTTCTTTGTTATTGATATTATAAAAGCTATTCTCTAAAATTCAAAAAAGTGTGAAATTTTGGGACCCATCTGCTCACTATTGCCAAAATTAGTCAACTTTAATTTTGTTGATAGATTCGTTTTTGCTTTTTTACCAAATTGCTTGGCTGGTAGTAATCCCTAAGCTTGCTAAATACCGGCTTACTTTTTTATCGTAATCGGGATAACTGTACTCTAAACCTTCCGAGACATGCTTTGAAATCTCGCGAAATAAGACCAGCATCCCTTCAAGCGATTTTTTACATGCTTCGGGGCTGCTGGCATCCCAGGTGGCACACAGCTTCTGCCAGAGGCTGGGGCTGAGGTGCTGCTGCAGGTATTTAAATTGTTTTCCAATCGAGAACGTGAAGCCTTGTTCCAAGCCTATTTGCCAGATGAGCATGGTCATTAATTGATTGCGCATAAGGTCCAGATGGGCATTGGCATAGGGCAGTTCCTTTCTTGCCAAGCCCTTGGCAACATAGGTGCTAAGCCACCAAAACTCATTGCAGCAGTCGTCAAACATAGCGGGGGTTGGGCGTTTGATCCAGTAGTCATGATCAGTGCTTTCCGGCAAGGCGGGCACGATCCAATCCTTATCCAGTAAAATCTGCAGGATGCTGTCTTCCTTCAGGTAAGACCCCAGTTCATTTAGTTGAAGCAGGGTCAGATCGATTCGGTTGCCATCCTCAAACAGCATCAGGTAACTAAACCTGTTCTCGCGCTCAGAAGGAAACAGCTCCATGCCTTCAGGCTTCTGCATGATGATACGTTTGCCAAAATAATTCAGCCAGGCATCGTCCGCCAGAAAGCTGTCCATTTCAGTGACCAGGAAGACGATGTCATAGTCCTGAAAGGCATCCCGGGGTGCGTTGGGGTTGGCGCGCGAGCCGTTCATCGCCACCACCCGAATGCGTTCGTCCTTCCGGGCGAAAGCCAGGATCAGGTCATATAGCTCTTGCTCTGTACGCATTATTCTCCTTTGGTGGCTGATATTCCAAAAAGTTACCTGGTTTCAGGCAACCAGTTCGATCAAATTGCCTTCGGGATCGGTCAAAACGCTTTCGTAGTAGCCATCGCCAGTCTTGCGGGGACCGTTGAGCAAGGGGCATCCAGCCTGCTGGAGTTGCTGCGTCAGCTCATCTACCTTTTCCGTACTACCCACCTTGAAGGAGATGTGCACATATCCCAGGGGGTGTTCACCAACAGATTTATTGGTCACATCCGGGCGCCGCATGATCTCAAGCCGGGCGCCTCCCTCAAAGCTGAGAAAGTAAGTCTCTAACCCGGTGCGAGGGTTGTGGTACTTTTGGTTTGGGATGGCTTGAAAATGCCGGACATAGAAGTCCTTCATGGTTTCAAGGTCGTTTACGTAAACCGCAACATGCTCGAGTTCCACTTTATCTCCTTTTGAGTTGCACGTAACGCACAAGCTCTTCAATGTATTCAGGGTTGCTTAAGTCAACAGAAACCACTTTAGCGGGGACTGAAACACCCTGCTTTTTTGCTGCAAAGCGCGTGAAAATTTTCATCAAGACACGATTGATCGCCCCCATTTTTTCGTAATTGATGCCGGCAAGGTAGTAGTAAAAATGGGCGGGGCGAACTTCTCCCTTGCGGAAATTGCTTTGGCTGACGGTCTCTTTGTAGCCTTCAGAAGCTGGGGTTGCGCCTGTCGCGAAAACGACCCAGGTTTTGTTGGGATAATCCTCCATCCAGCGTTTGATTTTTCCAATCCCGGAGATTTGCCCCGCGTAAACACCGCCGCCGTAGACGATAAGTCCGTATTCAGCGATTTTGGTTTTATCGAATTGGTCAAGGCTGAGCGCATCCCACTCAAGCGCGGAGGCGATCCACTGGGCGTAGCGCTGGGAGAAACCGGTTTTGGATTTGTAGATGACGATGCCATTTTTCATACTTCACCTCACCCCTTCAGTTTAACGTATTTTTTCGTTTGAATTGAGTAAAAGTTGAGCGAAGAGAGCTTTGTCTGCCCCGCGCATCCGCTCAATGCTAGCGCCGGTCTCCAGACCGAGCGCTTGATCTGACCGTTTGGTCTCCCTAAACGTAACATTCGGATGGGAAGCTGTGCCCGCGAAGCAGGGTGTTAGTCCATCCGCTTCTTCCTTCCCCGCGTATCTGTTTAAGGGGGCTGTCACTCTCCCGATTAATTGTTCCAACAATTAAAACACCTTGGTAAAAAATTCTCAATTTAACCGAAAAAACAACTTTTAAAAATTTTATGGATTACAATCAAAATATCCCTTTATCC
>Ga0123327_1004100_pt1 | contig 10248 bp, 8 predicted proteins | sample BioC13SIPDNA_4_FD_89701 | JGI IMG/M metagenome (GOLD analysis project Ga0123327, IMG submission 89701) | Anaerobic biogas reactor microbial communites from Washington, USA - Biogas_R1_B C13 SIP DNA | ecosystem: Engineered > Bioreactor > Anaerobic > Unclassified | place: Washington, USA...
CAGGAGGCCAACCGCGCGAAGGACCGCGAGGCCGGCCTGCTCGACTAGGCCACGCCTGCAGTTTCCACTGCGCTCACGAGTTGAGACCCCGCTTCCCCGGTACCTGGGGGAGGCGGGGTCTCCTCGTTTCTGCGGGCCTGTGTGTCCGTGTGGGCGCAAGCACGGACTCTGACCCCTTCTGGCTTGGCTGAACGACGCATCACCGTCGTCTCGGCTGCCGTCTCGGTGTACCTCCTCATTTCTCACGGGTGGGGGTGCTAGTCCGAGGTGGAGACTGCTACCGAGCTCTGGATCCGGGCTGAGGGTTGGGATGGCCGAGCGGGCAAGCACTTCCGGTGCCTAGCGGCGACCAAAGAATGCCGCGAGGGGCTCTCGTTGCTGTCGACGGGAGTCCCTCGCGGCATGTCCGGGTTGCTGTCTGCTGCTTCTCGACGCCCCACGCGCCGTTCTGGAGGCGTTTCTCTGAGGGTTTCGGTATCAGGTGACTTGGGTGACGGCGGAGCAGGCAGGTGCCTCCGGCACCTCGCGGCATATCCCGGTTGCTGTCTCCTGCTTCTCGACGCCCCACGCGCCGTTCTGGAGGCGTTCCTCTGAGGGGTTGGGTATCAGGGTGGCGCGGGTGATGGCCGAGCCGGTAGGTGCCTCCGGCCCCTAGCGGCAACCAAAGAATGCCGCGAGGGGCTCCCGGCGACAGTGACGGGAGCCCCTCACGGCATATCCCAGTTGCTGTCTCCTCCTTCTCGACGCCCCGAGGGGAGAAGTACCCCTGGGAGTATCCGGTCGGGACCGGGGAGATAACGCCCCGGTTTCCGCTGGAACGTCGAAAAGTGCGCTAAATCACAGTGGAATCGTGGGGTGGCGAAGATCGCCTTTCCCGAGGTGTGGTCGGGCCATGTCGACGGAACCTTCCAAGGCTGGATACCGCAAGGTCAGGGGGTCATATGGGCGGTCGTCGATAGTTGATTTGTCCCCGAACGCGTTCGGGTCGGGGAGAGCGCCCCTGTTCGATAACAGTGCGATAACGGCGACACGCCGGAGGTGAGCGTTGGACAAGCTTCGTTGTCGTTTCGTAACCTGATCGAGACATTGCGGGGCTTCGCAAGGAAGCCGCCGAATGACTGAACTGAAAAGAATGCCTAATCCCCGTCAGGGGAGCCGGGGAACCATACAGCGTTTTCTGGGGTTCATCCTCCGCAAGAGCGCCGCACACCAGAGTGTGGGGCGTGGAGTGGGGGAGGGAAGCTTCCGCTCCCAACCCGTCAGCTAACCCGGTAGGCACAAGGAAGATCTGGAGAAACATTCGTGGCTCAGCACCGTCGCCTCACCAAGACCGCTACCCGTCGTCTCGCGACCGCCTCCGCGGTCGTCATGGGCGCCACCATCCTCGCACCGGTCGCCGACGCCGTTGAGGTCGTCATCCCGAACACCGACATCCGCGTCGACGTCCCGGCACTGGCCAACGTCCAGGGCCTGGAGAGCGTCCCGAACGTCGAGCAGTTCGTCCCCTCCCTGCAGCAGGCCACCAACTCCTACGTGGCAGCCGTGAACAACGCCCCGGCTCCGGCCCCGGCACAGGCAGCTTCGGCCGCCTCCTCCACCGGCCAGGCCATCGCCAACGCCGTGCGTTCCAAGATCGGTGCCCCCTACGCCTGGGGTGCCACCGGCCCGTCCGCCTTCGACTGCTCCGGCCTGACCACCTGGGCCTACCAGCAGGTCGGCAAGTCCATCCCGCGCACCTCCCAGGCGCAGGCCGCCCAGGGCCAGCGTGTCCCGCTGGACCAGCTGCAGCCGGGCGACATCATCGCCTACTACGGTGGTGCCACCCACGTCGGCATCTACGTCGGCAACGGCATGATCGTCGACGCCCTGAACTCCGGCACCCCGGTCGGTGAGCGTCCGCTGCACTTCCAGCCGATCCACTCCGCGGTCCGCTTCTAAGCGACCCGCACCCCCTTCCGAGACCCGCCCCCGAGGCGGGTCTTCGCGTTTCCTGGCAAAGAGGAAAGAGCAGGTGGGGAGGCTGTACCGGGGGAGGGGGCGCGGTCTATAGTGGTGTCTGGACAACACCGGCCTCCGTTACTGAAAGAGTGACCTTGCGCTTCCCCCGCACCCTGCGAATCACCGGCGCCACCACCCTCGGCGCTGTCCTGCTGACCTCCGGAATCGCCGTTCCCACGGCACTTGCCGACGAGGACCTGGACACCCTCATCGCCTCCCTGGAGGACGTCTCCCAGGAGGCGACCGCCCGCAACGAGGAGGTCAAGCAGCTCGAGGACGACCTCACCCGGGGCGAGGAACGGCTCGGGACCCTGCGGGAGCAGGCGGAGGCCGCGCGGGAGCGGGCCACCGCAGCCCGCGATGCGCAGCACGCCTACCAGCGTGACGTCAATGAACTCGCCGGCGCGAAGTACCGCAGCCTGCAGATCGACCCGGTCACCAACGCCATCTCCGCGGAGAACCCGCAGAACGCCATCGACCGCGCGTCCTACCTCGGGGCGCTGACCAGGCACACGGAGCGGACCGTCGAGAAGCTCGCGGAGGCGACCGCCGCCGCCGGACGGGAGCACACCGACGCCTCCCGCATGGTGGCGGAGGCCAACTTCAAGCAGTCCCAGCTGGAGAAGCAGCACCGGGTCCTCGCCGAGCAGCAGGAGGAGCTGCAGATCCGCATCCGGGAGATCGAGGAGAAGGTCGCCTCCCTCGACGAGTCGGCCCGCCTGGCCTGGGAGAACAAGAACAACCCGCTGGCCCCCATCCTCACCGGCGACGCCAGCGGCGTGGTCGGCGCCGCCCTGAGCAAGCTCGGCTCGCCCTACGGCTGGGGAGCGACCGGCCCGAACCAGTTCGACTGCTCCGGGCTCATGGTGTGGGCGTACCAGCAGCAGGGCAAGTCGATCCCGCGCACCTCGCAGGCCCAGCTCGCCGGCGGCCGGCCGGTGTCGCGCGAGGAGCTGCAGCCGGGTGACATCGTCGGCTACTACCCGGGTGTCACGCACGTCGGCATGTACATCGGCAACGGCCAGCTCGTGCACGCCTCCGACTACGGCATCCCGGTGCAGGTCGTGTCCGTCGACTCGATGCCGTGGGCCGGCGCCGTCCGCTACTGACACATGTCCCGGACGCTGCTGGTCACCAACGACTTCCCGCCCACCGTCGGCGGCATCCAGTCGTACCTGCGTGACTTCCTGGCCACCCTCGACCCGGAGCAGGTCGTGGTGTTCGCCTCGACGCAGGACCGGGCCGCCGCGGCCGCCCACGACGCGGGGCTGCCGTACCGCGTCATCCGCTGGCCCCGGCACGTCATGCTGCCCACGCCGACGACCGCGGAGGCCATGAGCCAGATCATCCGGGAACTGGACATCGACACCGTGTGGTTCGGCGCCGCCGCCCCGTTGGCACTCATGGGGGCCGCGGCCCGCCGGGCGGGGGCGACGCGCATCATCGCGAGCACCCACGGCCACGAGGTCGGCTGGTCCATGCTGCCCGGCGCCCGCCGCGTCCTGCGGCGCATCGGGGACACCGCCGACGTGGTCACCTACATCTCCGACTACACCCTGCGTCGCGTCCGCCGCGCCTTCGGCCCGCACCCGGAGTTCCGCCACCTGCCCTCGGGCGTCGACGTCGACTGGTTCCGCCCCGCCACCCCGGAGGAGAGGGCCGACACCCGGGAGCGTCACGGCACCGGCCCGCTCGTGGTGTGCGTCTCCCGTCTGGTCCCGCGCAAGGGACAGGACATGCTCATCGGGGTCTGGCCGCAGGTCCTCGAGCGGCATCCGACGGCCCGGCTCCTCATCGTCGGCTCGGGGTCGCACGAGGCTGTGCTGCGCAGGATGGCCGCCCCCCTCGGCGACGCCGTCGCATTCACCGGCCCGCTGTCCACTCCTGACCTCCGCTCGCTGCTGGCCTCCGCGGACGTCTTCGCCATGCCGGCCCGCACCCGCGGCGGGGGACTCGACGTCGAGGGCCTCGGCATCGTCTACCTCGAGGCGCAGGCCTGCGGCGTGCCCGTCATCGCCGGCGACTCCGGCGGGGCACCCGAGACCGTCACCCCCGAGACCGGCATCGTCGTCGACGGCCGCAGCGGGGAGGAGCTCACCGCCGCCCTCCTGCAGCTTCTCGACGACCCTCCGCACGCCGCCGCCCTCGGGGAGGCGGGGCGTCGGCACGTCACGGACAGCTGGACCTGGGACATCATGGGTGCCCGGCTGCGGGATATACTCCGTTGATGAAGCTCAGTGAGGCGGATGCCCGCCCGACGGTGGGGTTCGACATCGGTGGGACGCAGTGCCGGGCGACGGTGGTGTCGGCGGCGGGGGAGATCCTCACGACGCTGAGTGTGCCCACCCCGGACACCGAGGCGGCGCTGGAGGACGCGGTGGTGGGGCTCGTCGAGAAGCTCCGTGCAGAGCACGACCCGGCGGCCGTTGGACTGGCGGTCGCCGGATTCCTCGACGCGGAGCGCGAGACCGTCCGCTTCGCCCCGCACCTGCCGTGGCGCGACGTACCCGTGCGTGCACGCCTGCAGGACCGGCTGGGGTTGCCGGTCGTCCTCGAGCACGACGCCAACTCCGCCGCCTGGGGCGAGTACCGCTTCGGGTCCGCCCGCGGCGCCGGGACCTGGGTGTTCTTCGCGGTGGGCACCGGCATCGGCGCGGCACTCATGATCGACGGGCAGCTGTTCCGCGGCGCCTACGGCACCGCCCCCGAGTTCGGGCACCTCACCGTTGTGCCCGGGGGACGGCTCTGCGCCTGCGGCCGTCGGGGCTGTCTGGAGCGCTACGCCTCCGGCACCGCGCTCGCCGACACCGCCGTCGAGCACGGCCTGCCGCCCGGGATGAGCGGACCGGCGCTGATGGCCGCGGCCCGTGCAGGAGACGCCCGGGCGGAGGCGGTCATCGCGGACTTCGCCGCGTGGCTCGGGCAGGGCCTGGCCACGGTGGTGGACGTGCTCGACCCGGAACTCATCGTCCTCGGCGGGGGAGTGGCGGTGGACGCCGACCTCTTCCTCGCGGACGCGCAGGCCGCGATGGCCGCGAACATCGTCGGCGCGGGACACCGGCCACTCCCGGTCGTGGGAACCACGGAACTCGGCCCCGCCGCGGGTATGATTGGCGTGGCAGATTTAGCGCGTACGCATTCTTAAGGGGAGACACCGATGCAAAAGCAGTGGTACTGGCTGTACAAGAACGTTCTCATCGGTCCTTTCCTCCGCGTGTGGAACCGCCCGACCATGGAGGGACGGGAGAACATCCCGGCCACCGGGGCGGCGATCGTCGCCTCCACCCACCAGTCGGTCATGGACTCCTTCTACTTCCCGGCCCTCAGCCCCCGCCGTGTCACCTTCCCGGCGAAGCAGGAGTACTTCACCAACACCGGCGTCATCGGCGCGATCCAGCGCTGGTTCTTCACCTCCATCGGCCAGATCCCGGTGGACCGCACCGCCAGCAACGCCGGCGACGCCACCCTCGCCGCCGCCCGCACCGTCCTGGACGTGGGCGGCGTCCTGGGCATCTACCCGGAGGGCACCCGCTCCCCGGACGGCCGCGTCTACAAGGGACGCACGGGCATGGCCCGCATCGCCCTGGCCACGGGCGCCCCGATCGTGCCGCTGGCCATGATCGGCTCCCGGAACGCCAACCCCATCGGCACGTGGATCCCGCGCCCGTTCAAGGTGCGCATGAAGGTCGGCGAGCCTATCGACGGCCGCGCCTACGTCGAGTCCCTGGGCATCGACCCGGACTCCCGCGAGGCCGCCCGCCCGCTGACCGACCACGTGATGGCCATCCTCACGGAGCTGTCCGGTCAGCCCTACGTCGACATGTACGCCTCCGAGGTCAAGGCCTCCCTGGCCGCCGGTCGCGGCTGGCCCAAGGGGACGGAACCGGCACGTTCCTAGGGGTCACCTGACCGGAACCTTGTTCGCCGCTGGGGTGTTCCTCTTATATACTCAGCCGCTGGATCACCGGTGACGTGAAGGGGCGTGGCGAATGACGCTGAACAGTAGGACGGCTGCGGGTCAGGCGACCCCGGCAACGCGGATGCGCTGGCCTGACGTGGCCAAGGGACTCTCCATCATCGGCGTCGTCCTGCTGCATGTCAGCCTCGCCGTCCCCGAGGGGATGAGCACCACGGCGGCGCAGATCAACAGCCTCCTCGACCCGCTGCGTATGCCGCTGTTCTTCATGGTCAGCGGATTCTTCTCGGCGAAGGTGTTCGGCTTCACGTTCCGGGACCTCTTCCTGCGGCGCCTGTGGTTCTTCCTCGTGCCCTACCTCCTGTGGGTGCCCATCGAGCTGTGGTTCAAGTTCCAGGAGTGGCACCGCTTCGACGACAAGCCCATGCCGGGCGTCGACCGCTACCTCGAGCACATCATCGAGGGTCGGAACATGTACTGGTTCCTCTACGCCCTGGTCATCTTCAACGTCATCCTCTGGCTGACCCGGAAGCTCCCCTGGTGGGCGGGTCTCCTCGTCGGTCTGGCCCCGATCCTCATCCTGCCGCTGCACGCGGAACAGCACATGATCGGCAAGGCCGTCCTCTACCTGCCGGCCTTCCTGCTGGGTGCGCATCTGCGTCGGCACATCCGTGAGTTCGCGGAGACCGCCACCAGCCTGCGGCACCTCACCCGCGGCACCATCCTCTACGCGGCCGGTTTCAGCCTGGCCGCCGTGTGGGCCTGGTGGAACACGGTCGCGGATGTGTCCCTCCCGTGGATGCTGCCCTTCGCGGAGACGATCGGCTACTCCGATGTGCGCCTCGTGGTGAACTCACTGGTCCAGCTGCTCATGCTGCCCATGGCCGTCATCGTGGCGGTGCTGCTCGGCCGGGTCCCGGTGCTCAACGACGTCCTGGCCTTCCTCGGACGCCACACGCTGGTGATCTACCTGGGTCACCCCATCGCGCTGACGGTGCTGTACCACTACAACGTGCGTGGGTGGCAGCTGCCGATCGGCCGTGACGCGGAGTCCGCGCTGCTGAGCACCTCCCTGTGGATGATCATCGGCCTGCTCATCTCCGCGGTCGGTTCGCTCGCGCTGTACCTCATCACCCGCATCCCCTACCTGCGGTGGACGATCATGCCGCCTCAGTTGGGCGCTGCTTCCCGACGCCCCGTCAGCGCCGCCGGTGCCACCGCCGCGGCCCCCACGACCGCCAGCGTCACGACGAGGTAGGAACTGCCGAGCACCTGCGCCCACCAGGGCCAGGCGTGCTCGGCCCCGTTGTTGTTGGGCAGCAGCCAGTGCGGTGAAGTGAGGACCGCGAGCACCACCGCCGCGGCGAGGACCCGGGGGAGCCTGCCCGCCGTCATGCCCAGCGTGACCGCGATGGGCACGAGCCACACCCAGTGGTGTGACCAGGACACCGGCGAGCAGACCAGCGCCACGGTCGAGGCCAGCAGGACCGACCACAGGAGGGAGTCGACGCGGACCATCGCCCAGACGACCAGGCCCAGGGCCAGCAGGACCAGGATGAGCCAGACCAGGGAGTCGGCGGACTCGCCGGGCTCTGCCAGCCGGGCCAGGAATCCGCGGAGCGACTGGTTGGAGGAGTACGACTCGCCGCCGATGCGGCCGGTGTCGCGGAGGGTGTCCAGCCAGTACGTCCGGGAGTTCTCCCAGTGCACGGCCGCCGCCGCCAGGGTGAAGCCGACGCCGGCGAGGAACGTCACCGCCGCGTTCCGCCACTCCCGGCGGACGAGGAACACGAGGATGAACACCGCGGGGGTGAGTTTGATCGCGGCGGCCAGGCCGATGAGCACGCCGCGGGGCAACCAGGGGCGGCGGGTGAGGGTGTCGACGAGCACCAGCGTCATGAGCAGGATGTTGATCTGCCCGAAGCCGATGGTCTCCCGGACCGGCTCGGCGACCAGCGCGAAGGGGAGGATCCAGGTGGCGACCATGCGGTGGTCGGCCAGCCGGGGCGCGGCGTGGCGCAGGACGATGACCAGGCACCACCACAGCAGGAGCACCGACGCGAGGGTCCAGGTCACCAGGGCCACCGCGTACGGCACCAACGCCAGCGGGATGAAGAGCATCGCCGCCAGCGGGGGATAGGTGAAGGGCAGCGTGATGCCGCCGACCTCGTAGCCGCGGGTGTAGAGGTTGTCGCCGTCGAGAAGCGCGGCGGCGCCGGCACGGTAGACGTCGATGTCGATGGCGTAGCGGATGGAGGGACCGCCGTCGATGAGCCAGGGGAGGACCGCCACCACGGAGGCCACCGCAGCGATCACCGTCCACGTCCGGTTCCGACGGGTCGACAGCACAGGGGCAGGAGAAGTGGTGCTCACGGCTGAAACTATAACCGGCGGCACCCGGCACCCAGGCGTGGGAGGTCACACGTTAGGCTGTTGGCGTGCGCTACTTCTACGACACCGAGTTCATCGAGGACGGCCGGACCATCGAACTGGTCTCCATCGGCATCGTCGCGGAGGACGGGCGCGAGTACTACGCCGTCTCCACTGATTTCGACGCGACCCGCGCCAACGCCTGGGTGCGGGAGAACGTGCTGGACAAGCTGCCCAACCCGGGGGACCCCGTGTGGAAGTCCCTGGAGACCATCCGGGAGGAGGTCCTCGCGTTCCTCACCTCCGCCCGGGACGGCGACCCGGAGCTGTGGGCCTGGGTCGGCGCCTACGACCACGTGGTCCTGGCCCAGCTGTGGGGAGACATGGCCGGTCTGCCGCGGGCCATCCCGCGCTACACCCGGGAGCTCAAGCAGTACTGGGAGTTCGCCGGTCGGCCCTACCTGCCGAAGACCCCGGACGGCTCGCATGACGCGCTCGTGGACGCCCGCCACAACCTGGAGAAGTTCCGGATCTGCGCCGAGGCGCTCCCCCTGACACGGCGCAACCGGGTGCAGAACTGAGGTTCCTCCTGCCCCAAGGGGGTTACTTGACTGGACAGCCGTGCTATGAATATGGGTGTGAGTTGGACTGTTGACATTCCCAAAGAGGTTCTCCCCGACCTGCCGCCGCTTCCCGCCGGCCTGCAGGAGCGGTTCGAGGACGTAATTTCCCGCGAGGCCAAGCAGCAGCCCAGCTGGGACCGGACCCAGGCGGAGACCGTCCGCAAGATCCTCGAGTCGGTGCCGCCGACCGTGGTCGCCCCGGAGGTGACCCGCCTGAAGAAGGAGCTCGCCGACGTCGCACTCGGCAAGGCCTTCCTCATGCAGGGCGGTGACTGCGCCGAGACCTTCGAGTCGAACACCGAGCCCCACATCCGCTCGAACATCAAGACGCTGCTGCAGATGGCGGTCGTCCTGACCTACGGTGCGTCGACCCCGGTGGTCAAGCTGGCCCGCATCGCCGGCCAGTACGCGAAGCCGCGTTCCCAGGACCTGGACGAGAACGGCCTGCCGAACTACCGCGGTGACATCGTCAACGGTGTCGAGCCGACCCCGGAGGCACGTCGCCACGACCCGGCCCGCATGATCCGTGCCTACGCGAACTCCTCCGCGGCGATGAACCTGGTCCGTGCGCTGGTCAGCTCCGGCACCGCCGACCTGAACAAGGTCCACGAGTGGAACCAGGAGTTCGTCGCCCAGTCCCCGGCCGGCGCCCGCTACGAGGCCCTCGCCGCGGAGATCGAGCGCGGCCTGCGTTTCATGGATGCCTGTGGAGTCAGCGACGAGTCGCTGCGCACCTCGGACATCTACTGCTCCCATGAGGCACTGCTCGTTGACTACGAGCGCGCCATGCTGCGCCTGCACGAGGACGAGGACGGCCAGACCCGCCTCTACGACCTGTCCGCGCACCAGCTGTGGATCGGCGAGCGCACCCGCGGCATCGAGGACTTCCACGTCAACTTCGCCGCCCTCATCGCCAACCCGATCGGCCTGAAGATCGGCCCGACCATCACCCCGGAGGAGGCCGTCGCGTACGCCGCGAAGCTGGACCCGGACAAGGAGCCGGGCCGCCTGACCCTGGTGGCGCGCATGGGCCACGACAAGGTCCGCACCGCGCTGCCGCCGGTCGTCGAGGCCGTCGAGGCCGCCGGCCACAAGGTCATCTGGCAGTCCGACCCGATGCACGGCAACACCTTCACCGCGTCGAACGGCTACAAGACCCGTCACTTCGACAAGGTCATCGACGAGGTCCAGGGCTTCTTCGAGGTCCACCGTCAGCTGGGCACCCACCCGGGTGGCATCCACATCGAGCTCACCGGTGAGGACGTCACCGAGTGCCTCGGCGGTGCCATGGACATCACCGACGTCGACCTGCCGGGCCGCTACGAGTCCGCCTGCGACCCG
>Ga0123327_1004106_pt1 | contig 10243 bp, 9 predicted proteins | sample BioC13SIPDNA_4_FD_89701 | JGI IMG/M metagenome (GOLD analysis project Ga0123327, IMG submission 89701) | Anaerobic biogas reactor microbial communites from Washington, USA - Biogas_R1_B C13 SIP DNA | ecosystem: Engineered > Bioreactor > Anaerobic > Unclassified | place: Washington, USA...
ACTATGATTATTGCATAATTGTTTCAACAATTTCCGTGTCATCCTTTTCGATGACAGGGATTGAGCTGTTACACCCGATGCTCTGGGGGTGTCCCGCGTTCCCGGTGTCCGGGACCTGCCTGGGGTCGTCAGATGGTTTTCCCCTTTGCCATCCTGTGCCATGGTTTGTTACTCCAGTTGAAGGGGGTTGTCTATGAGGCAGGTTGCTATTGCCTGTGTCTGTCTTCTCTTCCTTTTCGTCGTCGCGAGGGCCGGGAGCCAGGAGACCTCCCCTGAGGTTCAGGTGCTGCGGAAGGAGATGCTGGCCAGTCCCGGGATAATGGCCCTGATCCTGTCTGTGCAGAATGAACCTGACGTGTAGAAGGTCCTTGCCGATCAGGAGATCATGAAAGCCATTGGTGCCGTCTCCCGCCTGTCACTCGCCGGTGATGTAACCTTGCCGGTACTGTGAAGCGAGACAGTATTCGAGGTACTGCCTGACGACGTCCTTTGGGCCGTAAGCGCCTGAATGGCCGTCGCAGAGGATGTCGGCCTCAAGGGCGAAGAGCTTGCCGATGGATTCGAGCCAGGCCTCAGGGTCGCAGTCGAACTCGGTGAGTAGGGGGGCCCCGATGTCCTGGGCGAAGAGGATGCGCTCACCTTCCACATCCATGTAAAGGGAAATGGATCCGGGTGTGTGACCCGGTGTGTGGAGCCACGTGAGGTCGCAGGCTCCGAAGCGGAGTGTTCCCGTTTCTCCGGTGAGCTTTCTGTCAACGGCAAGAGGTTTGAGGTCGACATCGAAGCAGAAGGCCGCGGTGAGCCGTATGTCCCCGCGCTCGAGGATCTCCGCATCCTTCTCGTGGATGACGAGCCGTGTGCCGAAACGGGACCGCAGGAGCGGTGCTGCACCGACATGGTCGACATGGCAGTGGGTCATGATGAGCGTCTTGATGCCGTCGGGATTGAAACCTGCCTTCTGAATATTGTCGACCATGCGGTCGAGACCATGCCCTGACCCGCAATCGATAAGCACCGGCTCCCCGAGGTTGAGCAGATAGACAGCGCTGTCCCGCGGGTTCGTCATATCCGCCCCTGCAACGCGCCAGAGAATTTCGCTTATCCGTTGAGGTCCCACAACGAACGCACACCCGCTTCCTTCTCTTTTCCACCTGAAACCTGGAACCTGGAACCTGAAACCCTCATTTAAAAGTACACCATCTCCTTCGACTCGCCGTAGGCATGCGGCCTGCCGCCCCCGAACTCGTTGATGAAGACCCAGGCTGTTATCTCGCCCGGGTCGATGATCGTCTTGCCTTCCTCCGTTTTCTTCCAGAAGAGCATGCCGCGGTTGAAGCGGGAGCAATGCTTCTCGGGGAACCTGCAGGCGTCCTCGCTTGCCTTCCGGAACCTCTCCTGCCATAGCTCCATATTGGCGGGCCTCAAGTCCACCCATTCCCGCTCGGCCCATCTATCGATGCTGGCGGCTGTGACGGTCCATGGTCTCTCCTCCCAGTCCTTGTCTTTCACGGCCCGCCTGGCGAAGATAAGGCGTTCCCCATCGGGCAGGAGGATGGGTATTCCGATGGAGATGGGAGCGCTGCGCATCCCGGGATCGACCTCGAGAAGCTTTTCCAGCGAGTAGGCGAGACGCCCGGGCGTAACGGTAAGGGCGTCCTCCACGGTGCCGTAGCTTTGCTTGATAAGCTTGCATTCGGTGATGAGCTTTGACATTCTCGGTCCCAGGAACCCGTAGGCAACGCCCCCACCGCCGAGACGGGTGGCCTCTTCGATCGCGTCCCTGCGCAGGATGCCCGCCCTGAAGGTCGGCTCCATCACCGAATTGTCGACCGCCGCGATGACATCCTTTGACGAATTGACACCTATGATGTTCATGATCGTGTGATGAGCGATGTCCTCGGGGGTGACGAATTCCATGAGACCGAGGGAGGTGATCGCCTTGAACTCGTCGATGGAAAAGACGCCGTTCTCGCCGGTATCGATGTACACCCCTTCGATCTGTCCGTTACCCGGGGAGGCTTCCGTATCCGTTTCCTCGTAGGAGAAGGTCGAACCTTCCATCAGCCGGAAAGCGCCTTCCACAGGGCAGTCATAAAGCGGATAGCCCCTGTTGCCCCGCCGTATGACCCCCTTTCCTATGTCCTTCCATCCGATCATCGCGGCGGGCTTTATCTCCTTGATGATGGGCCACCCCGGGGTCTTGCTCAGGGTATAAAGCAACATGGTGTGGGCGCCGGCCGTCGCGGCCTTCGTCATGAGGAGCCTCGATGGGTTCTCTTCGCCATGGGTGAAGGGGATGTTGAGGCCCATCCCGCCCGTCCCGGTGGTGCCGATCTTGAGATAGAGCCGGGTTCCAGACCGTTTCATCGACTCGTGGAGGATCTGGACGTGCCGGATAAGGGGAGGGATGGTCACTGCCGACAGGAGGTGATAGGGCAGGTCCCGGGCGTCCGCCCATCTTCCATCGGTGCCCTCCATCGTGTTATAGGCGTGATAGATGTTCTGGTAGGAGAGGGCTGTCGCCGTGTTTATGCAGTCTACGATGATCTCCGGCCTGTACTCGGTGACAACCCTGTAGAGCGTGGATGCCGCCAGGATGTCCTCGGTGAGCTCGTCGAGATTGTCGTCGACCATCGTTCTTATATGCTCCCGGGAGGCCGCGATGTCCGCGAGCCGCATATCCTTCAGCGACCACCGGACGAATACATTTCCCCAGGAGGCCCGGACCTTGCAGTACGAAGGGGTTTCGGGTTCGAGCTCCTTGAGGGCCCATTGCGCTTCCTCTTCGGTCAGGGACGTCACGACAAGCTCGGCGGGAAGGTATCGGAGGATCTGCCTGCAGATGGCGATGCCGGCCTCGCCATAGGCGCCGAGCACAAGCACGTTCTTGCCTTCGATCTCCACGGATCACCCCCGGTCGGTTTTTGTATTTATATCACAGGAACACGGAGACGAGTAAAGATAATATTCGTGGCCGACGCAGGTCTCCGGGCCCCGCGTCGTGTCCTCAGAAATCTCTTGACAAAGGGTCCGTACCCAATGATATAAACTATGTACTATGGTAGGACCAACATATCGCCTAGACCAATATGAGGGTTAAGATGCCTCATTCAGGAAGGCTGCCAGCGAAGCGATGCCCTTCGGGTGCGCATCTTCGGGATCCCGCAGGGCCTCTGCGGGCGGGTTGCGCGTTCGCGGCTTTGCCCGGCACCCCCTGCCCTGCCCGGTGCGATCGTGACGGGCGGACGTGGTCCATGAGATCATGGACAGGAACAAATACAACAGAAAAGGGGAACGTGAGATGAGACAGAAACGCGGTTTAGTGGGTACCTGGTTCGTGCTGTTCGTCATGGCCATCTTCTTGTCCGCCGGGATGGCATACGGGCAGGCAAAGAAGTACGAGGTGGAGATCTCGGGTCTGTGGACGGGCACCAACCCGTACACCATTGCGGTGTACTGGGCCGAGCTCATCAACAAGAACAGCAAGATCGTCAAGGCCATCGCCCGCGAGGGAAGAGGCCCCGCGGTTGATATGAAGACCCTCATCATGAAACCGGAGAAGAGAAAGAGCCTTGTTTTCTTCCAGGTGGAGGACGAGGTGTGGGCCGCGAAGAGGCAGATCGGGGACTGGAAGAATTTTGCGGGAAAATACGAACTCGACAATTTCCGCCACATCGCCTTTGGCGGGTTTACTGTGGACGTCTTGCTGACAACCAATCCAAAGATAAGGACGCTGGCCGACATGAACGGAAAGAGCACGGTCATCTCCAATGTCTCCAAGGCCTCATCCAAGGCGGTCGCCTTTGAGGAGATATTCAAGGTTGCGGGTGTGAAACCCAAGTATCAGTACCTTGGCATGAACGCCATGACCGATGCTGCGAGGGACGGGACGGTTGACGTTATTCACGGCGGGATCAATCCCGTGGGATCAGGCAAATGGGAGCCTTCGCCCTACCTTAACGAACTGTTCGCAATGAAGGACGTTTACGCGATCTCCATTGATCCATCGGTCCTGACGAAGATGAAACAGGCAACGGGTCATCCCGGAACCATCGTTACGATCCCGGCCGGCAACATAGGCAAAAGCCAGAAGCAGCCCACGACGGCGCTGGGAAAATGCATGAACTGGGGCGTCGACGTTTCCATGCCCGACGAGGTTGTGGCGGAGATCCTGAGGATATACGTGGAGAACGTGGACAAGTTCCAGCAGCTCAGCCCCGCGGCACGGGTGATCACAAAGAAGACGGTAGCGGCTGTCGAGGTACCTGAGGCCAGGATGCACCCCGCGGCTGTGAAGTTCTACAAAGCGAACAAGATACAGATAGGGAGCCTTAAGGCCGCGGGCGTGATCAAGTAAACCTGCTGCTTGAATTTCTCCCCGGATACGGCAACTGGCAAGGAGGCGGCAATGAAGGACGGCGTGAACGGCGTGATCAAGATCGCGGTAATAATAGTGGCATTTCTCATGGTCATATATCAGATGGTATCTTCGCAGGTGCTTCTGATGTCAACCGTGCCCTATCTCAACCTGCATCTCCTCTTCAGTCTGGTCATTGTCTTTTTAGGAGCAGCGAGAGACACAAGATCAACGCCCCTGAGACTGTGGATGATGTTCGTCATTGTCGCAGCCATCCTTGCCCTTGGTTACATCCAGCTCAACTGGGAGGACATACAGCAGCGCGCCTATTTCAACACTGCCCTTGACCTTGCTGCCGGCATCATGGCGATCCTGCTTGTTCTCGAGGCGACGAGAATAGCCACGGGCTGGTTCCTTTCGATCATGGCCATAGGTGCCGTCATATATGGATTCGTCGGAGCGCGGCTGCCTGCCCCGCTGACCATTCAATCCATGGGTTTCGAGCAGACCATGACGAACCTCTCCGTCGGGCTGGATAACGGTATCTATGCTTTCATACCGATATCGGCGAACTTTCTTTTCCTTTTCATCCTTTTCGGGGGTGTATTGTCGGGCACCGGTGCTGACAAGTTCTTTCTCACACTTGGCAAGATCGTAATGAGCAAGATACGTGGCGGCGCGGCCATGATGGCTGTCGTGGCCAGCTGCGGCATCGGCATGATCACGGGCAGCGCCGCCGCCAACGCTGCCGTTGTGGGCACCATCACCATACCCCTCATGAAGCGGTTCGGCTTCAAGCCCGAGGAAGCGGGAGGGATAGAGGCGGCGGCGTCCAACGGCGGACAGATAATGCCTCCCATCATGGGCATGAGCGCTTTCGCCATGGCAGGCATGACGGGCATTCCCTACATAACCATCGCGAAGATGGCCGTATTTCCGGCCATCCTTTATTTCGGCCTCGTTGGATTGTACGTGTATCTCACCGCCGGCAAGCACAGGCTGCCCATGGCCGCGAAGGAGCCGATAGACGGCAAAGAGCTCGCGATCTCATCGATCAATTTCATTGTGCCGATCCTTCTCATCGTCGTGATGATGGCCTATGGTTTCTCGGTGAATTACATAGGGTTCTGGGCCATAATCACCACCGTTGGCATTTCGCTCATACGGAAGAAGACGAGGCCGTCTTTCACACAGTTCGTGAACGGTTTCGTCACCGGCACGGTCCAGGCCGCGGGCATAGGTGTCACCACGGCGGCGGTCGGAATTATCCTTGCGACGCTGACCATGAGCGGTCTGAGCGTGAAGCTGGTCCTGGGGATCGAGGCGTGGAGCCTGGGAAGTGTCCTTCTTGCCCTTCTCCTTGTTCAGGTCATTACCGTTGCCATGGGATGCGCCGGCGCGTCGTTGACGGCGTACATGATCGTCACGATCTTCGCTGTGCCCGCCCTTCAGAAGATGGGGGTGCCCTTCGATATCGGGCATTTCTTCGCTATGTTCATCAGCGTTTTCGCCTTTCTCACGCCCCCCGTGGCACTTGTCTCGCTGATAACCGCCAAGATCGCGGAGGCGCCGTACATGAAGACAGCCAAGGAGTCGATCAAGGCTGCCGTCGCCGGGTTCATGGTGCCCTATATCTTTGTCTTCTGCCCGGTGATCCTTCTGAAGCCTCGGGAGCCCCTCTTCGCGGTGGTGGCCGTGATCGCCTCCATTATCTGCCTGTGCTCTCTCCAGGTATCGCTGGTGGGCTTTCTGCTGACCGACCTCAAGCTCAGGGAGCGCGGATTGTTCTTCATGGCCGCGGCGCTCGCCTTCGTAGGTCTCGTTGAACGCAGTATCCCCTTCTCCGCTATAGGAGTTGCCCTGTTCGTGGCAGCTCTTCTGTGGCACAGGATGAGGGCGCGCGCCGGGAGTATCGATGTCGAACCTGTGGCCAGCTAGGATCAATCTCCGGATGAAAGGACCGCCTGTGAATACCGGAACGGTTGAGCGTTTGAAGATACCATATATCTCTGGTGGCCTGGCGGCAAAGGTGGTATAATCTCCGAAAAAAAGGTGAAAAGGTCACAGGTGAAAGAAGACATTGCCAAACTTCTGAGTCCACCGAGAAAGGCGAAGCTTCACGAGTCCATCGTATCGCAGCTGAAGGGTCTCATTCATTCCAAGAAACTCGCGGTGGACGACAAGCTTCCCTCGGAACGGGAACTGGCGAACCTGTTCTCCGTGAGCCGTGTTGTGGTCAGGGAGTCCATCCAGGCCCTGGAGCAGGCCGGTCTGATCGAGATCAGGACGGGGCCTTCAGGTGGGGCGTTCGTGGTGCGGAACCTGCATAAACCCCTGGTGCACGCTGCCTCGGACATGTTCCATGGCGGGGAGCTCACACTGCAGTATTTCTACGAGGCGCGCAGGGCCATCGAGTGCGCCATAATCAGGCTGGCCGTCGAGAAGGCAAAGCCGAAAGACCTCAAGAGGCTCAGGCAGATCAATGCGAAGCTGTTAACGGAGATAGAGGAGAGGGACAGGTTGAGGGCCAACAACAGCGATTTCCACTTGGCCGTAGCCCAGATCGCGGGCAATCCGCTCCTGACCATGATGCTGCAGTCCATCCTTGAGCTTCTTGATATTGTCTATCCAAAGTCGATGCAGTCCGAGGAGTACATCAAGAACACCTACGCGCGTCATGACGCGATCATAGAAGCGATGGAACGGAAGGACCACGTCCGCTGCGACGAACTCATGGCGATAGACACGGAACATACGACGAGACTGACCACGTAAAAACATCCTTTTCCCGAAAATATTCCTTGACATGTGTTTTGAGTATGGTCCATAATTAGACATGGTCTATTGGTTAGTCCATCACACAATACGACAGTTTAGTCCAGGGAGGTCCGGCATGCCGGACCTCCTGCAGTCCATTCGCCACGGCGATGATACCAGGCCCGTGGAGTTCTCGGAGGAGGTAATATGAACTGGGAAGATGCGGTAACGCGAACGGGTCAGGTGATCGAATGGCCCTATCCTGTCAGGTACGATAAGCAGAACGATATCGATGTGGACGTCGTTGTGCTCGGTGGCGGGCCGGGCGGGTGCATGGCAGCCATCAGCGCCGCGAAGAAGGGATTGAAGGTTGCTCTTCTCGACAAAGCGTATCCGAAAAGGTCCGGCGGGGGGTCCGGTTTCGACCATTGGCTCAACACGCCGAACCCTGCATCGAAGGTCACCCCCGAGGACTGTGTGGAATGGGAGAGGATCACCTTCAAGGGGTACTCCAATTCCCTCTCCCGGTACATCGCGGCAAGAGAGGCATACGACACCCTTCTCGAGATAGAGAAGATGGGCGCGAAGGTGCGGGACCTCGACGACACGTTCAAAGGGGCTCCTTTCAGGGATGAGAAGACGAAATTCGTCTTTTGCTACGACTACGAGAACCGGTTCCAGTTCCGTGTCTGGGGCGCGACCTTCAAGCCGGCCATCTTCAATGAATGCCTTCAGCAGGGCGTGCAGGTCTTCGACAGGGTGGTGGCCACAAGCCTCCTGACGGAGGGAGGAAAGCAGGGCGCCCGCGTCGTCGGCGCCACGGCTATCAATATGCGGACCGGTGAGTTCTATGTCTTCAGGGCAAAGGCCACGATAAACGCCATGTCCTGCCACCAGGGAAGCTGGCGGTTCTCGACGGAGTCCATAGGCCTCGACACGTTCAAGCCGAATATAACGGGCGATGGGCCCGCCATCATGTGGAGGGCAGGCGTGGAGCTTGCCCAGATGGAGAGGAGCAGGGCCGCCATGCCGCCTGGATACGAGTATCCCTCCTACGGGACGGGCAACTGGTGGAACACATGGCACCCGGCAACGATCGTGGACGCGAACGGCAAGGAGGTCCCCTACGTGGATTCCGACGGCAACGTGGTGCCCGTGGAGAAGCGCTGCATTCCGAGGCCGGGGCAGAAGTTCATAGCCGAGCGGTCCCGGGACCCGCTCTACGCCAAGCCGACGATGCCGGCGGACCTCGCGGACCGCATCAGGAAAGGAGAGTTCGTCCTTCCCCTGTACGCCGACCTTGCGGGGATGCCCTGGTATGAAAGAGATGCGATATGGGGCCTCATGGTCGGGAACGAGGGGCGGACGAAGATCCCCGTCATCCTCAACTACGAGGCGGCGGGGTTCAATTCCCACCGGGACATGCTTCAGAACTACTTCACCTTGAGCGGTGAGCCTTACCCCAGCATGGACAGCACCATGGCCCTCGGGCCGTATCGCATGGAGGCCTTCGGCAACGGCGGAGAGGTCGTGGTCGACTGGGACTTGAGGACGAATCTCGAGGGTCTTTACGCGGTCGGCGACGCCATACTGGCGGGGAACTACTGGTACCACGCCTGCGCCACGGGAAGGTACGCGGGCAGGAAGGCGGCCGAATACGCGATGAAGCTTGAGGGACCGCCCGCCATCGACGCGGCCCAGGTGCGGCGCGAGCGGGAAAGGGTCTATGCCCCCACAAATAGGAAACCCGGCAAGGACTGGATCGACTGGAAAGAACTGCGTTTTGTCGGCGCCCGGGCCATGCAGAACTACTGCGGGGCCGTCAGGAACGAAGGGATGATGAAGACAGGCCTCAAATGGATCGGGGACATCAAGAACGAGCACTACCCCGAGACGTATGCAAGCAACCCGCACATACTTCTGCGTGTTCTGGAGACATACAATGTCCTGACCGTCGATGAGATCATACTTCAGGCCTGCATGGCCAGGAAGGCAAGCAGCGAGGTCCTCGGACACTTCCGCCAGGACTATCCCGAGATGGACCCCCCCGACTGGCACAAATGGATCACCATCAAGCAGGTCGACGGGGCAACGAAGACCGCCGGCCTCGCCCTCGATTTCCAGGGTGACCTTGCGGCGAACTATGAAGCGCATAACCCGACCTACAGGGGCTTTCTGAAAAAGAAGAAAGCGTGAGGAGCCAGGAGGCAAGGAGAATGAACGAAGAGAGATTGAAGAAAGATGGCGGCGCGGAGAAGTGCTACGCCTTTCCCAACAAACCCACTCCCAGCATGCCCGTGGTGATCGATGAGGAACGATGCACGGGATGCAACAAGTGCGTCACCATATGCACGACGGACGTGCTTGTCGCCAACCCCGAGAAGGGCAAGCCGCCCATCATCATGTACCCCGAGGAGTGTTGGTATGCGGCGTGCTGTGTCGGCGAGTGCCCCGAGGAATGTCTCACCATGCGGCATCCCCTCATGATGAGGGTCCATTTCAAGAACAAGGAAACAGGTGAGACAAAGCGGACGTGAGCGGGACGCGAGGATGCCGTTAGATAACATGGAGGCTGCTATGAGTGTAACACCGGAAGATGCCAGAGAGATGATAGAGGATGTCTTCGACTTCGACCACGTTGGAGACGAGATGACGGCGCTCAGGCGCGACCTTGGATCGGTTGCCGCGAAGGAGCAGCTTATCGATCGGTTGACAAGAGCCGCCGCTGAGGAAGAAGACGATGCGTCCGAGGAGACGCGGACCCTCCTCCTTGGCGCCGCGCGGGAACGCGTGGAGCGTTTCATAAAGGGGGTCAGTTATTCCCAGTCGGGTTGCAGCAAATCCTGACGGGTCGGGGAAAAGGCCTGTTGACAACCTATCACGCGTGAGGATCTATCTATGGCATGCAGACTTGTGATCATCGGGGGAGTCGCCGGGGGTGCCACCGCCGCGGCGCGGGCGCGCCGTCTCAGTGAGGACGCCGGGATCATCGTTTTTGAGCGCGGGGAGTACGTATCCTTCGCGAATTGCGGTCTCCCCTATTACATCGGAGACGTGATCGGGACCCGTGACGATCTGATGGTCACGACCCCGGAGGAATTCAGGGCACGATACCGCGTCGAGGTCAGG
>Ga0123327_1004111_pt1 | contig 10229 bp, 6 predicted proteins | sample BioC13SIPDNA_4_FD_89701 | JGI IMG/M metagenome (GOLD analysis project Ga0123327, IMG submission 89701) | Anaerobic biogas reactor microbial communites from Washington, USA - Biogas_R1_B C13 SIP DNA | ecosystem: Engineered > Bioreactor > Anaerobic > Unclassified | place: Washington, USA...
GGAGGTAGAAGGCGTGCTCCCACATGTCCAGCATGAGCAGCGGGGTGAAGTTCACGGAGATGTTGCCCTGCTGGTCGGTCAGCTGCTGGATGATGAGGCGGTCAGCGACGTGGTCGAAGCCGAGGACGGCCCAGCCGGAGCCCTGCAGGCCCATGGCGGCACCGGTGAAGTGCGCCTTGAACTTGTCGAAGGAGCCGAAGTCGCGGTTGATGGCCTCAGCCAGCTCGCCGGTCGGCTCGCCGCCGCCGTTCGGGGAGAGGTTCTTCCAGAAGATGGAGTGGTTGGCGTGGCCACCGAGGTTGAAGGCCAGGTTCTTGGACAGGGCGCGGATCTTGTCCGGGTTGGCCTCGCCGTCGCGCTCGGCCTCGAGGGCCTCGAGGGCGGCGTTGGCACCGGCGACGTAGGCGGCGTGGTGCTTGGAGTGGTGCAGCTCCATGATCTCGGCGGCGATGTGCGGCTCGAGGGCGTCGTAGGCGTAGTCGAGCTCCGGAAGGGTGTAAACAGCCATGTTGTTCTCTTTCCTGTCGTTAAACGGGGTGCGCCTTCCGACTGTACCGGCGGATGGCGCGTTGCCACCATGATAGGCGAATCTTTGATTTCGGCAACGTTAGTGTTGCGGAATTGAATGAATGCTGCTCCGGGGGAGGGGAAAGGGCGTTCCGGGGGCTTCCGGCGATGAAGCTCGGTACCGCCCTCGGGGCCTTTGGTGTGACTTGTGATCACCCCCTGTTGCAAACTTTACAGTTAGCCCGCATTAACTGAATTAAAGGATGAATCCGCAGGTCATCGCACTCAAAGGGGGAAGGTCACAACAATGCCGACGTGGGTAGCTCCCCACGGAAGGTGTTCCGGGTGGGTCGAATCCTTGTTATAAATCCTCCATCAATGTGAGCCAGGCCATAGCGATCTGTGGTGAGGGTCACGCCACACCCCAGATCTCACCCAAGGAGTGACACCATGTCCGTGAAAGCCCCCGCCGCCCTACCGCGCATGACGACCGCCGCCCCCGGCTGGAAGTCCAACCAACACAAGATGTCCGTTCTCGGCGTCGTCGCCGTCATGTTCCTCACGATGGTGTTCGACGGCTACGACATCGTCATCTACGGCGCCGTCCTGCCGACGCTCCTCGCGGAGCCGCACCACATCGGCCACCTCGCCCCGGCCGTCGCCGGCACCCTCGGCTCCTACACCATGATCGGCATCCTCTTCGGTGCCCTCGGCGCCGGCGCGATCGGTGACCGCATCGGACGCCGCAAGATGATGCTCGCGGCACTGGCGTGGTTCTCCGTCGGCATGGCGATGTCCGCCTTCTCCACCAGCATCGCCTTCTTCGGTGCCACCCGCTTCTTCACCGGCCTGGCCCTCGGCGTCATCACCGCCGGCGGTGGCGCGGTCATCGCCGAGTTCGCCCCGGCACACCGCAAGAACATGTTCAACGCGATCGGCTACGCCGGTATCCCCTTCGGTGGCGTCATCGCCTCCTTCTCCGCCCTCTGGTTCGAGGACGCCATCTCCTGGCGTGGCCTCTTCCTCATCGGCGCCTCCCCGATCCTCATCCTCCTGCCGCTCGCCTGGTTCCTGCTGCCGGAGTCCCCGCGCTGGCTCACCGCCATGGGCCGCACCGACCGTGCCCGCGAGATCTGCCGCAAGTACGACTTCCCGGAGGAGCAGTTCACCCGTGACGAGATCGTGAAGCTGGACCACGACGGCGCCGTCGTGAAGAAGCAGAAGATCGGTCTGGCCGCCATCTTCTCCCGCCACTTCCTGCTCGGCACCCTGATGATCGGCCTCATGAGCTTCATGGCCATCATGGCCACCTACGGCCTCAACACCTGGCTCCCGCAGATCATGCAGATCAACGGCATGTCCTCCGACGGCTCGCTCTACTCCCTCGTCGCCCTCAACGCAGGTGCCGCCCTCGGTGCCCTGGCCGCCGCCAAGATCGCCGACGTCATCGGCCCGAAGCCGGTCATCATCACCACCTTCCTCATCGCCTCCGCCTGCATGTTCGCCATGCCGTACCTCACCGCCGCCCCGCTGATGTACACCGCCATCGCCCTCACCGGTCTGGGCGTCACCGGTACCCAGATCCTCGTCTACGGCATGACCTCGAACTACTACCCGACCCGCGCTCGTCAGGCCGGCATGTCCTGGGCCGCCGGCTTCGGTCGCCTCGGCGGAATCGCCGGCCCGGCCATGGGTGGCTTCATCATCGCCCTCGGCCTCGGTGCCTCGGACGCCTTCCTGGTGTTCGCCGTCGCCACCGTCATCGGTGCCGTCGCCACCGCGTTCGTCCCGCCGCGCGACAACAAGTAACCCCACCAGGTAGTTCCCACCGCCGACGCCGTCCCCCTCCGGGGACGGCGTTCCGCGTTTCATAATGGGGGCATGACCCCGCTTCTCGACGCCTACGGCGTCCCCCTCCTCCTCTTCCTCGCGGTGACCCTCGTGGTGGCCGCGGTCCTGCTGGGGGCCGTCTCCCTCGTCCGGCGACGGCGGGGGAACCGGGGGAGCCGGGGCACGAAGCTGCTCACCGCCCTCATCATCGTCCTGGCGCTGGGCGCGGGCCTGGTCGCCGGCGGCACCCGCCTCATGCAGCAGGCCGGCGGCCTGCAGCGGGGCACCGGCCCGGCCTTCACCCTCACCGAGACGGAGAACCGTTTCGACCGCCAGGTGGACGTGGACTTCGGCCCCTTCGGGCAGCTCCTCGCCGCGGTGGGGAAGGAAAGGCTGCAGGAGATGAAGGAGCGTCTCGGGAACCGGGACCTGGTGGACCGCCACCGGGTCCGCCTCGAGCACGGCTACACCGCCAGCGACATGCTGGCCTACCACGTGTGGCGGATGCAGGACGGGGACCGGCCGAACTCCTACTACCGGGCCGTCCTGGAACTGGATCCCCGCGCCATCGCCGCCGCCGAGCAGGCCGGGGCGCCGGACCCGGACAACCCGCTCCACGGGGCCGTGGTCCTGGTGAAGGGCAACGTGGCGGTGGAGGGGCTGCCCAACGACTCGGGCTCCTGGGCGCTGGCGGATGCGGTGGCGGGGGAGGACGCGGACGTCGTGAAGCAGCTGCGTTCCCGCGGTGCCGTCATCGCGGGGCGGACGAACCTGTCGGAGTTCGCCAACTTCCTCTCCTACAAGGCACCCAACGGATTCTCCGGCCGGGGCGGGCAGGCGCTGAGCCCGCTCGGGCCGCTGACGGTCGACCCGCTCGGCTCCTCGACGGGTTCGGCCACCGCCGTCGCCCTCGACTACGCGGACCTGACGGTGGGCACGGAGACCTCCGGGTCCGTCATCTCCCCGGCGCAGGCGAACAAGGTGGTCGGACTCAAGGCCGCGCACTCCGGCTGCTCGATCCGGGGGATCGTGCCCATCGACGACCGCGTCGACTCGGTGGGCTTTTTCGGGCGCAGCCTGCGGGACGTGCGGCTCGGCCACGACGCCGCCTGCCCGCCCGCAGAGCAGCCCGGGCGTCCGGCCCGGGTGATGGTCATGGGGGAGATCAGCCCGCAGCTCCGGGACCGGGCCCGGGAGGCCGGCGTCGAGCTGGTGGAGGTACCGGAGAACATCCGGGACCTGTACGACCGGCTGCAGGGGACCGAGTCCGAGTCCGTGCTCCTCGCCGGGGCCGGTCCCTCCATGGAGCGGCACCTGGCGGATTCCGCCGGTGCGGCCCGCACCCTGGGCGACATCATCGACTACTTCCGCGCCCACCCGGACACCGCGCCCTTCGGGTACCGCGTGTTCCGGGACGCGCAGGAGATGGATGCGAGGGACCGCGCCGACGGTGACGCGCAGCTGGGGAAGATCCGGCAGCTGGCCGCGGAGATCGACGCCGCCCTGCGGGCCGCCGGGGTGGACGCGCTGGTCACGGAGGGGGAGAGCCTGGACGCCCTGGCGCTCGCCGGGGTGCCGCGCGTGGTGGTGCCGGGTGCGGAGGTCACGCTCGAGGTCACCGCCGCCCGCGAGGACGCCCTGCCGCAGGTGCTCGCCATCGCCGAGGCCCTCGACCCACGCGGAACGGACGGTACCCTGGGCGACATGTCCTGGATGTTTGTCAGAACCCCCGAACTGGTGCCCACCGAGCAGGCCCTGCCCGGCCGCGACACCCCGATCCTGGCGCACCCGCGCCCCCATGCCGTGCTGGGCACCCCCATCACCGGCCCGTGGCGTGAGGGGCAGCGTTCCCTCATCGTCGGCATCGGCTGCTTCTGGGGCGTGGAGAAGATGTACTGGGAGCTCGACGGCGTGGAGGGCACGTCCGTCGGTTACGCCGGCGGCGTCAGCCCGCACCCCACCTACCGGGAGGTCTGCTCCGGGCGCACCAACCACACCGAGGTGGTGGAGGTGGTCTACGACCCGGAGAAGGTCTCCCTCGACGAGCTCGTCGCCCTGGCCCTGGAGAACCACGACCCGACCCAGGGGATGCGGCAGGGCAACGACGTCGGCACGCAGTACCGTTCCGCCATCTACACCACCGGTCCGGAGGCCCGGGAGGAGGCGGAGAGGGTGCAGGCGATCGTCGACAGGTATGCCGCGGACCTGAGGAAGGAGGGGTTCGGCGAGGTGACCACCGAGGTGAAGCCGCTCGCGGACACGCCCTCCGGCGCCTACTTCCTCGCCGAGGACGAGCACCAGCAGTACCTGCACAAGGTGCCCCACGGCTACTGCCCGCACCACTCCACCGGAGTGGCCTGCCGCCTGCCTGACTAGGGCCAGACGAGCTCGTCGAGGCTGCTTATCGACGCCCCCGCGTTCCCCGTCCGGTCCAGGTACACGGCGTGCAGGCCCGCGCGGCGGGCCCCGGCGACGTCGTTCTCCCAGGAGTCGCCGATCATGACGGTGTGCCCCGCGGACGCGCCGATCTTCTCCAGCGCCGCCCGGTAGGACTCCGGCTGCGGTTTCGGGGCCCCGAGCTCCACCGTGGCGCACATGATCATCCCGTCGAGCCACAGGCCGGTGCGCTCGAGCTTGGCGCGCTGCATCTCCTCGGCGCCGTTGGTGAGGACGCCCACCGTCAGGCCCCGCTCCAGCGCGGCCCGCAGGGAGGGCAGTGCGTCCGGGTAGGCCACCCAGTTGCTGCGGTACACGGCGAGGTAGTCCTCGTACATGGTGAGGGCCTCCTCGTCGCTGAGCTCCGCCCGGCCGATGAACTCGCGGCAGCGTGCGACGCGCTGCCCGAGGTGACTGACCTCGCCGTTCTCGAAGGCGGTGAACCATTTCCTCTCGATGGTGAGCCAGCGCTGCCACTGCCCGGCGGGGAGCCCGAGGGCCCGGCTCCAGGACTCGACGCCGGCGCGGGCGGCGTGCTCGTGGTCGACGAGGGTGCCGTCCAGGTCGTAGAGGACGGCGCGGGTGTCAGCGGGAAGTAGCATGGGTCACACCATAAATGACGGTGCCGTGACCTTTATGAAGCCAGCGTGAACACTTCCCCCGTTGTGCTGCGAAACCGCTGGACAACGCCCATAATGACCAGCGTGAGGCAAACAGGCGAACACCGGATCACGCGACGGGGCCTGCTGCAGGGCACCCTCATCGCCGGTGCCGCCGCGGCCGCCCCGAGCTCGCTCGCCCGCGTGCGCGCCTCGGACGTGCAGGCCTGGGCGGACGTGGACCTCGACACCCTCCACGCCCCGCAGCCCTACGCTGCGCCGGAGCACCACGTGTTCATGCACGGCGTGGCCTCGGGCGACCCGGTGCCCAACTCCGTGATCCTGTGGACCCGCGTGACCCCCACCCCGGAGTGCGTGCCCGGCTCCGGCCTCGGCCCCGACGTGAACGTCCGCTGGGAGGTCGCCGCCGACCCGGAGTTCCGCCGGCTGGCGCGCGCCGGGGCCACCACCACCCGCGCCGCCCACGACCACACCGTCCACGTCGACCCCTTCGGACTGCAGCCGGACACCGTCTACTGGTACCGCTTCACCGTCCTCGACGGCGAGCACGCCGGGCGGGTGTCACGCGCCGGGCGGACGCGGACGGCCCCGGCGGACGAGGCGGACGTCGGGAAGCTCTCCCTGGCGGTGTGCTCCTGCGCGAACTTCGAGGCGGGCTACTTCTCCGCCTACTCGGACATCGCGCGGCGGGCGCACGCCGGGGAGGTCGACGTGGTCGTCCACCTGGGCGACTACATCTACGAGTACGCCTCCGGCGACTACGCGGGGAAGTACGGCGTCGTCCGCCCGCACGTGCCCACGTGGGAAATCCGCACCCTCGCCGACTACCGTTCGCGATACGGGCACTACCGGCGCGACGTCGAGCTCCAGGACGCCCACGCCGCCGCCCCGTGGGTGGTCACCTGGGACGACCACGAGATCGCCAACGACTCCTGGGCCGGCGGCGCCGAGGGACACAGCGACTTCCACGGGGACTGGGAGACGCGCCGCGACGCCGCCATGCAGGCCTACCTCGAGTGGCTGCCCGTCCGCGGCACCTCCCCGTCGCGTGGGGGACGCATCTACCGCACGCTGCGTTTCGGCCGCCTCGCGGAGCTGCACATGCTCGACCTGCGTTCCCACCGCAGCGCGCCGGGCATGCTCCAGCCCGCGGCCCGCACCTCCGTGGACCGCACCATCATGGGCGGCGAACAGTTCTCGTGGCTCTCCGGGCGCCTGGCCACCGCGAGCACGAGCTGGAACCTCATCGGCACGTCCGTCATGCTGGCCCCCCTCAACCTCATCCACATCGACCACCAGCTGCGCGCCCAGCTGACGGGGATGGTCGGCCTCGACGTCGCCGGCACCCCCGTCAACGTCGACCAGTGGGACGGCTACGTGGCCGACCGGGATAGTCTGCTCGCGCAGCTGGCGGAGCAGCACGCGCACGGCCGGACCGTGTTCCTCGCCGGTGACATCCACTCCGAGTGGGCCAACCACATCTGGCACGGGGACCGCGTGGTGGCCGCCGAGCTGGTGTGCTCCTCGGTCACGGCGGCCAACGTCGACGAGTTCCTCGGCGCGGCGGAGGACAACCCGGTCTCGCAGACCGCGGAGCGTCACGTCCTCGCGCACAACCGCCACATCAGCCACGTGGACCTCGACGCCCACGGCTACGCCATCCTCACCGTCCGACCCACGCACGTGGAGATGTCCTGGCACCGCGTCGCCGACGTCACCGTCGCCGGTTCGCCCGTCACCGAGGCGCTGCGCATGCGTTACGACGGCGCCCTGGTCACCGCCTGATCGAGTCCGTCCGGATGAACGCCGCCATCCGCAGCGCCAGCGGCCGCGTGAGCCGCACGGTGGCGTGGTCGCCGAGGACGGCGTCCCAGTACCAGAGCATCTCGGAGTGGTAGTTGTGCCCGTGCCCGCCGGGCACGGAGACGGAGGTGAGCTGGTCGAGGCCGACCTGCCAGCCGGAGACGAACGGCACCCAGCGCATCCCGGGGACCACGTCGAGGTGCTGCGGACGGGGTGCGCGGATGCCGCGGGAGCCGGGCTCGGTGAGCCAGTCGGGGCGGCGCCAGTAGAGCCGCCGGTCCCACCACACGATCGGGTCGGAGGCGTGCTGCCCGATGACCACCCGCGGGTGCTCCCAGGCGCGGGGGAAGGGCATGCCGTGGACGTCCTGGCGCAGGTGCAGGGGGCGGGCGGCGAAGCGGACGTGGCGGCCGCCGTCGATGACGGGGACGCGTTCGGGGGAGCCGGGGTCGCGGGAGCGGGTGAGGTCGCGGATGAGGCGGGTGAAGCGGGGCGCGCCGGTGAGCAGGGCGCCGTCGGTGCGTTCCAGCAGCTCGTCGAGGTCGGCGAAGGAGTCGGCGATGCCGTAGGCGCCGAGGGACTCGCCGGCGACGTAGAGCCGCGGGCGGTCCGCCGGGTCCATCTGCGCGAGGCGGGAGAGCACCGCGGAGATGAGGATGCGGGAGGCGCGGACGGGGGTGTCACGGTCGACGACGTAGGACACCGGCGAGGGCAGGTAGGAGTACTGCATGGCCATGGTGGCGCAGTTGCCGCCGGTGAGGAACTCGACGGCGCCGACGGACCAGTCGGTGATCCAGCCGGTGCCGGCGGAGGTCTGGATGACGAGGGTGTCGCGTCGGAAAGCGCCGGTCCGGTCCATCTCCGCGAGGATGAGCCGGGCCGCGGCCTCGAGGGAACGGCCGGGGACGAGGCCGACGAACAGGCGGATGGGCTCGTGGGTTTCGTCGAGGCCGGTGACCTCGTGGATGTCGCGGGCGCGTGGCCCGAGGGAGAGCACCGCGCGACCCTGGGAACCGACCGCCGACCACGGCTCCAGTGACCAGGGGGAGCCGGAGCGCTCGGGCTCCCAGGGCATCATCGAGCCGGGGAACACGGACTGGTTGACCACGCTGGCCTGGCGTGACATGTCGGCGAGGATGCGGCGGACGAGGACCTTGTCGCTGAGCAGCAGCGCGAGCCACGTGAGGCCCCCGGCGGCCAGCGGCCACGCGACCCACAGGGGCATGTGCCGGGCCAGGCGGGCGCCGAGGCGGTCGACGGAGGCCTGGGCGGCGTCGCCGAGCAGGAGGAGGACGCCGTACCCGGCGGTGCCCACGAGCCCGCCGATGAGGGCGTGGGAGCGTCCGCGCCGTCTGCCGACGCCCACCATCCGCGCCTGCTGGGTCTGGCGGCGCAGGCTGAGGAGCAGGGCGTTGGCGGTGACCACGGCGACGACGGTGTGTCCGGTGCCCGTCCAGAACCAGTTCGTCGGGGGGAGCCAGCGGCGCAGCACGTAGGCGAGGGCGGTGGCGCCCACGTGGCCGACGCCCTGCACGATGGCGACGTTGGCGGCGGTCACCCACCACGGGCGGGGCAGCAGGGAGGGGGACACGGCCCACCAGGTGGCGACCTCCGCGCCGAGGATCCCGGCGCCGAGGTGCTGAGGGAGGCGTCGGCGGCGGGTCATGCGGATGCCGGGGGTGAGGTCGTTGACCACCTCGAGGCCGAACGCCACGGCGCGGAGCGTGGCGACGGCGGCGGGTGTGACGAAGGTCAGTGCACGGCGCAGGTGGTGGCCCCTCATGACCACTGAGTGTGGCAGAGAATCAGGTGTAGCGCATCACACACTGCCTGCCCGATCGGAAAGGGGCATAATAGGGGGTGATTGTACATCGACAGTCATTCGGACACATTCGGAAGCACGGAGACCCCATGCGCACTGCAGTCGGAAACAAAGTGGTCCTCATCGGCGCCGGCGACGTCGGCGTCGCGTACGCCTACGCACTGGTCAACCAGGGCACCGTCGACCACCTGGCCATCATCGACATCGACGAGAAGAAGCTCCGCGGCAACGTGATGGACCTCAACCACGGCGTGGTGTGGTCCAGCTCCCGCACCCGCGTCACCGAGGGCACCTACGAGGACTGCCGCGACGCGGCGATCGTCGTCATCTGCGCCGGTGCCGCACAGAAGCCCGGCGAGACGCGGCTGCAGCTCGTCGACAAGAACATGAAGATCATGAAGTCCATCGTCGACGAGGTCATGGGCCACGGCTTCGACGGCATCTTCCTGGTCGCCACCAACCCGGTCGACATCCTCACGTACGCCGTGTGGCGCTACTCGGGCCTCGACCACCACCAGGTGATCGGCTCGGGCACGGTCCTCGACTCCGCCCGCTACCGCTTCATGCTGGGCGAACTGTTCCACACCTCGCCGACCTCCATCCACGCCTACATCGTCGGCGAGCACGGCGACACCGAGCTGCCGGTCGTCTCCACCGCCACCATCGCGGGTGTGCCGCTGTCGGCCAGCGCGGAGAAGGAGGAGGGTTTCTCGGAGCGGATCGAGAAGATCTTCGAGGAGACCCGCGACGCCGCCTACGAGATCATCGACGCCAAGGGCTCCACCTCCTACGGCATCGGCATGGGCCTGGCGCGCATCACGAAGGCGATCATCCAGAACCAGGACGTCGCTCTGCCGGTGTCCGCGTACCTCGACGGCGAGTACGGGCAGAAGGACCTCTACATCGGCACCCCGGCGATCATCAACCGCGCCGGAATCGCCCGCACGGTCGAGCTGAAGCTCAACGAGCACGAGGCGGAGCGCTTCACCCACTCGGCTGACACGCTGCGCGCGATCAAGGAGGAGCTCTTCCCCGCCGACTGACGGCTTCCCCGAGATGCCGAACCTCCCGAAAACAGGCACAATATGGGGGTATCACCCATTTTGTCGCGCGCGTACGGGAGGACAGCCGTGGAAGCCAGGCTGCAGGAACTGATCACCGAGGTCGACGGTCTCATCGACTGCCTCAAGGAGGTCGAGAACCAGGCAGCC
>Ga0123327_1004128_pt1 | contig 10208 bp, 9 predicted proteins | sample BioC13SIPDNA_4_FD_89701 | JGI IMG/M metagenome (GOLD analysis project Ga0123327, IMG submission 89701) | Anaerobic biogas reactor microbial communites from Washington, USA - Biogas_R1_B C13 SIP DNA | ecosystem: Engineered > Bioreactor > Anaerobic > Unclassified | place: Washington, USA...
TCTTAGTTCCTCAACAGTATTAATAACTCTAATTTTGTATGCGACTGTTAACCGTCTTCTTTTGGCATACGCTTTACCTCAGGGTCTGGAGAAATGTTGCGCGCAACAGGGATTCCAGTCGCCCTACGGGCTCCTGCTGATAGGAATTTTGATTTTTTGGGCTGAGGCTGTTCGGGCTTAGAAAAGCTCTTTACACCCGTTACAATTTTTAGCCGCATCCATTTCATAATTCCTCTTTCAGCTTGTCCATAAAATAAATATTGGGTCAAAAGAATGTTAAAAAAGCAAAAAAATGCATACCAGAACAAGGGCGCAGTAACGCAGGTTTGACGGAGTGGAAAATATCAGAGGCAGGTTTGCTCAAAGAAGCCGTAGTCAAGTTTCGGCTCATCGGACTTTGACTCAGCTTTTTCAGGAGGCGGTGGCCTTGGCTGCTCTTCTTTCCATAAACCGCAGTGTCGCAGTATTTTCTCAATAACATCTGCCTGATGCCGTTCAATAAAGCTAATAATCTTCATTGTACCACCGCACTTTGGGCACTCAAGTGGATCGACTTCATAAACACATTTTATCAGTGCCGCCCAGGTCATCTTGCACTTTTTCACAAAGGTTGTATCACCTTCCGGAACACCGGGCTGGGACTTAACTTCTGTAGGCTCTTTTTTCCCTCTCATCCCTCGCTTCTTATTGGAGTAGAATCCATAATAGCGTATCTGGTGTTCCCCTTTATCAGGAATATGCTGTGTCACATTAGCCAGAAAATCAAGCGGCTTGAACACCTCAAAGTTACGTGGATTTCCGGCGGTGAGTTCATGATCGCCAGCTATCGGAAAGGGAACGCACTGGGGGTTACTTGCACGGTAAAGAATATCGCCTTCCTTGGTAGTGCTGATCATTCGAGTAAGACTGAAAGGACAACGTGATATGTATTCCACCAAACGCTGCATTCCTTCTTTATCTTCTGCTTCAATAATCACCGAGTTATCTACACTAAACCCAGAGTTCTTCCATTCTTTCATGCCGGAAACTGTATCAGGGTCGATCTTTTTCTCATCCAGTAACAGATCAAATACCTTGTCCCGCCAGATATCTATAGCCCTGTGTTTCCATGTATCGGGAATACGAACAAAGTGACCGGTTTCAGTAAACACTCCATCAGCAACAATAGTATGAATATGCGGATGCCAGTGGATAAGATCACCAAAAGTCTGCACCGCTCCAACCATGGCTGGAATGCCCAGATTGCCGTCAATCTCCAGTGCATAAACATCACGAACTGTATCGTAAGCTGCGCGACACAGTTTTCCCAGCAGCGCTCTATCAAACCGAAAGTAAATGCGAAGCCGTTTGGGAATAGTAAATACCCACTGTCTGTGAGGAACTTCCACAAACACTTCATCTTTCAGCCGGTGTCCAAGAAGCAAAGCGCGTTTCTGGTCGCAGGTGGGACAGCAAGCTCTCTGACGACATGAAAATGCTACGAAAAATTCTTCATGGCAGTCAGGACAGCGCACGCGAGCGAACCCTTCCTTGAGGTCACCGCACTTGAAAAATTTATCAATCGACGAGCGGATTACCGGTCTCCAGTAACCATATTTTGCCTGATACCGCTCGAAATAAACATTCTCAAACTCATCGAAATGATCTCGCACTAGCTTGAAAAACGGCGTCTCATGGTTTCGGGGACGATAAAACTTGCCGGGCGGCTTTTTTGTGCGGGGAACAGGGTTTGGCCTGTGAGAGTGTTCCGTGCCCAGCCTTTGTTTTTTGCGACCAGGAATGGAACATGGCATGGCGTCCTCCTGGTTTGCGGTAGAAACCGGAGGAGTTAATCAAGTATCGTGCCATCATTGCAAAGACCGAAATAGTAGAGTGGATCATATATGAAGGCGAAAACTCAAAAAATTGAGCAAAGGTACAATAACGTCAATTGTGCAGGCATGGTGTATGGTACGGCAAAGCCGATATTATATCCACCACGCAGCACATTGCGTCATTATATATATCTAAGGATGGTACCTAATGAAAAAATTAATGTATTTACTAATTATTGTTATAAATTTACTCTTAAACATTAATCTTTCAGCTCAAGAATCAATGCTAATTGCTCATTTTGACTCTGAAGGTAATTATGATAATATTCCAACAGTCCAGAATCGAGCGGTCGAGTACAGTTATAGCATTTGGCGGAGGGGTCGTAGGGGATATGACCGGTTTTGCAGCTTCTGTGTGTCTGAGAGGAATAGGATATATTCAGGTCCCTACTTCGCTTCTTGCCATGGTGGATTCCAGTGTAGGTGGAAAAACTGCTGTAGATCATCCACTGGGAAAAAACCTTATTGGTGCATTTTATCAACCAAAACTGGTTTATATTGATACCGACTTTCTCAATACCCTCTCAGAAAGAGATTTTCTGAGCGGATATGCCGAACTTTTTAAGTATGCTTTTATCGGTGGACGCAAAATGTTTGATTTTATTATGAACAATAATGAAACCATGCTTCGAAAAGAGAGTGGTATTTTATTAGAAGGGATTTCCCATAGTATTGAAACAAAGGCCAGAGTGGTTGAGCAGGATCAGTTTGAGACTTCTGGCCTTAGAGCACTGCTTAATTTCGGTCATACTTTTGCTCACAGCCTTGAACGGTTTACCATAGATCTTGAGAATCTGGTACTTACTCTTAGCTGCTCCGATGAGGACACCATATATGACACCACAATGCTGAGTGGAACCGGTGGCGAGGATTTTACGATTAATGTCGGCAATCTTGCTGCTCCGAAACAATGGAGAGTTACTGCGGCCAGCTACGATCAAAATGACAGTTGTATCCATTTCGGGTCAGAATCGTTTATAACCGAGCCTGCTGATACGGTCGATGTCGCACTCAATCTTTCCGCCCGTTATTCTATGCTACGGGTTTCATTTATTGGTATACCGGATAGTGTCCTGGCTCTTTCGGTCATTCTGAACGGAGCCGTGACATTGGATACAAGCTTTACGGTGGCGGGGAGCACCGATACGGCCGTGCTTTGGTATGATTACATCGATGCTTCACCCGAGGGTAACAACCATCTGGTGTCCATGAGGGTTCGGGGTGTCTATCATGGGATCAACACGATTCTCTTTTCAGCCGACACATCAATCTCCGTTGTTTCGGGTGAAGATCATGAGTATACAGTAACACTTGGCTGGGTGGGGCCCTATATCAATAATGCGCCGGTTTTTACTTCAGAACCATCGAATATGGTTGATTCCGTTATCGCTGGTTCCAGATATCTTGATACAGTTCATGTTTACGACCCTGACAGCGATGCGGTAACACTGAGCTTGTCCGGTACGCTACTTGCCGACAGCATTCTCAATGTTCCGACCACATTGGCAGATACCGGAACCTATCCAATTCAGCTTATTGCATCCGACGGAAATGGTGGATACGACACACTCGAATGGACTATTTTTATTGTACCACCGCCGGCTTCCAATCATTCGCATGCCATTTCACCTGCTGATATTGCCAATAGTTTATCCAGCATTGAGTAGTAATAATCAAACGCAACATTCCGTTGTTCTAAAGCAAGGTTGAATCAGTCCTTATCCATTGCTATCTCAAAAGATTAAATAAGGTAGTTAAAATTGAATGCAAACTAAATATTTTTTAAGTATTCAATAAATCACCATTGATCTTTATTTTTCGCATTTCGTCAAATAGCCCACTGAACTTATTTGTTTTGCCATATCTATCATCCAATATTGATACTACAATTTTCAGAATATTTTTATTTATTTGCGGCTCCACACGAACACCATTGCCGTGCAGGGCGCGGCGGCCAGCAAGATCAAGCCCGCGATGTAGCTGTCCAGTTGATCGGCCGGCAGGAACGGAGCGAACACTTGTCGGATGAACAGCCACCCCAGCAGGGCCATCGAGAATGGCTTGACGGCCCAATTCACGAACAGCGTGACGCCGATGCCGCGCCAATGCTCTTTGACCTGGTGCAGCGCCCCGAAGTCGATCTTGACCAGCATCGGGACGATCATTACCCAAATCAGCAGGCCCACCGGCAAATTGACCTGGGCCACTTCCATGCGGCCTATGGCCTGGAACACGTCAGGAAGGCCCTGGCCGAGCGCAACACCGGCGACGATGCACAGGGCCACCCACAGCGTCAGGTAACGCTCGAAGCCGCTCATCGGGGCCTGGCGCGGCTTCGCGGCGATGGCCTGTGCGCCGGCGCTCATGCTTCCTGCTCGGTCTTGCCGATGTTCGCCAGCTCGCGCTTGATGGCCGTCTGGTCAAGCATTTTGAGAGGCAGATTCACGAACAGGCGGACGCGGTTCATCATGTGCCGGAAGGTTTGTTCGAAGGCCCGGCGCTTCTCGGCGTCAGTGCCTTCGACGGCGGCCGGGTCTTCAAATCCCCAATGCGCCGAGATCGGCTGACCAGGCCACACCGGACACATTTCGCCGGCGGCGTTGTCGCAGACGGTGATGATGAAGTCCATCTTCGGTGCGTCGGGCGTGGCGTACTCGTCCCAGCTCTTGCTGCGCAGATTCTCGGTCGGGTAATTCACCGACTCCACCTTTTCGACGGCGAAGGGATTGACCTTGCCGGTTGGGTGACTGCCGGCGCTGTAGGCGCGGAAGCGCCCTTGCCCCATCGTGTTGATGAGAGCTTCGGCCATGATGCTGCGCGCCGAATTGCCGGTGCAGAGGATGAGGACGTTATAGATTCTTTCGGTCATGATGTTTCGCTTTCTGGTAGTGGCTGGGGAGCAATGGCGATGGATGAAAGATCGGTGGCCTCGTCGATGACGTGGCCGGCCGCTTTCCGTTCGGAATAGCGGTCTGTCAGTGCTTCACGGTGCGGCCGTACCAGCGCCGTGAAGCGCACCAGTTCTTCCATCACATCGGCTATTCGGTCGTAGTACGGCGAGGGCTTCATGCGGCCCGCCGCGTCGAACTCTTGGAACGCTTTGGCGATACTCGACTGGTTCGGAATGGTGAACATTCGCATCCAGCGGCCGAGCAGACGCAAGGTGTTCACGGCGTTGAAGCTCTGCGAGCCGCCGGATACCTGCATCACGGCCAGGGTGCGGCCTTGGGTCGGCCGGATGCCGGCCATTTCAAGCGGCAGATGGTCAATCTGCGCCTTCATGACACTGGTAATCTGACCGTGGCGTTCCGGGCTGCACCAGACTTGTCCCTCTGACCACTCGGACAGGGCGCGCAGCTCCTTGACGGCCGGGTGATCGTCGCTTTGCACTTGATCGGGCAACGGCAAATCGGACGGGTCGAAGATGCGTGTTTCTGCGCCAAAGAATTGCAGCAGCCGGGCCGCTTCCTCGACGGCCAGCCGTGAGAACGAGCGGGCGCGCAGCGAGCCATACAGCAGCAGGATACGCACCGGCGGGGCGTCGGGTGCCAGCCCGAGCGCCGGGCGCTCGATGGCAAAGGATTTGTCCAAAGCGGGCAAAGAATCGGGGTCGGAAAGATGGCGAAGTCTCATGCCAACACCTTCCCGGCTTCCGTGGTGCAAGACAGGTTGCACACCTGGCCGCCGCAGCAGTTTTCCGTGAGAAAGGCCACCAGGTTAGTGGCCGTCGAAAAGTTCGCCTCGTAGATCACAAATCGGCCTTCTTGCCGCGACGTGACCATGCCGGCGTGTGCCAGCTCTTTCAGGTGGAAGGATAGCGAAGACGGCGGGATGCCGGCCGCTTCGCTGATTTTTCCGGCGGCCATGCCGGCGGGGCCGGCCTGGACGAGAAGCCGGAACACCGCGAGGCGCGATTCTTGAGCGATGGCCGCCAGGGCGGCTACAGCATTTATCGTTTCCATGTTTCAATAATAGTCGAAATATGGAGTGTGCTCAATAGCTCATTTAAGCTGTAAAAATGAGCTAGGCGCATTTAGATCGATATGTGATAAATTGGCCTGCCAGTTTAAGATGGGTGCATTTGAGTATGCCCAAAGGAGCCCGCAAGTATGCGCAGGACGAAGCCAGTAGCCGCGCCGATGGTGGCGCGGGTCTATCTGCGCGTCAGCACCGACGCGCAGGACTTGGAACGCCAAGAGGCGATCACTACGGCCGCGAAGGCCGCCGGCTACTACGTCGCCGGCATCTACCGTGAGAAGGCATCCGGCGCACGCGCCGACCGGCCTGAGCTGCTGCGCATGATCGGCGACCTACAGCCCGGCGAGGTGGTCATTGCCGAGAAGATCGACCGCATCAGCCGCCTACCTTTGCCCGAGGCCGAGCGCCTGGTGGCCTCGATACAGGCCAAAGGCGCACGCCTGGCCGTCCCTGGCGTGGTCGATCTATCCGACCTGGCGGCCGAGGCCCAGGGCGTCGCCAAGATCGTGCTGGAAGCCGTGCAGATCATGCTTTTTCGCCTGGCCTTGCAGATGGCCCGCGACGACTACGAGGACAGGCGCGAACGCCAGCGCCAAGGCATTGAGTTGGCCCGCCAGGCCGGGCGGTACAAGGGCCGCCGTGCTGATCCGAAGCGCCGCGCCCAAGTTGTCGCGCTGCGCAAGTCCGGCTACAGCATCAACAAGACCGCCGAGCTGGCCGGGTACAGTGCGGCCCAGGTGAAACGGATATGGGCCGAGGTCAGCCAGGCCGAAGCGAAGCAGCACGGCGCGTTCGTGGAGGACGCATTGACGGAAGCCGATGCCCTGGCCGCTGTCGGCCAGGATGAGCGCCAGGAGGAAAGGGCATGAAGAAGCCGAACCAAGACGACGAGCCGTTTTTCATCACCGAGGAGATTGCGGCCGAAATGATCGCCGGCGGCTATGAGTTCGAGCTGCCGCCCATTCCTTGCACCATCCGCCTACGCGACGTGCTGGAGCGCATGACCGATGCTGAGCTAGCATTGCAGCCGGGCGAGATCGCCGACCAGGAGCGTGAACGCTGCCGGCGCAAGCCGTGTTCAACCTCATGATCTGGTCATGGTATTTTTCATGGCACTGAGCCTGATAGTTCTTGCAAATTGTTGTCACTAAAGGGTTTTGTGTGCTTGTTTACAATCGAGTGGGAGTGACGGGCACTGGCTGGCAATGTCTAGCAACGGCAGGCATTTCGGCTGAGGGTAAAAGAACTTTCCGCTAAGCGATAGACTGTATGTAAACACAGTATTGCAAGGACGCGGAACATGCCTCATGTGGCGGCCAGGACGGCCAGCCGGGATCGGGATACTGGTCGTTACCAGAGCCACCGACCCGAGCAAACCCTTCTCTATCAGATCGTTGACGAGTATTACCCGGCATTCGCTGCGCTTATGGCAGAGCAGGGAAAGGAATTGCCGGGCTATGTGCAACGGGAATTTGAAGAATTTCTCCAATGCGGGCGGCTGGAGCATGGCTTTCTACGGGTTCGCTGCGAGTCTTGCCACGCCGAGCACCTGGTCGCTTTCAGCTGTAAGCGTCGCGGTTTCTGCCCGAGCTGTGGGGCGCGGCGGATGGCCGAAAGTGCCGCCTTGCTGGTTGATGAAGTACTGCCTGAACAACCCATGCGTCAGTGGGTGTTGAGCTTCCCGTTTCAGCTGCGTTTCCTGTTTGCCAGCCGGCCCGAGATCATGGGGTGGGTGCTGGGCATCGTTTACCGCGTCATTGCCACGCACCTGGTCAAGAAAGCGGGCCATACCCACCAAGTGGCCAAGACGGGCGCGGTCACCCTGATCCAGCGTTTTGGATCGGCGCTCAATCTGAATGTTCACTTCCACATGCTGTTTCTCGACGGTGTGTATGTCGAGCAATCCCACGGCTCAGCGCGTTTCCGCTGGGTCAAGGCGCCGACCAGCCCAGAGCTCACCCAGCTGACGCACACCATCGCCCACCGGGTGGGTCGCTATCTGGAACGGCAAGGCCTGCTGGAACGGGATGTCGAAAACAGCTATCTGGCCTCGGATGCGGTGGATGACGACCCGATGACACCCCTGCTGGGGCACTCGATCACTTACCGTATCGCTGTCGGTTCACAGGCGGGGCGAAAGGTGTTCACTTTGCAAACTCTGCCGACCAGTGGTGATCCGTTCGGTGACGGGATTGGCAAGGTAGCCGGGTCCAGCCTGCACGCCGGCGTGGCGGCCAGGGCCGATGAACGCAAGAAGCTCGAACGGCTGTGCCGGTACATCAGCCGCCCGGCGGTATCCGAGAAGCGGCTGTCGTTAACACGAGGCGGCAACGTGCGCTACCAGCTCAAGACGCCGTACCGGGACGGCACCACGCACGTCATTTTCGAACCATTGGATTTCATTGCAAGGCTGGCCGCCCTGGTACCGAAGCCCAGAGTCAACCTAACCCGCTTCCACGGGGTGTTCGCACCCAACAGTCGGCACCGGGCGTTGGTCACGCCGGCAAAACGGGGCAGGGGCAACAAGGTCAGGGTGGCTGATGAACCGGCAACACCAGCACAACGGCGAGCGTCGATGACATGGGCGCAACGGCTCAAGCGTGTTTTCAATATCGACATCGAGACCTGCAGCGGCTGCGGCGGCGCCATGAAAGTCATCGCCTGCATTGAAGACCCTATAGTGATCAAGCAGATCCTTGATCACCTGAAGCACAAAGCCGAAACCAGCGGGACCAGGGCGTTACCCGAAAGCCGGGCGCCACCGGCTGAGCTGCTCCTGGGTCTGTTTGACTGACGAGCCTGAAGGCCAACGATACCAATCAAAATGCTGCGTTCACAGCGCCGCGGCAGGGATCCGCCGTGCTGGTTGTCGGAAAAGGAGCCGCTAGTGGGAAAGAGGAGGGTAAATTTTCAGCGTTGCTGGCTCCCCGTCAGCCGGATTGGGTTGCATCGCAGGGGTGTCGAAAGAGTCAACTGCGGTCCAAAGCTGTTGGACTTGGGTGAAAAGGGCGTTTATTCTTCCTATACGTTGTCGGCAGCGGGCCAAAAAGGAATACGTCCATGCCCATCGAGGTGAAACCGGCTGTGAGCGCGGGTTCAAGCATATAGCCCGACAGGCGCGTATCCTTGCCGATCACGACACGATGGCGGTGGTCACCGCGACGAAAGACACGGCCAGCCGCCATGCCGACGCGCAAGGCGGTTTCCGCCGTCATCGCGCCTTCGTTGGCTTTGCCACGAATACCGTCTGTGCCGAAATATTTGCGCACCATAAGGTCGATTATCCTGTCGTCGGGTCGCCCTCAAAGGGGACATGCCTGCTGAACCGCGAATATAGAGAAATATCCCGAATGTGCAGTTAACGAATTCTTGCGGTTTCTTTCAGCGCCGCCAATACCGCCAGCCCGTCGCGCAAGGGGCGCGGCTCGTGTGTGCGGATGAAGTCAGCTCCACCTGCGGCGGCGGCAAGCTCTGCAGCGAGTGTCGCGGCCCCGACATCCCCCGGACCACGGCCTGTGAGCGCGCGCAGAAAGGATTTGCGCGAAACAGACAGAAGCACCGGCAAATCGAAGCGCAGCCGCAATTCATCGAACCGCGCCAGCACCGAGAGCGAGGTTTCGGGAGCAGCCCCCAGAAAAAACCCCATGCCGGGATCAAGGACAAGGCGGTTGCGTTTGATACCGGCACCCGTCAGCGCCGCGATGCGCGCGTCAAAGAACGCCGCAATGTGATCCATGATGTCGCCAGCGGGTGCCTCGCGCCGATCTGCCTGCCCGTCTTGCACCGAATGCATAACGACGAGTTTGGCAGATGATTTCGCCAATTGCGGATAGAACGCAGCGTCTGGAAAACCGCGAATATCATTGAGATAGGCCACACCACGCGACAAGGCATAGGCTTGCGTCGCGGGTTGATAACTGTCGAGCGAGACGGGAATGCCATCTGCCTTGAGCGCGTCCAGCACCGGCGCGATACGCGCGATTTCTGTGTCGGACGAAACAGGCGCGGCGTCGGGATTGCTGGATGCCGGACCGAGGTCGATCACATCTGCCCCCTCGGCCATCAGCTTACGCGCCTGCGCAATGGCTGCGTCTGGCGCCAGATACCGGCCTCCATCGGAGAAACTGTCCGAGGTTATGTTGACGATGCCGAAAATGATGAGCGATTTATTCATGGGGGCTTCTATAATAATAATAATCGAGCATGAGTCTCATACGGATGCTCGGGTCGAAAGGGAATCCCCAGGCGAGTAACCTGTTTGCGGTGATCCATTAGCTGCAGGAGCAGAAGAGCATACATCTGGAAGCAAAGCCAGGAAAGCGGCCTATGGAGCTGTGCGTCAGCGCTCAGTAGGCA
>Ga0123327_1004154_pt1 | contig 10173 bp, 10 predicted proteins | sample BioC13SIPDNA_4_FD_89701 | JGI IMG/M metagenome (GOLD analysis project Ga0123327, IMG submission 89701) | Anaerobic biogas reactor microbial communites from Washington, USA - Biogas_R1_B C13 SIP DNA | ecosystem: Engineered > Bioreactor > Anaerobic > Unclassified | place: Washington, USA...
GTTGCGAGCCGCTCTGCTATTCCGCGCGGTCCCACGCTACTCGCGATTCCTCGATCGCATCTAATACCCGCAACCCGTCCCGTTCGGGCGGTACTATTTCAAGGATTACATCGCATTCGGCTCACCACCTTCCCTCCAATCCCACCCGCAGGCCCTGAGCCCAGAAGTCCGCGTCTCGGAACTCGAAACGCGGACGCTCCGCGCCCGCAAACCCGTCCGGGGGCGGCAGCAGGTCGGGATTGACATCCAAGTCGATCTGATCGCCTGGACGCACGACCCGACTCCAGTAAAGGAAACTGTAGCCTACTTTCGCCGTCAACCACGGGGCAAGTTGATAGCCCAGGTTGATCCCCAGTTCCGGAACCATCGCGAACACGTTGCGGCGGTAAACATTGATGTTGGTCGATTGCGCGAGCAAGCCGCCGGCATACGTTCCATTATCAGCAGCCGATCCCGAAATGACGGTTTGCCCCGCGATCCTGACCGTCTGCTCGACGCCGCCTAACGACAGCTTGCCGAGCACGTCCAACAGCCAAGGCCCGCAACGCCGCCGCCAAGTGACGCCGAGGTCGGCACCATGAAAACGGTTTGCCGTCTGGAATGAATCGTTGATGGCAAACTGACCCTGATCGGGCGCACTGAGCAAAGACGCCAGGGCTTCGTTGACGGCGAGCCCTTCTTTCAACTGGACGAACCGGTAGCCGACCAGGAGGTCCAGTCGGGAACTTCGGGCCAGCGCGTGCTGGCAACCGCAGGCGTCGGCACACGTATCGCAGGCGGACTGGCAGCACAATTGCCGCCGCCAGCGAATCCCGGCTCCCTGCAAATCGCTGTAGCTGTCAACCACGACGGACCCGGCCAACACTCCCGGCGAAGAGACAATTTCCGCATCTTCCCGAGCTGGCGGGGCAAACTCGCCGGCCTCGTCTCGCGGATTGATGTTGAAGAAGGGGCGGAAAAGAGCCGGACTTCCCTGGGCGTTGGACTCCGCCCGAAAATGATCCGTCGCCTCGCCCAGCATCCAGTAGTCGCCCTCCACGCCGAAACAACGCCCGCAATCCAACCAACTGCCCAGCCCCACCCGGAAGCCGGATCGAGCTTCGTCCAGGATCTGATCGTCGCCGTACAAAACTGGCGAGGTCCCCAACACCCCGGTCGTTCCCCCGGTGACCAAAGGCGGAATCTCCATGCCTTTGGCCCACCACAGGAGATAGTCCGCTTCCCACCACAGCATCCCCAGGGGCAAGCCGCCGCAAGGCACCAGAACTTGACAGGATGCGTCCAGACCGTCATCCTCAAGGACCAACGCTTCACTTTCCGCTTCGGGCTCCGAGGCCACAACCACAGTGCCCGCACGCTGCCGCCCCTCCGCCGCGACCAAGACCGAGGTCAGAAGAACCGAAGCGAGGCACCCACCAACGGCAGGCGGAAGAAAGGCTTTTAATGTTCGCATGTTTTTCGCCAATCGAAAACGCGCTTTCGAAGAAAGACTTCTGCTGCACGCGCAGCAAGCCGCGTACGTTGTCGTAGACGTTATCGACAACCCAACCCGAAAACTTGTGCAATTCGTTACGGACTTTTTTTTCGGAAAAGATTGCGCAGATTGCCTAACCATCCATTGTTCTGCAGAACGAAAGAGATAATTCGGAGTCGCGTGGTGTCACACTGATCAAAGCGTTGGCGGACTGAGGCATCAGACGCCAAGTCAGGAGGTCACAAGTGCGTCAGACGCCGCAGTTAATGCCCGTTCCAGGGCTGTTTTCTTCCAGGGCACGGGTCGGGACACTGGTTCGCGTTGAGGTGTCCCGGAAGGCACGACCGAATGGCCGATTCCAATGAGTTTCTTTTCACGATTCTCTGTTTCGGCGTCGGCGGTTCCGTGCTGGCACTGCTAGGGATCTGGCTCGAGCTGAGGCGGGGGGCGCGCGCCCGACGCGTTTTTAGCGGAGTGCTGGTCCTGGTGTTCTCCGGCTTGGGCGCGATTCTGTGGACGGCCGGACGGACGATGGCCGTGGTCGGTCCGCTTGTGGCCTTGGCGGCGGCTTGTCTGGCGGCTTACGCGATGCAAGCCGCGTTTGTGCGTCGCTGGGCGCATCGCATGTTGGAGCCCTGGGGCATCTGGACGATGTTGCTAGTTGTCAGCCCCGTCTTTGCAGCGGTTTATGCTCGCTACGTCAGCCGGCCGGCGGACCTGCCGGCGATGCTCCTCGAGCCCGGCCCTGACATGCGCAAGGAAGCCCACGCGCCGCGTGCGCTGACGGATCTGGGGCGTGAAATTGATCTGTTCCACTACGACAATCTCCATTCTCCCGAAGCGTTGGAAGCCTCTTTGCTGGAAATGGAGCGTTTCACGCATGAAGTGATCCGGCTCGAAGGCCCGAATACGGTCTGCAACTGCCACGGCTGGGTCTTCACGGGCGGGACGCACGTCATCCAGAGCAAGGATGTGGATACGATTCTGAACGACAACGGTTACGAGCCCGTTTCGCGAGCCCAGGCGGGAGACGTGGTCGTCTATCGCGACGATTCAGGCGGCGCGTTGCACACCGGACTGGTGCGTTTCGTGGGGGACGATGGAATCGTGCTTGTGGAAAGCAAATGGGGGCCGTTGGGGGTCTTCCTGCACACGTCAGAGACGCAACCCTATGGGCAGCAGTTCGGTTTCTGGCGGAGCCCGCGTCAAGGACACCGGCTCCATCTGGCTCCGGCGACGCCGCCGGAGCAAAGTCCGTGGCAGCGCGGTCAGTAGCCAAGTCCGAGGCCGTTCAGTTCCCGCGTTTCCACCACGCCCCGCGTGACGCGGAACATGCCGGGAAACGGGCCTTCCCAGTCCTTGTTTCCGGCGGGGCAGTACTGCCGGCCGTTCCCCTCGATCGCCGCGACGGTCGGAACCCGTGCTGCCAGGCTGGCTGAATGCAGGAACGAGCGGCCGATGCAAGTCAAGTCCTGGACGCACAGGAACAGGCGATACTTCTGGGCGGCGGCGCCCATCAGCAAGGCCTCGCTGTGGCCCTTACAGGCTTTGAGCGCCACGCCGGAATAGCCCAGTTCGCGCGCCAGCATCAAGCTCTCCAAGTCCAGCAGCGATTCGTCGATGACCACCGGTTTGATCTTCGCCGCAGCATGCATTTTGTTTTCCGGATTGGCCCGCAGATCACGATGAGTCGGCTGCTCGATGTACTGCACCCGCTCCAAGGCGGACGGGGACGCCTCGCGGACCTTGCGGAGGAAATCCAGCACGTAATCCACGTTCGGACACCGCTCGTTGAAATCCAGCGAGTAATACCACGTCGCACAACCCCGCTGCTGCTGCGCCGCCGTCGCCACGCGTTCGACCCCGGCGACGCGCCGCACGTCCCAGTCCAGGTCGTCGCCGGCAAGCTTGATCTTCAAGTGCGTCAGCCCATCGGACAGAATCCATTGTCCCAGGGTTTCCGGCAACCCGTCACCGACCGGTTGCTTGACGTCCACGTCACTCAGGGGATCCAAGGCGCCCACCAGATGATACAACGGCATTTCGGGTTTCGGCTCCCGCAACGTGTACCGATCCAAATACTCGCCGGCAAACTCGGCGGTCAGGTGATGCGCCAAATCCTGATTGACGAACTCGGCGCCGAGCAGATTGTAGGAATTGGCCTGCAGCGTCTTGCCCAAGGCGTCGTGGATGGCGGCTTCCAGCGGACTGGCCGCGACCAGTTGCGCCAGCCTCGGCATGGGCTCCGCCAAGCTCGCTTCGCGCACGACCGTTTCGGCTTCGGCCTGATATTGGGCCGCCAGATCACGGGTAATCTCCAAAGGATGTCCGGCTTCGCGGTACCCGTCGCCCAGTTTTCCGAGACGATGTCCCAGCGCGACCATCGCCGAGAGCGTGTCGTCGGAAGACACTTGCTGACTGGGCCAAGCCCAGGCGTTTCCCATGGGCATCGACCCGAATCCAGTACCGCGGCGGCCGTCGCGCGTCTCGACCTCGACTTCGACATCGAGCAGCACCACATCATCCACCACTCGGCCGCCGAACTTGATCGGAGTTCGGTAGGCGAAACGCTGCGTCGAAGTGGAAACACGCCGAAGGGTGATATCCGTGCTTTTGGCCATGACTGTCCTTTCTCTGCGAGCGCGTGAGCAAGACCGGGAATCGTTTGTGGCCGTCGACGGCGTCGCGTCGTTAGCGGGAACCTCGCCCTCCGGCGGTTCCAGCGTGCCTGGGCGACCGCACGCCCCCCAGACACAGCGGACCTTTCGACAGATGCCTGATGCTCTGGCCCCATGAGTCGCGGGATCATGGGGCAAACCTTGGCCCGTCTTGGGGGGGAGTGAATTCCGCCCTACCCGCCCCGCGGATGCTTGACCAAGCACTAGACCAGTTGCTTCCGCACCGCCCACACGGCGGCTTGGGTCCTGTCGGTCACGCCGATCTTGCGGAGGATGTGCTGGACGTGCTCCTTGACCGTTTCGTAGCTGATGTGCAACGCCTGGGCGATTTCCTTGTTGGTCAGTCCCAGGGCCAGTTGCTTCAGCACTTCGCTTTCACGCTGCGTCAAGGGCACTTCCATTTCGGCATTCAACCGCGGGGTCGCCAACGCGCCAGTCACACGCCGCAGTTCCTCGCGCGTCCAGATGGGCTCCCCGGTGGCTGCGCCGCGAACCGCCGTCAGCAGTCGGTTGCGATCCGAGTCCTTCAACACATAGCCCGCCGCCCCCAACGCGACCGCCCGTGCCACGTAGGTCGGGTTGTCGTAGGTGGAGATGATCAGCACGGGCAGATCCGGACGGTCCAACTTGATCCGGCCCAGGACATTCAGGCCGTCCATGTCAGGCATCCGGACGTCCAGCAGGACCACATCCAACTTCTTCTCTTTGGCCAGTTTTAGAGCCTCGTGCCCGCTGGAAGCCTCCGCCACGACCTGAATGTCGGTGTCCTCAAACAGGCTTCTCAACCCACGCCGCACGACCTCATGGTCGTCTGCCAACAGAACTCGAATTGCCATGACACATCTTTCTGCGTTGAAAAATTCTGTGAAGGAATTCCTCCGGCCGCCTCGAACAGCAGCCAGGGTCCCGCTCCGCCGTCCCGACGCGTTTTCATCGGCCCCGCCACGCACTCGAGGAATCCGGTTTCCATCGGCCCTTGGCCAGGAAGCCTTTTCCATGAGGCCTTTTTCATGCGGCCTGATGAGCCATTTCCGTTTGACGGATGGCGACCTTGGTTGCTATTTATGGTAGCGTCTGAGCGGCGCGCCGCAAGGGGGGGTGACGGGTTTGGTGGTCTCCCAATCTAGGGGAACTCCGGCATTCCCGCCACACCCGTTGATCTCGCGCCCTGAAGGGCTATGGTAACAGCTGCACAAACGCGTGGTCGCGTGTCCTTGGTGTTAGGGTATTTATGGCCGAGTTGGAAGTCGTATCTGCCGAGGCGGTCCGTGGCGACGAAAACGCCGGCCAGGTGGTCGATTGCGACGTGACGGCGCCGCGGGGAATCCCGTGTGAGTCCTGCGGTTGCCCGGTGGAACCCGAAGACAAGTTCTGTCCGGCGTGCGGTTCTCCGAACCCGACCCAGGCCGCGGCGGCGCCGGACGCTGCGCCGTCAACGTTCCTGCGCTGCCAGAACTGCGGCAGCGAGATGGCGACGGACCAGCGGCAGCGGAGTTACGTCTGCCCGTTCTGCGATTCGACCTACGTCGTCGAGTTCGCGCCGGAGCAGACGGGGCGGCAGCGTCCGGAGTTCGTGGTCGGTTTTGCGGTGACGCCCGAACAGGCGCGGGAGAAATTCCAGCAGTGGATCCGCCAGAACTCGTGGTTTCGGCCGGGCGATTTGCGGGCCGCCCAGATCGTCGACAAGCAGAAAGGGATCTACCTGCCGTTCTGGTCGTTCTCGATGCGGGCCGAAAGCCAATGGCGCGCTTCGTTCGGCAAGGACTCGGCCAGCACCGAGACCTACACCCAGCGCGATTCCAAGGGCAATCTCGTCACCAGGACGCGGCAAGTCCGCGAGACGGAGTGGTGGCCTTTGGCTGGCCGGCACCACCGCTACTACAGCGGTTACCTGGTTTCCGGGAGTCGCGGCTTGCCGCAGCGGGAAGCGAACGGGGTCATGCCGTTCCAGTTGCCCGCGTTGAAGCGGTTTCAGCCCTATTTTCTCGCGGGCTGGCTGTGCGAGGAATACTCGGTGGCGCGGGAGGAAGCTTTGGCGGTCTGCCGGCAGGAGTTTCTGGCTCGCGAACAGGCCGGCGTAGCGTCTTTCCTGCCGGGCGACACCCATCGGGATCTGCACGTCGAGACTCAGTTTTCGCACGTGAACTCGGATCTCTGCCTGTTGCCGGTCTACTTGTTGACCTATCGCTACCGGGACCAGCTGTATCGCTTTCTGGTGAACGGCCAGACGGGAAAGGTGGCCGGCAACAAGCCGGTTTCGTGGCGGCGCGTGCTGCTGGCAGCTGGCGGCGGAGTCGTTTTGCTCGCGATCTTGATCTTGCTGGCGATGTGGCTGGGGCGGTAAGCGCGAAGAGCGAGGCGAAGGCGCGGGCCGGGAGCGTTCTTCCGGCAGGGAGTTGAAGGCGAGGCATGAGCGGCGACTTGGGGAAATGCACCGTCTGTGGCGCGCTGCAGGACGAAGAGGACCTGTTCTGCGCCAATTGCGGCACCGAGTTGCCGCCTCGTGCGGACGCCCGGCAACCGCTGCCCACCCACACCTTGACGCACAACTTCCTCTGTCAGGGCTGCGGGGCGTCGATGAGCTATGATGCGTCGGCGCAGAACTTGCGATGTCCGTTCTGCGGTTCCGAGCAACTGCAGCACCAGCAGGACGCGCAGCTGCTCTCGGCGGACCGCGTCGTGCCGTTTGCGGTTGACCGCCCGGCGGCCGAGGACTTGCTCCGCCGCTGGCTGGGCAGCGGTTTCTGGCGGCCCGGCGATCTGGCTTCCGCCGCGGTGCTGACGAAGGTCACGCCCGTCTTCGTGCCGTACTGGGTGTTTGAGGCCCGCACGTTCACCTACTGGACGGCCGACAGCAGCGTCACGCCGTCCGGAGCTCGCGGGGATTGGACGCCGGTGTTCGGAGAGCACCGCGGCAACTACGCCGGACTGCTGATCGGCGCCAGCGGGGCGTTGACGCCCGCCGAAACGGAGGCCCTGTGCCCGTTCGACCTGGCTCAAGCGCAGCCGTACGCCGAGGTCGACACGGAGAACGTGATCGTGGAGCAATTCCGGGTGCAGAGGAAATACGCCCGGCCGCTGGCGCATCAGGACCTGGAGCGACTGGAGCAAGCCGCGTGCCGGCCGTTAGTGCCCGGCCAGTGCCGCAATCTGAAGGTCAACGTGCGGCTGGAGGGCCTGTCCAGTTCCACCGTCTTGCTGCCGGTCTGGATCATGGCCTATCGCTACCAGGAACAGGTCTACCGGTTCCTGGTCAACGGCCAGACGGGGCGAGCGACGGGCCGGGCGCCGGTCTCCTGGAAGAAGATTGCCGCCGCGATTGCCGCTGTTGTGCTGCTCGCCTTCGTGCTATTCTTTATCGTGATGGGCGTTGCAGCGGCGTAACACGGAGGGGTCATGGCTCGGGAAACGATTCTCAAAAGCTACTCCAGCAAGGAAGAGGAAGACCGCGACTTGCGCCCGCAACGCATGTCCGAGATGGTCGGCCAGCGCGAGGTCTACGAGCGGCTGATGATCGTCGTCGACGCCGCACGCAAACGCGGCGACCCGTTGGGCCACGTGCTGTTTGACGGACCACCGGGGCTGGGCAAGACGACCTTTGCGCTGTGCATCCCCCGCGAACTGGGCGTAGGTGTGCAACTGGCCAGTGGGCCCGCGATCAAAGCCCCCAAGGATTTGGTGCCCTACCTCACCAACGCCGAAGAGCGTTCGGTTCTGTTCATCGACGAGATCCATCGCCTGCCGCGGGCGGTTGAAGAGTACCTGTATACGGCGATGGAGGACTTCCGCATCGACATCGTCCTGGGCGAAGGCGTCAACGCCCGCACGCACAACCTGTGGCTGAAACCGTTCACGCTGATCGGAGCCACGACACGGGCCGGGATGCTGTCCGGTCCGCTCCGCGACCGGTTCCCGGTCCGCGAACACCTGGGCTTCTACTCGGTCGAGGAATTGACGGAAATCCTGCGCCGCAATGCGTGCAAGCTGTCGGTGCCCTTGGAGGACGACGCGGCGCGGGAAATCGCGGCCCGCAGCCGCAGCACGCCGCGGATCGCCAACAACGCCCTGCGTTGGGTGCGGGATTACGCCGAAACCAAGGCCGACGGCCGAGTGACGCTGGCCGTGGCGCGGGCGGCCCTGAAAATGGCGGGCATCGACGTGCTCGGTCTGGCCAAACTGGACCGCGATTACCTGATGACGATTATCCGCGTGTTCGGCGGCGGTCCCGCGGGCATCGAAGCGATTGCCCACACGATGAACACCTCGACCGATACGCTGGAGGATGAAGTCGAGCCGTTCCTGCTGCGCAGCGAGTTGCTCGTCCGCAGCCCGCGTGGGCGCGTGGTTACGGCCAAAGGCTATCAGCACCTGAAGATCAAGCCGGCAGCGGACGGCGATCCTGAGCCTCAGAAGCGATTATTCGACTGAGCCAGCTGCCGCCGCCGCTGGACGGGCCAAGGCCCCCTCGCCGCCGCGGGTCAGATCGCCGGCACTCGCCAAGGGCAGCAGGTAGGGGCGCATTTTTTCCAGCGTGAGCGGGCCGACGCCCGGCACGCGGAGCAAGTCTTGCTGGTCCACAAACGGGCCGTTTTGCTGGCGAGATTCCACGATCCGCCGCGCGAGCGTTTCTCCCACGTCGGGCAGCAGGGCGAGTTCCGGCCAGCCGGCGCGGTTGATGTCCACGCGAAAGTCGATCACCTGCGGCGGCGCCCGGTCGATTTCAATCAAACCTCGGCCTTGCCAATACCGCGTCAGGACCGCCAGCGCCATCAGCAGCAGCGAGACGGCCAGCAACAGGGCGACCGTGGCCTGATCCAGTCGCCGCAACAGCGGGGACGCGCCGGCACGATCGGAATTCGGATTCTTCGGCGGGATGTCCATAGGCCGAGGAGAAGGCGTCCTGAGCTGAGATTTGCCGCTGGAAGCCACGTGGGGAAGCAAGCCTGGCGAACCGGACCGCCGCGCCAAGGCTCACTCCGGCCCCTGGATCGTGGCCAGACCAGCGGCGACCGTGTCGTGAATCCGAAACAGCGGACGAAGCCTGGTCTTGTGAAAGACTTCCGCCACGACCGGCTGAAGCTGGCAAAGGTGCAGCGTGGTGCCTTTCTCGTCGCACTTGTTCTTGATCCGGATCATCATGTTCAACCCGGCCGAGGTGATGCCTCGGACCAGCGCGAGATCGAGCAGCAGATTCGTCTTGCCGCCGTCCTCCAACTGGGCCACGATATCGAGGTACAGCTCCTGCAGACCGCCGTCGTCTCGAAGTCGTTCATCATCGATCACAACGACGGGAGTATCCCGCCGCTTGGCAAGGCTGATAATAGTCATGCCTGGAGCCCTCACGAATACGCCACGGGGAAACACTCCCCAAGCAAGAAGTCTATCGTTTTGGGGGCTCAATGCCTATCCCCCCGGAGAAAAATGACACCGGACAAACATGACGCTGCCTTACGATCCGCGTGGAAACCTCCGTTCGTCGTTCCTGTCTCGACGTGCAGAATTGCCGCTGCGCCGTCTTGACAAAACCTCGGCGACACGACATGACGAGAGGGCAACGATGGCCGGCCCTCAAAGCCTGCCCAAAAGAGGGCCCCGGTTGGAGACAAACGGGCCTTTTGCGAACTGGACAATTGGTACGCAACGTTCGAGAAACCCGTGAGCCGAACGGCGTTCGCCGCCGGTGACCGGCGATCGGCACGACCGGCGGCTGGCGTCTTGCCGCTGTCCGGACAGCAACCGCTCCAACGTTGCCCAACGCGAACCGGCCGACCGGCAGGAAGGGAGGGAGGGACTCGTGGCCCCCAGCAAAGACTTCGCACAACTGGATTGGGACGAGACGCTGGCCGATGATTGCCGCCAGATTGTGCGTTTGGCGATCCGCGAGGACCTGGCCCAGGCGCAGGCGTGGCTGGCCCCGGAGCGCTGACTGAAAAGCCCAGTTCGCCACCAGGACACAAAGATACCAAGGGTCAAGGAATCCGGAACGTTCTCCCTTGGTGTCCTGGTGCCTATGTGGTGATA
>Ga0123327_1004156_pt1 | contig 10166 bp, 6 predicted proteins | sample BioC13SIPDNA_4_FD_89701 | JGI IMG/M metagenome (GOLD analysis project Ga0123327, IMG submission 89701) | Anaerobic biogas reactor microbial communites from Washington, USA - Biogas_R1_B C13 SIP DNA | ecosystem: Engineered > Bioreactor > Anaerobic > Unclassified | place: Washington, USA...
GGGAAACGCGATCTTCCCATATTGCCGAAAGCGGCGCATTATGATAGAGTCTGGCCCGAATAACGGCGACGGAGCGGCCTGAAGCAACGGATTTCGTGTCCGGCGGCCTCCTGTCGCAAGGGCACTGGTCTCCGCGCCGACGGGCTCGTCGCGGCGGCGCCCCCCGGCACCTTGCCACTTCCATCCAGGAAGGGGAATCGCATGGCGACGATGAAGGCTCTGGTGAAGCGCGAGGCCGGCGTGGGCCTGTGGCTCGAAGAGGCCCCGGTCCCCGAGATCGGCATCAACGACGTTCTGGTCCGCGTGCTGAAGACGGCCATCTGCGGCACCGACGTGCACATTTACAACTGGGACGCCTGGGCCGCCCGGACGATCCGCGTGCCGATGATCATCGGCCACGAGTTCGTCGGCCGCATCGAGCGCGTCGGCTCGAACGTCCACGACTTCTTTCCGGGCGAGATCGTCAGCGGGGAAGGGCACGTGGTCTGCGGCCGGTGCCGGAACTGTCTGGCCGGGCGGCGGCACCTCTGTCCCAAGACCAGCGGCATCGGCGTCAACCGGTCTGGGGCGTTCGCCGAGTTCCTGAGCATTCCCGTGACCAACGTCTGGCACTGCGACCCGGCCATTCCGCTGGACGTGCTGTCGTGCTTCGACCCGCTCGGCAACGCCACGCACACGGCCCTGTCGTTCGATCTGCTGGGCGAGGACGTGCTGATCACCGGCGCCGGTCCCATCGGCATCATGGCCACGGCCATCGCCCGCCACGCCGGGGCCCGTTACGTGGTGGTCACCGACCGCAACCCGTATCGCCTGGAGCTGGCCCGCAAGATGGGGGCTTCGCTGACGATCGACGTCTCCAGCGGTCAGACCCTGGCCGACGCGCAGAAGCAGCTCGGCATGAAGGAAGGGTTCGACGTGGGTCTGGAGATGTCCGGCAGTGCCGCGGCCCTGCGCGACATGCTGACGAACATGTGCCACGGCGGCAAGATCGCCATGCTCGGCATTCCCGAGCCCGACACCCGGATTGACTGGAACCTGGTGGTCTTCAACGGCCTGACGATCAAGGGCATCTACGGCCGCGAGATGTACGAGACGTGGTACAAGATGACCGTCATGATCCAGAGCGGTCTGGACATTTCGCCGATCATCACGCACCGCTACGACGTGGCGGACTTCCGCGAGGCGTTCGACGTGATGCGGTCGGGGCAGTCGGGCAAAGTGGTCCTGAACTGGGCCACGTAGTGATTGCAGGGCCAGGATGGCCCTGCCACGCACGGGCAAGATGCCCGTGCCACGGGAGAGGCGGCCAAGTGGCTTTGCAGCAGGGGAGTGCAGCATGTTCGACGCGGCACGCGAAGTGTTCCGGAACGAGTTGGCGGCCATTCGTGACAGCGGCCTCTATAAGGACGAGCGGGTGATCGCCGGTCCGCAAGGCGCGAGGATCAGCGTCCGCGGCCGCGACGTGCTCAACATGTGCGCCAACAACTACCTCGGCCTGGCGTCGCATCCGGCGGTGGTGGCTGCGGCGCGCGACGCGCTGGACCGATGGGGATACGGTCTGGCCTCCGTCCGGTTCATCTGCGGCACGCAGACGATTCACAAGGACCTGGAACGCGCGATCGCGGAGTTTCTGGGCACGGACGACGCGATTCTCTACTCGTCCTGCTTCGACGCCAACGGCGGGCTGTTCGAGACCCTCCTGGGTCCCGAGGACGCCGTCCTGAGCGACGCGCTGAACCACGCCAGCATCATCGACGGCGTCCGCCTGTGCAAGGCCCAGCGGCTGCGCTACGGCCACGGCGACATGGCCGACCTGGAAACGAAGCTCAAGGAAGCCGCCGGCGCGCGGTTGCGGCTCATTGCCACCGACGGCGTCTTCAGCATGGACGGCGACATAGCCGACCTGGCCGCCATCTGCGATCTGGCCGACCGCCACAACGCCATGGTCATGGTGGACGATTCCCACGCCGTCGGCTTCCTGGGGCCGCGAGGCCGTGGCACCCACGAGCACCGAGGCGTCATGGGCCGCGTGGACATCCTCACCGGCACCCTCGGCAAGGCCCTCGGCGGCGCCAGCGGCGGATACACTGCCGCGCGGCGGGAGATCGTCGAACTGCTGCGGCAACGGTCGCGGCCGTACCTGTTCTCCAACACCCTCGCGCCAACCATTGCCGCGGCATCCATCAAGGCCCTGGAACTGCTCTGTGCCTCCACGGAACTTCGCGACCGTCTCATGGACAACACGCGCCGATTCCGCCGGGCCATGGCCGACGCCGGCTTCGATATCCGCCCGGGCGAGCACCCCATCGTGCCGATCATGCTCGGCGACGCCGTCCTGGCCCAGCGGATGGCCGCCCTGCTGCTGGACAAGGGACTCTATGTCATCGGCTTCTTCTACCCGGTCGTCCCCAAGGGGGCTGCGCGCATCCGCGTGCAGCTCTCGGCAGCTCACACGAGCGACGACGTTGACTTCGCCGTGACGGCGTTCACCGAGGCCCGCCGGGAGCTTGGCCTCTGACGTCAGGTTTCTGGGGGACGTCGCGTCTATGGAGACCCCCGCTGTGCCGATACAAGGACCGGCCAGCGACGCTGTAGGGGTGGCTCGTGAGCGACCCGCGGGAGGCAAACCACTGCGAGGGCGGCTCACGAGCCGCCCCTACGGTTGGTGTCGCTCCCAGACGAGTCACCCGTCAGCAGCCGTCCGCCCTAATGCAATCCCGCTGCGGCTTCGTCTTGAAGTGTGTCGGCGAACATGACATAATGCAGGCACGACCCTATTCCAGTCAACTGGTCTGCCGCCGGCACGGTGGGGCGGCGGTCGGGGTCTCATCTCTGCGAAGGAGAACGTCCATGGTGCGAACGACGGGCCGGTGCGGTGCGTGGGCGGCGGTGGCGGCCGTTGTTGTGGCGGCGGGACTTGCGGCCACCTGTGTCGAAGCGTCGCCCCCCAAGTGGCAGACCCTCATGGCCAAGGCCCAGGACGAGGCCCGGGCCCAGGACAAGCTCATCCTCCTGAACTTCACCGGCAGCGACTGGTGCCCCTACTGCGCCGAGCTGAAACGCGAGGTTCTTGATATGCCCGCCTTCGCCGAATGGGCCGACAGGAACCTGGTGCTCCTGCAAGTGGACTTCCCGCGCAAGGCCCGGCAGCCCACGGCCGTGAAGAACCAGAACGAGCGGCTCAAGACCGAGCTGAAGATCGAATCTCTCCCGGCCGTGGTGTTCCTGGACCGCGAAGGGCATGAGGTCGGCCGTATTCCGGGCTACGCCGCCGGCGAGGGCGACGCGTGGATGGAGAAGGCCCGGGCCATTGTCGGAAGCCGCCCGCGGCTGGAACTGTCCGAGTCTCTGGCGACCGGCGTGGGCCAGGCCCGGCGCGAGGGCAAGGCGCTGCTGCTGATCGTCAGTAACTCGCGCGACGCCGACTCGGCCGCCAAGGCCGCCGCCCTCACCGGGAACGCCGAGTTGGTCCGCCTCGCCAATGCCCGCATGGTGTCGGTGCATCTGAAATCCCCCGAGGGCCTTCGCGGCGAGAACCTCACCCGGCGCCGCGAGCTGGCGCGCCGGTACGGCCTCGTCGATCAGCTTGACACGGTGGCCGTGATCGACGTGGCCGGCGAGAAGGTGCTCTACACGTCCGACAGCCTCCCGGCGCCCGAGGACGTGGTCAAGGCCGTCAAGGACGTGCTGCCCGTGCCGAAGTACGACGGTTCCTGGCTCGACGATTTCGCCAAGGCCCAGAGCCTGGCCGCCGCGCTGAACCGGCCGATGCTGCTCGACTTCACCGGCAGCGACTGGTGCCCGTGGTGCGTCAAGCTGGACAACGAGATCTTCTCCACGCAGCAGTTCAAGGACTACGCGCGCGAGAAGCTGGTCCTTGTGAAGCTGGACTTTCCGCAGAGTAAGACGCTCGCCCCGGCAACGGTGGCGCAGAACCGGACGTTGGCCACGAAGTACTCCGTCCGCGGCTATCCGACGGTCGTGATCCTGGACGCCTCGGGCACGCAGTTGGGCCGGATGGGCTACATGGAAGGCGGGCCGGAACCTTTTCTGAAGAAACTGGCCGGCATCACGCAGGGCAAAGCGCAAAAGTAGGGGGTAGGGCGCTGCCATGGGCGAGCCTTCGGTGATCATCGTCGGCGGCGGCTCGTTGCCGGACGAGGCGGCTGCGCCCGCGGGGCTGCCCAGGGTGGCTACGGTCAAGCAGCTTCTGGAGGTGTCCGGGCGGACGCCTCCCGGGTGTGTCCTGATCGACGTGCCCGACGCCGAGGCGGCGCGCGACCTCTGTCGGCGGCTCAGCGAAGAGTCCCATTTGGGCGAGACCGCCGTGGTGCTCGTGGCCGATCCGCCGGACGTGCCCGACCTGGCGGCTTCTCTTGCGGACCTGCCGGCCGACGACATCGTCTTCCGGCCGATCGGGCTGGAATCCGCTCTGGCCACGGCCGCCCTGGCCGCGGAACGACGTCGCGCCTCTCGCACTCTCTCGCCCAGCGCCGCCCTGTTGCCGCAACGCGTCCTCAACGACATCCTGGACGGAACGCCCGTGGCCATGTTCGTCATCGACGTGGACCACCGCGTCACGTACTGGAACCGCGCCTGCGAGGAACTGACCGGCGTGCGGCGCCGCGACGTCATGGGCCGCCGCATCGACGGCGGCATCTTCTACGAGGGGCGGCCTCATCCGCTGCTCGCCGAGATTGTCGTGGACGGCGACTTCGACGCGCTCCATCGTCTGTACAATGGCAAGGGCGTCACCGTCTGCACCCACATCCGCGGCGCCTACGAGGCCACGGACGATCTGGTTATGCGGGGACGCAGGCGAACGGTCAGTTTTCTTGCCGCTGTGATCCGCAATGCCGACGGCGAGGTCACCGGCGCCATCGAGACGCTTCAGGACATCAGCGAGCAACGGCAGGCCGAAATGCGGCTTTCTCAGTATCAGCAGCGGCTTCGGATGCTGGCTTCGGAGTTGTCGCTCGTGGAACGGCGCGAACGGCGGGAGCTTGCCGCCGCCCTGCACGACGGCGTGGGCCAGAGCCTCTTCGCGGTCAAGGCCAAGGCGGCCCTGATGCAGGATCTGGGCCTGGACGGCCGACAGGGCGAACTCCTGCGACAGATGCTCGAACAGATCGACCACACCATCCAGGACGCCCGGACGCTGACGGTCGAGCTGTGTCCGCCGCTGCTGTACGAGGTGGGGCTTGCGGCGGCGCTGAAGTGGCTGACCGAGCAGTTCGGCAAGCGCACGGGCATCGCTGCCGCGTTCGTCGGCGAAGGCGTCCGCGACCATCTTGACGACGACTGCCGGGCCGCCCTGTTCCATTCCGCGCGCGAGTTGCTGATCAACGTGGAACGGCACGCGCGGGCCGGCCGCGTGGACGTGACGGTTGACTCGCGAGACGGTACCCTGTACGTTGGAGTCCGCGACGATGGTTGCGGCCTGAACCCGTCGTCGGCACGGCACGAGTCTCACGATGCCGCGGCCGGATTCGGCCTTTTCAGTATTCGGGAGCGGTTGGTTGCCCTGGGGGGGCTGGTGCAGATCGACAGCCGCCCCGGCGGAGGAACATTGGTGATGCTGGCGATGCCCGATCACGCGTCGCCGGCCGGAGAAGGACGCTGACCCATGAATATCAGGATTCTACTGGCGGATGACCATCGCGTGGTGGCCGAAGGGCTTCGGGAACTGTTGGACAACCAGTCCGACATGACCGTGGTCGGGGTGGCCGCCAACGGCCGCCAGGCGGTTGAAATGGCCGGCGAACTGCTGCCGGACGTCGTTCTGATGGATGTGACGATGGCCGATCTCAATGGCGTCCTGGCCACCGAGCAGATCACGCGCTTGCATCCTCAGGTCAGGGTGCTGGCTCTCTCGATGCACGCCAACCGGGAATTCCTGGCCGCCATGATGCGCGCCGGGGCCCGCGGGTACCTGATCAAGAGCGCCCCGATGGACGAAGTCATCCGAGGGGTTCGCGCCGTGGTGGCCGGCGGAAGTTTTTTTTCGTCCGAACTCTCCGAGTTTTTCAACCCCGAAACGCTCCTCGAGAAAACCCTTCCGGACGGCACCCTTGCGCCGCAACTGACCGCCCGCGAACGGGAAGTTCTGCAACTGGTCGTCGAGGGCAAGAGCTCCAAGGAGATTGCCGCCACCCTGTATGTCAGCACTAAAACGGTCGATTACCACCGTCAGAGCATCATGAACAAGCTCAACCTGCGCAGCGTTGCGGAACTGACCAAGTACGCTATCCGCGAGGGGTTGACGTCGCTCGATCGCTGATATCGTCCAGGCCATCCGGGCCGCCCCGCGTATGGCACGGCACGTCGCCTGTGGCACACAAAACTGGTAGTTCTTCCAGTCAACCCGCCGCCATCTCCAGCCGACATCCTCCCCTGTCACCGGAAGTCCTAAGGGGGGACTGAGGGTGTGATGTATGGCTATGACGGCGGAACGAATGGGCAAACAGTCGTCCGAGGGTGCCAGACGCATGGCACCATGGCGCGGACGCCTGGCGCAGCAGTCGGGCCCTCGTCGATCGTTCCTCCGTAGCCTCACGCCTCCTGATTCTCATCCTGTGTCTCTCCCATGTAAGCATTGTCCGGAAGTGGGCCCCGCGCAGGCAGGCAGTGGATTCCTGTGCGGTCCGGCAATCGGGATCGTGTGATCCTGCGACGCCGAACGAGTCGTCCTGGGGACCCTTTGCGAAAGGAACAAACCATGTTTGGGAACCTGAAGCTGTCGACCAAGATGGCGCTGGGATTTGGCATCCTGGTGGTCATTGCGGCTATCATGGGCTACGTCGGCTGGGATGCGCTGAACAGCACCCTGACGGTGGCCACCTTGCGCAGCGACGGCGAGCAGTGTAACAAGCAGCTCGACGCCTGTGCCAAGTACCGCCGCGACTTCACCATCACGGGGTTCGCGAAGGTCAGCGGCGAGAAGACCGCGGCCGACCTCTGGCTGGAGTCGTTCGCCCAGCTGAAGTCGTCGCTGGAGGCGCTGTCGCAGCAGGAGTCGCTGAGCGCCGAGAACCGTCGCGAGGTCAACACAGCGCTGACCGATGCGCTGGCCTACGAGAAGTCGTTCGTTCAGGACGTGCTCCCGGCCGAGAAGGCCAAGGAGGCAGCGTGGGCCGAATGGGGAGACATCGGCTGGAAGGTGACGGCCGAGGTGGACAAGGTGCGAGCAGAGGTCATCGCGCCGGCGAAGCAGAAGGCGGCTGAGACCAAGGACTACGATGCCCTGGCCCGGCTGGCCGGGATCGAGGAGAAGCTCCAGGGCGACATCGTCAGTGCCTTCTTCCTGCTGCGCGTGAACGCCGTCTATCTGGCCAAGACGCAAGCCGACGCACAGCACGAGGCGTACCAGAAGCAGCTCGATTCCACACTTGCCGGAGCCGAGAACTGGGCGAAGCTCGTCAGCGGCGACGAAAAGCTCAGCGACGCGGCCACGGCTATCAAGGGGCTCTTCGCCTCCTATCGTGCCACGGGCGACAGGTTTTATGACGGCATTACCAAGAGCCGCGCCGCAGGCGCCGACATGGCCAAGGCGGCCTCGGCCGTCGTCGATGACATGAAGTCTCTGGATGCCGCCCTGAAGGAGGAGATGCAGACCATTGCCGCGCGGTCCAATGCCCTGATGATCGGCATGGCCGTCGGCGGCGTGATCCTCGGCTCGATCCTGGGCGTGTTCATCACGCGCAGCATCGTCAAGCCCATCCATCGCATCATCGTGAACCTGACCGACGGTGCCGAGCAGACGGCGGCGGCGTCGGGTCAGGTGTCGGCGTCGAGCCAGTCGCTGGCCGAGGGCTCGAGCGAGCAGGCGGCGAGCCTGGAGGAGACCTCGTCGAGCATCGAGGAGATGAGCTCGATGACCAAGCAGAACGCCGCGAACGCCAAGGAAGCCAACGCCCTGGCCTCGGAGACGCTGACGGCGAGCGACCGCGGGAGCGAGGCGGTGCGCCGGATGAGCGACGCGATCGGCAAGATCAAGGCCAGCAGCGACGAGACGGCCCGGATCATCAAGGTGATCGACGAGATCGCGTTCCAGACGAACCTGCTGGCGCTCAATGCGGCGGTGGAAGCGGCGCGGGCCGGCGAGGCGGGCAAGGGGTTCGCGGTGGTGGCCGAGGAGGTTCGGAACCTGGCCCAGCGGAGTGCCGAGGCGGCGAAGAACACGCAGCAGCTCATTGACGAGAGCCAGAAGAACGCCGACGACGGGGTGCGTGTGACGGAGGACGTGACGGGCGCGTTGGAAGAGATCTCCGGCGGGGTGAAGAAGGTGACGGACCTGCTGGGCGAGGTGGCTGCGGCGAGCGACGAGCAGGCCCGCGGGATCGGGGAGATCAATGCGGCGGTGGGTCAGATGGACCAGGTGACGCAGCAGGTGGCGGCGAACGCGGAGGAGTCGGCTGCGGCGAGCGAAGAGCTGTCGGCGCAGGCGGAGCAGTTGAATCAGGTTGTGGCGGAGCTGGCGCAGATCGTGGGCGGCGCCCGGACGCAGCAGGGCGTGGGCCGCGCGGCAGGGTCGTCGGTCCGGAAGAGCCACGCCCATGCGGCGGCGGTGACGAAGGCGACGGCGTCAGGCAAGGTGTCGTCGGCGAAGCGGCCGGCGGAGTCGAAGAAGTCGTCGGACGGTCACAAGGGGTCGGCCGAGCAGGCGATCCCGCTGGAAGAGTCGGAGGAAGCCGTGTTGTCGCAGTTCTGATGAGTTGGTTCTGACGGGCAGCCCCCCAGCGATTCCCCCCCCGTCAGCGGGGGCTGCCCTCAGCTTCAAGCAATCACCGGATCGCAAGTGGTTCCCAGAGGCCTCCCCACCCCCATCGTGGTCGGTGGGGAGGCCGCTTGTTGCGGGGGGGAGCGGTTGTGTTGGCTGCTTGAGGGGGGGGGCGCAGGGCCGGGCGATGCACCGAGAGGGCGCGATGAGTTCGGGGCGGCTTGCGAGCCGCCCCTACGGTTCCCTGCAGGCAGGCAGGGAGGGAGTGCAGAGGCTTCCCGGAAATGGCGGACGCCCCGGATTTCCGGGCGGTTCGGTTGAATTCGTTCGCCGGCGAACACCGATAAAACTCAATACGGTCTGACGTCACATCCTGTCCGCGGCTGCATGGCATCTCGTGGCAGCCGGGTGCGACAGTGGGCAGTTCGAGTCTGAGTCGTGCAGTGTCGGCGCATCCAAAAACGGTTGGGGGATTTCTTCCTTTGTCCGCGCGCTCCGTCGTCTGGTGGGGCGCATACTCCGGAAGGAGACTCGTCTATGGCGCGATCGCGTAGTTGGGCAGCCGGGCTTCTGTCGTGCCTGGCGGCGGTGTTGGCCGTGATGGCCGCGGGGAACACGGCGGCATGGGCTCAGGAGGCCGCGGCTTCGAGCGTTCAGAGCCAGCAGGTGGAGCAACTGCTGGATCGCATCAGGAACCTCGAAGGGCGGCTTCAGAAACTCGAGACGGATGATGCCAAGCAGGAAGCCCGTGTCCGTCAGTTGGAGTTGCTGAAGGAACTCCGGGCGACCACCGGGAGCGACACTCAGCCGGTCCTGAGCACGACGTACGGCGACGTGCGGCTGAAGCTGTACGGGTACCTGAAGACCGACATGTCGATCAACACGGACCAGACCAACAACGTGGACGCGTCGATCTTCGCCAACAGTCCGACGGGTGTGGGCGCGTTTCCGAACGACAACGAGTTTGGTCTGACGGCCCGCCAGAGCCGCATCGGTCTGGAAATCTACGGCCCGAAGGCCGGCGACTGGGACCTGAAGGGGCGGTTCGAGGTGGACTTCTGGAATGCCCCGAACGGAGAGTTGAACGAGGTCCGCAACAACCTGCGTCTGAGGCTGGCCTACATCGAGATCAGCAACCCGAACACAATGATCCGTGCCGGTCAGGACTGGGAGATTGTGTCGCCGCTGAATCCGACGTCGATCAACTACGCCTACATGGCGTGGCAGGGCAACATGGGGTACCGCCGGCCGCAGGTGCGGTTGACGCATCGCGTGCCGCTGGACAAGGAGAAGAAGCTCGTCTGGATCCTGGAAGGCAGCATCAACCGCCCGCAGGGGTGGGGCGGCGGCATTGACGAAGGGACCGACGGCGACCTGCCGGTCTTCGAGGGCCGCACCGCCCTGAAGGTCAAAGGGTGGACGAGCAAGTTCATCGAGGTCGGCACGA
>Ga0123327_1004171_pt1 | contig 10131 bp, 8 predicted proteins | sample BioC13SIPDNA_4_FD_89701 | JGI IMG/M metagenome (GOLD analysis project Ga0123327, IMG submission 89701) | Anaerobic biogas reactor microbial communites from Washington, USA - Biogas_R1_B C13 SIP DNA | ecosystem: Engineered > Bioreactor > Anaerobic > Unclassified | place: Washington, USA...
ACGTGCTGATCAGCCCCGGCGACAACTCCTCCGTGCCCGAGATGCGTAACAACGGCTTCTTCAAGGGCCTGCTGGAAGCAGACTGGACCCAGGAGCAGGTGGACGCCATCCGTTCCACCGCCTACACCGGCTGGAGCCGCAGCGAAGGCCGCCGCCTGTTCACCGAATGGCTGGACAGCAGCACGGTTGACGAGATCAAGACCCACCGCTTCATCTTCACCCACGACGACGAAATCGCCATGGGCATGCTGGAAGCGCTGAAGTCTTCCGACATCGACCCCGCCAAGAAGGAGGCCTTCCTGGGCGCCAAGGTCAACCTGGGCACCTCCTCCGGCCTCAACGAAATCTACTCTGTGCTCAAAGGCATCCACCAGAAGGACTACACCGAAGAAGTGGGCCAGCTGGGCGACCTCTTCTCTGTCACCTATGACCCCGGCATGATCAAGATTGCCGTGCAGGACATGGTGGACCACCTGGACGGCAAGGAAGTTGCCAAGGACCACGTGGTGCCCGTGTCTGTGGTGGACCACACCAACGTCAACGAATTCCAGGGCTTTGGCGACGCGTTTGCCAAATAAACCCATTCCAACCCGCGCGGGCTTATGCCCGCGCGGGCTTTGACCGCATCGGGGGATTGCATGGCGCTGCTTCAAATGAAAGGGATTACCAAGTCCTTTTTTGGTGTCAAGGTACTCGACCAGGTGGACCTACAGGTGGAGCCCGGGGAGGTTCATGCCCTCCTGGGCGAGAATGGCGCCGGCAAATCCACCCTGATGAACATCCTGGCCGGGGTCTATACCCGGGATGCCGGCCAGGTGTTTTTTATGGGCAAGCCCCTGGAGGACACCACGGTGCGCTCGGCGGAAAGCGCGGGCATCGCCTTTGTCCACCAGGAACTCAACCTGTTCAACGACCTGCGGGTTTATGAAAACATCTTCCTGCGCAAGGAGCTGGTGAAGGTGCTGGGCGTGCTGGACAAGAAGGAGATGATCAGGCGCACCCGGGACTTGATGAACAGCCTGGGGGTGGACATCCACCCTGCGGCCATGGTCAGCGAGCTGGACACCAGCAAAAAGCAGCTGCTGGAGATTGCAAAAGCCCTCCATGCCAATGCGGAATTAATCATTCTGGATGAGCCCACCACCTCCCTGAACAACGACGAGATCGACCTGCTGTTTTCCCTGATTAACAGGCTCAAAGAGGCGGGCAAATCCTTTATTTTCATCTCCCACAAGATGCAGGAGGTGTTTCGGATTGCAGACCGCTACACGGTGCTGCGCAACGGCCTGCTGATCGACACCGGCAGCATCAAAGACGTCACCTCCACCACCCTGGCGCGGCTGATGGTGGGCAACCAGTACACCGACCAGAGCGTCTACCAGCCGAGGGAGCTGGGCGAGGTGGTGCTGGAGATGAAGAATTTAAGCGGCGAAGGCTTCAGGGACGTGAGCTTGTCGGTGAAAAAAGGCGAGATCATCGGCTTCACCGGCCTGAAGGGGGCCGGCATTTCGGAGTTGTTCCGCACCATTTTCGGCGTGCTGCCCATCACCGGGGGCGAACTGGTGCTGTTTGGCGAGCCCGTGCTCCACAACAGCGTGCGCACCGCCATGCGCAAACGCCTGTCCATGATTGCGGCCAACCGCAAGGAAAACTCCATCATCCCCGATTTTTCCCTGCTGGAGAATTTCTATGTGTCGGAGCACCGCCTGTCCAGCAGGAAGCCCCTGGTCCGCATCAACCGGGAGTTGAACCGCTACCGGGTGCACCGGGACACCCTGTCCATCCGGGCCAGCACCGCCCATGCCCCCATCACCTCCCTGTCCGGCGGCAACCAGCAAAAGGTCATTATTGCCCGCTGGCTCAACACCCAGGCGGACATCCTGCTGCTGGACAACCCCACCCAGGGCATCGACGTGGGCAGCAAGGCGGAGATTTACGGCCTGATCCAGCAACTGGCCCATGCCGGGAAAACCATTCTGGTCAACACCCTGGAGATACCGGAGATCATGAAGGTGGCGGACCGCTGCGTCGTGTTCTACCACGGCTGCATCCACTCCATTTTGCCCCGGGGCGATATCTCCGAAGAGACGGTGATGATCGCCGCAACCAACGCAATCAAATCGGAGGTACACGCTTAGATGAGTGTTTCAAAGGCAGACAACGGCCGTCAGAAGCAAAGCATCACCCGGGTGCTGGGCAATTACAGCTTCATCCTGATTTTTTTCGCCATCTTGGCGGTGTACCTGATCATCAACGCCGGGGCCACCACCTGGAGCGGGGTAATGAACATCCTGCGCCATTCCACCGTGGTGGGCATCATCGCCTTTGGCATGGGCCTGGCCATCATCACCGGCGGCATTGACCTGTCCGTGGGCAGCATGCTCTCCCTCATCGGCGGCTTTTCGGTGGTGGTGTTCAACGCCACCAACAGCCCCGTGTTGACCCTGCTGTTCTCGCTGTTTGCAGGCCTGGTGCTGGGCAGCATCAACGGGCTGCTGATTGGCCGCATCAAGATGCCGCCCTTCATTGTCACCTTGGCCACCATGATGATCTTCCGATCCATCGCCCAGTATTATCTGCGCAGCGTGGAGCGCAAATCCATCTTCAATATGGATGGCACCTTGAGCTCCTATGACGCCTTTTACAGCTTCGGCCAAAGCAAGCTCTTCGATTTGATTCCCACCGTGGGCATCATTCTGATTGTGGTCACTGCCATCATGGTCTTCCTGTCCACCTCCACCAAATACGGCCGCACCGTGTATGCCGTGGGCAGCAACGAACGGGCCGCCATGCTGGCCGGCATCAGCGTGGAGTGGGTCCGCACCAGCGTGTACATCATCACCGGGGTGCTCTGCGGCCTGGCCGCCTTCATCTGGCTGGCCATGAACGGCGCTGTGGACCCGGCCACCCTGGGCCGCAGCAATGAGATGTACGCCATTGCGGCGGTGGTCATCGGCGGCATCAGCATGTCCGGCGGCAAAGGCAAGCTGCTGGGGGTGCTCTTTGGCGCCATGTCCTACAACATCATCGACAAAATCATCGCCGCCATGCGCTTTGACGCCCTGATCAACGACACCATCAAGGGGGCCATCCTGCTGGTGGCCGTCCTGATCCAGATCATCATCCCCAGCCTGCGCCGCAGGCTGAAAAAAGCCGGCGACTGAGGCGGCCGTCCGCTCTTGTGTTCCCGGTGTACAATCAAAGGCCTTGCAGGCATCCGTGCTTGTAAGGCCTTGTTTTTGTTGTTATACTGCCTGTAAAAGCAGTGGAAAAGGGGGTGAGGGGCATGTGGCAGGACAAAAGGCGCTGGCTGCCGCTGGTAATCGGCCTGATGCTGTTTGCTTTTGCCCTGTACCGCTTTGATGCCATCATCACCCTGCTGCAGACGTTTTTCGCCATTCTGTCGCCCTTTGTCATCGGCATCTTCATGGCGCTGCTGATCAACCTGCCCATGCGGCACCTGGACCGCGCCCTGGTGTTTTTAAACCGCTACCCGGTGCTCACCAAGGCCAAGCGGGCCATCTCCCTGACCCTGTCCGTCATGATCGTGCTGCTGGTGATTTCCCTGCTGCTGGTGGTCATCATCCCGGAGGTGGTGGCCGCGGTGGAGCGGCTCATCCGCGGCATTCCGGCGCTGCTGAAGGAGCTGGAGCTGTGGCTGGTGGAGCGCAACACCAACATCCGGGAGTCCCTGGGCCTGGTGGAAACCGACGAGAACGATGTGCGCCAGCTGTTCCAGCAGGCCTACCAGTTTTTAATCGGCGGGCTCTCCTATTCCTCCGGTATGGTGCTTTCGGCAGCCCAGTACCTGATCAACCTCATCGTGGGCCTGGTCTTTGCCATCTACCTGCTGTTTTCCAAGGAGCGCATCAAGGATCAGGTGCGGCGCTTCATCCAGGCCGTGGCGCCGGAGAAAGCCGGACGGCAAATTGTCCGGGTGGTGGACATGCTAATCAAGGCATATTCCAATTTCCTGTCGGGCCAGATGCTGCAGGCCTTTATCTCCTCGGTGATGACCGGCCTTTTGCTGATGGTGCTGGACTTTCCCTATGCCGTCCTTATCGCTCTCATCACCTTTGTGGCTGCCTTTATCCCGGTGTTCGGGCCCTTCATCTCCGGCACCCTGGGCATGCTGCTGGTCCTGACAGCGGACCCGTCCATGACGCTGTTTTTCCTGCTGGTGTTCTTTGTGGTGCAGCAGCTGGCAGGCTCTGTCATCTACCCCCGCATCATGTCCGGCGCCATTGACATCCCCTCCATCTGGGTGCTGGTGGCAGTCACCCTGGGGGGCGGCATCATGGGCATCCCCGGCATGCTGCTGTTCATTCCCCTTGCAGCGGTGGTCTACCGCCTGACAGCGGAATATGTGCGCAACAAGGAACTGAAAAAAGAAGGCAAAGGAGTCTCCCTTGATCCGATGTGAAAACCTCACCCGGGAGTTTTTCGGGGACGGCGTTTTTGATATCAGCCTCCAGGTGAAAGAAGGGGAGGCCCTGGGCCTCCTGGGGCCGGCGGGTGCCGGCAAGTCCCTGCTGCTGCGGATCCTCTCCGGCCAGCTGGCAGCCCAGGAGGGCCGCGCCGCCATCTTTGGCCTGGACTGTTGGGCCAAGCGTCATGTGATTTTTAAAAAAGCGGTCTACGCCCCGGCCGCTCCGGCCCTGGAACCCGGCCTTACCGGGGATGAATACCTGAAGTTCTACGCCCAGTACCACGGCCTGTTCAACCCGCAAAAGGCCCGGGATTTGAGCGAGCAGATGGACGTGTCCCTCACCGGACTGTGCCAGAAGATGACCATCGAACAGCGCAAAAAGCTGAGCCTCCTGGCAGCCCTGTCCATGGATGCAGAGGTGTTTTTGCTGGACGAGCCCATGAACGGGCTGTCCGTCATGGCTAAAAACGCGCTGATGGATGCCCTGGTGGCCATCCGGGGCCGGGGGGGCGCCATCCTCATGACCTCTCATGTTCTGGAGGAGGTGCGGCGCACCTGCAGCCACGTGGCCATCATCCGCCAGGGCCGCCTGGTGGTGACCCAGCCGGTGGAGTCGCTGAGCCACACCCGGCAGAAGGTCTATCACATCACCTTTACCTCCCCTCAGGAAGCGGCGGATTTCGCAAGCGAGTGGGAAAGCGGCGTGGAATTGATTGGCACCCGGGCCCTGGTGGCCATTCCAGCCAGCCCCGGCCCGCTGCTGCGCACCCTGGCCCGCTATGATGTGGTGGACCTGATCGGCGGCAGGGAAGAGGCAGAGGAAGGCTTCCTGCGCTTTTATGGGGACGAGTTTGTATGATATCATCCTTGTTTTTTTTGAAGTTCAACATAAAGAGGCTGCTGGGCTGGTTGTTTGCGGCCCTCCTGCTTGGCGCGCTTTCAGCCTTTGCCTACACGCCGGCGCCGCGGGAGGCTCTGCGCTATGTGCGGGAGGAGATGCCGGAGCTGTTTTTGCTGCTGGGCGTCCGGGGGGACAGCAACCTGCCCGCCTTTGTCCTGGGCTACCTGTTTGGCGCGCTGCTGCCCCTCATGGTCAGCCTGTATGCCATCAGGGCCAACCGCAATCTGCTTTCCCGGCCCATGGAGGACGGGCGCATGGCCATGCTCATCGCCTCCGGCCACCGCCGCGCCGCCATCCTGCTGACCCATGTAGCGGCGCTGTTTCTGGGCCTGGTCCTGATCCTCCTCACGGTGTTCATCGGGCAATTGGCCGCGGCCCTGGTGTTTTCGCTGAACATGGACCTGCTGTCCTTCCTGAGGATGCATACAGGTTTTCTTTGCGTCTCCCTGCTTGTTGCCGCCGCCTGCCTGCTGATTGCGCTGCTGAGCGCGGACGACGTCCAGATGAAGCGCCGGTGCAGGGCCCTTGCATTCTTTATGCTGCTGTTCCTGCTCCTCTCCCGGCTCATGGGCCGGTGGCAGTATGTCCGTTTCCTGAGCATCTGGTCCCTCTTTGACGGCCGCAGCCTGGCCTTTGGCAGCGGCGGCTTTGAGCCTGCCCTGATGGCCCTCATAGCTGCTGTCCTGTGCGTTGCTTTCTCCCTGTTTGTCTTTAACCGGCGTGAACTGTAAAGGAAGGTGCCCATGAGCAGCAATTTTCAGATTCATCCCTGGAAGGTGATCCAGACGGCGTTTGACCCAGGCGAGCAGCGCTTTGCCGAAAGCCTGATGTCCCTGGGCAACGGTACCATGGGCCTGAGGGGCAATTTTGAGGAGTACTACAGCGGTGACCATCACCAGGGCACCTACATCGGCGGGGTCTGGTTCCCGGACAAAACCCGGGTGGGCTGGTGGAAAAACGGCTACCCCCGCTATTTTGGCAAGGTCATCAACGCCATGAATCTGATTGGCCTTGATGTGCATGTCAATGACGTCCGGCTGGATGCAGGGGAGATGGAAGTGGTGCGGTTTTACCGGGAGCTGGACATGCAGTCCGGCATCCTGCGGCGCAGCATGGTGCTGGCCACCCGGCAGGGCCTGATCGAAGTGCAGGCGGAGCGCTTTGTGTCCATGGCGGATGGGGCCTGCATGGCCCTGCGCTTTGAAGTCACCCCCAGCTTTGACGCCAACATCCGCATCGCCGCCTTCCTGGACGGTGAAGTGCACAACGAGGACAGCAACTACGAGGAAACCTTCTGGGAGCACCTGGCATCCGGCATCATGGAGGAGGGCCAGGGCGCTTTCCTCCTCAGCACCACCAAAGACAACCCCTTTGACACCCCCCGCTTTGCTGTGGCCGGGGCCTTTGCTGCCAACACCAGGATGTCACGGGTGGGGGAGGCCATTGAAGATGGCCGGGTGAGCCTGGTGTTTGAGGAAGCGGTGCCCGCCGGCAAGAAGGCCACCCTGGACAAAATCATCCATGTGGCCACCGACCGGGATCATCCCCAGGAAGAACTGGTCCATCGTGCCTCTTCAGGGGTCAGGGCCTCTGCCGGCATCGGCTATGAAGGGCTCAAAGCGCTGCACGCCGCTGCCTGGGCCCACAAGTGGGACAGCGCCGATGTCACCATTGAAGGGGATGAGGCCGCCCAGCAGGGCATCCGCTTCAACCTCTTCCACCTGCTGTGCACCTACACCGGGGATGATGCCCGGCTCAACATCGGCCCCAAGGGCTTCACCGGGGAAAAATACGGCGGCGCCACCTACTGGGACACCGAAGCCTACTGTTTCCCAGTGTACCTGGCAACAGCGGGGGAGGAGGTGGCCAGACAGCTGCTCCACTACCGCCACCAGCAGCTGCCGGGTGCCTACCACAACGCAGCCCAGCAGGGCCTGCCGGGCGCCCTGTACCCCATGGTCACCTTCAATGGCATCGAATGTCACAACGAGTGGGAAATCACCTTCATGGAGCTGCACCGCAACGGCGCCATCGCCCATGCGATTGACCACTACACCACCTACACCGGGGACACCAGCTATCTCTACAATGAGGGCCTGGACGTGCTGCTGGGCATCGCCCGCTTCTGGGCAGGGCGGGTGCACTTCAACGAGCGCACTGGCCGCTACATGATCCACGGGGTCACCGGGCCCAATGAGTATGAGAACAACGTGAACAACAACTGGTACACCAACCGCATCGCAGCCTGGTGCCTGGCATACTTCCTCCAGTCCTACGAAGGCGCCCCTGCCGGGCGCAGGGACGAGCTGGCCGTAGGGGAGGAGGAGCGCAGCCTGATGCGCCGCATCGCAGAGAGGATGTATTACCCGGAGATGGCAGACGGCACCTTCATCCAGCACGACACCTTCCTGGATAAGGAGCTGATGCCGGCCGCTGCCTTAAAGCCGGAGGACCGCCCCTTGAACCAGAACTGGAGCTGGGACCGGATCCTGCGCTCCTGCTTCATCAAGCAGGCCGATGTATTGCAGGGCCTGTATTTCCTGGGGCATCTGTACGACCGGGACCAGAAAAAGCGGAACTTTGATTTCTACGAGCCCATGACGGTGCACGAGTCTTCCCTGTCCCCCTGCGTCCACGCCATCCTGGCAGCAGAAATCGGCTATGAGGACAAGGCGGTGGAGCTGTACCACCGCACGGCGCGGCTGGATTTGGACAACATCAACAACGACACGGAGGACGGCCTCCACGTCACCAGCATGTCCGGCTCCTGGCTGGTGATTGCCCAGGGTTTTGCCGGCATGCGCACGGCCTGCGGCCTGTCCTTCCGGCCCTTCCTGCCCGCCGGCTGGACCTCCTATTCCTTCCGCTTTATCTATCGGGGCCGGGTGATCCGCTTTGAGATGAACCGGGACGGCGTCCGGTTGTTGCTGCTGTCCGGCGAGCCAATGAACCTGACAATGTGGGATGAGGACATCCTGTTGAATGATGAATGGAGCAAAAGGAGGGACCTGGTGTGAAAAAACTGTTTATCTCCGCGGACATGGAGGGCACCTGCGGCGCCAGCACCTGGGACGATGTCACCAAGGGCAAGACGGACTACCAGAAGTTCGCGGAGCGCATGAGCCGGGAGGTAGGCGCCGCCTGCGAGGGCGCCCTGGAAGGCGGCATGGACTTTGTGATGGTGCGGGACGCCCACGACAGCGCCCGGAACATCGACTGGTCCTTCTTACCCAAGCAGGTCCAGCTGATGCGGGGCTGGGGCCAGGATCCCCTGTGCATGATGACCGGCATCGATGAAAGCTACCACGGCGCCGTTTTCACCGGCTATCATGATGCGGCAGGCAGCGGCGAAAGCCCGCTGGCCCACACCATGAGCCTGGGCATCAGCTGGATCTCTTTAAACGGCGAGCCCCTCAGCGAAGCCCAGATCAACGCCTACACCGCCGCCCGGCACCAGGTGCCCCTGCTGGCCATTTCAGGGGATTCCGGCATCTGCGGCAAGATGCGCCTGATGATCCCGGCGCTGAAAACCGTGGAGGTGAACCGGGGCACCGGCAATCTGGTGCTGTCCATCCACCCGGAGAAGGCCCTGTCCCAGATCCGGGAGGCGGTGAAGCAGGCCTGCAGCGAGCCGCGGGAGGATTATCTTTTGAAACTGCCCGACAGCTTCCGCCTGGATGTGCGCTTCCGCGACCATGCCAAGGCCTATCAGTCCGGCTTCTACCGGGGGGTCAAGCGCCTGGACGCCCACACCCTGCGCTATGAGGCAGAGGACTGGTACGAAGTGCTGCGGATGATGCATTTCTGCCTGTAATCAGGTATGCTACACCCGAAAGACCATAAAGGAGGATTGCAAATGCGTTCATTTCCCATCGGTGTCATGCTGGAGTCCTTCCGCCTGCCCATCCGGGAGGCCCTGGACAAGGCCCAGGGGCTGGGGGTGCAGGGCATTCAGGTATACACCACAAGGGGCGAACTGGCCCCGCAGAACCTCAACAGCCAGCAGCGCCGGAACTTTTTAAGCCAGGTGCACGACCGGGGCCTGAAGATCTCCGCCCTGTGCGGCGACCTGGGCCATGGCTTTGGCGACCCTGACAAAAACCCGGAGCTCATCGACCAGTCCCGGCGCATTGTGGACCTGTCCAAGGAATGGGAGTGCGGCATCGTCACCACCCACATCGGCGTGGTGCCGGAGGACAACAGCCACCCCCGCTACAAGATTATGCAGGAGGCCTGCAGCGCCCTGGCCCGGTATGCGGACAGCATGGAAGCCCGCTTTGCCGTGGAAACGGGCCCTGAAACCTCCAAGGTGTTAAAGGGCTTTCTGGATTCCCTCAACTCCCGGGGCGTCTCTGTCAACCTGGACCCCGCCAACCTGGTGATGGTCACCGGGGATGACCCGGTGGCAGCGGTCCACACCCTGAAAGACTATATCGTCCACACCCATGCCAAGGACGGCCGGCGCCTGTATTACAGGGAGCCTGAGAAGGTCTACGGCATCGTCTTTGAAGAATCCCTGGAAAGCCCCTCCTTTGAGGAATTGCCCCTGGGTGAAGGCGGCGTTGATTTCAAGCGCTACCTGGAAGCCCTCCATGAGATCGGCTACAAGGGCTTCCTCACCATCGAGCGGGAAGTGGGGGAAGACCCGGAGGGGGACATCCGCAAAGCTGTTCAGTACCTGCGGTCATTCTTTGTATAGAATAAACCGGTACTGAAAAAACAAGAAGGAAACCTTCAACAGGCGCGTCATTTCTTGACGTACCTGTTTGTCCTTGTTAAACTCAGAGGAGTGAGATAAAAG
>Ga0123327_1004197_pt1 | contig 10095 bp, 9 predicted proteins | sample BioC13SIPDNA_4_FD_89701 | JGI IMG/M metagenome (GOLD analysis project Ga0123327, IMG submission 89701) | Anaerobic biogas reactor microbial communites from Washington, USA - Biogas_R1_B C13 SIP DNA | ecosystem: Engineered > Bioreactor > Anaerobic > Unclassified | place: Washington, USA...
TTCAGCATACTGCGCTTGCCGAAGGAGCCGTAGTCGCCCAGGAACTCGCCGTGGTCCGAGGCAAACAGGATCAGGGTGTTGTCCAGGCGACCGGTCTCCTCCAGCGCGGCGAGTATCCTGCCCACCTGGTAGTCAATGAAGGAGACGCAGGCGTAGTAGTAGGCCTTCATGGCTCGCAGTAGGTTCAGGTCCGTCCCGGCATCGCGGTACTTGTAGCGGTTCTGGTGCCGGTTAGCGTAGGTCTGCAGCGCCTCGAAACCCTCGGGCCGGTGGGGCAGGGGCATGAGGGCGGCGCGGTAGAGCTTGTTCCAGGGCGTGGGCGGCGTGAACGGCGGGTGCGGGTGGATGAAGCTGGTGAAGAGGAAGAAGGGCTGTTCGCCATCAGTGGCGTGCAGGAACTCAACCGCCCGGTCGCCCACCCAGTTCGTCCCGTGTAGGCGGGCGGGCATCTGCGCCGGCTGGGGGATGTAGTACATCTCGCCACGTTGGCCGAAGGGGTCGTGGACGTGGCCGAACCCGTTGGCGTGCAGGAACTGCAGGTAGTCGTCATCCTCGACGCGACCGCGGATCTCCTCCTGGTACTCCCGGCTCTGGAAGCCGCGCAGCGCCTGCGGATCGGAGGTGAAGTGCATCTTGCCGATGCCGTGGGTCCGGTAGCCGCTGGCGGTCAGCGCCTGCATGAGGCTGGGACGGTCGGTGGGCATCTCGTCGTCGTTGTCCGCGCAGCCGGTGCGATGCGGATAGCGGCCGTGAATGAGGGAGCAGCGGGCCGGCACGCATACCGGTGCGGGTGTGAAGGCGGAGGTGAAGATAGTGCCTTCACGGGAAAGTCGGTCCAGGTTGGGGGTGCGGATTACCGGGTTGCCGTCGGCGCCCAGGGCGTCGGCGCGCTGCTGGTCGGTGAACAGGAGCAGGATGTTGGGTCGCGCCACGGGGTACCTCCGAAGAAGAGCCGTCCCCAGCCCCCGGTGCGGGCACGCTAGGGGCTGGGGACGGACGTGGGGCTGTTTACTCGGTGCGGTGTGGGTCAACCGAGCAGCGCAGGGCCAACTCGGTGTCCATGTACATGCTCAGGCGCGCCTCGGTGCGGCGGAGGTAGTCCGCTGCCCGGTCCACTTCCAGGTTGGCCAGGGCCGGCTTGCTGGCGGCGCGGGCCTGGTAGGCTGCGACCAGGTGACGCAGGAACTCGGCGTGGTGCGCCAGTAACTCCAGAGAACGGCGGTAGACGCGGTTGGTCTCGGCCTTGCGCCGGGCGCTGAGGTCGGCCTGGGCGGCCTTGAGGTAGCTGTCCGCCTCGTTCAGCGCCGCGCCGTCCATGGTGGAGAAGGGCGGCTTCTGCCAGTGGGGGTCGTCGGTGGCCAGGAGTTCTTGCGTCCGGGCCAGATAGACGTCGGCAGCCTCGGCGTGAGGGCCGTAAGCCGTCTCCAGGTAGCGGTGCCGGAAGTCCTCCCAGGAGTCATCCGGGTTCCACAACCCCTGGGCCAGGGCGGCCGAAGCCAGCCCGGAGGGGTAGAAGTTGCGCCAGGACTGGCAACTGACGATGCCGTCCAGCTCCAGATCCTTGAGCACCTTGAGATCTTCCCAGATCACGCGCGCCACCAGGGTGTCGGTGCACTGGCGCCAGTTGGCCCACATCAGGTGGTAGTCGAAGTCGAAGCTATCCCCCTGGAAGGCCTTTCGCCACTCGCGCAGCCGGTCGATGAAGTAGGCGTTGCTGTGCGGGGCGGAGAACTTGTTCAGCTCCGGCCGTTCCCAGACCTCGCCGTCGGTGCACTCAGGGTCATTGAGAGCGTGGGCGTAGCAGCGGCTGATGGGCGCGAACATCATGATTGCCTTGCCCTCGGGGTCCTCGATGGTCACCTTCTCCGGGGCCCAGAGGAGCTCGAAGTAGCAGAGGAAGACGAAGCGGGTGTTGGGGGCCCGTTTGCTCAGCTCTGCCGACAGAGCGTTGATCACCTTAGCGTACCAGTCCGAGATGCTCAGCGGGCGGCACTCCTCGCACTCGCACTTGTTGTTGGGTGCGTCGGAGAGCCAGACGTGCACCACGTCTATCTCGGGGTGCTCCTCGGCGTACTTGACGATGTTCTCCACGAAGCGGTCGAAGGCGGGCTGGTAGCTGTAGCAGATCTCGGTGTTGATGGGAATGCCGTGGAACAGCTTCCTCTCCCCGTCCAACTCGGCCGGGAAGTGGGCGAACTCCTCCGGGATCTCGCTGTCGTCAGCGGTCACCCAGCCGGAGCGCGGCATGTCGAAGGCGGCGCTGGTCCAGGAGTGGCCGACGCGGTGGAAGACCTGCCCGCGGCGCTTCATGGCGGCGATGATGCGCTCGTCCAGCGCCAGCGCCTGGGCGTCGCTGATCTCATGGCCGCGATAGAGGGTGTTGTACTTGTGCTCGTACCAGCGGTTGTAGAAGTATCGGCTGGAGAAGAACTGCAGGAAGATGGTGTTGAAGCGGTTCTTGGCCGCCCAGTCTACCACTGCCAGGGCGTGGTTGATGGAGGGCGCGCCCTCAATGCAGAGGCCGCGATGCCGGTAGCGCGGTGCGTCGGCGATGGGCTCCGCCGGGAGCGTCACGTCCTTGAGCGAGGGGATTACCTCGCCCGCGGGACCGGGACGGAGGAAGCGTACCCCCTGGCTCTCCAGGAAGGCATAGACGCCGAAGAGCACGCTGCGGGCGTTGCGGCCGGCGACGAACAACTGCTCGTCCTCCGCCCAGACGGCGAACCCGTCGTCCCAGGGGGCGGTTGTCAGGGCGCCGGAGGGGGGCTCGGGCAGCGCATCGCAGATACCGAGCCAGGCGGTGTCAGCCCCGGCACGGTGTGCCTTGGCCGACTTGATGCTCCAGACTTGGCCGGTCAGCCGCTCGACGTACCGGGACAGCTGACGGGCGGCGTGTGCCAGGGTCAGGTCGCTTTCACGTGAGCCGGTGCGAAGCCAGCGCACTTTGGTGACACTCATCTAGGGCCTCCTTGCTTGAGGTGAGATCCGGGTCAGGCGGAGGCGGGAGCCGCGCGCCTGGAGCGCTTGAACACGAAGAGTAGCTTAGTCGTGATAGCGCCGGTTGTATAGCGAGCGAACGCCACCGCGACCGCCCCCCATAGAGGGCGGAGGACCGCGGTGGCGCTCAGGTGGTGCCGATGCAGAGCGGCGAGAAGCGATCCCGGCCTAGCTCCAGGCCTTCTGAATCTTGGCGACGGCGTTGGCGATGTCGTGCATGTCCTGCTCTGGGCCGAGGAGCAGGTTCTGGCTTAGCCAGCAGCTCTCCTCGGCGCAGACGCGCTCCGCCACCGGGCAGCGCTCGGCATTCGTCTCCACCGAGGCTATCGGCGTGCCTGTCATGCGGCCGATGGTCTCGGAGGCGTCAATGATGGCGTTCATGCGGTAGAGCGGGTTGTAACCGGCCGAGCAAGCGACCCCTTCTGCCGCCAGGGCCTTGAAGAAGTCCTCACGGGGACGGCCACCGAAGGCGGCGGCATCGTAGCGGAAGATGTAGAGATGGTAGGCGTGATGGGTGACGCGTGCATCGCGTTTGAGCGGGCGGATGCCGGGGATGCGGCCCAGCAAGTCGGTCAGCAGTGTGCCGTTCGCCTCGCGCCGGGCCAACTGCTCCTCGGCGCGCGTCATCTGCGCCAACAGGACGGCCGCCTGCCAGGCACCCATGCGGGCATTGCCGCCCAGCACTTCATGCTGGTACCAGGCGCCCTCGCGGACGCGGCCGACGTTGCGGAAGGACCAGACGCGGTCCATGAGAGCGTCGTCGTTGCCGACAATGGCCCCGCCCTCGCCGGCGGTGAGGTTCTTGCTGGACTGGAAGGAGAAGGTGCCCAGGTCGCCGATGGCGCCCACGCGGGTGCCCTTCCAGGCGGCCAGGTGGGCCTGGGCGCTGTCTTCGATGACTTTCAGCCCGGCGGGCCGGGCCACATCGAGCACGGCGTCCAGGTCGGCAGGTCCGCCGCCGATGTGCACCGGGATGATGACCTTGGTGCGCTCGGTGATGAGGCCCTTGGCCGATTGGGCGTCCAGTTGGTAGGTGTCGGGGTCAATGTCGGCGAAGACGGGGATGCCGCCGACCATGAGGACGGCCGAGGCAGTGGCGACGAAGGTGTAGGGCGTGACGATGACCTCGTCGCCGTAGCTGACGCCGGCTGCGCGCAGGGCGACCTCGATGGCCACAGTACCGTTGAAGACGGAGATGCACTGTTTCGCGTCCTGGAGGGCGGCGAACTTCTCCTCGAACTCGGCGATCAGCTCACTGCCGATACCCCACTTGTTGCTGCGCAGGGCTCCCAGGAGGGCCTGCTCCTCTGCCTCGCCATAGACGGGCCAGGCGGGGAAGGGTGCCGTGCGCACGGGGGCGCCGCCGTCAATCGCCAATCGCTGTCCGCTAGCCATGCCGCTATCCTCCTGGTGGTTGCCGGCTGTGCCGGCCAGTTGCCCCTTACTATAGCAGTGTTGATGGATCTGGGGTAGCGTCGCACCGCTGGGGTGCCCCCTCGGCCGGCCGGAGGCTAGCGCAGTTCGCGGGCGTTGGCCCTGATCTTCTGGATCGCTTCGGCCACGTCATCCATGTCCGACTGCGGCCCCAGGAACATGCTCTGGCCGAACCAGAGAGTCTCCTCGTGGCAGAGCCGCTCCGCCTCAGGGCAGTGCACCTGGTTGTAGTCTATCTCGCGCCCGTAGTAGCCGCCCTTGACCGGGAACCCGCCCGGCAGGGCCGTCTCCGCCTCCAGGAACACCGGGTGCTGGTAGACGGTCTTGAGGTAGCCCAGGCTGTTGGGGATGCCCTCAGCGTTGAGCGCCTGGCTGAACTTCTCCCGCGACAGGCCACCGAACCCTTCGCCCGTGTACTGCAGCGTAAGGATGTGATAGACGTTGCGGGTGACGTAAGGGTCGGTGCGCAAGGGGCGCACGCCTTCGATCTGAGCCACGAGGCGGTTGAGGTAGTCGCCGTTACGGGAGCGGCGCCGGGCCTGATCTTCCAGCTTGGCGAACTGGGACAGGAGAAGGGCCGCCTCGATCTCGTTGGTGCGGTCGTTGCCGGCGAGCACCGGGAAGCGGGTGGTCCAGCCCTGGGGCAACTCGGACTCCACCGAGCCGGCGCGCACGGCGCCGCGCCAGAAGTCGTGATAGAGGACGGACCAGCCGAGAAGCTCGGGGTCGTTGGTGGTGATGATGCCGGCCTCGCCGGTGGCGAGGTTCTTGCCCGACATGAGGCTGAAGGCGCCGGCGTCGCCGATGGAGCCCAGCCCCTTGTCCTTCCACTGGCCTCCGTGAGCGTGAGAGCAGTCCTCCAGGACCCTGAGGCCGTGCCGGCGCGCGATGGCCATGATGGGGTCCATGTCGCAGGGCAGGCCGCCGAAGTGCACCGGGATGATGGCCCGGGTGCGGTCGGTGATGGCGTCCTCGATGAGCGCCGGGTCCAGGTTGTAGGTGCGCGGGTTAATGTCGACGAAGATGGGAAGGGCGCCCACCTGGAGGACGGCGGTGGCGGTGGCCATGAAGGTGTAGGGCGGGACGATGACTTCGTCCCCCGGCGCGAGCTTCATGGCGCGGAGGGCGATCTCCAGCGCCGCTGTCCCGGAGGACACCGTTAGGCCGTACTGGCAGCCCTGGTAGGCGGCGAACTTCTGCTCGAACTCGGCCGACTTCGTGCCCCCGAGGCGACCCCAACGACCGCTGCGGATGACCTCGGAGACGGCCTGGACGTCGCTCTCGTCCACCTCCGGCCACTTGGGCCACGGGGAGGTGCGCACCGGGGTGCCGCCGTTGATCGCCAACTTCGCCATGCTATGCCTCCTAGGAGAGAGAGGGCAGGCATCAGCGCCATGCAGTGCCGTGGCTAGCGGTCCTGCGCCTACCCGTCTATGAACCGGGCCAATGCCGCGGCGACCCTCTTTCCTGCCTCCGGGGCGAGGGGTCCGGGGTAGCCGTAGTACCGGTAGGCCGAATCCACCTCGTAGCCGCCCTTGGCGTAGCTCTCGGCGGTGGGGATGTAGCCGATGTCGGCGTTGGTGTAGGCTACGACGAAGGCCTGCTTCCCCTGGGACCGCGCCCGGCGCTTCGCCTCCAGCCCGAACTCGACGAACAGCTCGCCCGGGGACGTCAGCAGAAGCACATCGCCGAGGCGCAGACACTGCGAGGCGACCGTCAGCCCGCCCTGCAGCAAGCCGGAACACACACCGCCGATGGTGAGGTCGGCCCAGGTGACCATGGCTCGGTGCATCTTGGCCCGCATGATGTCGTGCGCCGCGTCGGCAGCGAAGGCGCCCGACTGGTGCTCGCGGCGGAAGGCGAGAATCTCGCCATACGCCGGCGGCGCTACGAGAGGAAGGTCCAGGGTTTGGGTCTCAACCTGAGGGACCGCTGCCTCCACCGCCGTGCCGCCCTGACGCATGAGCTCCGCCGCCGCCTCGGCCAGCTTGGCGCCGGCGCCGTCCACGTGGGCGAAGGAGTGACGCTGGGCCGGGTTGATGTCGCCGCAGGGGCCCTGGAGGAACATGGCGGGAGCGCCGGTGAGGTCTTCCAGTTGCCTACAGGCGGCCCCCGGGTACTCGGCCGAGATGAGCCGGTTGTCTCCGTCCATGACAACGGCGTGACAGGTGAAGTGCAGCATGGCGCCTCTGGGTCTGCCATCGCGCCCCTGGAACCAGAGAACCGACAGCTCCTCGTCCAAAGGGCCACTCTGAGGATCGCGCCGGTTGATGGCGATGCCGGGCACCGGGACAGTCCCGAAGCGCAGGTCGGTCTCGCTGAGGTCGGACTGGGCGGCGCGCACGGCGGCGACTGCCTTGGCCGGGAATCCCTCCAGCCAGTCCAGCGCCAGATCGCCACAGCCTTGCAGGTAGACGCTGGCGGGGCCGGCGTGGGTGTGGGTGGCGGCGAGGATGACACGCTCGGGGGCGATGCCGGTGGTGGCGGCGACGGCTGCCTTGACCTGCTCGGTGTAGGCGATGCCGAAGCCGAGCGTGTCGGCGACGAGGAGGGCGGCCTGATCGGAGCCCTGGCCCACCACGAGGGCGCGGCAGAAGAGGTGGTCGCGCACCCCGATGGCGGGGCCGAGGCGGGCGAGGTAGCCGGTGAGGTTGGTGCCCACGGGCGGAGTGATGTCGGACTTGCCGAAGCCGGCGAGCATGGCAGGGACTCCCAGGAAAGATGGGGTGAGTCTACCCCTTGATACCGCTCATGACCACGCCCTGGACGAAGTACTGCTGGGCGAACATGTAGAGGAGGATGATCGGGATGACGCTGATGGTGGCTCCGGCCATGAGCAGGGCCCACTGGGTGCCATGCTGTCCACGGAAGAAGGCTAGCCCCACGGGCAGGGTGAGTTTTTTGTAGCTGGTGAGATAGACAACCGGCCCGAGCAGGTTGTTCCAGCTTCCCATGAAGGTGAAGACGCTGGCGCCGGACCCGTGCGTAGACTGTGTTGCTGGACGTGGTTGAAGGGTTCGGAAGGGGGTGGAGGATACAGTTGGCGGCGGCAGCGGTAACGCCTTCACGGGGGGAGATAATATGGCTGCTTCGGCAGGCCATGCCCCCGCTACGGGACCGGTACCACGTGAGTGCAGTCGCCGTCTTCGGCTCACGCGCACGCGGAAATGCTCAGGGCGACAGCGACGTGGATCTGCTGGTTGAGTTGCAGGGTCCTGTGGGGTGCGAGATCGTCGGCCCGCACCAGTACCGGGAGCAGCTCCTTGGCACCGAAGTCGACCTTCTTGCCGAGAGAGCCGTGTCACGCAATCCTCGCCTGCAGGAGTCGATCCAGGACGATCTGGCCCGTGCCGAACCTCGGCCTTCTTCTAGGGTAGGCGCGGATTGCAGCGGCCCTAGGGCGATCTCTCCATGGGCTGGTAGCTCAGTGCCTCTGCGCCTCCGTGGCAGGTCCCCTTCTTGACACCTCGCCCGCTTCCGCTATCGTGCCTCCAAGTCCCACTCAGGAGGCAGCGCCATGTCCACCTCTCCCACCGGAGCCGACACCGGCTGGTTCATCCGCGACCGTTTCGGCCTGTTCATCCACTGGGGCATCTACTCCGTCGCTGCTCGCCACGAGTGGATCAAGAGCCGCGAGAAGATCACCGACGAGGACTACCAGAAGTACTTCGACCACTTCGACCCCGACTTGTACGACCCGGCCGTGTGGGCCCAAGAGGCTAAGAACGCCGGCATGAAGTACGTCGTCGCCACGAGCAAGCACCACGACGGCTTCTGCCTCTGGGACTCGGCGTTGACCGACTACAAGGCCACCAACACCCCCGCCAAGCGCGACGTGCTCCACCCGCTGGTGGACGCGTTTCGCAACGAGGGCTTCCGCCTCGGCTTCTATCACTCCGTCATCGACTGGCACCACCCCGAGTTCCCGGTGGACGGGCTTCACCCCATGCGCGACGACCTCGCCTACCGCGAGGCCAACCAGAACCGCGGCATTGCCAAGTATCGCGCCTACCTGCACGGACAGACGCGCGAGTTGCTCACCCAGTTCGGGCCGCTCGACATAATGTGGTTCGACTTCTCCTACTCCAAGCAGGACTGGGGCTGGTCCAAGGGCAAGGGGGCGAAGGACTGGGACTCGGAGACGCTGCTGAAGATGGTGCGCGAGACGCAGCCGGGGATCATCGTCAACGATCGGCTGGAGATCGGCGGGGACGTCAAGACGCCGGAGCAGTACCAGCCGCGCGGCTGGCTCCAGGTGGACGGCAAGCCGGTGCTCTGGGAGGCCTGCCAGACTCTCAACGGCAGTTGGGGCTACGACCGCGACAACCTGGACTGGAAGCCGGTGGACATGCTCGTGCGCATGCTGGTGGACACTGTCTCCAAGGGGGGCAACCTGCTGCTCAACGTGGGTCCCACCGCTCGCGGCGAGTTCGACCCGAAGGCCATCGACCGCCTGCGCGGCATCGGGAAGTGGATGCGCCAGCACGGTCGCGCCATCTACGGCTGCACCGCTTCCGAGTTTACCCCGCCGCCGGACTGCCGCTACACCCAGAACGACAAGCGGCTCTACCTGCACCTGTTCGCCTGGCCCTTCGGGCACGTGCACCTGGACGGGCTGGCCAGCCGAGTGGAGTACGCCCAACTGCTCAACGACGGCAGCGAGGTCAAGATCGTGCCCATCGACCCGCACCAGCAGGCGCAGAACACCACCATGGGCGGCGCCGGAGCGGATACGCTGACGCTGAGGTTGCCGGTGCAGAAGCCGGACGTGGTCGTGCCCGTGATTGAGTTGTTCTTGAAGTAGGGGATGCCGAGAGGCATCCTAGTGGCGGAGGGGCGGTGGCGACTCGCATCGACGTAGACCGGGAGCGGCTCGCCGAGTTCCGTCGCAGGAACCACATCCAGAAGCTCTCCCCGTTCGGGTCAGTGCTGCGACCTGACTTCGGGCCCGGTAGTGATGTTGATGTTCTGGTGGAGTTCGAACCCGACCGAGTCCCCGGTCTCTCTGGGATAGCGTGCATGGAGTGGGAGCTCTCCGCCATACTCGGCGGGCGGAAAGTAGACCTCCGTACGGCGGAGGATCTGAGCCGGTACTTCCGTCAGCAGGTCGTGGAGGAGGCGGAGCTGCAGTATGCAGAGCGGTGATGCCGTCCGCCTGCGTCATATGCTGGATGCAGCGAAGGAAGCTATCGGGTTCGCGCGCGGTCGCACTCGTGCCGATCTCGACTCTGACCGCCAGCTGGTCCTGGCCCTGGTGAAAGCAATCGAGATTGTGGGGGAGGCTGCCAACCAGGTATCGGAGGCCACGCGAGCTTAGCTGCCCATGATCCCCTGGAGCGACATCATCGGTATGCGGCACAGACTGGCGCACGCCTACTTTGACATCAACCTCAGTGTGCTGTGGCGCACCGTGCGCGATGACCTCCCGCCGCTCGTCGCCTCGGGCGCAGCCCACAGGTCGGGCCGGGCCCTGCCGGCGGTTGGAGTCGGTCCCAGGTCTGATTCAGGAGTGAGGAATGTCCTTCCTTGACCTAGCCAACAAACGCTACTCCGTCCGCGCCTACAAGCCGGACCCGGTGCCCGACGAAGTCCTGGCACAGGTGATGGAGGCTGACTAAGGGTGTACATCAGCCACGTGAAACTGAGAAACTGGCGGAACTTCAA
>Ga0123327_1004215_pt1 | contig 10067 bp, 8 predicted proteins | sample BioC13SIPDNA_4_FD_89701 | JGI IMG/M metagenome (GOLD analysis project Ga0123327, IMG submission 89701) | Anaerobic biogas reactor microbial communites from Washington, USA - Biogas_R1_B C13 SIP DNA | ecosystem: Engineered > Bioreactor > Anaerobic > Unclassified | place: Washington, USA...
CGCTGTGGGCCTCCACCGGCGTGAAGAACCCGGACTACCCGGCGACCCTCTACGTCACCGAGCTGGCCGGCCCGGAAACCGTCAACACCATGCCGGAGCCGACCATCGACGCCGTGCTCGAGCAGGGTGGCCTCCACGGCGACACCCTGAGCGGCTCCGCGGACGACGCGCAGGCCGTCTTCGAGCAGCTGGTGCAGGTCGGCGTCGACATGGAGGACGTCTTCGCGGTACTGGAGCGCGAGGGCGTCGAGAAGTTCGTGTCCTCCTGGTCCGAGCTGCTCGACTCCATGGAGTCCCGACTGCGCTAGCAGTCCCCTCCCCGACAGTAAAGGACCTGAGCGCATGCCCCTGCCCGTGACCGGCACCGACGCCTGGATCAACCCGCTGCGGAACACCGTCGACAAGCGGCTACCCCGCATCGCCGGCCCCTCCGGCATGGTGATCTTCGGCGTGACCGGTGACCTGGCCCGCAAGAAGCTTCTCCCGGCCATCTACGACCTGGCCAACCGTGGCCTCCTGCCGGCCGGTTTCACCCTCATCGGTTTCGGCCGTCGTTCCTGGAGCAAACCCGAGTTCGAGGAGTACGTGCGGAAGGCCGTCGAGAGCGGCGCCCGCACCGAGTTCCGCGAACACGTGTGGGAGCGGCTGGCCGAGGGCATGCACTTCGTCGAGGGCAACTTCGACGACGAGGGCTTCGACCGCCTCGCCGCCACCCTCGCCGAGATGGACACCTCCCGCGGCACGGCGGGCAACTGGGCCTTCTACCTGTCGGTCCCGCCGGACTTCTTCACCGCCGTCTGCCACCAGCTGGAACGCTCCGGCCTGGCGGAGGCCGGTGAGGAGTCGTGGCGTCGCGTGATCATCGAGAAGCCCTTCGGTCACGACCAGGACACGGCCCGGGAGCTCAACCGGGTGGTCAACGCCGTCTTCCCGGAGGAGTCGGTGTTCCGCATCGACCACTACCTGGGCAAGGAGACGGTGCAGAACATCCTGGCGCTGCGCTTCGCCAACCAGCTCTTCGACCCGATCTGGAACGCGCACTACGTCGACCACGTGCAGATCACCATGGCCGAGGACATCGGCCTCGGTGGTCGTGCCGGCTACTACGACGGCATCGGCGCCGCCCGCGACGTCATGCAGAACCACCTCCTCCAGCTCCTGGCGCTGGTGGCCATGGAGGAGCCCATCGCCTTCGACCCGGCTGAGCTGCAGGCGGAGAAGGTCAAGGTCCTGCGCGCGACCAACCCCGTCTACCCGCTGAACAAGACCACCGCCCGCGGCCAGTACACGGCCGGCTGGCAGGGCTCGCACAAGGTGCGCGGCCTGCGTGAGGAGGAGGGTTTCGACCCGGACTCCACCACGGAGACCTACGCCGCCTGCACCCTGGAGATCAACTCCCGGCGCTGGGCGGGCGTGCCCTTCTACCTGCGGACCGGCAAGCGCCTGGGGCGCCGCGTCACGGAGATCGCCCTCGTGTTCAAGGAGGCGCCGCACCAGCCCTTCCTCGAGGGGCAGACGTCCTCGCTGGGGCAGAACGCGATCGTCATCCGCGTCCAGCCCGACGAGGGCGTGCTCATGCGCTTCGGCTCCAAGGTGCCCGGCTCCGCGATGGAGGTCCGTGACGTCAACATGGACTTCTCCTACGCGGAGGCCTTCACCGAGGCGTCCCCGGAGGCCTATGAGCGGCTCATCCTCGATGCGCTTCTCGACGAGTCCTCGCTCTTCCCCACCAACGAGGAGGTCGAGCTCTCCTGGGCGATCCTGGACCCGATCCTCGAGTTCTGGGCCGAGAAGGGCCAGCCCGAGGAGTACGAGTCCGGCACCTGGGGGCCCGCCTCCGCCGACCGCATGCTGGAACGGACCGGCCGCGCCTGGCGCCGCCCCTGACCTGGAAGGGACCCGACTTGAAGATCGAACTGCCGGACACCGACACCCGGAACATCGCCGCCAGCCTGCTCGAGGCCCGGGAGCACAACTCCCAGACCACCGGGCGGGTGCTCACCCTCATCGTCGTCGCCGCGCTCGACGACGACGTCGACCACATCATCTCCGTCACCCGCGACGCCTCCCACGAGCACCCCGCCCGTGTGCTGGTGCTGCTCACCGGCCGGGAGGACGCTGACTCGCGTCTCGACGCCGAGGTGCGCGTCGGCGGTCACGCCGGCGCCTCGGAGATGGTCATCATGCGCATCACCGGTGAGATGGTCAACCACCTCGCCGCGGTGGTCACCCCCCTGCTGCTGCCGGACACCCCGGTCGTCGCCTGGTGGCCGACCACCGCACCGGAGAACCCCTCCGGGCATCCGCTGGGCCAGCTGGCGCAGCGCCGCATCACCAACGCGGACCACCCGGACAGTGAGTCGGTCCTCCGGCTCCGCCGTGCCACCTACGCCCCCGGTGACTCGGACATGGTGTGGTCGAAGATCACCGCCTGGCGCGGGATCGTCGCCTCCTCCCTGGACCGTCACCCGCACGAGGACGTGGAGGCCGCCGTCCTCACCGGCCCGGCGGATGAGCCGCAGATTGACATCGCCGCCGGCTGGCTCGCCGACCGTCTCGGTGTGCCGGTCCGCCGGGAGGTGTGTGAACCGGGTGACGACGCCCGACTCTTCCCCATCCGTCGTCTCAAGTTCGAACGCGCCTCCGGCCCGGTCCGCGTCGAGGTGCTCGACCACCGGACCGTGCTCGTCGCCCTGCCCGGTCGCCCGGAGTCGCTCGTCGCCATGAACGAGCGTTCCGACGCCGACTGCCTCTCCGAGGAACTGCGTCACCTCGACCCCGATCTCGCCTACGCCAACGCTCTGCGCGGACTCACCCGTGTGAAAGGAATCAATGGTCACCCTGCGTCGTCCTGACACCCTGTCCACCCTGCTCGACCAGGCCGCCACGTCGCTCATCGACGTCGTCTCCGCCCTCCAGACCACCGGGGGCGGTGTCCACGCCGACGGTGTGGCCCGCCTGGTGCTCACCGGCGGCGGCGCCGGCATCGGCCTGCTGGAGCGCGTCCGTGAACTCGAGGACGCCGACTCCCGCATCGACTGGTCCCGCGTCCACGTCTTCTTCGGCGACGAGCGCAACGTGCCCGTCTCCCACGAGGACTCCAACGAGGGGCAGGCGCGCGACGCCCTTCTCAGCCACGTCGACATCCCGGAGGCCAACATCCACGGCTTCGGCGCCGACGGCGGCGACATGGAGGACAAGGCCCGCGACTACGAGCGCACCATCGCGGAGGTGGCCCCCGAGGGCTTCGACATCCACCTGCTCGGCATGGGCCACGAGGGGCACATCAACTCCCTGTTCCCCCACACCGACGCCGTCCGCGAGGCCGAGCGCCTGGTCATCGCCGTGACCGACTCCCCCAAGCCGCCCGCCGAACGCCTCACCCTCACCCTGCCGGCCGTGCGCCGCGCGGAGCAAGTGTGGCTGCTGGTCTCCGGAGGGAACAAGGCCGAGGCCGCGGCGCAGATCATCGCGCAGGCCAACCCCGAGGACTGGCCCGCCGCCGGTGCCGCGGGCACGGAGGACACCATCCTCTACCTCACGGACGACGCCGCTACCGCTCTCTGATCACCCGCTGGTGCCGCCGGTCGGTCGAGCCCTGCCAGAACTCGATCCGGTCGGGCACCAGCCGCCACAGGCGCCAGTCCCCCTCCGCGACATCCGCCCGTGCCTCTGCGCTGCGGGCGGCGAGATCGGCCGCCGTCTCCTCCGGGGCCGCCTCGGTCACGCGGCCGCTCACCCGCACCGAGCGCAGCAGCGGCTGCCACCAGAACGTCATCGCCGCCACGGGGTGGGCGGCCAGCTGGCGTCCCTTCCGGCTCGACGCCGTCGAGGCGAACGCGAATCCCCGGGAGTCGACCCCCTTGAGGATGAGCACCCGGGCATCGGGCACGCCGTCCTCCCCCACCGTCGACAACGTCATCGCGTGCGGCTCGGGAACGCCCGCGTCGATGGCCGCCCGCAGCCAGTCCGTGAAGAGATCGACGGGGTCGCGGGCGGGGTCGTCGACGAGCTCGCCGGGCGGGTGGCCAGTGAGGGTGGGCAGGGAACGCAGCATCTCCATGCCCCCACCCTAAACACGAAAGACGCCCCCGAGGGGGCGTCGACAAGCGGGAGGAACCTAGCCGGCGAAGGCCTGGATGAGGTTCAGCGCCACGATGCAGGCGATCCAGATGACGGCCATGAGGATGGTGTAGCGGTCGAGGTTCTTCTCGACGACCGTCGAACCCGAGAGGTTCGACTGCATGCCGCCACCGAAGAGGCTGGACAGGCCGCCGCCCTTACCCTTGTGCAGCAGAACGAACACCGTCATGAGCACGGCGGTGAGCACGAGGATGATCTGGAGTGCGAGGGTCATGAAGGTCCTTTGCGGGAATCGGGCGGCACAAACTCCGGCTCAGTCTACACCAGGTCTACCCGGAGTTGCGCAGTGCGGTGGCGAGTCCGTTCATCGTCAGCTGGATGCCGCGGGACACGGCGCGTCGGGCGTCGCCCGCACGGTGACGCCGCAGCAGCTCCAGCTGGATGATGTTGAGCGGCAGCAGGTACGGGAAGCGCCTGCGCACCGAACGTGCCAGCGCCGGGTTGTCGGCGAGCAGCTCGGCGCTGCCGGTGACGGTGCTGAACATCTCGCGGGTGAGCTCGAACTCCTCCGTGATAACGCCGTGGACACGCTCGGCGACCTCCCGGTCGTCGATGAGCCGGGCGTAGAGCTCCGCGAGATCCATGCCCGCCTTCGACATGACCTGCGCCATGTTCGACATGATCGAGGTGAAGAAGGGCCAGGACTCGTAGAGCTCCCGCAGCTCGGCGATGCGCTCGTCCCTGTCCTCCCCCTCCCCGATCCACTCGGCCAGGGCCGTGCCGACGCCGAACCAGCCCGGCAGCAGCACACGCGACTGGGACCAGGCGAGCACCCACGGGATCGCGCGGAGATCGTCGACGCCCTTGGTCTGCTTGCGGGCGGTCGGGCGGGAGCCGATGTTGAGTGAGCCGATCTCGTCGAGCGGGGTCGACTGGGTGAAGTACGGGATGAACCCCGGGTCCTCGTGGACGAGCTCGGAGTACTTGCGGCGGGAGATCTGCGCGAGTTCGCTCATGATCTGCGTCGCGCGGGCCCGGTCGGCGAGGTCGTCGACGGTGAGCAGGCTGGCCTCGAGCGTCGCGGAGACCAGTGCCTCCAGGTTGCGGCGGGCCGTACGCGGGGAGCCGTACTTGGCCGAGATGATCTCGCCCTGCTCGGTGATGCGCACGGAACCGTCGACCGCCCCCTGGGGCTGGGCGAGGAGCGCGTCGTAGGAGGGGCCGCCGCCGCGGCCGACGGTGCCGCCGCGACCGTGGAAGAGGCGCAGGCGCACACCGTACTCGCGGCCGACCTTCACCAGGTCGGTCTCGGCGTCGTAGAGCGCCCAGTTGGCGGCGAAGTAGCCGCCGTCCTTGTTGGAGTCCGAGTAGCCGAGCATGACCTCCTGGATGTCGCCGCGCTGGGCGAGGTACGCCCGGTAGATCGGCAGGTCCCACAGCTCACGGAGGATGCCGGCGCCGGCCTGGAGGTCGTCGATCGTCTCGAACAGCGGGATGATGTCGACGCTGCCGGTCGGGCCCTGGCCGTTGGCCTGGATGAGGCCGACCTCCTTGAGCAGCACCATCGGCTCGAGGATGTCACTGACCGACTGCGCCATGGAGATGATCTGGTGCGGGATCATCTGCTCGCCGAAGCGGGCGACGGAGTCCGCGGCCTGGGAGATGAGGTCGAGCTCCCGCTGGGTCGGCTCGGAGAAGCCCCGGTAGCCGCGTGGGACGAGGGGACGCGGGGTCTGCAGTTCGCGGGTGAGCAGCTCGATCTTCTCCTCCTCCCGCAGCGTGTCGTAGTTGGGGTGGACGTGCGCGGTGGCGAAGACCTCGGTGAGCACGTTCTCGAAGGACTCGGAGTTCTGGCGCAGGTCGATGGAGTACAGGTGGAAACCGAAGGAGGCGACGGCCGCCCGGATGGTGCTGAGGCGGTCGTCGGCGATGATCTCGTCGTGGGAGGCGCGCAGCGAGGTGTCGATGACCCTGAGGTCCGCCTCGAACTCCTGCGGGGAGGCGTAGGGCTCGTGCTCGCGGTGCCAGACGCCCTCGACGGCGTCCTCCCCGATGAGCGCCGCGGTCGTGGCGAGGATGCGGCCGCGGACGCCGTGGACGGCGCGGCGGTAGGGCTCGTCGACACGCGAGGGGACGTCGTTCTTGCCCCGCCCGGCGAGGGCGACGAGCTCCACGGTGACGGAGGTCATGCGGTCGGAGAGGCTCAGCTCGTGCTCGAGGGCGTGGAGCTGCGTGACGTAGTACTTGAGGACGGTCTGGGCGGCGCGTCGGGAAGCGTAGTCGAGTGTGTCGGCGGTGACGAAGGGGTTGCCGTCGTGGTCGCCGCCGATCCAGGAGCCCGGGCGGACGATGGCCTGACCGGCGCTGTTGCGCAGGTCGGCGCCGAAACGCTCCGTGAGCGTGTCGACGACGTGCCGGTTGAGCGCCGGGATCTCCCGGAGCAGGGAGAGCGTGTAGTAGCGCAGTCCGACCTCGATCTCGTCCTCGATGCGGGGGCGGGCCTGCCGGATGAGCGCGGTCTGCCACAGGATGGTCATGCGGCGGCGGATGTTGCGCTCGATCTCCGCGAGACGGTCCTCGGTGCGGGCGTTCGGCTCCGCGTCCTGGACGGCGTGCCGCTGCAGCATGAGCTCGGTGATGTGCTTCTGGGCGTCGAAGACGGTGCGGCGGCGGGTCTCCGTCGGGTGGGCGGTGAGCACCGGGGCGACGAGCGCGGCGGACAGCGACCTCTCGATGTCCGCAGCACTGACGCCGGCCTCCCGGAACTTCTCCCACGTGGCGTTGAGGGTGGAGTCGGGGGCCCCGCCCTCGTCGAGGATGCGCTCCCGGTGGAAGTCGTCGTGGATGTCCTCCGCGAGGTTCGCCATCAGGGCGAAGTGGCTGAACGCCCGGATTACCGGGGTCGCGCGCTCCGGCTCGATGTTCCGGAACAGGTCGACGAGCACCTCCAGGGAGGCGTTGCCCTTGGCCACCTCGAAGGCCTGCTGTCGGGCGTGCTCGACGAGGTTGAACACGTCCTCGCCCTCCTGTTCCGCGATGACCTGGCCGAGGATGCGGCCGAGGTAGCGGATGTCTTCCTGCAGATGATCGCGGACGGTCATGGAGTCTCTCCCTGTTCATGCTCGAAGAAGGCGGGGATGCGGTTCGCCTCCCCATCATGACGCATACTGCGCCCCTGCGGGGGGATTGCGCACCATACTCCCCGGAGAAAGGACACCGGCCCCGGGCTCTGAACGGTCAGTGCCCGGGGCCGGTGGATGAGGTGCTGCTAAACGACGGACGCTGCGGCGGCCGCCAGCTTGGCGAACTCCTCGCCGTCGAGCGAGGCGCCACCGACGAGACCACCGTCGACGTCGGGCTGACCGACGATCTCGGCGACCGAGTCGGTCTTGACGGAACCGCCGTAGAGGATGCGGATGCCGTCGGCGACCTCGTCACCGGCCAGCTCGCGGACGAGACCACGGATCGCCGCACAGACCTCCTGGGCGTCGGCCGCGGAGGCGACCTTGCCGGTGCCGATGGCCCACACGGGCTCGTAGGCGATGACGGTGTTGGACAGGTCCTCGGCGGACAGGCCGGCCAGGGAGGCACGGGTCTGCTCGACGACGTAGTCGACGTGGGTGCCGGCCTCGCGGATCTCCAGCGGCTCGCCGACGCACACGATCGGGCTCATGCCGTGGCGGAGGGCGGCGGCGGCCTTCGCGGCGACCAGCTCGTCGGACTCGTTGTGGTACTCGCGGCGCTCGGAGTGGCCGACGACGACCCAGGTGCAGCCGAGCTTGGCGAGCATCTGAGCGGAGACCTCACCGGTGTACGCGCCGGACTCGTGCCGGGAGACGTCCTGGGCACCGTAGGTGACCTTGAGCTTGTCCCCGTCGACGAGCGTCTGCACGGAACGGAGGTCGGTGAACGGGACGGTGACGGCGACGTCGACCTTCTCGTAGTACTCCTTCGGCAGGGCGAAGTCGAGCTTCTGCACGGTGGCGATGGCCTGGTGGTGGTCCAGGTTCATCTTCCAGTTGCCGGCGATGAGGGGGGTGCGTGCCATGGGTGGGGCACTCCTTTCAGAGTGGGTGGTAAGTGCTTAGCGGTCCAGGACGGAAACGCCCGGGAGCTCCTTGCCCTCGAGGAACTCGAGGGAGGCGCCGCCGCCGGTGGAGATGTGGGAGAAGCCGTCCTCGTCCAGGCCGAGCACGCGGACGGAGGCGGCGGAGTCGCCGCCACCGACGACGGAGAAGGAGCCGTTGTTCGCGGTCGCGTCGATGATGGCCTTGGCGACGCCCTCGGTGCCCTTGGAGAACGGGGCCATCTCGAAGACACCCATCGGGCCGTTCCAGAAGACGGTCTTGGAGGTGGCGAGGACGTCGGCGAACTTCTTGACGGACTCCGGGCCGATGTCCGGGGACAGCCAGCCCTCCGGGATCTCGTCGAGGGCGACGACCTTGTGCTCGGAGTCGGCGGAGAACTCGGCGGCGGCCACGAGGTCCACCGGGAGGACGATCTTGTCGCCGAAACGCTCGAGGAGGTCCTTGCAGGTGTCGATCATCTCCTCCTGCAGCAGGGACTTCTGGGTGTTGTAGCCCTGGGCGTTGAGGAAGGTGTAGCACATGCCGCCACCGATGATGATCTTGTCGGCCTTGCCGGCCAGAGCCTCGATGACGCCCAGCTTGTCGGAGACCTTGGAGCCGCCGAGGACGACGACGTACGGGGACTCCGGGTTGGTGGCGGTCTTCTCCAGGACGGAGATCTCCTTCTCCACCAGGTTGCCGGCGTAGGCCGGGAGACGCTTGGCGACGTCGTACACGGAGGCCTGCGCACGGTGGACGACGCCGAAGCCGTCGGAGACGAAGGCACCGTTGTCCGCGGCCAGGGCGGCGAGCTCGTCGGCGAAGGCGCCGCGCTCGGCCTCGTCCTTGGAGGTCTCGCGGGCGTCGAAACGCACGTTCTCGAGGAGCAGGACGTCGCCCTCGGTCAGGCCGTTGGCGCGCTCGTGGGCGTCCTCACCGGTGACGTCGCCGGCGAGGGCGACGTACTGGCCGAGTGCCTCGGAGAGGGCCTCGGCGACCGGGGCCAGGGAGTACTTCGGGTTGACCTCACCCTTCGGGCGGCCCAGGTGGGCCATGACGATGACCTTCGCGCCACCCTCGACGAGCGCCTTGAGGGTGGGCAGGGAGGCGGTGATGCGGCCCGCGTCGGTGATCTCACCGGCGTCGTTGAGCGGGACGTTGAAGTCGGAGCGGACGAGGATGTGGCGGCCGTCGACGCCCTCGTCGAGCAGGTCCTGCAGAGTCTTCACGGTCATGGCTGTCTCCTTGACTTTTGTCTTCAGATGAGAAAGGGGCGGCTGATCTGAGGGGGTGGATAGCCCTGAGGCCCGACGTGTGCCGAGGCACACCCCGGGCCACAGGGGCGCACTCCCCCGGTCTCAGCCGGAGGCCGGGGAAGTGCGGGGTCGCGGTTCTAGAGCTTGGAGGCGACGAGCTCGGTCAGACGCAGGAGCTGGCAGGTGTAGCCCCACTCGTTGTCGTACCAGGAGACGACCTTGACCTGGTCGCCGATGACCTTGGTCAGGCCGGCGTCGAAGATGGAGCCGTGCGGATCGGTGACGATGTCGGTGGAGACGATCGGATCCTCGGTGTAGGCCAGGGTCTCACCGAACTCGCCCTGCGCGGCCTCCTTGATGAAGGCGTTGACCTCCTCGACGGAGGTCTCACGGGAGGCGGTGAAGGTGAGGTCGGTGGCGGAACCGGTGATGGTCGGGACGCGCAGTGCGTAGCCGTCCAGCTTGCCCTTCAGCTCCGGCAGGACCAGGGAGACGGCCTTGGCGGCACCGGTGGAGGTGGGCACGATGTTGACGGCGGCGGCGCGGGCGCGGCGCAGGTCCTTGTGCGGGGCGTCGTGCAGACGCTGGTCACCGGTGTAGGCGTGGATGGTGGTCATCAGGCCGCGCTCGATGCCGAGCTTCTCGTCCAGGACCTTGGCCA
>Ga0123327_1004221_pt1 | contig 10053 bp, 4 predicted proteins | sample BioC13SIPDNA_4_FD_89701 | JGI IMG/M metagenome (GOLD analysis project Ga0123327, IMG submission 89701) | Anaerobic biogas reactor microbial communites from Washington, USA - Biogas_R1_B C13 SIP DNA | ecosystem: Engineered > Bioreactor > Anaerobic > Unclassified | place: Washington, USA...
CACGCTGGCGAGCAGCGTGGTGGCCGAAGAGGGACAAGACGCGTGAGCGGCGAGGCGTCTGGTTTTGAACATGGCTCCACGCTGGCGAGCAGCGTGGTGGCCGAGGAGGGACAAGACGCGTGAGCGGCGAGGCGTCTGGTTTTGAACATGGCTCCACGCTGGCGAGCAGGATTTCCGGACGCAACGGTGAACGGCCGGCGTGAGTCCGGCGGTTCTTTCGTCATCCCCCGGCATCTGCCGCTGTTCCCAAACCGGCTCGCAAGGTGTAAAAAACGGGCAACCGCACAATGGCGGACAACGCTGGCTAGACCGGCGGGGTTTTCGCAACGTTTAGGTTGAGCGTCACGAACAAGGGGTCCACCGATGCCATCTTGCACAACTTTTTCCGCCGGACGGAATGCGCGTTGCAGCCGGCGTCTTCGTTTGTCGCTTGCGAGCGGCGTTCTGATCGCATTTGCCGCCACGTGCCCGGGCGCGGCGGCCGGCGAGTCCCCGGCCTTGATCTCGCCGTGGACTCCGGTGACCGTCAAGGCTGATGCGGCCGGGGTCGAGGTCGGCGTCTGGGGCCGCACGCAGAAGTTGGCCAACGCCGCCTTGCCGACCTCGATCGTCACCGCAGGCGAGGAACTGCTGGCCGGTCCGGTCCGGCTGGTCGGGCAGGTCAGCGGCAAGCCGATCGAATGGAAACGCGGCGGCAACCTGTTGTTCCGCGCCGACGAAGCCCAGGCGACCATCTCCGGTTGGCAAGCGGGCGACGAACTGATCGTCAACACGACGACGCGGATCGAGTTCGACGGGATGATGCGCGTGGACCTGGTCGTGCTGCCCCAGCACAAGGCGACGCCCAAGCTGGAGCAATTGTGGCTGGAGGTGCCGCTCAAGCGAGAGCGGGCCCGTCTGTTCCACTACTTTCCCGGCCGCTGGGGCAGCGCCAAGAGCAGCGGGGCGTTGCCCGACACGGGCCTGACGCTGCCCTTCAAGCCCTTCGTGTGGCTCGGCCGGGAAGACAGCGGATTGAGCTGGTTCGCCGAATCGGATCGGGGCTGGCAACCGCTGGCTGCGGACCGGGTCATCGAGGTGGTCGTGTCCGACCGCGAGGCGCTGCTCCGCGTCCATCTGCTGGACTCGACGCTGCGCCTGCCGCTCACCTTGACCTTCGGCTTCCAGGCTACTCCGCTGAAGCCGTGGCCGAAGGATTTTCACGAGTGGCGAATCTGGCACGTGCCGCAACTGGGCGTCGGCTCGATCCTGCCGGTTCCGCAGGAGTGGTGGCTGTGCCATCGCGCGTTCCCGGACCGCAACCCCACGGCGACGCTGGACCGCGCCGCTGAACTGGGCGTCAAGACGGCCGTCTTTCACGAGGACTGGCTGCCGATCCAGAACTATCCCGTGACGACGCCGGAGGCGGAATTCAAGGCCATCGTCGACGCCTGCCACCAGCGGGGCATGAAGGTGCTGGTCTATCATGGCTACGAACTGTCGTCCTTGGCGCCCGAGTGGGCGGAACTGTCCGACGAAGTGCTGGTCAAGAACACCGCCGGCCAGATCGTGCCCGGCTGGTACCGGCATCCGGAGCAGCGCGACTTTAAGGTCTGCTACAACAGCGTCTGGGCCGACCGGCTGGCGGACGGCATCGAGGAAGCCCGGAAACGGTACGGCTTCGACGGCCTGTATCTGGATGGGACGATCCAGCCGTGGGGCTGCTGCAACGAGCGGCACGGCTGCGGCTATCGCGCCGCCGACGGCAGCTTGCGGCCCACGTATCCGATCTTCGGCGTGCGGCGGCTGATGCAACGGCTGTACGGGATGATCCACCCGCACGGCGGCCTGATCAGCGCCCATCAGAGCACCTGCTGCGTGACGCCCACACTGGCCTTCGTCCATGCGTACTGGGACGGCGAGCAGTTTGCCGGCGGCGAGTTGTCGGGGGACCCGCTGAAGAACCTGCCGCTGGACGCGTTTCGCGCCGAGTTCATGGGGCGCAACTTTGGCGTGCCGAGTGAGTTTCTGGCCTACGAACGGCCGCCTCAGTGGACCTACGACCACGCGCTGGCCTGCTCGCTGCTGCACGACGTGCGCGTCCGCCCCTGCGGGCTGGCGGCCTTGGAGAAGGTGGCGCCGATTTGGAACGTGATGACGCAATTCGGCGTCAGCGAGGCCCAGTGGCATCCGTACTGGGAACCGCAGCCGTTGGCGGCGGCGCAGTCCGAGTCGGTAAAAGTGAGCCTGTACGCGCGTCCTGCCGCCGACGGCCAGCGTGGCCGCGCGTTGCTGGTCGTCTCGAATTTGTCCGCCGGGCAGCCCGCCACGGCCCAGGTGACGATCGACGTCGGCCGCAGCGGCCTGGCACCCCAGGCGGCGCGCGACGCCTTGAGCGGCGAGGCGTTGCCGTACGGCGACGGGCGGCTTACCGTGCCGCTGGAACCGATGCGGATGCGGCTGGTGTGGGTGGAGTAGCGAACGGTCTTCAGGTGGCTCGGTTTGACATCCCTGGGAGGCGAATGCCATGAGAAACTGCAGTTGTTGTGCGGGCGGAAAGTGCGAGAGCGGGGAAATCGCCGGGTTGAGTCGCCGGGAGTTCCTGGGGCGGATGGCCATCGGCACAACGGGGCTGACGCTGCTGGGACAGTTGCCTTGGCTGGAGCCGGCACGTGGACAGCCTGGCGCCGCACAGGCCGCCGGTGAGGCCGCTTGGCCCGAGTACGCCAGGACGCCGCCCAGGGTCTATCGCGGTCCGTATCTGGAGGCGGTCGGGATGCCCCTCGGCGGCATCGGCACCGGCAGCATCTGGCTGGACGGAAAGGGGCGTTTGGGCGTCTGGCAGATCTTCAACAATCTGAGCGAGACGCGGATTCCCGACAGCTACTTCGCCGTCTCCGCCCGGACCGGCGGCGGTCCGGGCGTCACCCGGTTGCTGCAGACGGAGGGCGAGGGGCCGCTGTCTGGGGTCCAGGAGATCGAGTACGAGGGCGGCTATCCCATCGCCCGGCTCGCGTTCCGCGACGAAGCGTTGCCGGTCCAGGTCACGTTGGAAGCGTTCAATCCCCTGGTCCCGCTGGACACGGCCAGTTCCAGCCTTCCCTGTGCGATCTTCCGACTGACCGCCCGCAACACAGGCCGCGAGCCGGCGGACGTCACGCTGTGGGCGACGCTGCAAAACGCGGTCGGCAGCCAGGGAGCCGCCGGCATTCACGACGTGCGGTTCCACGGCTACGGCGGCAATCGCAACCGCGTGGTCCGCCAGGGCGGGATGGTGGCCGTGGCGATGGACAAGTCGCCGGATCCGGTGAAATCGGGCAGCGTCAAAGTCCGCACGGCGGCGGGGCCGGAGGTGCCGGGGCCGGAGTTGCTGTGGCTGGTCCGCACCGGCGCTTTCAGCGCTCAGGCGGCTGAGGCGCTGACGGGGATCGTGGCCGACGGAGGCGTGGCGCTGCTGGACGGACTCGAACCGGCCTTCTTCGACGCCATCGCCGCCCTGCGCGACGAGACCAAGGATCTGGGGGCGCTGGCCACGCTGTTTGAGGATTTCGAAAACAAGTCCTACGAGGGCTGGACGCTGACCGGCAACGCCTTTGGCAAGCAGCCGTCGCGCGGCACGGAGGGCGGCCAGCAGCCGGTCAGCGGTTTCGTGGGCCGAGGCCTGGTGAACACGTTCATCGCGGGCGACGGTCCCGAAGGCACGGCGACCTCCAAACCGTTCCGCATCGAGCGGCGGTACATCGGCTTTCTGATCGGCGGCGGGGCCCACGCGGGCAGGACGTGCATCAACCTGAAGGTCGACGGCCAGGTGGTCCGCACCGCCACGGGCAAGAACCGCGAGGCGCTGGAACCGGCCAGCTGGGATGTCGCCGATTTGAAGGGCCGGGAAGCGATCGTCGAAATCGTCGACCGGCACTCCGGCGGCTGGGGGCATATCAACGTCGACCAGATCCTCTTCTCCGACGTGCCTCCGGAACCGCTCCTGAAGCAGGGTACGTCCGCCGAAACCGTGGCCAAGGCAATCGCGGTACCCTTCGAGGCCGCCGAGCAGGCCGAGTTGCCGGCCGGTCAGAAGATTGTGCTGACGGAGGACTGCCCGCCCGGATTGCGCCGCATCGCGGACGGCTGGCAGGTGACCCGCTTTACCCGCCTGCGCGGGTTCCGGTCGGGCGAGAAAGGCTATCGGGTCTGGGCGGCGACGCCCGCCGGCGATCCGCTGATCGTGGAAGGGCCGCTGGGCGCGGGGCGTGTCCTTGTGGTGCTCGCGGGCGGCCTGCCGTGGGCCTGGGGCAGCGTGCTGCTGGCCGCGTCCAGCGGCGTGCCGTTGCAGCCGGGCGAGCGGCTGGTGCCCGGCACGCCGGGTTGGGGCACGATGGCGCTGGCGGCCCTGGACGACCACGCGGCGGCGCTGCCCGCGTGGACGACCGACGAAGGCTTGACGGCGTTCATGGCGGATCCGGCCGGCGCGGCACAGGCGGCGGGCGAGCAAGCTGTCAGCCCGCCGGGCGAAACGGTCAACGCGGCGCTGGGGGTGCCTTTCACCCTCCCGCCCGGCCAGCAGCGCACGGTAACGTTCGCGATCACCTGGCACTTTCCCAACGTCCAGCGGTTCCAACACTCCGGCAACCTGTACGGCCGCCGCTGGCCGGACGCGCTGGCCGTGGCCCGCGACGTGGCCCAGCGCAGCGACGCGCTGTGGGCCAAGACGCAACAGTATCACCGGACCGTTTACGAATCGAACTTGCCCGAAGAATTCCTGGACGCCATGACGTCCCAAAGCGTCATCCTGCGCGGCCCGACCTGCTTCTGGGCCGAAGACGGCTACTTCGGCGGCTTCGAGGGCAGCTACGGCTGCTGTCCGCTGAACTGCACGCACGTCTGGAACTATGCCCAGACCCACGCCCGGCTGTTTCCGGACGTGGGCCGCAACATGCGCGTCTCGGACTTCCTCACCTACCTGCACGAAAGCGGCGAGACGTCGCACCGCCAGCACTCGCCGCACGGCGCGTTCACCGACGGCCACTGCGCCTGTATCGAAGCCGCGTATCGGGAGCACCAGTTGAGCCCCGATACGGCTTTCCTGAAGCAAGTCTGGCCGGGCCTCCAAAAGGCCGTCGATTGGCTGATCGAAAAAATCGACAAGACCCACGAGGGCCTGCCCACCGGGCACCAGCCGAACACGTACGATTGCAGCGTGTCCGGCCCCAATACGTTCATCGGGTCGCAGTACCTGTCCGCGCTGGCGGCGGCCGAGCGGATGGCCGCGGTGCTGGACGACGCGGACAGCGCCGCCCGCTGGCGGCAGGTCCGCGAGGCGGGCATGAAGAACCAGAACGACAAGCTGTGGAACGGCGAGTACTACATCCAGATCCCGGAGGAGCGTCCGGCGAACGATTACAACAACGGCTGTCATTCGGACCAGTTGCTGGGCCAGTGGTGGGCGCACATGCTGGACCTGGGCTATCTGTACCCGGTCGAGCGGATCCGGGGCGCGCTGGAGGCGATCATGGGGCACAATTTCCGGGAGAAGTTCGCCGGCTTCACCCAAGCGCCGCGGCGTTACGTCCCCGACGACGAAGGCGGGTTGCTGATGTGTACCTGGCCGCACAACGACCGGCCCAAACCGTTCATCGTGTATGCGGACGAGGTGTGGACGGGCATTGAGTATGCGGTGGCCGGGGCGATGGTGTACGAGAGCCAGTTCGAGCCCGCCCGGCGAATCGTCCGCATGGCCCGCAGCCGCTACGACGGGCGGCGCCGCGACGGGCTGAACTCCGGCCCCGGCGGCAACCCGTTCAACGAGTTGGAGTGCGGCAAGTTCTACGCGCGGGCGATGAGTTCCTGGTCGCTGCTGATCGCCTGCCAGGGCCTGGTGCTGGACGGCCCCCGCGGTGTGCTGGGCTTCCGGCCCAAATGGCAGCCCGAAGACCACCGCTCGTTCTTCACCGCGTGCGAAGGCTGGGGCCTGTTCGTCCAGCGCCGCGAGTCCGGCCGCCAGACCGAGCGGATCGAAGTCCGGCACGGCCAGCTGCGCCTCCGCGAAATGGTCTTCGAGCTGCCCAAGGACGCCGCCGCGGCCACCGCCACGCTGACCGTCGCGGGACGCACCGTCCCGGCCGCCGTGCGTCGCGACGGCAATGACGTTCGCTTGACCTTGGAGAACGAAGTCCTAGCGGCCGAAGGCGACACGCTGGAGGTGGGCTGGAAGTGGTGACGCCGGCGGCATCCGCGCGCCGGTTCGTGCCAGAAGCGGCGGATCTTCGCTAGAATCGTCCCAGATTGCCCAGTTCTCTTGCCTCGCAGCAACACGTTCAAGCAACGCCTCGTCCCAGCCGATACGGGATTTAGGCGGTATCGCGCGCCCAGGAAGGCCGCGCGAAGCGGAGCGCCTGTGCAAGAACCCATTCGCAGGGCGAAGGATATTGCGCCCAAGCGGACGGAAGTCCGCTCGACGACAACGGAGCGGAGTGGTTCTTGGCCAGGGGCTCCAGGTCTGGCGACCCGGCCCACCCACACCAGACCGCCGCCGCCCGCACGCATGAGACCGAACGTGTTTCAGAGGGGGGACGATCCATGCGGTCGTCAGCGCTACTGATTGCCGTCCTGTTCGCCCTGGGCGATCGAGGACACGCCCAAACCGTGGCGCCCGATGGGCGTACGGCGCCCTCGACCGCCCCTGCGTTCTCGGCTCGCCAAGACCTGCCGGCGACGCCGGCCAGCCCCCCCGTTGCTTCCCGTGACACCGCCGGCCCGGCGCCCGTCTACTCCCGTGTGGCCGCCTTTACAATCCCGTTCGCGGTGACCCAGGCCGACACGCAGGGCCTGGAGGTGCTGCTGTTCGTCTCCCACGACTTCGGCGCGAATTGGACCCTGTACAATCGCCAGCCGGCCAGCCAAGGCCAATTCGTGTTCCGGACGAACCGGGACGCCGAGTACTGGTTTGCGTCGCGCACGATTCCCGTCGGCACCGTCATCTCGGCGGGCGCCACGTTTCAACCCGAGTTGCGCGTCGTCGTCGACACGGCGCCGCCGCGACTGGATGTCCAGGCGAGCACCAACGCAAACGGCGAGATCCAGGTCGAATGGCAAGCCGTCGACGACGCGCTGGCCCCAGAGACGATGAAGGTCGAGTACCAGCAGGCGCTGGGCAAACCCTACCAAGCCGTTCAGGCCGCCAGTTCAGCCCCCGTGCCGGGCCGCAATGCCGTCACCGGCCGTGCCAACTGGACGCCGGAAGCCGGCAGTTACTTCGTCAGCATCCGCATCCAAGTGCAGGACAAAGCCGGCAACCTGCAAGAGGTGACGCGCCGCCTGATTGTCCCGATCTCGCTGAACACCCGGCCCACCGCGCCGGCCGCCAACCTGCCGGCGTCCTTGGCTTCCGCTCCGCCCGACCCGTTCGCCAATTACGGGATGGCGCCGAACGAAACACCGGCGCCGTCGGCGCCGTCGGCTGCGCCGGCGCCCAGCCAGCAGGATCCCCCGGCGGCCTCACCCGCGGCGCCCGCGCCTACCGCTTGGCCCAGCGACGCGCCGGCAAGTCGCGATTACTCCGATCCCTACTCGACTCCCGAACCCGCGCCCCAAACGGCGTCTGCTGCGCCAGCCAAGAAGCCCGAAGTTCATCAGGTCTCCAGGCCCGGCGCGGTGGGGGACGCGGCTGCCGAGACGCCGACGTCGCCCAGTGCCGCGCAAGCCGGCTCCACGTCCGCTGCCAAAAATGAACCGGGCGTCGCGATCCCCGAAACGGACACAGCGCAGACCGGTCGAACGCCCGGCGGCGACTCGGCCGACCCCCCGATGCCGTCTCGCCCAGCCGGCAAAGCCACCGGCGGTTCGCCCGCTGCGTCTCCCAGCCTGCCTGCGGGCGAGCGGCCGCGGATGACCAGTTCCAAGCGGTTCAATTTGGACTACTCGGTGGATGCGGTCGGTCCGGCGGGCGTGGAGAAGGTGGAGTTGTGGGTCACGCGCAACGGCGGCCGCGATTGGGACCTGGGGTGGGTGGACGAAGACCGCGAGAGCCCGCTGCTGGTCGAAGTGGAAGACGAGGGTATCTACGGGTTCCGCGTGGTGATTGTGGGCAAGAACGGCTTGGCCAGTCAGACCCCGCGGGCGGGCGACTTGGCCGATCTGTGGGTCGGCGTGGATACGACCCGGCCGATCGCCGAAATCACCTCCGCGGCCTACGGATCGGACGCCCATGCCGGCCAGTTGGATATCCGCTGGGCCGCGATGGACGACCATCTGGGCAATCGGCCCGTGACGCTCTCCTTCGGCGAGAAACCCGACGGGCCGTGGACCGCCCTCGCCTCCGGGCTGCCCAACACGGGCCAGTACCTGTGGCGTGTGGATTCACGCGTCCCCGCCCAATTCTACCTCCGGCTGGAGGTCCGGGACGAAGCCGGCAACGTGGCCGTCCACCGCCTGGACGAGCCCCTGGAATCCGCCGGCCTGACGCCCAAAGGCAGCGTCCGCGGCTTCGCCCCCCTGGGCGGCTAGCCCTTTGTCAGGCCTCGCTTCATGCGTCGGGCGGAATTCACTCCGCCCCCAAGGCCGACTGAATGGGGTCAGGCTTACAGAATTCAATTTTGGTCGAGCGTGGCGCCAGCCAGATGGTACGAGCCTGCTCGACCAAAACTGAATTCTGTAAGCCTGACCCCAGGACCGAAACCCAGCACCGAACCCATGACTGCAGCCACGGCACGCAAGAAGTGCCGAAATCCCGTTTGGTGCTGGTGCCCTGCGGTTGTTATTCCTCGATTTCCGACAAAAAACACCGGAACCTGCGGTCCCAGACAGGCAGAGACGTCCGCGAAATGGGCTTCTTCGCCACCACGCTGCTCGCCAGCGTGGAGCGGTGTTCAACACCAGAGACGTCCGCGAAATCGGCCCCTTCGCCACCACGCTGCTCGCCAGCGTGGAGCGGTGTTCAAGACCAGAGACGTCCGCGAAATCGGCCCCTTCGCCACCACGCTGCTCGCCAGCGTGGAGCGGTGTTCAACACCAGAGACGTCCGCGAAATGGGCTTCTTCGCCACTACGCTGCTCGCCAGCGTGGAGCGGTGTTCAACACCAGAGACGTCCGCGAAATCGGCCCCTTCGCCACCACGCTGCTCGCCAGCGTGGAGCGGTGTTCAAGATGCTGGACGCAGTGGTGGGGCGAAGTCTGGTGCTGAACATGGCTCCACGCTGGCAAGCAGCGTGGTGGCCGAAGACGAAGACGTCGCGTGAGCGGGCACGAAGTCTGGTTCTGAACATGGCTCCACGCTGGCGAGCAGCGTGGTGGCCGAAGGGGTGGCGTGGTGGGGCGAAGTCTGGTGCTGAACATGGCTCCACGCTGGCGAGCAGCGTGGTGGCCGAAGAGGTGGCGTGGTGGGGCGAAGTCTGGTGCTGAACATGGCTCCACGCTGGCGAGCAGCGTGGTGGCCGATGACGAAGACGTCGCGTGAGCGGGCACGAAGTCTGGTGCTGAACATGGCTCCACGCTGGCAAGCAGCGTGGTGGGCGATGAGGTCGCGTGGTGGGGCGAAGTCTGGTGCTGAACATGGCTCCACGCTGGCAAGCAGCGTGGTGGCCGAAGAGAGAGATGTCGCGTGAGCGGGCACGACGGCTGGTTCTGAACATGGCTCCACGCTGGCGAGCAGCGTGGTGGCCGAAGACGAAGACGTCGCGTGAGCGGGCACGACGGCTGGTTCTGAACATGGCTCCACGCTGGCGAGCAGCGTGGTGGCCGAAGACGAAGACGTCGCGTGAGCGGGCACGACGGCTGGTGCTGAACATGGCTCCACGCTGGCAAGCAGCGTGGTGGCCGAAGAGGTCGCGTGGTGGGGCGAAGTCCGGTGCTGAACATGGCTCCACGCTGGCAAGCAGCGTGGTGGCCGAAGAGGTCGCGTGGTGGGGCGAAGTCTGGTGCTGAACATGGCTCCACGCTGGCGAGTAGCGTGGTGGCCGAAGAGGTGGCGTGGTGGGGCGAAGTCTGGTGCTGAACATGGCTCCACGCTGGCAAGCAGCGTGGTGGGCGATGAGGTCGCGTGGTGGGGCGAAGTCTGGTGCTGAACATGGCTCCACGCTGGCA
>Ga0123327_1004230_pt1 | contig 10044 bp, 9 predicted proteins | sample BioC13SIPDNA_4_FD_89701 | JGI IMG/M metagenome (GOLD analysis project Ga0123327, IMG submission 89701) | Anaerobic biogas reactor microbial communites from Washington, USA - Biogas_R1_B C13 SIP DNA | ecosystem: Engineered > Bioreactor > Anaerobic > Unclassified | place: Washington, USA...
CGCACAGTCAAGCACAAAAAAATATTTGCGGTTTTTTTAGGCCTTGGGACAGAATCCCATCCGGCGCACCTCGCATCAGACTGCCTCCCCCCCTGTCGCTAGCCGATTACCCTTCCTGCTTGCAACCGGGATGAGGCTTGTGCTGTAATCGATGCGCGATGGAAAAAAAGAATTCGTATACTTTCGTGCTCAACAGCGAGCAGCAGGAAGCGCTAAAGATCCTGCTTAAGATGGGCAACTATCGCCCGAAGCAGGTGCCGCACACCGTGATTGCGGTTGAGGCGCAGGACTGCGTGGTCAACCTCTACAAGAGCGGCAAGTGCCTGGTGCAGGGCAAGGGCGCGGAAGATTTCGTCCTCTTCTTCCTCGAACCCAACGTGCTGCAGTCCGCAACCGTCGGATACGAGGAAACGCTCAACCCGGACCTCGTGGCCCCGCACATGGGCATCGACGAGAGCGGCAAAGGCGATTTCTTCGGGCCGTTGGTGGCCTGCGCAGTCTATGTCGACCCCGACATCGCGCACGCCATGCAGGAACTCGGCGTCAAAGACTGCAAGCAACTCAGCGACAAGGCGGTTTTTTTCATCGGCACGAAAACGCGCCAACTGCTAGGCCCCAAACGGTTCGCCATGGTGTCTATCGGCCCCGAGGCCTACAACCGGCTCTACGCCAAGATCCGCAACGTCAACTCACTGCTGGCCTGGGCGCACGCGCGCTGCATCGAGAATCTGCTGGAAACCGTGCCGGACTGCCCGCGTGCCGTGGCCGACCAGTTCGGCGCCAAGCAGGTGATCGAACGGGCGCTGATGAAGAAGGGGCGCTCGATCAAGCTCGAACAGCGCCACAAGGCCGAGTCGGACATTGCGGTCGCGGCGGCCTCCGTGCTGGCGCGCGAGGCCTTTCTGCGCGGCTTGGGCCGTTTGGGCGAAACGCATGGCATCCAGGCGCACAAAGGGGCTTCTGAGCAGGTCAAGGCCTCGGCCATCGAACTGGTCAAGAAAGCCGGGCCCGAGGTGCTTCTCAAAGCCTGCAAGTGTCACTTCAAGACCACGGATCAAGTGCTGGCCGCGTGCGGCTCCTCTCGCGCTGCGCTCGGCCCCGAGGGCCAAGCCGTCTCACGCAGTAAAGAGAAAACCCCTTAACCTCTAACGCGGGCGCTGCCCGCAACCCAAGATTCTCACCACGAAGTCACGAAGGTACACGAAGAAGGGGCGAGTCATTAAAAAACTTCGTGCTCTTCGTGCCTTCGTGGTGCAACAAATTATTTTTTAATTGTGTTTGTCGGTTCGTAAGGCACTAACCATTTTCTCTGTGCCTCCGTGTCTCTGTGGTGAAATGATTAAACCACAGAGACACGGAGGCACAGCGGTTTTTTTGATGCCCCACCCTTCCCCTTTGTGCGTGGTAAAAGAACTTGTTTTTTATTGCTGGTGTTGGTTCGTAAGGCACTAACCTGCACTCCAGTGCCTGCAACCCGAAACCCGAAACCAGAAACCCGCCCAACCCCTTATTCCACCCACTCACGTATGCGGCGGACCTCCCAGCGTCCCGGCTGCCACTGCTTGCAGCGCCGCCCGTACGCATCGACCGTCTCGACCCAGCACCCCTCGATCCAGACGCGCTCCTCGCGCTCCTGCCAGTAGCCGCGCGGCACAACCACCACCGGCGCGGGTGCCACCACCACCGGCGGCGGCGCGATGATCACGGGCGGCGGCAGACAACCGAAAGGCCGCGGATGCGGCATCGGGCGGTCGTGATGGTGGAAGCGCCCGGGATGGCGGGCATGCCCCCCTCTTCCGCCGTTGATCCCGAGGGCGAAAAACCCGCCGCCGTTGCCGATGCCCAACCCGACACTCACGCGGTCCGCGCGCGCCGGCGCAACCGCCAGCAAGCCCGTCACAATGACCGTCCCGAAAAAAGCTGCCTGTGTCATCTTGTTCATGTCTCCGCCTTTCTGACGCCTGCGGGCGGCCTCTCCGCCCTTTGGACGCATCGTTTAAACATGTGCATTAAACGCTTGATTAAAAGCGCTTATTGCCCGGTGCTTCACTTTTTTTTTGCCGATGGCAGGCAATTGTGGCTTAATGTGCCACACACAAAGGACGAACAGATGGCTGAACTGATTGTTGCTCTGGATGTTTCTTCCGCGGCCGAAGTCGAACAGACCGTCGACCGGCTGGGGGATGCAGTCACTTTTTACAAGATCGGGCTGGAACTCTTCAGCGCGGCCGGACCGGATGCGGTGCGAGCGGTGAAAAGCCGCGGCAAGCGCGTCTTTCTCGACCTCAAACTGCACGATATCCCGCGCACCGTGGAACGCGCGGTCAACGCCGGCGCCTCGCTGGGCGTGGATTTGATGACGATCCACGCGGCCGGCGGAAAAGCGATGATTCAGGCGGCCAAGACCGCCGCGCTCGCCGCTGGCGCCAATGCCCCAAAAATCCTCGCCGTCACGATCCTGACCAGCCTAGACCAGTCCGATCTGTCCGACCTCGGCATCGCCCGTGCGATGACGGCGCAGGTCGAGGCGCTCGGACGGCTCGCCTGCGGCAACGGCGCTGACGGTATCGTGTGCTCGCCGCGCGAAGTGGCCGTCCTGCGCGCGGCGCTGGGGCCTCAGGCCCTGCTGGTGACTCCTGGTGTGCGCCCCGCCGGCTCGGACGTGGGCGACCAGAAGCGTGTCGCCACACCGGCGCAGGCCGTGGCGGACGGCTCCACCCATCTGGTCGTCGGACGCCCGATCCTCGCGGCCGCCGATCCCTGCGCCGCCGCACGCGCTATCGCCGCCGAAATGACCCAATTCCATAACTTGAGCGTTGAGCGTTACCCCCTCGTTCATTCGCCTCGCAACGGGTGTTTCAGCGGTTCCGGCTCAAGCGTTCGCGTCCGGTCTGGCTGGAGGAACAGTGAAGAGTGAAGAACGAAAAGTGAATAGTGAAGAACCGGCGGCGGGCGTAGGCGGGAGGGACGAGCGTCTGCTCGTCCAGGCGGCAGGGTTCCGCAGTCATGGATAACGAATGGCGAATGGATAAACGACGGCGGGTGCGCATACCCGGGGAGGGTGCGCCGCCGCTGGTTCAGCGCGGATGGGGATTTTTTTAACGCAGAGACGCTGAGGCGGGGAGGCGCAGAGAAGGAAGAAGGAGGAAGGAAGAAGGAGGCGGTGACGGGTGAAGGTACGGGGCATGAAGCCGGATACGGGGAAGGAGGAAGGAGAAAGGAAAAGGGAGGATGGCGAGACGGACGATGGGTTGTGTGGCGTGCGGGGGTTTGCTCCCGCTTTCCAAAGCGGCGGCAAGCCGCCGCACTCCAAAAGGCGGCTCTGACCTTTGACCGCTGACCTCTGATCTCTTCTCCCCCTTCCTCCCTTTTCCTTTCTCCTTCCTCCCTCTTCCTTTCACCGCGTCACGGCCAGCCACGCGACCAGAATCGCCAGCGAAGCCAACGTCACCGGTACGCCCGCGCGGGCGTGTTCTCGGAATCCGAGCGTCACGCCGTGCTGACGCGCCTGCTCGATCACGATCAGGTTCGCGATGCTGCCCAGCGTGATCAGGTTGCCGGCAAAGGTGCTGGCCAACGCCAGCGCGTACCAGGATTCCGTCTCAGCCCCGTGCAAAAAGCGCACCAGCAGCATCACGGCCGGGACGTTGCTCACGAGGTTGCTCAGCAGCGCGCCGACCGCAGTCAACGCAAACGGATCGGCTAATGACACTCCGTGCCGTCCGAGCCAGGCCAGCAACCGTTCCGGTGCGCCGGTGGTCTCCAGCCCGGCGATCACCACGAACAGCCCGCAGAAGAGCATGATCAGGCTCCAGTCGATCAGTGCCAACAGCTTGCGCACATCCATGCGGCGGCTGCACAGCAGCAGGCCGCCCGCCGTCAGCGCCGTCAGTTCGCGCGGCATCGAGGTGAAAAAACAGGCGATCACACCGGACAGGACCAGCAGGCCTTTCCACATCGGCCAGGTGATCGCTTCGCGCGGCAAGACTCCGCCCTTATCCGCGACCGGGGCAGGCCCGTGCAGGCGGCCGCGGTAGAGCAGCAGAAGCACGCCATACGCCGCCGCCAACGCGGCGAGCGTCGGCACGCTACACCAGGCTAAGAAGCGGCCGAACGCGAGCTGCCCGACCTGGCCGATCAGCATGTTCTGCGGATTGCCGATCACGGTCGCTGCCGACCCGATGTTGCTGGCACAGGCCAAGCCGATCAAATACGGCATCGGATTCAGGCCCGCCCGCAATACCGCCAGCGTCAATACCGGCGTGAAGGCCAGGCACACGATGTCGTTCACCAGCACAGCAGAAAGGAAAGCGCTGGCCAGCATCGTCAGAAGCAGGAAGCGGCGCGGATGCGCGGTGAGCCGCGCCAGCGCTGCCGCGGCATGGCCGTAAAAGCCGCTCAGCCGGAGCTGGGCCGACACCAGCATCAGCCCGAACAGCAAGAGCAGCGTCGGCGCGTCGATCCCGTCCAGCGCGGCCTTCAGCGGCAGAATGCCGGCCGCGACCATGGCGATCGCGCCGAGCAGGGCGATACCTGTCCGGTCCAGCGTCAGCCCCGGCACACCGCCCACCGCGATCCCGCAATAAGTCACACCGAAGATGAACCAGCAAAACCAAACCTGTGTCATGGCCGTGATTGTACAACACGCTGGCCAGCCGGTAAATTCGAAGGGGTGGGGAATTTAACGCAAAGACGCAGAGGCGGAGAGGCGCAGAGAGGGAAGAAGGAGGAAGGCGAGACGGTCGATGGGTTGTGTGGCGTACGGGGGCTTGCTCCCGCTTTCCAAAGCGGCGGCAAGCCGCCGCACTCCAAAAGGTGGCTCTGACCTTTGACCGCTGACCTCTGATCTCCTTTCTCCCTCCTCCTTTCTCCCTTCACTGAGATGGGAGTTTACAGCGTATCCCGCGCTCCTTTAAGATAACGTGCAAACACGCTGGGAAGGAAAAGGGGCCATATGACATGCAAGGGGATGGAGGAGCGGGACCGGACGCTGCGGCAGTGCGCGCGCGGCGCGGGCCTGGTGGCCTTGGTCTTCAGTTTGACCGTCGCCTCCCTGCTGGCTGTCGACGCCGCGCGTGTCGGCCCGGCTGAAACGGTCCGTTCCGAGGTGCTGGCTCAGGCGCTGGCGCAAAGCCGCAACGAATCCGCCACGGCGCAGACCGTGGCGTTCGCCCGCGAGTTGGACCGCCTTGCGCGCCGCGCCTATTTCAACAGCTTCTCGTTCCGTCAGCAGGGCATGGCGCTGCTGGTGCTGGGACTGTTGTTCACTGCCGGCTGTTTCGGCGTGGCGTGCCGGCTGAGCCTGCGCATCCCCGATCCGCGCACCGTCGGCGACGGCGACCCCGCGCGCGCGGACCGCTGGGCGGTGAATGCGGTGCTGGCGGCGGGCGCACTGCTGTTGGCCGCCGCAGCCGTCATCCAGGTCCGCCAGCGACACGCCGTCTCGGTGTCTGACAGGGCGCTGCGCGCCAGCCTCGTCAATCCGGCGCTGAAGCCCGGCGAGACGCATGTCTGCCCGTGCCGCCGCGGCACCCCTCCTGCCGCTCTCGCCGCGCAGTGGCCGTTCTTGCGCGGCCCGGAGATGTCTGGACGTTCCGCGCTCACCAACCTGCCGCTCGCGTGGAACGGGACAACCGGCCAGAATATCCGCTGGAAGAGCAAGCTGCCGCGCGGCGGCTCCAGCACGCCGGTGGTCTGGGGCAAGCGCCTCTTCCTGACGGCGGCCGACAACCAGACGCGCAGCGTCACGGCGCATGACACGGAGACCGGCGCGCTGCTCTGGTCCACCGACATCCCGGACGGCGCGAAGGGCGGCGAGCCGCTGCCGGAAACCAGCGAGGACACCGGGCTCGCCGCCTCCACGCCGGCCTGCGACGAATCGCGTGTCTATGCCGTTTTCGCCAACGGCGACCTGGCAGCCCTCGACCATGAAGGCAAGATCGTCTGGCAGCTCTACCTGGGGCGCCCCCACAACACCTACGGCCACGCCTCGTCGCTCGTCTACTGTGGCGAGATGCTGATCGTGCAGTGGGACCAGGAGGAGCGCGGCCGCATCCTGGCGCTCGACAAAACCAGCGGCCGCACGCTCTGGGAAACTCCGCGAACGGCCGGCATGTCCTGGAGCACGCCGCTGATTATGCCGTTGTGCGACGGCTACGTGCTGCTGGTGCACGCCAGCGGGCAGACCTGGGGCATGGAGCTGGCGACCGGCAAGAAACTTTGGCAGGTCGAAGCCGTCACCGGAGAGATCGCCCCGTCGCTGGCGTGGGAGAAGAATGTCTGGCTGGCCGCGAACTGCTACTCGCGGATGGTGGCGTACCGGATACCGCAGGAGGGCGCACCGCAGCAGCTCTGGGAGTGGGACGAAGGGAACCTGCCGGATGTCGCCAGCCCGGTGATCTCTGACGGCCTCGTCTTTCTGGCCACCGACGCCGGCGAAGTCCTCTGCCATGACTTGGCAGACGGCAAACAACTGTGGCACAAGGAGTTTGAGGACGGGTTCTATGCCTCCCCTGTCGCCGCAGAGGGCCGGATCTACATCGTGGACCGCAAGAAAGGCGTGTTCCGTGTCTATGCCGCCGCGCGCGAGGCCAGGGAACTGTCCGTCAACCCGATGGGCGAAGCGGTCAGCGCCACGCCGGCCTTTGCCGACGGGCAGATCTTCGTGCGCGGCCACGACCATCTCTGGTGCATCGGCACAGGCGCGCCGTGACCGGCTCTTCCCCTTTCATCCCTTTATTCAGGACAGGCTACCGATATGCGTGAGTGCTTGGATGTGTTGTTGCTGGCGGTGCTTCAAGGCATCGCTGAATTTCTGCCGATCAGCAGTTCCGGACATCTGGTGCTCGCCCAGAATCTGCTCGGTCTCAACATGCCCGGCGTCCGGCTGGAGGTTGTGCTGCACCTCGGCACCATGATCTCCATCATGGCCTATTACCGGAAACCGCTGTGGGCTTTAGCCTGCGGGATACTCCTCGGCAGCCGTTCAAGCTGGACCCTGCTGGGGCATATCGTCATCTCAGCAGTCCCGGCCGCTTTCTTCTACTTCCTGTGCCATGACAAGGTCGATGCTTTTTATGAAGATCCCCGCGCGGTCGGCGGTTTCCTGATATTCACAGGCATCGTACTGCTCGCCCTGCGCTGGATGCGGTGCGGTGAGGGACCGGTAACCGGCGCGCGCGCGCTGCTGACCGGAATCGCGCAGGCGCTGGCGGTACTGCCCGGCATCAGCCGCTCCGGCATGACCATCGCCGCGGCCCGCATGGCCGGAATCGCGCCGGGACAAGCTGCTGAGTTTTCGTTTCTCATGTGCCTGCCGTTGCTGGCTGGCGCCGCGCTGCTGGATTTCCTCGGATTCACGACGCAACAGAACGGCTCCGACTCCCTGTCCGGCTGGCTCCTCGTTGCCGGTGCGGCCGTCTCGGCGGCGGTGGGCTACGCGGCACTGGCGCTGCTCGTGCGCACCCTGCGCGGCGGACGCTTCTGGCTCTTCGGCCTCTACTGTGTCGCGGCGGGGATCATCACCCTGATCGTGCTCTGAGCACGACTGCCGCTCCGTGACGAAAAAGTCCACTGAACGCCCAACGTCGCAGTGTGCAACCAGAAACCTGAAACCGAGACGCGACTGGCGCGTCACAAGCCGCTCACGCGGATGCGCGAAGCCCGTTGCGGATCGTTCGGACAGATCGTGAGCCGGCACTGCGGCAAAGTGCGGTCAATGATGTCGTAGTCGCAGCGGCAGCCCGCCTTGGCCAGCAAGGGCAGAATCCAACCTGGGCAGTGATCGCAATATCTTTCGAATGCGCCGGCGTCGTTGTCCATAGCCTTGCCCAGACTCGGGCAGCGCCGCATGACGATCTCCAGCCGGTCCGCATGCAGCGTACAGGTCATGTCGCAGTTCTCCTCGACCGCGATGCGGTCCCAGTACGCCTTCATGCCGGCCAGACCTTCGGCCTTGAAGAGCGCCAGACAATGCCTCTCCTGCTGCTCCGACACCGCGCGGTAATAATCCTCCAGCGCGCCGCCGCCCTGCGCGTCCAGAAACTTGAAGACCTCATTGTAAAACCGCACGAACTGATCACTCGGAATCATGTTCCACATCCTTGAGCGTTGAGCGTTGAATGTTGAGCGTTGAGCGTTTTCGGATTTTCTGCACGCAGCGGCCCTCGCCCGTGATCTCCGTCACCGCCTCGAACGGCGTACCCTCGCACCACGCCTCGTTCAGCAATACGGTCTGGTCGCAGAAGCACTCCGACGGCGTCATGCCCAGTTTGCGCAGGTGCTCAACCGCTGGGCAGCGCCGCACGGTCATCACCGCCTCTCCGTCCGTGACTTCGATCGCGAAATCCGCACCCTCTCGCGTCATGAAATAATCCCAGTGCTCAAGCAGCTCGCTCCAGTCGCCCGCCTTGAGGTTTTCATAAATCGAGCGGTACACCTTCTGCGCCGTGTTCCGAAAAACCTCGCGCAGCCCATCCCGCCCGTACCGGCTGCCGACGTATTCCACAGCGGCGTTCATGCTGCCGTGGAAGTCCTTGTGCAGTTCGCCTGTTTCTCGATATCTAAGCATGCGTTGCCTCCCTATCTATGTGTGCGTCCACGCCCAGGCCCATCCGCCTATCGGCACCCACTCAATCCCTCCGCGTCTCCCCGTCTCTGCGCCTCTGCGTTAAAAAACTCCGGCGGGGGAGAGACCCTCTCACTCCAATTCCTTCCGGAACGCCTCGACGTACGCCTCGATCTCGCGCTTGCGCGTCTCCGTCAGCGCCTCCATGCGCTGCGCCAGCGTCCGCTCGGAGGCACACAGCCCCAAGCACTTCAACGCATACTTCTGTCCGACCCAGACCGTCGACAGATCCGCTCCGTACACGCCGTGGAAAAGCCCGATAAAGCGATTCTGCAGACGCACCGCCTCCGCGACATCCCCGCCGTCAACCGCGCGCGCGATGCCCACCATGAACCGCGAACCCAGCGCGCCCATGCCGCAGAGCATGCCGTCGTAGCCGACGAGCAGGGCTTCGTCCGCCGCCCACTCCTGCCCTTCCAGCAAGACAGGCTTCAACCCTTTCTCCTGCTTCAGCAGGATCAGCTCGCGCCGCAGCCACATGTTGCTGGCCGAGTTCTTGACGCCTTTCAGATTCGGATGCGACAGAATCGCTTCGAACTGCGCCAGCGACAGATTGATGCCGTTATTCGGCGGACAGTGATAGTAATACACCGGACGGTCCGCCGCATCCAGCACCCGGCACACGTCACGCACCGGATCGGCCACATCCGCCTTGGGCAGCATGAACACGAAGCTGTCGAAGGCGTATTCTGCCGCGCACCGCAGGTTCTCCAGCGCGGCCTCGGTGCTGACATCCGTGATGCCCACCAGCAGCTCCGTGCGTCCGGCCAGTGCCCGGACGCTCTCCGCGACCAGGCGGTCACGGAACGCGCTGTCGAAGCACTGCCACTCCCCCATCGAACCAAGGATGAAGATGCCGTCCACGCCGTGCCGGATATTCCGCTCGAAAATCCGCCCGAGCCCCTCGACATCCAGTCCCCCGTCCTCCGCCAGCGGCGTGACTGACGCCGAATACACTTTTTTCCGCATGACGGTCCCTTCAATCGTTGAAAAACCCGTTGAAAACAGCGTCCGGCATATCGACAATAATCGCACCTAGCTTAGACGTGCAGCGGAAGCGGAACTGAGACGACGTCACGCTCTTGTAAGAGGTGCCGGCGATGGCCTGTGCGCCGCCGACCGGCGTCTTCTCGCCCTGCTCCCAGACCTTTTGCCAGTTTCCGCCGACCTTGGCCTCCAGCACCAAAGCATAAGGCGACTGCGAAGTAAACCGCTCAACCCCCAGCTTCAGCGCCTCACAGGCGACAGGCTGCGCCAGCGTCAGTGTCACCTGCTGGTCCACGCCGCCTTGGAGTCGCATGCCCTTGCCGCGCGCGTACACATAGACCTCCGCGTGGCCGGCCTCGGCGGCCCACACGCCCAGCCGGGACTCGAGCCGCTCGAACGGCCCCTTGGCCGCCTGATCGAATAGCGGAGGA
>Ga0123327_1004243_pt1 | contig 10009 bp, 11 predicted proteins | sample BioC13SIPDNA_4_FD_89701 | JGI IMG/M metagenome (GOLD analysis project Ga0123327, IMG submission 89701) | Anaerobic biogas reactor microbial communites from Washington, USA - Biogas_R1_B C13 SIP DNA | ecosystem: Engineered > Bioreactor > Anaerobic > Unclassified | place: Washington, USA...
CCACGGTCCGGATGTATCCAGGGGCGGAGTTCAGCGTGACATTTTGCCGATTGTGGAAGGCTCTACGGTTATAACCAAACATGGACCGGTAAAAACAGATCACATTTTGTTTATAGCGGCAGGCGCATTTCACGTCTGCAAACCATCCGACCTTATCCCTGAATTGCAGGGAAGATTTCCGATTAGGGTAGAATTGGAAAGTTTGAAAAAAGATGATCTGCAAAGAATTCTGACTGAGCCGGATAATTCTTTGCTCAAACAATACACAGCCTTATTGTCTACAGAAGGGCTAGAACTGGGATTTGCTGCCGAAGCGGTTGAATATATTGCCCAGACCGCCTATGAAGTTAATGCCAGAACTGAAAATATTGGGGCGCGCAGATTACACACCATTATGGAGAAAGTACTGGAAGACATTCTGTTTGAATCTGTTTATATGCATGGGCAAAAAATAACAATTGATAAGAATTATGTGCAGCAACGGCTCAAAAAAATTGTGGATAGTGATGATCTGAGCAGATATATCCTTTAGGAGGTTGTTTTATGAAAACTATTTTAGAAAAATCCCGGGCTATCAATCGCATTTTAAAGAAAATTTCAACAAGCGCAGTAGATTTTTTTGAAATGGCGGAAGTTCTGGCCGAAAACATGGAATGCAGTGCTATAATAGTGGATCATAAAGGCAATATTATGGGTTACTCATTTTCCGGTGAAGAACGTTGTTTGGAAATCCAAAAACTGATCCAGGATAAAAAACCATTCCCGCCAAGTGTCAATCAGGAAATACTGAACATCATGGAAACCAAAAGCAATATTACTTTTAATGACGGCCGTACTTGTATTTTCAATATAGAAAACCCTGAGTGTTCATGTTCCAATCGTCTTTGGACGATTTGTCCCAACTTTGGCGGGTCCACCCGGATTGGCACACTGATATTAATTAAAAACAATGGTCACCTATTTACTGACGAAGATATCGTCCTGGCCGAATACGGAACCATTGTGGTAGCCAATGAGATTATGCGGATGCGCACCGAACGGATGGAAGAAGATGCCCGTAAAAAAGCCGCCGTTCAGATTGCCCTGGCTACTCTTTCCTACTCGGAACGTGAAGCTATTGAAAACATAATGGCTGAATTAGATGGCTCTGAAGGGTTGCTGGTTGCCAGCCGCATTGCCGATAAAGTAGGCATCACACGTTCCGTAATTGTCAGCGCCCTGCGCAAGTTTGAAAGTGCCGGAGTAATCGAAGCCAGATCTCTCGGCATGAAAGGCACACATATTAAGGTTTTGAACGATTACGTTTTTGATGAATTAAAAAAATAAATCCGCTTAACCGGAGATAATATTAAATAGACTAACCAGAAGAAGTTAGTCTATTTTTTATTTAATTATTTACCGAGAGCGAAGGGCTTTAGCAGGAAATAAATTCATATGATAGAATTAATATACGTACAGATATCTGCAGAGATTTAAGCAAACAATATAAGAATTTTATTGGTTTAATATGCCAAGCCGAGATAATAGGAGGTTAATAATGGGTAAGCGGGTACTGATTGTTGATGATGCAGCTTTTATGAGGTTGATGATCAAGGACATATTGGTTAAAAATGGTTATGAGATAGCCGGCGAGGCAATTGATGGCAACAGCGCACTGCAAAAATATAAGGAACTGGCCCCCGATCTGGTTACCATGGATATAACTATGCCTGAAATGGATGGTGTCGACTCGGTTAAAGCGATTATTGATTATGATCCGGATGCCAAAATCATTATGGTCAGCGCCATCGGCCAGCAATCCATTGTAATAGATGCCATTCAGGCAGGTGCCAAAGACTTTATCGTAAAACCTTTTCAGCCTGAACGAGTACTTGAAGCGGTCAGCAAAGCATTGAGTTGATGCAAAAGTTTGAGCCCATGACTTGTAGTTAAACAATCACAAGGCAGTCAGGGGGAGGAGCGATGGAGTTCATATCAGTTCTTGTTGTAGACGATTCTGCTTTTATGCGCAAAGTTATCAGCGACATTATCAACAGTGATCCCTTATTACAGGTTGTAGGAACTGCCAAAAACGGCAAGGAAGCCTTACTGAAAATAGGTCTGCATCGGCCTGATGTTATTACTTTGGACATTGAAATGCCGGAGATGGATGGACTGGCTGCTTTGGAAATCATTATGGCAACCAATCCTCGGCCCGTTGTCATGCTGAGCAATCTGACCCGGTTGGGTGCCAAGGCCACAATCAAGGCTCTGCAGCTGGGAGCGGTTGATTTTATTTCTAAACCTTCCGGACCGATTTCTTTGGACATTGCCCAAATTGGTGATGAAATAACAAGAAAAGTAAAAATTGCTGCTGCAGCCCATATTATCCCGAACCCCAAGCTGTCTGCAGCAGAGACCATACAAGAGCAGCCCAGGTTGACACCGGTAAAGGACTCGGATAACGACAATCGCTTGGACAAACTGGTTGTTATCGGTTCATCGACCGGCGGCCCGAAAGCGCTCAGTCAAATTATATCAGCCCTCCCGGCAGATATAGATGCAGCCATTTTAATTGTTCAGCATATGCCGGCCGGTTTTACAAGATCCCTGGCAGATCGGCTGGACAACTTCAGCCAGATCAGAGTGAAAGAAGCGGAAGACGGAGAACCCATCCTGGCAGGAAACGCCTATGTTGCTCCGGGTGACTATCATATGCGGGTATACCGGCAAAAGCTGCCCCTGGGTGCAAGGATGGTAATCAAGCTTAGCCAGGATCCGCCGCGTGCGGGACACCGTCCTTCAATTAATGAAATGTTTTTTTCGGTTGCCGAACAATTTGAGGGATCGATAACCGCGGTTATCCTTACCGGCATGGGCAATGATGGAACCGCTGGCTTGAAAACCATGCGCACCAGGGGAGCTAAAATTATAGCCGAACATCAATCTACCTGTGTGGTTTACGGTATGCCCAAAGCAGCGATTGAATCGGGTTGTGTGGATGAGATCCTGCCGTTGCCGGAAATTGGTCCGGCCATATTAAAAATATTCCAATAAATTCGCATTACGCGTTTTATGATTCCGGAGGTGCTTGCACTTGGAATTGGATATGACTAAATATTTGGATGTTTTCCTCGAAGAGAGCCGCGAACACATCAGAAGTCTCAACAGCAGGCTGCTGGAACTGGAAAAAAGTCCCGGTGAGACATCCGGCCTGAATGAAATATTTCGTTCTGCCCATACCTTAAAAGGCATGTCTTCGACTATGGGTTTTGACCAACTGGCTGATTTGACCCATCACATGGAAAATCTGCTGGCCGAACTGAAAGAGGGCAGAATGGTGGCTAATTCCCGGGTGGTGGACGTTCTGTTTGAATGCATTGATCGTTTGCAGATCATGACTGACAACATCGCTCAGGGCAATAATTCCACCGGGAATAATACCGATCTTATCAAAACTCTGGAAACAATCAGGGCCGGTCATGCTGAAACCGCTGCCCTGGAAACGGTACAGCCTGAAGAAACTGTGGAACAGAAGGAGCTTACCCCAACGTCATCCTCACAAGATATGGTTTATAATGATTATGATATCAGCGTTCTCAAAGAAGCCTTAAAACTTGGCTACAACATAAAGTATATGAAAATCGGAATTGCCCCGAACAGTATGATGAAAGCTGTGCGGGCATTTATGGTATTCAAAGTTCTGGAGGAAGCAGGGGAGGTCATCAAATCCAACCCTTCCGCCCAGGAACTCGATGAAGGCAAGTATGACGATCATTTCGAACTGGTTTACATCTGCCAGGGAGACGTCGAAACCATCATGGCCAAAATTAATCAAATAGCCGAAGTAAAACTGCTGCAAAACTATAGCCTGGATCCGGCTGCATTAACAGTACCGGAACCGACAACGCTCTCTGCTCCGCAGGCAGAGATTAGTCCGGCGGAAGAGCAGGCTGCTCATCAGAGCAAGATACCTCATCTCAAACATACGGTCAGGGTCGATATTGAAAGACTTGACAACCTGATGAATCTGGTCGGCGAACTGGTGATGTACAAAGGTCGTCTGGAACAGATCGGCTCCATTTACAAACTGGGAGAATTGAATAACACCATTGAACAGATCAACAGAATTACATCCGACCTGCAATCAGTGGTAATGAAAGTGCGCATGGTACCGATTGAACAGGTATTTAACCGTTTTCCCAGAATGATAAGGGATCTGGCCAAAGAACTAGGTAAGGATGTTGATTTTTATATAGAGGGCAAGGAAACCGAACTGGATCGGACGGTGATTGACGAAATCGGTGATCCGCTGCTGCATTTGCTTAGAAATGCAATCGATCACGGACTGGAATCTCCCCAGGAAAGAATGCGGTTGGGCAAACCAAGACAAAGCAAGCTTTACCTGCGCGCCCGCCATGAAGGGAACAATGTATATATTGAAGTTGAGGATGACGGAGATGGCATAAACCCCAATAAAGTTCGTGCCCGGGCGGTTAAAAACGGATTGCTGAGCACGCTCGAAGCAGAAAAACTGAGCGACGAAGAAATCAGCATGCTGATATTTGAATCCGGCTTCAGTACTGCCAATGTGGTTACCGATATTTCCGGCCGTGGGGTAGGGTTGGACGTGGTAAAAAGCAAGATTGAAGCCATGAACGGAGAGATTATTGTCGAATCCAGACCCGGTCTTGGCAGTCTCTTCAAAATCAAGCTGCCGCTGACCCTGGCCATTATTCAGGCCATGATGGTAACCGTTCAGAATGAAACCTATGCCATCCCCCTGACTTCCGTAGATGAAACCACCATGATCAGTCCACACGACATTAAAAACATTCAGGGACAGGAGTTTATAAGCTTAAGAGGCAGCATACTGCCTTTGCTGCACCTGGCCCGTCTGGTTGAGCTGCCCGAGAATGTTGGCGAGCCCGATGATATATATGTTGTGGTGGTGCACAAAGGCAGCAGGCAAATTGGCCTGGTCGTCGATACGCTGATCGGGCAGCAGGAAATTGTAATTAAGAATCTGGGCAAAATATTAAACGGCATTCCCGGCATAGCCGGAGCGATTATTGCCGGTGATGGCAATGTTTGTCTGATCCTGGATATTGCTACATTGTTTTAAGAGGTGACGAAATGAGCCTGCCGAAAGTGAATGAGTTGGAAGAGAACCAGGTGCACGATGAAAAAGTCCAGGTGGTAGCTTTCCATCTAGCCGGGGCTGAATATGCAGTAGAAATAAAATATATTGAGGAAATCAACCGGCTTATAAACATCACTCGGGTTCCTCGCGCTCCTTTTTACATAGAAGGAGTGATCAATCTACGCGGCAGCATTATCCCAATCATAAATCTACATAAAAAATTTAACCTTGCCGGCCAGAACTTTGATGAGCGAACCCGAGTCATTATTTTTGGTATCGATAATATAAAAGCTGCCATTATTGTTGACAAGGTTTCAGGGGTTATGCGGTTGGATGTTGCCAACATTGTCGAGGATAATCAATTTTTCAGTCCCATCAATACAGAAGTGATCAAAGGAATGATCAAAGTTGAAGATCGGCTGATGATTATTCTGGATCTGGAAAAAATGCTGGACACGGAAATAAATTAATCGGGGTGAATATTTTGAAAGAGCAATTTGACAGAATATCTCAGTTGCAGCTTGATGTACTCCGTGAAGTAGCTAATATTGGAGCCGGTAATGCTGCCACTGCACTAGCTGCCATGATTAATTCCGAAATCAAAATCAGCTTGCCGCAGGCAAAAATAATGCCGTTTACCGATGTTCCTGATTTTATGGGTGGTGCTGAAACCCATGCCGTGGGCATTTACTTTCATGTAAAGGGACCAGTTCAAGCCAGTGTCCTTTTGGTTATGCCCATTGAAAAAGCAGTTCAGCTGTTGAAGATGATTTTAGGTACCGGCGATATATCATTAACCGGTTCTTTTTCAGATTTGGAGTATTCAGCCTTAATGGAACTGGGCAACATTCTTTCCTCATCTTATTTAAATGCCCTGGCTTTATTTACCGAATTGGTTTTTAAACCTTCTCCTCCGGCTTTGGCCATCGATATGGTAGGTGCTATATTAAACACCATCCTTGGTCAGTATGGTGAAGTGTCCGATATGGTTCTGGTTATGGAAGCCGGCTTTAGAAAAGACAATCTGGATGTAGTGGGCAACATTTTTCTGCTGCCGGAACCAGCTACGCTGGATAATATTTTTACTTCACTTGGAGTGATGGTTTAATGGGAGAAATAATCCAGGTAGGTATGGCAGATTATAAACTGGCCCGGCCTCCTGACAAACTTATAACTGCTGGCTTGGGTTCCTGTATCGGCATATGTTTGCTGGATCCTGTGAGCAGAATAGCCTGTATGAGTCATATCATGCTGCCTTGCAGCCAGGACGATAAAAAATCAGGCAATCCTGGTAAATATGCTGATACTGCCATCGTTGCTGCCATTGCTGCAATGAAATTAATGGGTGCCAATACCGGCCATCTGGTGGCCAAAATAGCCGGCGGAGCACAAATGTTTCACTTTTCCGGCAGCAACGATTTCTTTAAAATTGGGGAGCGCAATGCATTAGCAGTTGAAAATAATCTGGAAAAAAATAAAATTAATCTTTTGAGTAAAGATATTGGCGGACATGTCGGCCGCACCATAATTTTTGATCCTGCCACCGGGAACCTGTCAATTCGTACCATCAAAGAAGGCGAGAAGGTTATTTGAGAAAACCTTTTTTGGATCTATAATGAACCTTTCAGCTTCCACTCGCAGAATACTCGCAGAATACCGGCAAAAAATTATCGCAAATCTTGCCAACGCCCAGGTCGATATGCTATATTATCAAATGGTGATTACACACGTTGCTGGATCGGATGGGGTTGTGCTTCAAAGTCCCCCACCGAAATGAAACAACGGAGGATAATAAAACAAACAGGAGGTATGAAAATGTCAGTAATTACAATGAAACAGTTACTCGAAGCCGGGGTTCATTTCGGACATCAAACCAGAAGATGGAACCCCAAAATGAATACCTACATTTACATGGAAAGAAACGGTATCTACATCATTGACCTGCAGCAGACCGTCAGGAAATTTGATGAAGCATATGCTTTCGTCAAAGAAGTGGTTGCTGATGGCAAAGGAGTTTTATTTGTCGGTACCAAGAAGCAGGCCCAGGAAACCATCAAGGATGAAGCCGCCCGCTGTGGCATGTACTATGTCAACCAGCGCTGGCTCGGAGGCATGCTGACCAACTACAAGACCATCCGCAAAAGAGTCATGCGCTTAAAAGAACTAGAGAGAATGGAATCTGACGGATCCTTTGACGTATTGACCAAGAAAGAAGTCGCCCACTTGAGAAATGAAGCCGAACGGCTGGAGAGATTCCTGGGCGGGATCAAAAACATGGATAAACTGCCCGGAGCCGTTTTCATCGTCGATCCCCGCAAAGAAAGGATCGCTGTAGCCGAAGCCAGAAAGCTTAACATTCCTGTAGTTGCCATTGTTGACACCAATTGTGATCCGGATGAAATTGATTACGTCATACCCGGCAACGATGATGCCATCAGAGCCGTCAAATTAATCTCAGCCAAGATCGCTGATGCTGTGTTGGAAGGTCGTCAGGGAGAACAGGTTACCGCATAAAGATCAGGAGCAGGGGTGAGGTTTAAAGCAAACACGCCCCTTTTTTATACTTGCCATGAATAAACGCACAGGAGGTAATTTAATAATGGAAATCACAGCCGCAATGGTAAAAGAATTGCGCGAAAGAACCGGCGCAGGTATGATGGATTGCAAAAAAGCATTGGTTGCCATGGAAGGCGATATTGAAAAAGCAATTGATGAACTAAGAACCAAAGGACTGGCCAAAGCCGCTAAAAAAGCAGGACGCGTTGCCAGCGAGGGAGTTGTCATATCCTATATCCATGGCGGGGGCCGTATAGGAGTCCTGGTGGAAGTAAACTGCGAAACAGATTTCGTGGCCAAAACCGATGAATTTAAACAGCTGGCTTATGATATAGCCATGCAGATTGCCGCTTCCAACCCGGTATGCGTAGCCCGTGAACAGGTTCCGGAAGATATGTTGCAAAGAGAACGTGAAGTACTGAGAGCCCAGGCGCTTGAAGAAGGCAAACCGGAAAAAATTATTGACAAAATGGTAGAAGGCCGGATTGAGAAATATTACAAAGAAAACTGCCTGATGGAGCAAGCCTTTATCAAAGATCCTGACAAAAACGTGCAGGATTTGATTCACGAAAAAATAGCCAAAATTGGTGAAAATATATCCGTAAGGAGATTTGCCCGCTTTGAACTGGGTGAAGGCATCGAAAAAGATGAAACCGATTTCGCTGCCGAGGTAATGTCACAGATCAAAGGCTAACCCCAAGTGTTGCTGATATGAAGAAATGATGGGGGAGGTATTCACTATGCAGGAACCCAAATACAAACGCATCATATTGAAACTAAGCGGGGAAGCCTTGGCCGGAGACAATGGCTATGGAATCGAACATAACACCATCACCTCCATTGCCCGCCAGATAGTGGAACTAACCGAAATTGGCGTGGAAGTAGCCATCGTCGTTGGCGGGGGCAACATCTGGCGCGGGGTAGCCGGCAGTGAGCGCGGGATGGATCGTGCCACCGCTGATTATATGGGTATGCTGGCCACGGTCATCAACGCCCTGGCCCTGCAGGATGCACTTGAAGGCGAAGACGTGGTTACCCGGGTCATGTCTGCCATCGATATGCAGGCGGTATGCGAACCCTATATCCGCCGCCGTGCCATCCGTCATTTGGAAAAAGGACGCGTCGTAATTTTCGCGGCCGGAACCGGCAACCCCTATTTCTCAACAGACACCACGGCAGCGCTGCGTTCCGCCGAAATTGAAGCGGATGCCATTTTAATGGCCAAAAAAGTTGACGGGGTATACGATGCCGATCCGCGCATCAATCCCAATGCCAAAAAATATGAGCGTTTGGATTACATTGACGTTCTTAATCAGGGTCTGGCAGTAATGGATTCGACCGCTGCCTCCCTGTGCATGGACAATAATATTCCGATTATTGTGTTTAATTTAACCGTAGAAGGCAACATATTAAAGGCGGTAATGGGTGAAGATATTGGCACCTATGTAGGGAGGTAAAAGAATGATCAATGATATTTTAAATGATGCCGAAGAGCGCATGAAAAAAACCATCGACCATATGCTGGGCGACTTCGCCGGCATGCGCGCCGGGCGGGCCAATCCCGCCATGCTGGATAAAATAATGGTAAACTATTACGGTGAACCGACGCCCATAAATCAGATGGCCAACATCAACGTACCTGAAGCCCGGTTGCTGGTCATCCAGCCTTGGGACAAAAGCACCATTCCCGATATCGAAAAAGCTATCATGAAATCTGACCTGGGCATTACCCCCAGCAGCGACGGCAACGTCATTCGCCTGGCTGTACCCCAGCTTACCGAGGAAAGAAGAAAAGATGTCGTCAAAGTCGTCAAAAAACGCGGTGAAGAAGCCAAAGTAGCCATCCGCAACATACGTCGCGAAGGCAACGATCTCATCAAATCCAGCGAAAAAGACAAGCTTATCTCCGAAGATGAGGGCAAAAAAGGCCTCGACAATATTCAGAAGCTTACCGACAAGTATATTAAAGACGTCGATGCAGCCTTGCAGGTAAAAGAAAAAGACATCATGGAAGTCTAGCAAATTGACGCTGGATTATGCTTGTTGAAATGGTTATAATAATAACGAATAACCCCCATATAATTGGGGGTTTTGTTATATGCCTTGCCATACGCTTGTAGAGGTTTATGCTTAAGGTTAGCGCAGGGGGTAAGGCGACAGCCGTGCGACGGAACGAAACGTCGAAAGAACGCTCACAGCATTAGAAAATATAAACAACCGTTTGCCAAGACTAACGTAGTCCTATAAAGAATACGAAGCAACAGCTGAGCATATGAGAATGCAGATTTGGCAAGTCAAAAGACCGGCCCCAAGCGTTCTTAAGTATAAACC
>Ga0123327_1004282_pt1 | contig 9941 bp, 10 predicted proteins | sample BioC13SIPDNA_4_FD_89701 | JGI IMG/M metagenome (GOLD analysis project Ga0123327, IMG submission 89701) | Anaerobic biogas reactor microbial communites from Washington, USA - Biogas_R1_B C13 SIP DNA | ecosystem: Engineered > Bioreactor > Anaerobic > Unclassified | place: Washington, USA...
GACTGGGTCGAGGGGCCCGGCGGCCCGGGGACCTACGAAGAACTCGTGCGCCCGCGCGACCTGCTGATCCTGGACGCCGTCAAGGACGCGACGTTCAACGTCCTGCACGTCTGCGGCACGCCCATCGACTTCCGGCGCTTCAACGACTACCCCGTCCACGTGGTCAACTGGCCCGACCGGCAGTGCGGCCCCAGCATCGCCTCCGTGAAGGACTGGCTCCGGCCCGCCATCTGCGGCGGAGTCAACAACCTCACGACGATGCCGAAGGGCACGCCGCGGCAATGCGCGGACGAGGTGCGCGACGCCCTGCGCCAGGCGGGCGAACGGCCCATCATCATCGGCGCCGGCTGCACCTACGACCCCGCCGCCGTCCCCGCCGAGAACCTCCGCGCCATCCGCCGCGCGGTCGGCGATCAGGCGTTCCCTCACGGCGCTACGTACTCGCCGAGAGGTTGATCCGGCGGAAGGTCTCGAAGCAGCGGCCGTCCGGCCGGCGCGTCTCCTCGATCATCCGGCGGATGACGTGCGCGCGGAGGGCCTCCTTCTCGCCCGCCGGCACGCGCGCCAGGAAGGGGACAAGGCTCGGCTGATCGACCCAGCGCACCATCGCGTCCACGTCGGGGAAGAAACGGTCCGCGTTCTCGGCCCACACGCGCGCCTCGCCCGGGCCGCTTTCGGCCACGAGCGCCGCGTACTCCTCGAGCGGCGGCATGTACCACGGCCATTCGAAGCGGGCGAAATGGAGGGCGAACCGCTCCGTCGCCATCGCTTCGCGCACCACGCGGAAGAAGTGGGAGCAGTTCCCCTCGCCCGCGAAGTTGAACCGCACGTGCCCAGCCGGGCGCAGCGCGCGGCGCACGTTCGCGAGCAGCCGCCGGTGGTCCTTCACCCAGTGCAGCGTGGCGTTCGAAACGACTACGTCGAACCGGGACTGGAAGTCGATCTCGTTGATGTCCATCCGCAGGAACTGCAGGTTCGGGCGGGCCTTCGGCAGCGCGGCGTCGATCATGCCCTGCGAGGCGTCGATGCCCACGACCTGCCCGCGCGGCACGAGGTCGGCGATGCGGGCCGTGAGCGTGCCGTCGCCGCTGCCGAGGTCGAGCACGCACTCATCGCCCTGGAGTGCCAGCTCGGCGATCAGCACGGCGCCCCATTCCTTCTGGTGCGTGGACGCCTGCTCGTATCTGCGGCCGTCGAATTCGTGTGCCATGCGGGCGGGCGATTCAGTTACTCGACGGGCGGCATGGGCGAGAGCTTCACGCCCTCCGGGCTGCGGGCGCGGATCAGCATCGCTTCGATCAGCCCCCGGTTGCGGTCGGGGCGTGTCGTGCACGCGATGACCTGCTCGTGGTCGAGCCGGTTGATCCGCTCGTTCATCGACTTCAGGGCGTCCATGCAGTTGATGAGTGCGCGCTGGACCGGCATCCGCTCCGGGTTCAGGTCCAGGCCGAAGTAGCCCTTGTAGCCGTGCATCTTCAGGACGTAGAGTGCGGCCTCGGCCTGGTCCGGGCTGATGGCGCCGACGTTCTGGTCCTGGTCGTAGTTTCCGAGCGGTTGGGCGTTCCAGTGCGTGTGGAACAGCCGCCCGTACTCCATCACCAGGCTGAAGGCGTACGGCAGGTCCTCGAAGCCCATCAGGACGTGCCCGACCTCGGGGTTGAGGCCGATGAGCGCCTCGCCCTTGTCGAGCAGCCTGCGGTTCTCGGGGTTCTTCAGGAGCGCCTCGGTCTTCATGCCCATCAGGAGGCCTTCGGGCGTGGTGCCGTACAGGATGTGGCCCCGCGGCTCGTAGGGCTTGGGCTCCTCGGCCACGCGCACGCCGGGCACGGCGTCCATGGCCTCGGCCAGTCCCTCGCAGAAGCGGTCCCTGGCGGCCGTCAGGTCGATGCCGAACGGATTCTCATAGCCGTCGATTCCGGGCCAGACGATGGCGAAGTCGCTCTGGATGCGCTTGTTGAGTTCGAGGGTGGTCTTCGTGCGCCGGATGGCGGCGCGGCGCACCTTGGGGATGGGGCTGCTGAGGGCGCCGAACTCGAACTGGGCGTCGTAGAAGAGGTTCGGCACGATGGTGATCAGACGGATGCCGGTCTCGCGGCCGAACCGGACGTAGCGGTCGATGTTCTCCTCGTTGACCTCGTTCGGGTAGTGCGCTTCGAGGCCGCAGAGGCCGTGCCTGGCCAGCGGGGCGGCTGTTTCGAACACGCGGTCCAGCCACTCGTCCGGCCCCGGCTTCTCGACGTACTTGTCGTGGAACCGCCCGCCGCCGGGCCAGAAAAACCAGACGCCGGCGGAGAATTTCAGGTCGAGTTCAAAGCTCTGCAGGTGCTTGATGAGCGCCTGCGGCGTCCGTCGCCGTGCCTGCTGTCTGGTGCTGACGCGGGGCATCGCCGCCTCCTTGACCGAGGTGGGAACCGAGGGATCCGGTACCTTCTTCGCGCAGTGCATGGTAGCAGAGGGCCGGCGCGGGTCAAGTGCGAGCGTCTCCCCGCTGACGGGCCGACCGGATCTTCACTCAACGTGCGGGCCGGTCTGCGGTATAATGGTTGCGGCGGCCCCGGCCGGAAGGGCGCGGCCGACGGCGTTCAGCGAGCCCAGAGATCGAGCCCATGGCGACAACCGCCTTCGTACGATATGGAATCATGGACAAGACGGAGCCGTTCTCGGCTCCGGACAACGTCCTGCAGGTCAACGACGAAGTGATCGTCCGCACGCAACGCGGTGTCGAGTGGGGGCGGGTGGTGCTGCTGCAGCCGCAGAAGCCCGGCAAGGGGCGCATGGCGGGCGAGGTGCTGCGCGCCGTGACGGCGGCCGACGCGGAGAAGCACGCCGACATCGTGGACCGTCAGGAGATCGAGGAACTCAAGTGCTGCCGGAGGCTCGTCAAGGAGCACGAGCTGCCGATGAAGGTCGTCGGAGTCGAGCACCTGTTCGGCGGCACGAAGATCATCTTCTACTTCCTGGCCGAGGGCCGGGTCGACTTTCGCGATCTGGTCAAGGACCTGGCCAAGGCCTATCGTACCCGCATCGAGATGCGGCAGATCGGCGTGCGGGACGAGGCGCGTCTGATGGGGCAGCTCGGGCCCTGCGGCAAGGAGCTGTGCTGCCGCACCTTCCTGACCGCGCTCAAGCCCGTGCCGATGAAACTGGCCAAGGATCAGAAGTCGACGCTCGATCCGGCCAAGATCAGCGGCACCTGCGGGCGGCTGAAATGCTGCCTGAAGTTCGAGGAGGAGACCTACCGCGAGTTCAAGCGGAATCTCCCGCGGCGGGGCACGAAGGTCAGGACGCGGCAGGGCGACGGGGTCGTGGTGGACTACGAGATCATCACGCAGACGGTCGAGGTGGATATGGGGAAGGGCGAACGGCAGAAGTTCCCCCTGGAGGAACTGCAGTTCGACCACGAGCGGTAGCCGCCGCGCGATCCCTTGACACGGCCGTCGGCACGTTCTACACTTGCCGGTGTGCGGTTGGCGCAAGGCGGCCGCGCGTGGGCCTTCGAGGAGTTGTGAGGGGACATATGCTGCGCCCAAGAACCCTGGGGAAGATCGCCATCGGGGTGCTGGTATTCTGCTGTCTGGCCACCGCCTTCCTGTTCGCGCTCGAGGTGAAGAACGAGGCGACCCTCTACAAAGGGTTCCGTGCCGTCGCCTATGCGGTCATGGGAGTGGCGTTCGCCATCGTCTACCGGTACTTCGAGGACTGACGAGCCCCCCGTACCCGGCCGAAGCGTGCGGCGTCTTCCGCGTGCGGTATCCCCCGTGCCGCACCGGCCCCGGGCGCCTATTCCTCCTCGCCGCCCTCCGTCGTGTCCGGCGCCGGTGCCGGTTCCTCCTCCCGTCCGGTGCGGCCTTCCTTCTGGCGCATGTCCGAGAACAGGGGCTCGACGGTGATGATGTTCTCCCGGCGTCCGTCCGGATCGAAGGAAGCGGACGGCCGGGTGGGCTTCCGGTGGCTGCTGAAGGGGCTGGACGGCCCCGGCGGCGCGGCGACATCGTGCAGGATCTCCTCCTGGACGGCCTCCAGCGCGGCCAGGACCGTGCTCTCGACGGTCGTCAGGGAGTCGGCGACGAGCTGCCGGACGGCCTCCCGAAGCTCCCGTTCCAGGGTCGAGAAGTCGCCGCGGAACTCCCCCACGTGCTTGGCCAGGGCCTCGGCCGTCTGTGCGCCCTTTCGTGCATCCGCCGCGACCGCCTCCAGCTTCTCCTCGAGCGACTGCAGATCACGTCGCAGCGCCTCCACGTTGCGCCGGGCCTGACGAAGCTCCGCGGCCTGGGCCTCGGCGGCGGTCTTCCATGCCTCCCGGGCCTCGATCATCTCCCCGCTGGTTCGCTCCTCCAGTTCGTCCACCCGGCCCTGAAGCTCGCCCGCCACGCCGCTGAAGTGCGACTCGACGCCCTTGAGGCCGCCGCCGAGCGCGTTCACGCGCTCCCGGAACCTCTCCAGAGGGGCCATGAAGATCAGGCAGTAGGTGGCCATGCCGAGCGCCGTCAGGCTCGTGACGATCAGTACCACGCCCAACCATCGGTCCATCGCGTCGGCTCCTCCCCGCAGGGTTACGGTTCGTCCTGGCGGCCTGTGAACGCGCGATGCACGCGGCGGAACCTTCGCCAGAACACCACGGCCATCAGGATCAGCACGCCGACCAGCGCGGCCTGGCCCCAGACCGTGTCCCGCACGAATACCGTCAGGAAGAACAGCGCCCCGACCGACAGCAGAATCAGCAGGTCCTCCCCGCGGATGCCGGCCCGGGGGGCCTCTTCATTGTCCCACTCATGGGGCACGTGCGCCTCCGGGTGGACTCGGGGCAAGGCGAACGTCTATATTCTAACGGGGCACGCGGCCATGTCAACGCGGTCGGGCACCGACCGGGCGGCGCGCCCGTTCCCGAATGCGGCAGGGCAGGGCGATGGATGGCACTGAATCGCTCCGGCGGTTCCTGGCTCCCGATGCCGGACGGGTCGGGCAGGTGGTCACGCTCGGGGCCGAACAGAGCCGCCACCTGTCCACGGTCCTGCGTGTCGGAGTGGGCGCCCGGGTGCGCCTCTTCGACGGGCGCGGCGCAGAGTTCGCCGGGCACGTCGAGCGGATCGGACCGGCGGGGGTCCAGGTGCGCGTGGATCAGGCGTGTGCGCCGCGAGCGGGTGGCGAGGCCGTTCTGACCCTCGCCTTTGCGCCGCCGCCCGGGCAGCGGGCCGACGTGCTCGTCGAGAAGGCCGGCGAACTGGGCGCCTGGCGGATCGTCCCGATCGTGTGCGAACGCCTGCAGGGCTTCCAGGCGACGGCGGCGGGCAAGCGACAGGACCGCTGGGAGCGCAAGGCGCGCGAGGCGGCCCGGCAGTGCGGCCGCGCGCGCGTGCCGGACGTGGCCGAGCCGGTGGCCTTTGACCGTTTCGTGCAATCGGACGGCGCCCGCGTGCGGCTGATCGGCTCCACGGGCGAGGCGACGCCGCTCTGGCATGCGCTGGCCGGTCTGCACGGCCCGGCGGCATCCGTCACGATGATCGTCGGCCCTGCCGGCGGCTTCACGCGCCGTGAGACGGATCTTGCGCAGGAGGCGGGGTTTGTCGCGGTGTCGCTGGGGCCGCACGTGCTGCGGGTCGAGACGGCGGCGGTGGCGATGCTCGCGGTGGTCACGGCCTGGCTGGCCGGTGCCGGGCCGTCGGCGGCAGGAACTGGAGGCGGCGACGGGATTCGAACCCGTGGATGACGGTTTTGCAAACCGTTGCCTTGGTCCACTTGGCTACGCCGCCCCTGGCACCTATCTTACTGGAAGGCGGGGGCGAAGCCAAGCACCTGTGCGTGGGGCCGCCGTCGGGCGGGCGCCGAGCCCGGGTCGGGCGGGCGGCGAGGTCGGCCTCCGCGCCGTTTTGGGCTTGACTTTTGCCCGTCGGGCTGTTGGTGTAGAGGTGAGGGCGTCGGGCGCCCGGAGGGCGCAACGGGGGACCTCGGACGGTGGCGGGCCCGGCCGTGCGGCGGGCCGCTCCGGGGCGGTGCCCGAACGTCATCCGGTTCATCTTCGGGAGAGTCAGGAGGGGCGCCGTGGCACTGCTGACGAAGGACGAACTGCGGAGTCTGGTGGCGGACGGGGACGGTCCGGCGGTGTCGGTGTACACGCCCACGGAACGCCAGGGGAAGGAGACCCGTCAGAATCCGATCCGCTTCAAGAACCTGGTGCGGTCGGCGCGGGACGCGCTCGGCACCTCGGGGCTGACGCCGTCGGAGGCCGACGCGTTGCTCGCGCCGGCCCGGCGGCTCCTGGAGGACGTGGATTTCTGGCAGCACCAGGCGGACGGGCTGGCCGTCTTCGTCGGACCGGACCGCATGTTCTGCTATCGCGTGCCGCTCCCGGTCGAGAGCCTGTCCGTCGTCGGGCGGCGCTTCCATATCAAGCCCCTGCTGCCGCTTCTGAGCAGGGACGGACGGTTCTACATCCTGGCGGTCAGCCGCAGGAGGGTTCGCCTTCTGGAGGCGACGCACTGGAGCGTGCGGACGCTGGACGTGCCGGGGATGCCGCAGAGCCTGGAGGAGGCGCTGAACCTGGACGTGCCCGAGAAGCACCTGCAGTTCCGCACCGGCACGGGCGACGGGGGAGCCGGGGGCGCCAAGGGGGCCATCTTCCACGGCCACGGCGCCGGCAAGGACCTGGAGAGGGACCGGACGCGGGAGTTCTGTCGGCTGATCGACGCGGCCGTGCACGCGGTGCTGCGGGAGGAGCACGCGCCGCTGGTGCTGGCCGCGACGGAACTGCTGCGGGCGGTCTACAGGGAGGTCACCGGCTACGGCCATGTCTGGGACGGCGCCGTGAACGGGAACCCGGACCATGTGAGCGAGGACGAGCTGCGGGACCGGGCCTGGTCGCTCGTCGAGCCGGGCTTCCTGGCCGCTCAGACGGAGGCGGCCGGGCTGGTCGAGCAGGCCCTGGCGACGGACCGGGGGGCCGGCGACCTCAGGAAGGTGGTTCGGGCGGCCCACGCCGGACGCGTCGAGGTGCTGTTCGTGCCGCTCGGCGTGCACCGCTGGGGGCGCTACGAGCCCGAGACGCGGAGCGTCGTCGTTCACGAGCAGGGGGCTCCGGGCGACGAGGACCTGCTGGACGGGGCGGCCGCGCAGGTGCTTCTGCACAGGGGCACCGTCTACGCGGTCGAGCCGGGCGCCGTTCCCGGCGGGCAGCTCGAAGCGGCCGCGCTGTTCCGCTACTGAGCCGGCCGCCGGGCGTCGCGCGCGTTGACGGGGTGTTGGTGGCGGCCTACAATCCGTGAGGTCAACGGGCCCGATTCGGCGGCTCCCGGGGGAGCCTGGGCTCGCGTGCCGGTCTGGGAGGGAATGGGCAATGACGCGTGCCGGCCGTCTGTGCGTGGGGGCAGCGGTTCTGATGCTGGGGGCGTGCGGGTGTCTGAACCTCGGGCCGCTCCTGACCGGACGGATGGAGACGGTGGTTGTGCGGCGTTCGCCGCGCTGGATGGACTGCAACCGCGTCGCCCTGATCGATCTGGACGGGTTCCTGGGAGACCGGAGCGGTCGGGCCCTGCCGATGACCACTGTGGCCGACGTGCGTGAGAAGCTGGACAGCGCGGCGCGCGACGCGCGCGTGCGCGCCATCGTCGTGCGCGTGGACAGCCCCGGCGGCGGGGCGGCCGCCAGCGACATGATGTACCGGCAGATACAGCAGTTCCGGAGCGAGACGGGCCGGCCCGTCGTCGCCGCGTTGATGACCACCGCCGCCTCCGGCGGCTACTACGTGGCACTCCCGGCCGACCGCATCGTGGCCGCGCCGACCACGGTGACCGGCTCGGTCGGCGCCGTGATGACGGTGGTCAACGTCGAGGGCCTGCTGGGCAAGATCGGGGTCCGGTCCGACAGCATCAAGTCCGGCGAGGTCAAGGACATCGGTTCGGCCACCCGCACCATGACCCCGCAGGAGCGGGCCCTGCTGGAGGGGGTCATCCGGAGCTACTCACAGCGCTTCCTGGACCTGGTGCGGCAGCACCGCCCGCAGATGACCGAGGAGGCGATCCGGACCATCTCCGACGGCCGCATCCTGACGGCGGAGCAGGCGCTGGAACTCGGCATGGTGGACAGGATCGGCTACTTGGATGAGGCCATCGAGGAGGCCTGCCGGCTGGCCGGCATCGAGACGGCCGAGGTCGTTCTCTACCGCCCCTTTCCGCACTACAACGAGAACATCTACGCCCGTGCGCCGTCCGGCGGGGCCGGCGCGCCACTGTCCGCCATGGACCTGCTGAGCTGCCCCGTGGGGCCGCTCTACCTGTGGGCCCCCGGGTTGTAGATACCGTGCCCGGAGGCTGAGCGGTGTGCGACGGACGGGGCAGAGCCATCTGCGCTGATCGTGAGGAGGGGCGATGGAAGCGGTTGGCGCGAGGGCAAAGAAGTAGTTACCCCAGGTTCGGCCCGTCAGAGGCGCTCTGGGGTGGTTGGAGGTCGACAACTACCCGGTGCGGGCGGTCTGGAACTCGATCCTGGCCGGGATCGTCTATCAGCATCCGTCGGTGGAGAGCCTGCGGCGGGACAAGCTGCGGAGCCTGGTGGCCGCCTGAGGGCGGCACCGGCTCCGGGGCCAGCTCGCGCCGATCCCCTCCGCCCGGGCCCCACAGCGCAGATGGCTCGGGCAGTTGACAGGTGACGGGTGCGGCCTGTGTAATGGTCATGCGCGTGAGCCGCCCGGTGCGGCCGGGACGTGGATTCGGAGGGGGAGATATGCCGCTTGTGGAGTATCGCTGTGAGGACTGCGGGCACGTCACGGAGATCCTCGTGAGGGTCTCGGAGGACCAGGCTCCGCCCTGCCCCGAGTGCGGCAGTGCGCGTACGCGCCGGCTGATCTCCTCGTTTGCCGCGCGCGTGGCGCCCGGCAAGCCCGTCGGCCGTTGCGAGACATGCCCGCACGACTCATGCCCGATGCGCTGAACGGCGCCGCACGACAGCCGTGTCCGTCTGCGTTGTCGTTTCTGAGGAGCCGTCCATGGCCGGCGAGTCGATACGCCCCTGTGCGAAGCAGGATGCCCCTGCCGTCGTGACGATGTGGAACGACGCCCTGATGCGGGAGGCGGCGGGCCACGAGTGGTACCTGGCGGCGCACCGGCTCACCGTGCCGGCGCTCGAACAGGTGGCGGCGCATCCGAACTACCGGGCCGACGGGGGCCTGGTCTGCGAGGTGGACGGCGAGGTGGTCGCCTACGGCCGGGCGGCCGTTCGGCACGTCCCCGCGTTTGAGGGCCAGGACCTGAGCGCGCTTCCGGCGTACCTGGAGGGGTTCGTCGTGGATGAGCGCTGGAGGGGACGGGGCATCGGCGGACGCATCCTGACGCAACTGGAGGCCTTCGCGCGGAGCAGCGGCAGAGACGCCGTCCAGATGAACTGCTTCTGGTCGCCGATCCGGCCGATGTCGCTGCTGCCCGGCTCCACGGGCTACGGCTTCCTTCTGCGGCGCGGCTACGAGGCGCTGCCGCCCGAGATGCAGTTGCGGCTGACGTTCGAGGGTGCCGGATTCGATCACAAGGCCCGTCAGGGGCGCCAACGGCTGCGCGAACAGGGCCTGGACCTCCGGTACTACGAGGATGCCGACCGGGCGTCCTTCGAGGAGCTTCTCCGCGGGCATTTCCTCGCGTGGTGGCACGACCTGTACGGGCCGAACCTGGATCGGCCGACGCCGCACGGCGTGCTCGTGGCGCTCGACGGGCGGCGGGTCGTCGGGTTCATCGGGTTCGTGCACGTGAAGGACGACGGGACGGCGGACTTCACCCCCGGCGTGCACCCCGACTACCGCCGGCGGGGCATCGCCACCGCGCTGCTGGACATGTGGGCCGCCGAGGTGCAGCGCCTGGGGGCCGTCCGGAGCGAGATCGCCACCAATGTGGAGAACGCCGCTCGCCACATCTACTTCGAGATGGGCTACGAGAAGATCGGGGAGTTCTCCTCTCGGCTGA
>Ga0123327_1004284_pt1 | contig 9940 bp, 10 predicted proteins | sample BioC13SIPDNA_4_FD_89701 | JGI IMG/M metagenome (GOLD analysis project Ga0123327, IMG submission 89701) | Anaerobic biogas reactor microbial communites from Washington, USA - Biogas_R1_B C13 SIP DNA | ecosystem: Engineered > Bioreactor > Anaerobic > Unclassified | place: Washington, USA...
CCACAATGATGTTTTCAACCTGTTGCTGCAAATCCTGGATGATGGAAGACTGACTGATGGCAAAGGCCGTACCGTAGACTTTCGCAATACTATCATCATCATGACCTCCAACATCGGCAGTGACCGGATTCTTGAATACCAGAACCTGGGCGGCGATTATGAGGAAATGAAAGCAACCGTGATCAGTATGCTGAAAGGATATTTCCGTCCCGAATTTTTAAACCGTATTGATGAAATCATAGTATTCCATGCACTGAATAAAGAACAAATAAAAGCTATCGGGGAAGTACTGCTGAAAAATCTGGCCCTGCGGTTTCGCATCAATGTGCAGGCCAACCTGCGCTGGGACGATGGAGCTCTTGATTATATGGCCGAAAACGGCTACGAACCGGCTTATGGTGCCCGCCCGCTGAAACGCCTGGTACAGGGTGAAATTGAAACCCTGCTGTCGCGGCAGATAATAAAAGGCGATATAAAACCGGGTGATACGGTCACGTTAAGTTCCGACGGGCAACAACTGACAGTGAAGATCGACAGCAAACCCTCCGAAGAATAAAAGTAAAAAAACAGGGAGAACCTATGTGGTTTTCCCTGTTTTTTTATTGCTGGACGTAAGGGGGACACTCTGTAAGCAAGGGAATGTTCTTTTTGTTTCCTGCTGTGAGGGAAGAAAGGATGTTCGAGGATACTGAAAAAGTAACATGAATGTCATCCTGAGGAGCTGCGGGTGACGAAGGATCTCTTTTATAAGTCCTTAATATCGGCCTTTCAACCAAAGGGATTCCCCGTACCTAAATCTGCGACCTGACCATGGGCACCCTTCTTTATGGGTCAATTTCCAATAAATATGATATAATGACAAATATAAACTGATAAGTATTCACCGCCATTCGAATTCTCTGTCTGAGGCAAACAAGAGCAGCGTAAGTTTATCTACAAGAGAGGTTATGATTAGTGAGATATATGTTAAAAAAATTTAATAATCAGCAATTAATTTTTACAGTGGCGCTTATTTTGGGGTTGATTTTCATTGGCGGATGCTTGCCTAATAACCCGGAAGAGCCTGATTCAGCATTGAAAACAGATAACAAAACCATAATAAATTCATATGCGAGCGCATCAGAGTTTGTAAATGATAAAGGGTACCAGATTCTGGTTAATAGTGGTCTTAATTATGAGATATATTTACCGGCAACCTTTGAGGAAACCGTTAACGGTATTGAAACAGGAGAATTATTTAGAGAAAGAAATGAGCTGTCAAAGCAGAATGGATTTGATTTTTCCAACTATCTTGGGAAAAAGGTTATGCTTATATCTTTTGCAGTAGAAAATCAAAGAGTTAAGGAAGTAGCTCCGGAACTCGTCGATCTGGTGAGCGAAGATGTAAATATATTAGTTGATGGTGACAAAATAATTGGATTCTGGCTTAGCTATGGTGAACCTACAGATTTTACAGTTATAATTTCTGCCTGCATGTTAAAGGAAGAAACTTCCGCTGAGCTTAATAAATCGGAATCGATTAATAGGCCAGCGGGGAGTCCTCCCCAATTCCCGACTGGATTGCAGGGGAAATATAAGGGCAGCACTGGTTTAAATGAATATCATCGGACAAATTGCCAGTATGCCAGGAAAATCCAATGGTCAGATGAGATATGGTTTAAAAATATAGAAGAGGCTCAGGCTGACGGTTACAAACCGTGTGAAGTTTGCAAGCCCCAAATTTCATTCAGATAATATATGTCACAAGACTCCCGGTCAGGGATTGAGATTTTTAAAAATTGAGGATGAGTACAAGTTTAAAAGACTCCCTGGGAAAGTAAATCTTTCCGGGAGTCTTTTAGTATTTTTCGGTTAAATCCTGAACACCAGCATGGTTATTTATTGCCTAGTAGTTTTCAGCCATCACTTCATAATATGATTGAGGATGGGCGCAGGCGGGACATTCGTCAGGAGCTTCTTCGCCTTCATGAATATAACCACAGTTGCGGCACTTCCACTTAACTACCTGTTCTTTTTTAAATACGGTTCCATTTTTGATGTTTTCCAAAAGTGCCCGGTAGCGTTTTTCGTGTTCTTCTTCAACTTCGCCAATCTCTCTGAACACATCAGCAATCTCATCAAAGCCTTCTTCACGGGCAATGCGTTCGAATTCCGGGTACATACTGGAATGTTCATGCAGTTCGCCCTCAGCAGCATCCAGCAGATTCTGCACCGTATCCGGCACTGATCCTCCCATTAAAAACTTGAAAAAGCGCTTGGCATGTTCCTTTTCATTATCGGCAGTCTCCAGAAAAATAGCTGCCATCTGTTTATAACCTTCTTTATCGGCCTGGCTTGCAAAATAGGAATACTTGTTGCGGGCCTGGGATTCGCCGGCAAATGCTTCCCACAAATTTTTCTCTGTTCTTGAACCTTTTAATTCCATTATGTATACCTCCTTATAATAAAAAATTTTAACTACTGATAATAACGGAATATACAATCCATAAAGTCATTTGACTATCTTATTTTACCCATACTTTCGGTAAAACCTCAACCTTAAGTTAGGATGATTCCGGGTGACAGGTTTAATGATATCCGATTAATTTGAGGGACACATTAGTGTCTTATTGATATGTAATAATAGGCACAAGGAATTAAATCCGGCAAAAAAAGGGGGCGCTATTTAAGGATTAGCCAGATAATAATGTCAAACAGGAGGTAAAAAAACATGAACAAGGGGATTGACATATTAGTAGCAGTGGAGCGAAACAAAATACCAATTGGTCAGAAACACAAGCTGCACCTGTTAATTAAGGTTCGGGGGATAAGCAACGGACAACAACAACGCAGACCATTGAATCTTGGGTTTGTTCTGGATCGGAGTGGATCCATGGAAGGCAGCAAACTTGATTATACCCGCCAGGCAGTTGAACTATGCATGACGCATCTGGATGAAAATGATATACAGTCCATCGTAATATTTGATCATGAAGTTGAAATGCTTATGGCACCCACTAAATTGGTAAACAAGGATATGGCGAAAAAAGTTTTGCAAAAAGTATGGGCCCGGGGTACAACCAATTTGTCAGCCGGATTAATAATGGGGGGAAATCTGGTGGGGCATAACTCCAGTGATGAACGCATAAACCGGGTTTTGGTATTAACTGACGGGCAGGCCAATCAGGGTATAACTTCTGCAGATGGGTTAGCCACCATTGCAGGAAAAATTGGGGACAGGGGCATTGGAGTTACCTCTTTGGGGGTAGGAGCAGACTTTGATGAGGAAGTGTTGATTGGTATTGCCGAAGCTGGTCGGGGGAATTTTTATTATATTGAGAATCCGGATCAGATTCCGGCTATATTCGAGCAGGAACTGGAAGGATTACTGCAGGTATTGGCACAAAAGCTTGAAATAAGCATAGACAGTCCCTATTTAACCAAAGCATATGGCTATATACCTGAAGTCACCGAAAAAGGATTTAATTTTGCCCTGCCGGATTTATACAGTGGGGAAGAAAAAGTATTGGTACTGGAAATGGAACTTCCGGCAATGCAATCCGGCACACAGAAACTGGTGAACATAAAAGTGAGTTATTTCGATACTTTCAGTATGCAGGAACAGATTGTTGAAGTACCGGTTGATATATTTGCCGGAGACATTGAACAAATTGGTGAGGTGGATGCCAACTTAGAAGTAGAGAAACACTTAAGAAGATTACGAATGGCCGAAGCCCAGAATGAAGCGTTAAGCAAAGCAGACGAAGGAGATTTTGACAAGGCCAGAGAATTATTGGAAGAAGTGGTAGCCGAAATGATGCCAATGATGGCGGATGAAGATGAGCTAACTGAACTGGATCAGTTACAGGAAAGTATTAAATATTATTCTGATGAACAATATAACCAATCAACCCGCAAGAAAATACGGGCTGCCAGTTACAGGCAGCAAAAAAATCGTCCTCGGTAAGGTGAAAAGGGGGAGGGGCAAGTGCCTAAATTAAGCAGAACAGCTGTTACAGCCAACAAAGCAGTTAAACTAAAGGATTATATACTTACCCATCCGGATAGCGATATTAATGAAGTATTAAAAGCATTACAAATAAAAAACGAGGCCAGTCTGTTGCGTTTGCTTCTCGGTATGGGGGAAGATGAAAGTGTCTGCTCCGGGGGGGCCTTTAATATTAATCGTGATGGTAAGAAAATTACTATACAGGAGGTCGCTGTTCTGCTTGAAAACACGCCGGAAGACATAAACGGACCATCAGCTGCGGAACGGCTAATATACTTATATGATGCACTTAATAACAGTTCACCCAGTGGAGGAATTACATTTCAGCGACTGATGAGCAACTATATGGAACTAATTAAGCAAAGTGGTGCTCCCATGCCCAAAAAAGAGTCAATACGGCGCAGTATTCACCGTGATCTGGAAAAACTCGAAACCTACGGGATTGTTATTGAACGTCCCAGTACCGGAAGCAAAAAATACCGACTGGCTGATGAATACCTGCCCAAGCTAAGCCCGGAGGCGGCTTCCGGAGTGTACGTATCCATGTTGTTATACCGTAACACTTTGTTAAATGAAGCGACCAGTTCGGCCCGGGAAGAACTGGAAAAGAGTATTTTTCGGGAGTCATCCCAACCACAAATACTTAAAGACAGAATATATATATTAGGAGATACCCTGGCTGAACCTCAACGATTTGGTAATATACTGGGGAAATTAATCGGAAGCATACAAGGGTCTTATCGTATAAAGATGCGATATTGCAATAACCAGGGTAAAGAAACTGAACGTATATTGGAGCCGCTGGGATTAGTATGTAAAAGAGGGGTATGGTATCTGTTTGCCAATAACAAAATTGACGGGCACAGAACCTTCAGGGTTGACCAGATTCAATCTTTAAGGACCAGAGAAAATGAGCGGTTTGAATATCCGCCAGGCTATTCTTTGCAGGAACAAATTAAATCCAGTTGGGGAGTATTCTGCAATGATGAAATAAGCAGAGTAAGATTGAAGTTCTCCCCGGCAGTAGCTCACCGGGTACAGAATCTGCGCTATCATATCAGTCAGCAGTTGATTGAAACCTGTCCGGACGGCTCTGTAATCCTGCAGTTTGAAGTCTGCGGTTTATTGGAACTGCAAAGCTGGATATTGCAATGGGGTAATCAGGTGGAAGTATTGGAACCCCTTATATTAAGGGAAGCTATTCGTGAAATTGCCCAGGGAATAGCTGACCAATATTCATAAGACCGGCAAAGGTTAACCATTGTTTAAAATAACTGCCTTGTGGAGGTATTTAATATGCCATTGCCGTTGGCAATACTGGCTGCAATAGTGCTGATAGCTGCTATTACTATTTTTGGCGTAGGCGGAGCATTTTATCTGACCATTATTATAGTACCAATTTATTATGCCGTTACTAATCTTAAAACTCAGATAACAGCATCCGGAAAGTGGTCTCTAAATGGAACCATATTATTCGAAGCCTTGGTAATCGGAGGGGTAATTGTTTTTATAATCTACCCCTCTTTAATATATGGAGTGGTTAATAATGAATTCGAAGTCAGATATATATCGGCTATAAGCAGCTATATTCTGATAATATCCATAGCCTGCAGCCTGCAAAAGAAAGGGTCTTAATTATATAGGCTCTTCATCCAAACTGGATTTCACCCCGCATAGACATTTTCTTGTCGTATATTGTCATATATATGAAGCGCCGACAACATTTATATAATATAATAAAGAAAATGATAATCACGGGGATTTAATAATGGGTAGATTTAATAAGTTTATTGAGAGAATTAATCCGGAGGTACATAACCAGACCAGGTCTTACATAAGTACCAACCTGGCTGTTTTTGAACCGGAAACCTATATCCTGGACCAGGAAATGTGTTTTGATGATTATCATTTTATATTGTTTTATTCTACTCCCCCTCCAGCCAGAGTCGATAAAAAGCCATACCAGTTTAAAAAGGGCAATCTGGTTTCTTTTGTTCCGGGAAGCAGTTTAACCGTCTTGCCCGCTGACAGAAATGAATATCCGGTCAATTATCTCGATATCACAATAAAAAAAGATTTCTTTCAAAATATAGCCTCTGAGTTTAACATAACTGACGGGATAAAATTCAAACGTATAGAAACGGCCTTCAGCCATCGCCTGATAGAAAGCATTGTGAGCTTTAAAAAGGAAATTTACTTTTACGGTGACAGTATACCGCTTATGGTTGACAGCATATCCACGCAAATAGTTGTGCAGTTATTACGGGATATAAATGGCAGCTATAATAAATTTAATGAAAAAACTTTACGGGATCAGCAGAGTGTAAACCGGGCCATTGATTATATGCAATGTTACTTTAGTGCCCCCATATCGATAGAAGATATTTGTCAAACAGTTGATTTAAGTCCCCATTATTTTATTAGGTTATTTAAACAACAGACTGGTCAGACTCCCTACCAATACCTGATGGCAATTCGTATTGAAAGAGCCAAAACCATGCTGGTAAACAGTAATTACACAATGGGAAAAGTAGCTACTCTATGCGGATTCGTGAACTCCTGCCATTTTGCCACCCTGTTTAAACGCTATGAGAGCATATCACCTACTGATTATAGAAAGCAAAAAATGGGTTTATGATAATAGAATAACGTGTGACTACAGCCCTGAGGCTGCCGTTTAATGATTTAAGCGGCAGTTTTGTTTTTTAAGAACGGAAAAATTATTGTGGAGTCAAATATGCCAAGGGCAATATTTGAAAGATACCCTGCAGTTTTTAAAAAAGATAACCTCTTTGCCTGTGGTAGATTTAAAGCAAAATGTGGAGGGGAAAAAGAAGTTTTTAAAAACATAATCATGGAACCCGGCAGATTAAATATGTGTTTACCAAAGAAAGGAGCATATCATAAATATTTAGGGAGGTATAACATGAAAAGGATAATTGCGTTATTTATCATTGTATTAATGATGTCGGTTGCTATCGGTGGTTGTGGCGGTGGAAAGGATAATGACATCGGACCGGCGACCGGGGGCAGTATTGATTTAGGTGATGGTAAAAAAATTAACTACGGTACTGCTCAACCAGGTAAAAACTTGAGTCTTCCGGATGAATTTCCGGTTGATATTTTGCCATTGATGGATGATGCCCGTATTGACTTTATAAATACCAATGATGCTAACCAGGCTATCGGAATTACCTATCAGACTGATAAGAGTTTTGATGAAGTGATAGCATTCTATCAGGAAGTAATGCAGGATGGGAAAGTCAGCATGCAGAGCAGTCAGGATGATAGTTATATAATCATAGGCAGCAAAGGTTCATATGCGGTCACCATAAGTATTACCAATCAAAACGGAAAACAAGTTTTTGTGTTATTGGATGTTACTCCTTCACAAAACTAAGCTATAGTAAAAAGAAACGAATAATACCAACACCCTCTGCCATTTTAAAGCTGAGGGTGTTTCTTTTTAAACTTTTTAAACTAAAATATTATGCCCGGTAATTTAATGTCTGTATCATGAATGTATCGGGGCAAAAATACATTTGTATGTTATCATTGTTCAGAACAAGTAATGACTATTAATTAAATCTGGTTTATAGTTAAGTAATTTTAGCTCCTGAACAGGGCAGAAATAGACATATCAAATTAATTAATAATGGGGGTTAATGGATTTGTACATTGGGATTGGATTTGGTCTTTATGTGCTGTTTACCATCGGGCTATATCATGTTCTGGTAGTGAAACTGGAGGAACGGTTTGGGACAGGTCCCTGGATAGTGTTTATGCTGCTGGGGGTACTCTGTTTGTTCTTATCCTGGCAAACTTCCAGTCAGACAGTATCCATGTGGTGGGGGTATAATGCATTTTTAAACTTATGGACGGTAAAGGAAATGTTTGATCAGCCCCGGCGTCGCCAAATGAGTTCTGCCAACTAATTCTATGCAGGTATATTCTTTAAGAATATTTATTTTTTAAACCCGATTAATATTTTTATAGGTTGACCAACCTAATAAATCATAGACCAGTCAATAGCCAACCAAACCTTCAACCAGCATAATCAGGCCAAAGAATCCCAACAGCAGACCCCAGGTACTGCCTAATACCGGGATATAAAACATGGCCGCAAAAAGTAAAATAACCCCGGCAATGATTCGAATGACGCGATCTGTTGTGCCTAAATTACGCTCAAATGATAAATTCATAATTAATACCTCCGGCATTCAGTTTGTGCATTAAGCAATCTGCGTATTCATTTAAAGCAGATATCAAAAATTTTTATAATAGCCGGATTAATACTTGCCTGCGGTTACATATTTTTCTCCTGTATTATCTACCAGACCCAGCCGTAAAAGCCGGCGCAGATGAACAACCAGGCTTACTTTTTCGAAAAAGTAGAAAATATGTTCCGGTTTACCCCATCGACTGTAAATTATCTTGTCGTATGTTAATTCTTCCAATGTTCGGGGACGGGACAGCGATTGCAGTATTTTATCTTCATTGTCATAGAGCTTATCCAGGTATTTTTTCAGCCGGTTTTGTACTCCTTCACTAATCATACCTTTGTGTCCGGATAATATTATGCGCGGATTCAGTTCAATTAGTTTCTCCAGTGAGGTGATTATCTGATCAACATCGCTGGTCTCATTGCCATACCAGGGTCCAAAAGCGGTAAGGTCAAGGTCTCCGCTGAAGAGCAGTTCCTTTTCCCGCCAGTAGAAGGCACAATGTCCGGGGCTGTGACCGGGAGTATGAATAACTTCCAGTTGCATACGGCCCAGGTCGATTATATCACCGTCATGAAATACATTGGTAATGGGAGATGGATGAAAACTAAGCCATGATAACAAATCTTTTTGGGCGCCATATTTATCCAATCCATAATATTGATTGAAAACTTCCTGGCTCTGCATGGCAGGAATATCAGCGGGATGGGCGATAATCCTGGCTTCCGGAAACAGATGATTGCACCCGCTATGATCCCGGTGGAAATGGGTATTAATTATCATATCTACCGGATGTCCCTGCAGTAATTGTATGAATGAAGTATCCAAAGGTGTATCAATGAGGGTTTTTACTTCATCATCTATGTAAAAACAGTAGGAATAAGGGAACTGACCGCCTTTTCCGGTGGATAACATATAAATATTTTCAAATACATTTTCAAACATAATAATACCTCTTTCAATATTTCACTATCGTATATATTAATAGTCATAGACAAAATTGGCAAATGTTCTATAATCCCAAAATTGACCCGAAATTGATAAATGAACAGGATTATCTCAGGATGTCCCTACGATTTTGTTGATGTTATTAAAACCATAGCCACCATCTTCCGAAAAAAAGATGCCCATAATCAGGGCATCAAATTTAAAGGGGAATTTAAATCCTATAAAAATTTTGAAGCTTCATTAATTAATAATTAAATACCATGCCGGTTTCAGCTTTTATTAGTTTACTGCCCAAGGCCTGCTGCATTTTGGCTGCCGGGATAAAACCGGTACAATGGGCTGTGGCAATAATATCAATTGATAATGCCTGCAGCGCCTCAATGGTTTTTTGAATTCGTTCTTCTGAAGCCATGGCTAAATGAGTACCGCCGATATAGGCCAGAACTTTGTCACAGCCAGTCTGCTGCAGGCAGTAATTAATAGTATTTATTAAGCCGGCATGAGCACATCCGCTGATGATTACCAGTCCCTCTGGAAGACGGATTACCAGTGCCGAGTCATCGGAAATATTGTCTGCCACTATTTCGCCGTTTATTTCAGTTTTAAACCCGAAACCGGCATCTTCAAAATTATTAGTGCGTGGAATTCCTCCGGTCACGTATATGGACGGCATGATTTCAGTAAAAGAATTTACTTCATGAAACACTGCGCCTTTTTTCTGTAAATCCTTAAGGGAAAAACTGGTTCCGATAGGTATGGGATTACCAACGCCATGGTCTAC
>Ga0123327_1004285_pt1 | contig 9934 bp, 7 predicted proteins | sample BioC13SIPDNA_4_FD_89701 | JGI IMG/M metagenome (GOLD analysis project Ga0123327, IMG submission 89701) | Anaerobic biogas reactor microbial communites from Washington, USA - Biogas_R1_B C13 SIP DNA | ecosystem: Engineered > Bioreactor > Anaerobic > Unclassified | place: Washington, USA | collected...
CCGCGTCGATGTTCCCGCCGGTCACTATGCTGACATCTATGAAGAGTCCGAGGGCATCTGCGCCGCGCTGCGCGATGTTGGCGCCGGCATTCTGGAGCGCCACGCCCCGATCGATGTCATTCACAACCACGATTGGCTCACCGCAGCCGCTGCCATCGCCCTCAAGCACCAGTTCAAAGTGCCGCTGGTGGCCACCATTCACGCCACCGAACGCGGCCGCGGGCGCGGTCAGCTCGGATCGGAGACGGCCTACCGCATCAACGACGCCGAGTGGCGGCTGGCCTATGAGGCCTGGCGGGTGATCGGCTGCGCCGACTATATGGCGCGCGAGATCAGCTCCTACCTCAACACGCCCGCCAACAAGATCGACGTGGTCCCCAATGGCGTCGACGTCACACCTTTTGTGGCCCTGGAAGCCGAGGATCTCTCGGCCTTTCGGCCCCGCTACGCCCTGCCCCACGAAAAGCTCGTGGTCAGCGTGGGCCGGCTAGTGGACGAAAAGGGCATGCAGGTGCTGGTGCGTGCCGCGCCGGCCGTCCTGGCGGCCGTGCCCGAGGCCAAGTTCGTCATCGCGGGCAAGGGCCCTCAGGCTGACTATTTGGCGGGGCTGGTAGAAGAGCTAGGTCTGGCGGGCAAGGTACTGCTGGCCGGATTCATCAGCGATGAGGACCGCAACCGCCTCTACAAGGTGGCCCATTGTGCCGTTTTCCCAAGCCTGTACGAACCATTCGGCATCGTAGCGCTGGAGGCCATGGCGGCGCGGGTGCCGGTGGTGGTCAGCGAGGTGGGCGGCCTAGCAGAAATCGTCGAGCATGGCGAGACAGGCATCACCGTTTATCCCGACGACCCCGCCTCGTGCGCTTGGGGCATCATCCACACCCTGGAGCAGCCCCAGTGGGCGCAGCAGCGGGTGGAGAACGCCTACCGTGTGGTAACCACCCGCTACAACTGGGATACCATTGCCGAGCAGACCGAGGCCGTCTACACGCGCGTGGCGGCCGAGCGCCAACTCGCCGACTGGTAGCTCCTTTACCGGCTCAGCCCTGATCGCGGCTCCGCACAACGCCCCACAGATGGGGTGGCGGTTGCGGGGCCGCGTCCGCGATCTCGATGCCCTCGTGTAGCCGCCGCGCCGCGGCCTCCGCCGTAGCCTCATCGCGCGCGTGGATCTCTAGCAGCGGCTCGCCCTGGGCGATCGGATCCCCCACCTTCTTTCGGACGACGATCCCCACCGATAGGTCGATCGCCTCGCCCTTTTTCTGGCGGCCAGCGCCCAGCTCCACCGCGGTCAAGCCCACCGTGCGGGCGTCCATCGCAGCCAGGTACCCCGCGATGGGCGCGGGGAGCGAGCGCACCAGTGGCGCCTGGGGCAGCAGCGACAAGTCCTCGGCAACCCGCGGATCGCCGCCCTGGGCGCTGATCCACTCGGTGAACTTTTGCCTGGCCGTGCCATCGGCCAGCATGGCATCGGCCCGCCTGGCCCCCGCCTCGGGGCTGTCAGCCAGCTCACCCAGGTAGAGCATCTCACCTGCCACCCGCGCACAGTGCTGGGAGAAATCCTGCGGACCCTTCCCATGCAAGGTTTCAATGGCCTCACGGGTCTCCAACGCGTTGCCCACGGCGCACCCCAGCGGCTGGCTCATGTCCGAGAGGAGTGCAGTGACGCGCTTGCCCGCCGCCTCGCCAATGCGCACCATGAGCTCGGCCAGCTCGCGCGCCTCCTCGGGCGTCTCCATAAAGGCGCCGCGCCCCACCTTGACGTCCAGCACCAGCGCGTCGGCTCCAGCGGCCAGCTTTTTGCTCATGATCGAGCTGGCAATCAGCGGCATACTTGGCACCGTAGCCGTCACGTCGCGCAACGCATACAACAGCCCGTCGGCTGGAGCTAGGTCCGCCGTCTGCCCACTAACGACGATGCCATGCTCACGCACGCACGCCATAAAGCGCTCTCGATCCAGGTTCACATCATAGCCTGGGATGGCCTCCAGCTTGTCCAGAGTCCCGCCCGAGTAGCCCAGTCCTCGGCCCGACATCTTGGCGACGGGCAGACCCGCTGCCGCCACCAAGGGCGCCACCACCAGCGTGGTCTTGTCGCCGACGCCGCCCGTAGAGTGCTTGTCGACCACCACGGGCGCCAGGTCGCTCAAGTCTAGCACCTCGCCAGACTCGACCATCGCCCTGGTCAGATCGTGCGTCTCGCGATCGGTCATCCCGCGCAGCAGCACCGCCATCAGCCATGCCGCCATCTGATAGTCGGCTACCTCACCCGAAAGCAGTCCATCCACCATGAACCGAATCTCGCTGCCAGAGAGCTCGTACCCGTCGCGCTTTTTGGCGATCACGTCGGTGGCCCTCATCCTGCATCCTCCTTGTCGGCACCCGCCCCGCTCGTCAAGCCTCGATGATGGCGCCACATGGCATAGAGCCCCACCAACGTCACCAGAGCCTCGAGCGTCAGCGAACGTCCCCCAAAGTCCTTGAGGCTAGAGCCCAACCCCGTGGGCCCTGTGTGCATACGGTAGCGCACGAACGGCCAGGCCAGGTATAGCCTGCCAGGGTTCAGGTAGGCGTTAACCTGGTCCCCCAGGAGGTGAGCGCCGTACCCCGTCGCCCAGCCCGCCGCCCGCCGACGACCCCAGAGCACGCCGACCAGCGCCGTGGTCAGTCCCCAACCCAGCAGCGTGTGAGCGGGTAGCCTATCGTTGGGCGTTACGCCAAAGACCCAGCGCAACGGCTTGTCGATCAGGTCCGGAAGCATGGCCGCGCCCATCGCCGCCCGCATGTCGGTGCGCAGGCCCCGCGCGGCCATCCAGGCGCTAGCCAGATGCCCTGGCAGAATCATGCTCCCCCCTCGCCATCATGATAGTCAGCGGCCCGCTCGCGCGTCAAGCCCGACCTTGGGGCTGTCGCAGGCCCATGCTATAATCACTGTTATCTACCCATAGGATTCGATCCTAGAATAGGAGCATGCGCCATGGCGCGCATTCCCGTCGAGAGTCTCCGTATCGGCCAAGACCTGCAGGGGCAAACCTTTCTCCTTCGTAGCAAGCAGCTGGCGACCAGCCGCAACGGCAGCCCCTACCTGCGCGTCAACCTCGCGGATCGCACCGGGTTGGTGCCGGGCATCCAGTTTGACGCCAATCCCACCGTTGCCGACAGCCTGGACGAGGGCCAGGGCGTCATCGTGTGGGGGAGAGTGGAGGACTACCGCGACCAGCTTCAAGTAAGGATCGATCGGCTGGGCCCCGCCCAGCTCGACGCCCTCGAGGAGTTCCTACCGATGGCGCGACGCCCCATGGCTGACATGCTGGACGAGTTTGAGGCGCTGCTGGCCAGCATCGAGAACCCAGACCTCAGCGCGCTGCTCACCGCCATCTTTGATGATGACGCCGAGCTGCGGAGCGCCTATGAGCAGGCTCCGGCCGCCAAGACCTACCACCACGCCTGCGTAGGAGGCCTGCTGGAGCATACCCTCAGCGTGGTGCGCATCATCGAGTCGGCCGGCAGCGTCTATCCCGAGCTCGACCGTGATCTGGTCGTCACAGCGGGGCTGCTGCACGATCTGGGCAAGATCTGGTCGTATGACCCAATCAGCTTTCAGATGACCCCACGGGGAGCGCTGCTGTCGCACGTCTACATGAGCGCTGCCTATGTGGAGCAACGCATCCGCGAGATCGACGGCTTTTCGCCGGACGTGGCCCTCCGCCTGCTGCACGCGCTGCTGGCCCACCATGGCCGCCTGGAATACGGTTCGCCGGTGGTGCCGCAAACTCTCGAGGCGATGGTGCTACACAGCGCCGACAAGCTCGATGGCGACGCCCGTGGCGCCCTCGACGCCTATGCCCGCAGCGACGGAAGCGGCGACTTTTCCGAGTACTCGACCATGCACGAGACCCGCCTGTACCAAGGTGAGGCAGACAGCTAGCGTCGAGCCGCCCCGCCGGCGTCTCTGGGGTGAAAGGCAAGAGGGGCAGGTATCTGCCCCCTCTTTTGCGTTACGGACGAAAAGCTCTCGATTAGGCCTTGGCTGCCTCGGCCCGAGCCGCTGCCTTTTTGCGGGAGAACACCTTGCGGATCTCGTCGGCCACCACCACCGTCGCGGCAATAGCGACGATCATCAACCAGTCCCGTAAGGTCAGCGCCTCGGTGCCAAAGACCTGCTGCAGGAACGGCAGCCGGTTGGCCGCGATCTGCAAGAGCACCGATACGATGATCGCCCCAAGGAGCCAAGGGTTCGAAAGCACCGGCATCTGGAAGATCGACCGCGTGCGCGAACGGCAGTTCAGCGAGTTGAACACCTGAAACATAGCCAGCGTGGTGAACGCCATCGTCTGCGCATAGGCCACTCCGCGAGCACTGAGGTTGGCCAAGAAGGGCACCAGCGTGCCGGCCGCCATAAAGGCTGCTACCAGCACCACGCCGCGCAGTATCTCGTTGTTGATGATCCTGGCGTGTCGATCCCGCGGCGGGTCGTCCATCACCCCCGCCTCACCCGGCTCCATGGCCAGGGTGATATCCAGGATGCCGTCAGTCACCAAGTTCACCCACAAGATCTGCACCGGCGTAAGGATCATCACGCCGTTGGGCACGATCAACAGGGACGCCAGGATGGTGAGCATCTCACCCACGTTGGTGGCGATCAGGAACTTGACCACCTTGCGCACGTTGGCAAAGACGGTTCGCCCCTCCTCAACGGCGTGCACGATGCTGGCAAAGTTGTCGTCGGTCAGCACCATGTCCGCCGACTCTTTGGTCACATCGGTGCCGGTGATACCCATGGAGACGCCGATCTCTGCCAAGCGCAGGGCCGGGGCATCGTTGATACCATCGCCGGTCATCGCGACCACGTGTCCTCGACGCCGCAACGAGCCAACGATGCGATGCTTGTGCTCGGGCGAAACGCGCGCAAACACCGCCACCCGCCCGATCATCTGGTCGAGGGCCTCGTCGGACATCTCTTCCAGCTCCGCGCCGGTGACCACCAGGTCATCGGGCCCGGCGATGCCGATCTCGCGGGCAATGGCCTCGCCCGTCGCGCGGTGATCGCCCGTCGCCATGACCACGCGTATGCCGGCGCGGCGGCAGTCGCTCACAGCCGTCGCCGCCTCGGGACGCGGCGGGTCCATCATGCCAGTCAGCGCCACAAAGACCAGGTCACCTTGCCCCTTGTCCAGCTCTTGCTTGGCTTCTTCGAGCTCGGCGTCATCGGCCAGCTCGCGGTACGCCAGCGCCAAGACCCGCATGGCCTGCCCCGCCAGCTCCTCGTTGGCGGCCGCGATCTTTTGCCGGAGCTCGCCATCCAGCGGCTTGATCTCGCCGTTGATGGACACCGACGTACACCGATCCACGACGCGCTCGGGGGCCCCCTTGACGTACACGCGGGCCGCGTCACCGTTCTGCCGGTGGAACGTGGCCATATACCCGCTGCTGGATTCAAAGGGGATCTCGTCCACACGCGGGTGCTCTGCATCGAGCTGAACCTTGTCAAGCCCGGCCTTGGCGGCGGCGACGATCAGAGCGCCCTCGGTGGGATCGCCCCGCACGCCCTGGGCACCGCCAGAATGCTCATCCGTCACCAAGCTGGCATTGTTACAGAGCGTCCCGATCTGCAGCGCCAAAGCTAGCTGCTCGTCGGCAGACGGCTCTACCGCCTCACCGTCCTCGCTAAAGCCGCCCTCGACGGCATAGCCCGCCCCCGAGACCTCCACCTCTCGCCCACAGAAGCAAAGGGCCTGGACCGTCATCTCGTTGGTGGTTAGCGTGCCGGTCTTGTCGGTGCAGATCACTGTAGCGGCGCCCAGCGTGTCCACCGCCATCAAGCGACGGATAATGGCGTTGCGCTTGGCCATCCGGTTCACACCCACTGCCAGGGTCACGGTCATCACGGCTGGCAGGCCCTCGGGGATAGCCGATACCGCGGATGCCAGGGCGATTCCAAGCATATTGGGGACGCCAAACCCGCGCAGCACGCCAACCCCAAACGTCAGCGCGCTCCAGGCGATGGCCAGGATGCCCAGCGTCTTGCCCAGCGATGCGAGCTGCTCTTGCAGGGGGCCATGCGCCTTTTCGGTCTCTTGCAGCAAGGTGGCGATCTTGCCGACCTCGGTGTTGGCGCCGGTGCCATACACCACCGCCCGCGCCCGGCCGCGCGTCACCGCGGTGCCGGCATACACCAGGTTGGAACGATCGCCCACGCCCGCTTTTGCCGAGACCGGGTCTAGCTGCTTGGTGACCGTCGTGGACTCGCCCGTCAGCATCGACTCGTCCACTTCGAGGTTGCTGGCAAAGGTCAGCCGGGCGTCGGCCGGCACCTTGTCGCCGGCTTCTAGCGCGAGCAAGTCGCCGGGCACCAGGTTAGCCGTCTCGACCTCAACCTCCACCGCCTCATCAGACTGCCCCGGCCGGCGCAGCACCCGGGCCTTGGGCGCCGCCCTCGACCTGAGCTGCTCGATGGCGTGCTCGGCCTTGTACTCTTGAGAGAAGCCGATGACGGTGTTGACCAGCACCACTACGCCAATCACGATGGCGTCCGCGTGGTGCCCGATGGCGAGGGAGACGATGGCTGCGACTGCCAGAATCGCAACAAGAGGGTTGAGGATCTGTGCCTTGATGATGGCCCAGGGGCTGGGGCCAGCTTCATCGGCGATGACATTGGGTCCGTGGCTGGCAAGGCGAACACGCGCCTCATCACCGGTCAGTCCCTTTGGGCCGCTCCCAAGCGCCTCAAAGGTCTCGTCCACCTTCAGAGCATGCCAAATACGCTCTTTCATACGCGCCTCCTCGTGCGTCTCCACATCGGCAACAGGCAGTCGACTCGGTCGCCACCCCGGCTGGCGGCACAGTAGCTGGCTGACGAGTTGCGGTGCGGGATCCGCACGGGCGTTCACAGAGCGAAAGCACACCCGGACCCGAACCGGCCATGAGCGCCCCCCTCACGCCGGCTTGTCCGGCGTTGGGGCAGCCCAACGTCACAGCATGGCGTTGATGGCGCCACGCTGACCATCAGATACTATATATAGCCGATAATGATTGTCAAGTGAAGCCGCCGGACCCACACGTGGTCCAGCGGCTTGGCATCGTGTCAAGAAGCCACCCAATGACTCCCTAGGCGGATCAACCCCTCCGAAAGGGGCCGGCAGGCTCGAACGCGGCCACCTCAGGCCAGCCCACGCGCTGTCCGGCTCGCAAGTGGCGCGCCTCGGTATAGCTGACGCCTGGCACGCGGGCGACCACCTCGTCATCATCCGCTCCGGCCCGAATCATCGCTGCCGCCTCATGCCACAGCGATTGGCGCTCACGGTTCAGGGCCTCCAGACGCGACGGGTCGGCCTCCATGCTATAGGCGCCGGCTCGAATCATGTCGGCCAGCTCTTCCTCTGAGGAGGCCGGGGCCTCCAGGCGCAGGGCATAGAGGCCCACCATATCGGTGGTGTGCGCGTCCGAGGTGGCTACCATGCGCAGGCCGCGCCGCTGGGCGAGGTCCACGGCCGCCTCATGAGCCCCATAGTGCATGTGCTTGCTATGCACCTCGATAGCGTCTAGATCCAGCCAGTCCAGCCCGTATCCTGGGTAGCCAGGCCGGAACGGATGCGCCGCGATGACGACGCCACCGCGGGCATGCGCCTCGGCTACCACATCCTCGGCCGGCATCCTGGGGCGAAACCAGTCTCGCCCACTCGCCCCGATGACCAGCAAGTCACCCGAACGCTCGGTGGTGATCTCGACCCCGGCAAAGAGCCTCACCCGGGGAAAGGCACCCTGCAGATCAACAAGCTCGTCCTCTGACCAGCGAACGTGATGCTCGGTGATGACCATGGCATCCAGGCCGTTTGCCTCCGCGGCCGCCGCCATCTCTTCTGGGTCAGCATGGCCGCAGGCCGAGTAGCGTCGCGTGTGCACGTGCAGGTCGATCAACAAGACGTAGCCTCCTCAGGCATTGCGCTCACTCACCCGACGGCCCGATGCCGCCATAGATCTCGCCATAGCGCAGATGCTCCTCATAGGTCCGCGCGAACACGTGCTCGCCCGAACCATCATTCTTGGTACGGAAGAACAGGTAGTCGGTGTCGGCCGGCTCTAGCACGGCCAAAATGGACGCGATACGCGGGCTGCAGATCGGACCCGGCGGGAACCCGTCATGCAGGTACGTGTTATAGTCCGAAACGGCGCTGACATACTCTTCCTGGGTGAGTGGCTCCCAGCAGACCAGCTCACCGTCAGAGCCTTCCTGGCAGCCCTTGCCATACTGAACCGTCGGGTCGGCCTGCAGCGGCATGCCCTCCTTGATGCGGTTAAGGTACACGCTGGCGATCAGCTCGCGCTCGTGATCCACGATGGCCTCGCGCTCAACGATGGACGCCAGCGTGATCACCTGGTACATGGTGAGATCCGCCCGGATTGCCTGGTCCACCATCGCCGAGCTAATCTCGGACGCCAGCACCGACACCATCCGGTCCACCACGTCGCCTGGTAGGCTGCCCGTATCGAACCGGTACGTCTCGGGATAGAGGTATCCTTCCACGCCGGCGCGCGGAGACGCCGGCATGCCATGCAGGGCCGCATAGCCGGTGCGAGGCCGTCGCGCCTCGTCGATAAAAGCCTGTTCAGAACGGATTACGCCTTCCTGATAGAGCTTGCGGGCCACCTGCTCCAGCCGCCAACCCTCCGGAATGGTGACCAGGACGTCTGGCACGCGCCCCACCTGAAGCTCCTGCATGATCTCGTGCATCGTCATGCTGGGGCGCAGCGTGTAGGCGCCCGCCTCGATCTGGCGGTCCAGGCCTTCTGACTGCACCACCCGTCGGAACACCGTCGAGTCGGCAATGAGCTCCGCCGATTCTAGCCGTAACGACACCGACCAGAGCGTCTCGCCCTGCTCAATTACGAACGTGGTTGACGTATCATCGTGGGGGGCCGCCGGCGTCGTCACCAGATCACGCTTGGGCAGCAGATACACGTCCCAGAACGCCTTTTCCAGCTTGTCCGCCGTCAACGAGATGGTCACCGGGGCCGCATCGCTGGCCGCACTAGACCACAGGTAGATGCCCGCGCCGCCCAGCACCAGGCACACCGCCGAGATGCCCACAACGAGGGTGGTCAGACGCAGCGCAATCCTAAAGACTCGGGTTCCCACCGCGTTCATGAGGCTTGTTCCTCTGCCATCTCGTCCAAAAAGCTCTGCAGGATCACGGCCGCCGCCATGGCATCCAGTTGCTTTGCCCGGCGACGGCGCGATCTGGCCGAGGCGCGCGCCAGGTCAGCAGCCTGGTTGGTGGTATCGCGTTCGTCGTACCGGATGATCGGGACGCTCACATGCCGGCGCAGGCCATCTAGGTAGGCCGCGGTCGAGCGCACCTGCTCGCCCTCGGAACCATTGGGAAGAAATGGCCACCCCACCACGATGGTGCTCACACCGTATTCGTCCACTAGCGCCTGGATCCGCTCAAAACTGGCTGCGCCCCGGCTGCGGGTAATGACCTCCAATGGACGCGCCAGTATGGCGCCAGCATCGCTCACCGCCACACCGATCCGCGCATCGCCCACGTCCAGAGCCAGATAGCGCATCAACCCGCCACCGTCATCAGCACCTCGACGCGCCCAGAAAGCAACGGCAACCTGTGCCACCAACCCGGCACCACCCGGATCAGCGGCTCGTCCACCAGCTCGATCCGATCGGCCAGCAGCTCGATCGCCTCCTCGGGATCCTTGCCGCGCAGCCAGGTCTGCACCTGTTCTTCGGTCACGGCCGGGCCCAGGCTGCCTCGAGCCACCACCTCAAAGGCGAACACATCGCCCGTGTACTCGGCCTCTGGCGAACGAATCACCAGCAGGCTATCCTTGATGAGGCGATAGTCCTCTTCAGCCTGCGCCTCCACCATGCGGCCGGCCAGATCGTTCAGGGCGTTGCCATCAATAACCAACCCATTGGCAACCA
>Ga0123327_1004317_pt1 | contig 9889 bp, 5 predicted proteins | sample BioC13SIPDNA_4_FD_89701 | JGI IMG/M metagenome (GOLD analysis project Ga0123327, IMG submission 89701) | Anaerobic biogas reactor microbial communites from Washington, USA - Biogas_R1_B C13 SIP DNA | ecosystem: Engineered > Bioreactor > Anaerobic > Unclassified | place: Washington, USA | collected...
ATAATTACAAACCTAATCCCTTCTTACGTGCCAACACCCCATCTACCCATCGTTTTTCCTCACTTGAGGGGGGATAGAGTGCTGATAAAGCCTGAGCCAGTTTCCAGAAACGTTGATCATGGCCGATACCGTCCTCTACCAGAAAACGTTTCATGGCATCGGCACGACCGGTAGCAAAAAGCAGCATAGTCTGGTGAACTCTATCCAAAATCGTTGCTCCGGCCAGCGGGGCTCCAACTGAACGTGGACCTGTTTCACCAGGAGTAGCCTTCTCTAAATCTTCGGTTAGATCGAACAGACTAAGCTGTTCTTGTTTAACTTTGGCCTTCTTTTTAACTGCCACCGGTTCCTCAACCTTTCCAAAAAGGTAGCGGGCTCGATCTTCTACTGGCAGCAAGCGGGCTGTGTCGCCTTTGATTTCCACAATTGAATTAAGTTTGTCCAAGTGGGCACCCAATCCTTGAGCTAATTTTCTAGCTGTATCGTATTCCAATAAGTATCCACTCGACTTTGTTTTACTGGTTGGTTTTTCATCAGCCTCAGAATCCGAATCATCACTTTGGGTATCGTTTTTATCGGTTGTCTTAGTTGTGGTAAGAGTCCATAACCATATAGCAGTCAACCTGCTATCTTCTTCAAAGCCAGAAGCATCCGCATCACTAAAAACCACGCTCAGAGCCTCGCGAGAAATCGCAGCCCATACATGTTCCATATACTCTTTTAACAAAACTTGTTCGCCATTCGGTTTTTCAACACTTGAATAACGAGAAAAAACCTCCAAAGCAGGTCCAAGGCATGCGAAAATGGCATCAGCACCCACTACCCCATTTTCAGCCAAACGCGGCATCCATTCATGAATACGTACAGGTAGCTCCTGCAATACATCGCGCCAATCACCGATTAATGTAATCAAGGAACCGTCCGAATTTTCTCTAGGACGACAGACTAAATGAATCGAGGAGGCGAGAGCAGCTGAGTCATTAGCCCGCATACGTACAGATCGTTCTGTATCAATAGGCCAAGACGCAGTGATGATCCATCCAGCATCAACCATCGCACGGAGTTGGGCTTCCCATCCTTCAGTTGATTTATGAGCAAAGACTACTACACCAATGCCTTCGGGAGCTAGAACCCGACGCCCTTCAGTCATAACCTGATCCATATTTCGTTCAAAATATATCTTGTCTTTCCCTTTTATTTCATCAACAATACACTCGTCTTCTTTTGGCGCTAATTGACTCGAGAATAAAGCAGGATAGATATCACCTACAGTTCGTTTTAACCATACTATAAAGAAATCTGATAAATCAGCATAAGGAACTGCATCGTAATAAGGTGGATCAGTAAAAAAACAATGTGCAGCGTCATCTGGCAGTGGGCTAGAGGTTGCTGATGAAAGTTCCGCATTTCCACTAGAATTACAACACTCATGGTTAATAATTAATGAAATCCAGTTAATAGCTCCTTCAATATATCCACTTAATATATTTATTTCTCCAAAATCCCATAACATAGGTAAAGCTTGGCGTGCAAAAACACCATCGACCATTTGACGATTGATATTCCACTTAGATAAAGAAGACAACTGATTAGAACACCTGTCTACGATCATGGCAAAACATGTCCCTATTGCTATTGAAAATTCCTTATCTTCTCCCTGATTCATGTTTTGCCTAATTTCTCTAACAAGGTGCACCAACGTTGTAAGTGTTAAGGCCTGCCTGGCTGTAAATAGATCCTCAAATTTATCCATACCATAATTTCTTTGAGAAAAAGCACGACCAGCACCACTTCCACCACCAAGTGGGGTGGGTTCATCCGGAACCAAACTTAATTCCCCTTTATGGTTTACCTTACGCCGCTCCAGTTCTTGATTAGCTTTTTTCACCGCATCTATATCTTGCTTGTTCGGTAAGCGATAAAATCTGCCCTGTTGTCCAGGACGATTGGTAACCACACAGTATAGTAGGGCATCATTTGCTCCACCATGCCTTTTTTTAAGTTGCCTCCTAACTGAAGCTACTGGCGTAGTATACCCACACACTGGGCAAGTAGCAGAACCACGTTTTACAGTTCCTTGGCCTACCTCTCGGGCTTTGATATTGTCTACTATCTCAAAATTAACCTTTTTCTCTCTACGATCGGGAATCAATTTTATAGCAATTGAACGATTTTGTTTTTTTACCAGCCATAAAGAACGCATTAATGGAATTTCAGCCCCACATCCGGGACCTTCACAATGAATAGTTCGTGCCCATAAATATGCAATTGGTATAGCTCCGTCGGGATCTTTGGGGTAAAACTCCTCAAGTTCCTTTTCCGCCTCTTTTTTTATCCAATTTCCCCATTCTCTAACCACTTCGGCCAACTCCTGACCATAACGTGGAATATATTCGAGCACTACTTTATTAAGCAAAACCGCCACCGGATTAAGATCGGAAGCAAACGTATCAGCCCCAACTCGCAGGGCTTCTAAGGGAATAGACCCCCCCCCTGCAAAAGGATCAACTACCATTGGTCGAGTTCCCGCTATACCTCCCAAGCTCTCATGGGCTACTTGGGTCAGCCTACGGCTGCTTTCTAAATATTGATCTACAGTTGTGTTATCCCAATTAGAAAAATCGGCTATAAAATCCAATAACGCTTTACGCAATACCAGTTCATCATTAAGCAAACTGGGTTCTTTTTGGATTTTTATAAAAAGACGAAAGCTCTCCACACTTAAAATTGTTATATGCTTATTGGCCCAATTCAACATTTCTTCTCGGGCAGTTATCTTGAATTCTTCTGGGCAAAGAGGATCAGCAGGATCGGGCCACAGTGAAGCACATAAAACCGCCCGACAAGCTGCCAATGGTCGCCTCGCCCACCATATATGTAGCGTAGAAATATGTCCGTGACGAATACTTTTCTCTCTCCGGGCATGAGCTGAAATCCTCTTGATCGGTAAATCCACCTCAATTAATCGTTTACAATACCTCATTTCTTCAGTCATTATTTGCCCCCAATATTTCATTTGCTCCTACATGATAGTGTTCAATCTTTACTATTGGCTTCCATCCTAAACGGGCTGGATTCTGTATGGGATAAACCTGGGGTTCAGTGGCACAGTTGAATACTACATAAAGCCAGTAATCATCTTTTAGTCTCTCCGCCGTTTTATATTCATTACTGGTCAAAGCAATTTCACCTACCCCAGCCCGGCCCTTAACTTCTATAAAACGTACATCCACAGCCGTTTCAGGGTCTTCGGCATGAGGTTTGCGGGAAATTAAATCAAAGCCCCGGTTTTCCTTCTCTACGGAAACCGGATTCCACCCGCGGGCTTGTTCATATTCCATGGCTTTCTTAATGGCTATAGCTTCAATTTCATCATCCCTAACCATAGGGGCCATCTGGGGAGTCGTTCTATCGGGATGAGGTAAAACCCAGGCTCTGCCATAATGAACAATGTCCCCGATGGTACATGATTTTTCCCGTTCCAGTTCCTGCATACGCCGTTCCAAGCGTTCGTTTAACTCATCCAGTCTATCTTCAGTTGTTTTTATATTGGCAGCTAATAAAGGATTCGGGTCATCGTTATCCTGCAGTTGATACAGTTCTATCATGCGAAGTTGCTGCCGGTTAATCAGTTCATTGAGGCTGATACGCAGATGTTCGGTGATAATCCGGGTTTCCTTATCACGTTGCTCACTAACCTCATCAAGTAAAGGACGTAAGGCTTCTATCAATAAATGCTGCTCTATTGCGTCACGCCCGGGAAGATTATCATACTGAGGCAGTTCTACAGGTTCTGGATTAGCAATCAAATCCAAAAAAATAGTAGGCTGGCGCACTGCCATTTGACCACTAGGCGTAGTTTCAACTGCAAATAAACGACGGTGTACCACATTACCCAGACCATCTTTAATGGAAGCTGAATACACATCCAGACAGGCAGGGGATTGACGATGCAAATCGTAGAAAACAGCCCCATGTTTCAAATCCTCCTGAACCTGAATTAACACATCCTCCCTTACGGTTTCAAATAAAGGATGGCCTGGGGTAACCCACTCCAGGGTAGGATCCTTTTTTAACAACTCTTTATTAAAACATATTTGTTTATACTCATGTCCTAACTTACCAAAACGCGGTTCAAGCGATTCACCAATCTGCCACAGGTTACGGGGTACTCGTCCGGAACGATAAATATGCTCTCCTTTACGAACCGCCTTGGCGGGAACACCACTAATTTTACTGGCTTCCAAAAAGAAATCCTCTATTACTTCGGGAACCAGGCGCCGTTCCCTGGCCTCGGCAGACTTGCCAATAATGGCAGATAAGTTCAGCTCTTTTTTTGCCAGGCCTTCCAGAGCTGAATGAGTTATATTCTTAAATCGTTCGGTATCAACCTCTTTTATAATGCGATCCTTGATAACGTCTTCAGTGGTATTGCGCGTGTACATATTGCGCACCATTTTTTCCAATTCATTAGCCGGGAAAATATCGCCCAAAACATTGAACACCTTACCGGTACGTTTTGGATCCAGATCATCCTCTATCTTATGAATGCGTTCGAAAAGCTTGTTTAATACCCTGCCTTCACGGGTATTGGTAGATACAAAATTGAGAATCAAGCAGTCTTTTCCCTGTCCGTAACGATGGATACGGCCCATGCGTTGCTCCAGCCGAACTGGATTCCAGGGAATATCATAATTGATCATAAACCAGCAAAACTGCAGGTTTATTCCTTCTCCAGCGGCTTCAGTTGCCACCATGACCTGACAATCTTCTCTAAACTCCCGTTCTGCATAAATACGAGTACCAGGAGCATCCCGATCACCAATCTTCATCCCGCCATGAATCTGGGTCACCGTTAGGCCCCAATCCTGCAGTTTCCCAACCAGATAGGTCAAGGTATCTTTATGCTCGGTAAAAATAAGGAGCTTCATCTTAGGATCATCAAATAATCCATGTTGAATAAGGGTATCTTTTAGCTTAATGAGTTTGCTTTCAGCTTCTCTTTTTTCCAGATCAAGGGCCTGATTAATCAATCGGCCCAGTTGAATTATCTCTTCTTGCAAAGCCACCGGGTCAACCGAGGCTACAATATCTTCCAACTGAGCAATAATTTCTGCCTGTTCTTCTTCGGGCAGGTCATCAAAATCCTCCGGCAGTTTTTTGTTCACCTGCTCTTTACGGTAGGCTTCCGGGTCGGCCAGAATCTGTTCTCTCTTTAATTTCATTCTTTCCAAGGTTCTGCGTACTGCATAAACACTGGAAGCAAATCTTCGTTGCAGCATGGCCATGGTAAATGCCAAAGCTCTGCCTCGGGCTGAATCATCCTGGGCGGCCTTGATAGATTGGTCTTCTACATATCGGGTCAGGGCCTCATAAAAATCCATTTCATCCAGATCGATTTGGAAATCAGCAGTCTGTACGTTCCTTTTAGTAAAAAGCGTCATGATATCGCCGGTCTCCGGGTCAGGAAATGTTACGAGCGCTTCTTTGACCCGGCGCAGATAAAATGGGGCACTCTGCCTGCGCATAGCTTCCTCCAGGCTTTTTACATCCCCATATACATCTTTATCGAGAAGTTCAAGAAAGAGACAAAAATTAGCTGGATCGCCTTTATGCGGGGTGGCCGTCATAAGTAGATAATGATCGGTCATTTCAGAAAGAGATTCCCCCAGCTTATAAGCCAGGGTCTTTTTATCAGCACTATATGCACTCATTTTGTGAGCTTCATCCACAATAATTAAATCCCAGTGACTGCGCAATAAGCTTTCGTTGGCATCTTCAATACGAGATACCCAGGATATAGAGGTTATAACCTGGTTTTCATCTTGCCAGGGGTTGGCGCCATAATTGGCCCTCAGCACATCTCCCCGTATTACTTTAAAGTTTTCCCGAAAACGATCTTTCATTTCGCGTTGCCACTGAAATGAAAGATTGGCTGGAGTTACAATCAAAATTCTTTTGATTATGCCCCGAATCTTTAGCTCCTTAATTAGTAGCCCTGCCATAATCGTTTTACCGGCTCCGGGGTCATCAGCCAGCAGGAAACGGATTCGAGGCAGTTTCAGAAAATAATCATAAACCGCTTCTAACTGATGCGGTAATGGATCAACACGAGCAATAGAAAGTGAAAAATATGGATCATACTCGTAGGCTAGTCCCAATCGCATAGCTTCAATCCCAAGACGAAATCTCTTAGCATCTCCATCGAAAGGCTCTTTATCTGGGGTTATATCTAATTCGTTTAACTGCGCTAGGGACAGAATATTATCATAAGCCTGGTTTGTTTTTAATCCCTTGCCGAATATTCTTATTGAATCTGCCAAGGGGATTGTAGTTATTATCTGTATGGATTCAGGAAATAAGGGGCCCTTTATTACCACATTGGGTTTTAATTGCTCAAGATATGTATTGATATCACTCATGCTTAACCAAACCTTTCTTTGGTGTCTATCTGAACAATCGCACTCTTACAATATTTGCATATAGTATATATTAATTATCCATTATATTCTTAAATCCTATAATGTAAATTTCCGTAACTCGTCCTTACGTTATATAGTCTTATAAAAGTCCTCATCCTCTGATCTAATCCCCGCCGCCCCATCCGATAATAGAGGATTATGTAGCCCTTCGTATTGCAAGGTATGGTGTTCCGCACATCCCCTCTCCTTAATATACATTCAACTCCAGTCAGTAATATCCTGCCAGGAAAACTATTATTAGGTGTTTAGATATGAGGATACATATGTTCATCTATTTGACTATTAAGGAAGGTGTTTTCCTTTGCATTTGTATTCATATTAGAAAAGCCCCGGCTCTCACCAGGTCTTTCATGTTGAGCTATTCCCGCTCCTCAAAACACTATCTTCTCCACCTTAATCCCGCTTGCGGTCCAATACTGTTCCTGTACCCACTGGTGGAACGGCACCGGGTCATAGGTATCAGTGGGGTTGTCCAGGCCGGCCTGGGCTTCCTCCTGGCTGTAAAAGGTATCGGCCAGCTCGCGAACCATAACCTGGTCACCCTGCATATAGGCGTAGAGAGCAGCGAAGGTTCCTTTTTCAATATTACCGGGTTGATGATTACCTCCAGGCGTTGCCCGGACTGGCTCAGTTCACACTGCAGGTTTTCCCGCAGCCAGGTTACAAACAGCGGTAAGGTCATTTTCCGGGGTATCTTTACATGAACCAACCTTTTGTACTAACAAGGTTCTACCTTAAGACTTATTTATGCATGGATAAATATAATATAGCATTAGACTTTTTAGGGGAGAACATTTGTGATTCCCCCCTTTATTATTAGCCTCATGACGGAGGATAAGCAGCACTCTTTTCAGAAAGGGAGTTTCCGGATACATGGGTATTACGGCTGCCGCTCCCATATTCCCGGCTCGGGAGGGTGATAATACATTCGCGCAGCTCCGCTATAGCCCGGGTGAGATCGCCCAGCTTGTTCTCTATGCGGATGAGCAGATAGGCTGCCACGGCTATGGGAAAGCCCACATTGGCGATAAGGTTCAGCATACCTTCCATTTTTCTCACATCCTTTCCAGGCATAACAACATAAATAAAGATGCAAAAACGAGCGGGACTTGCCCGCCCGCTTCCTGTCACAGGCTTTCAGGACAATTACAAACCATTCAGCAACAAATGGATCGAGTCGTAGATGCTATTAAAAAAGGACTGCCCTTTGAGCATATGTCCTCCTATTTCTCAGAATTGGGAGAACAAAAAAAGTACCTCGAATCCCAACTAGCTAACTACCGTTCCCCGTTTGCAGAAATCACTCGGCAAGATGTCCTTAACTATATGAAAAAGCAACAAGGACGACTGGTCTTTAATACATCAGCAGAAACCAGAAAAGAAATAATGACCTCCTATGTAAAAGAGGCCAAAGTTCTTGGCAAAAATATTGATATATTGTTAAAACTTCAATTAAAAAGTTCGCATAACGCTGGTGTCGGAGGGGGGACTTGAACCCCCACCCAGTTACGGATACGCCCCTCAAACGTACGTGTCTGCCCGTTCCACCACTCCGACATTTTAAACAATCCGGGGTTTTCCTTTTAAGAAAAGTCCCCCTGACAACGGGTATTATACAATAGGATTTGCCTTAAGTCAATTGCTCTGCAGTACTGCCCGGCAGTGAATCCAGAAAGCAATCAAACCTTCTCTTTTATTACATCTCCCTCCTGGTTTACCCCTGGTTTGAAAAGTTCTACCTGGTACCAGTCTATCATTTCCATAGCATCAATTGTAAGGGAATCCACATCTTTACCCAGGAGTTTGGCCGCTTTCTTTTGGTAGAGCCACAGGCAAGGGGCATCGTCTACAACGATTTGCTCTGCCTTACGCAGCAAAGCGCTCCTTTCTTTCTCATTAGTTGCGGCCCGGGATGACTCCAAAATCTTATTCACCTGGGGGTTATTGTAGCCGGAGAAATTGCTGTTCCCCATCTGAGAAGAATGATACAGGCTATAGAGGAAGCTGTCAGCATGGGGATAATCGGCTTTCCAACCCAGACGGAAAAAACTCATATTCATACTGGACATTTGTTTGCGATAATAGTCCCAGTCCAGGGCCTGGGTTTGAACGGTGATGCCCAGCTGGGCAAGCTGTGCGGCAACGGCTTCAGCCACCATCTTATGGGCTTCGCTGTTATTATAGGTTAAGAGCAAGGGGGGTAAATCACGGCCACCCGGGTAGCCGGCTTCTTCCAGTAGTTCTTTGGCTTTTTCCGGCTTGTAGCTATAACCCTGCATCTCTTCGCTATAGCCTGGAATCCCTGTAGGGATAGCTCCTTTAGCGGGAAGGCAACTGCCTCCGAATACTTCATCATTAATCTTCTTCCGGTCAATGGCATAATTAAGGGCCCGGCGCAAGTAATAATTGCCGGCAAAAGGTTTTTTGTTCAGGTTAAAAACCAGGGAATAATTCTCCAGGACAGGTTTTTCGATATATAGGCCCTTATACTCAGAAGCTTTTCTTATTTTCTTTATTTCTTCCAGGGGTACAGTGTCCAGGTAATCTAATTTTCCTGCCTTATAATCATCCATGGCCTGCAGTTCATCGGGGAAAACCTGCACATTTATGGCCGCCAGGCGGGGATTACTTCGGTAATATTTCTCGTTTTTAATCAGGAAAAATTTCTTATTTTCTTTATTTTCTTGAAAAATGAAGGGGCCCGTACCTGCCAGGGGATCATTATTATCCTCACTGTCAAAAACCCAGAATAGCGGGTGGCCCAGAAAATAAATGAATACTCTGTTCGGCTGGAGCAAAGTGATTTTCAAAGTATGCTCGTTTAAGACCTTAATTCCATAAATATCTATATTCTTGCCCTGCAAACGTTCCGCACAGCCAGCTATAGGCAGGAAAAGGCTCACATTAGACCAATCCTCAATGCTGCCAAGATTTCTCTCCCATGACGCCTTAACATCGGCGGCAGTTAGCTTTTTCCCATTATGAAACTTCACATCTCCCCTGAGATAAAGGGTAAGCGATTTGCCATCGCTGGAATACTTCCACTTCCTGGCCAAAGCTGGTTTAATCTCACCCTTCTCTTCATCAAAACAGAGCAGGCCTTCATAGATGGTGGAAGCCAGTAACCTCTCGGGGTGATTGCTCAGTTTGGCTGGCTCGATGCTGTTGATTTCACCTACCAGTCCAAGATTGAAAGGGCGAGTGTCCAGGCTGGCGGTGTAGACCGCTACCTGACGCCAATGTATAATGGAAGCCAAAACTACTATTAAGCCACAGAAAACAATAAACAGGACTATTCTCTTGCACCGGATAATCAAAGCAAATGCCCTCCTTATTTTAACTCTCTTCTAGGACATTTATATTTAAGGTAAATGGATAAAATTCCTTAATTGCTTGATTATGGTATA
>Ga0123327_1004318_pt1 | contig 9888 bp, 10 predicted proteins | sample BioC13SIPDNA_4_FD_89701 | JGI IMG/M metagenome (GOLD analysis project Ga0123327, IMG submission 89701) | Anaerobic biogas reactor microbial communites from Washington, USA - Biogas_R1_B C13 SIP DNA | ecosystem: Engineered > Bioreactor > Anaerobic > Unclassified | place: Washington, USA...
CGCCGACGATGCCGAGCCGTTTGCCGGCGAGGGGTACGGCGCGGCGGCGGGCGAGGCAGGCGGCGGCGGTGACGGTGTATTCGGCGACGGCGTTGGCATTGCAGCCGGGGGAGGCGGTCCAGGCGATGCCGGCTTCGGTCAGCCAGGGGATGTCGAAGTGGTCGGCGCCGGCGGTGGCGGTGGCGACGAATTCGACGGGGGTGCCTTCGAGCAGGTCGCGGTTGACGCGGGTCTTGGAGCGGACGATCAGGGCGCGGGCGCCGGCCAGGTCTTCGCGGCGGATGTCGCGGTCGGGCAGGAGGGTGACGTCGCCCAGGGGAGAGAAGGCGTCGCGGCCGTGCAGGACGCTGGCGGCGCAGACGATCTTCATGGCGCGGGGGGGGCTTCGGCGGGTTCCTCGATGGCGGTGACGAGGCCGTTATGGAACTCGACGCGGCGGCGGACGAATTCGCGTTCCTGGAGGACGTTGACCCAGGCGCTGCCGCCGATGGAGCGCATGCCGCCGGGGCCGGAGACGAGCAGGCCATCGATGTCGGCGCGCTGCCGTTCGTAGCGGCGGACGGTATCGAGATAGAGCCAGACGGCGGTTTCGGCGTCGGCGGAGCGGCGGACGAGGCGGCGCTGGGGGTCGCCGAGGGCGATGCGGACCATGTCGGGGGTATAGCCGAGGGTGATCTGGCCGCCGCGGATGCGGGCCTGATCGGCGACGGGCAGGGAGTCGAAGAGTTCCTGGTTCTGCTGGATGCGGCTGGCGGGAGTGGTGGCGCATCCGGCCAGGAGCAGGAGGAGGGAGGCGGCGGCGGACAGGCGGAGGATGGTGGTCATGCGGGGGATTCCTTGGGGCCGGAGGGGACGGATGAGGGGAGTTCGTCGGGGTCGAAAGAGCCGATGTGAACAGAGAGGCGGTTGCCGTGCTGATCGCGGCGATAGGCGATGTGGCGGCAGATGCGGCGGACGAGTTCGATGCCGAAGCCGCCGTCCACGCCGGATTCGATGCGGCGGAGAATGTCGGGCACGGGGTGGCCGGTGGGATCGAAGGGATGGCCGTCATCCGTCAGCTCGACCTGGATCACGTCGCTGTTCACGGAGATCCAGATGGAGATGGTATGGGGATCGGGATCAGAATAGCCGTATTTGACGGTGTTGGAGAGCAGTTCTTCGAGGACGAGGCGGAGGGAATAGACGGCCTGTTCGGAGATGGGAAAGGCCTGGGCCCAGGCGAGGGCTTCGCGGGTCATGGCGGTGGCGGGGCCCAGTTCGTTCGGGATCTGCCAGCTACGTTCTCCATACAGCCGGGGCATGCAGACGGCCTTGCGGGGTTAGAGATTCAGGCGGATGACCTGGGTGTCGCCGGGTTCCATCCGGCGGATGTGCAGGGTGTTGCGGTTGATGCGGCCGTCGCGTTCATAGGTCATCCGGGAGGTGACGCGGCGGACGAGTTCGATGCCGAGACCGCCGATGCGCGAGGAGCGGACGATGCGTTCGACATCGGGGGGGGGGTAGCGGGTGGGATCGAAGGGGTGGCCGTCGTCCTCGAAGACGATTTTCAGGTGATCGGGATGGACGGAGATGGTGAAGCGGATGAGGTGTTCGGCGTCGTCATCGTAGCCGTACTTGATCATGTTGGTGGCCAGTTCCTCGATGGCGAGGCCGACGGAATACTTGACCCGGGAGGGCAGGGGCTGGCCGGCCAGCCAGTCGAAGACTTCCCTGGCCGCGTCGGCCATGGCGGGGAGCCGGTTGGCGATTTGCCAGGATTTTTCGGCGATCTGTTCCATGGGTGGCGCCTCCGCATGCGCCCATTGACTGTATAATATGAGATATCCTACATTGGTAAACCCAAAAAGGAAAGCAATTCCGGGCGGCTCCGGAAGGGAAGGGATGGAGAGGTCCGGCATGATCAAGGTGTGCGAACTGTCGAAAAACAGCGTGGTGGAAATCAACGGGGATCCGCATGTGGTGGAGCAGCTGCGGACGCAGTCGCCGTCGGCGCGGGGGGCTTCGACGCTGTACAAGGTGCGGTTTCGCAACGTGCGGACGCGGGCGAAGCTGGACCAGACGTTCAAGGGGGACGATGTGCTGAAGGAGTCGGACTTCGAGACGCGGATGGTGTCGTACAGCTACCGGGAGGGGGATCGGTTCGCGTTCATGGACCTGGAGGACTACACGCCGTACGAGCTGATGGAGGACGAGATCGAGGCGGTGGTGCCCTATCTGGTGGACGGGATGGAGGGGATCAAGGCGCTGCTGCAGGACGGCAAGGTGCTGAGCATCCAGCTGCCGGATGCGGTGGAACTGCAGATTGCGGAATGCGCGCCGTCGATGCGGGGCGCGAGCGTGACGGCGCGGACGAAGGCGGCGACGCTGGAGACGGGGCTGGTGATCCAGGTGCCTGAGTACATGGAACCGGGCGAGCGGGTGCGGGTGGATACCCGCACGGGGGATTTCATCCAGCGGGTGCAGTAGGGGGGGGCAGAGAGCAGGGGTCAGGAGACAGGGGGCAAGGGGGGACAGGGGACAGGAGCGGCGAGTTGGAGTCAAGGAGGGCGCAGTCTCGCTTATAATTATAACCGAGACAAATAGTCTGGGTGGGCAGAGGACAGGGGGGGACAAAGCAGGAAAACAGGAAACTCAGGAAAGCAGGAAAAGGGGGCAGGGGACAGGAGACAGGGGACAGAGGGCGGGGTTCAGGGGTCAGAGGCCAGAAGAAAGGGGGGACAGCGGAACTGATTCACCCACGGGACAAGGCCGTGGGGGTCTGGAAGGCCAAGGCAAGGCCGCGGGGGTCTGAACAGCCCAAGGGCGCGCGGGGGGGTGCTTTTGCTTTCCGGGGGGGGCGGGGGCATGATAGGGTGCCGGGACTGAATTGAGGGAGAACGTGAAGTTTACGGAAATGGACTGGACGACGTGGGAGCCGCGGGAGACGGCGACGCTGATGTTTGTGCGGATGGACGGCATGGTGCTGCTGATCCGGAAGCTGATGGGGATGGGCGCGGGCCTGATCAATGCCCCCGGGGGGCGGGTGGATCCCGGCGAGACGCCGGAGCAGGGGGCGGTGCGGGAGGCGCAGGAAGAACTGCACGTGACGCCGATCGGGGTGCAGAAAGCCGGGGAACTGGCGTTTCAGTTTATCGATGGCTATTCGCTGCGGTGCCACGTCTATACGGCGTCGTCCTACGAGGGGGTGCCGACGGAGACGCGCGAGGCGATACCGCTGTGGGTGGACGAGCGGGAGATGCCCTACAGCCAGATGTGGGCGGACGACCGCCTGTGGTATCCGCTGGTTCTGGAGGGTCGCCGGTTTTCGGGACGGTTTCTGTTTGACGGCGAAATCATGCTGGGCAGCGAACTGGACGTGGAGCCGCCTTCCGCGGAGAGGGCGGGCTGACGGGAGCGGCAGGGGAAGGAGGCGCGCATGGACTGGGCGACATGGAACTGGGTGGATTGGCTGTTCGTGGCGATGCTGCTGTACGGCGGGGCGATGGGGGCGGTGCGGGGGCTGTCGCACGAGCTGGCGATGCTGATCGGGATGATTGCGGCGGTGACGGTGACGTGGCTGTTTTACGAGCCGGTGTCGGCGTGGCTGTGCGGGCACTGGACGGGGCTGCATCCGGAGATCACGCGGCTGGTGGCGGTGGCGGCGCTGGTGACGGCGACGCTGGCGGGGATGCACGCGCTGCGCAAGGGGCTGGGGGCGCTGATGACGTTTTCGTTCAAGGGCCCGGTGGAGCGGGTGGGGGGGCTGCTGGCGGGCGTGGTGCGGCGGGGCGCGGTGTTCCTGATGGCGCTGCTGCTGGCGAGTTTCGTGCCATGGAGCGCGCTGCAGCGGGCCGTGATGTTCCAGTCGCGGGTCGGGTCGGCGGTGCTGCCGCACCTGGTGGAGGGATACAACGCGGTGGCGCAGCGGATCGCGGTGATCCAGGCGGAGGTGCCGGTCGGGGTGGAGCTGCCGCATGCGGTGATGCCGCCGGAAGTGCCGCCGGAAGCCTACGGGGAGTAGGGGCCGCATGGCGGGGATGGTTTCCAAGGAGGTGATCGACCGGATCCGCGGGTCGCTGGACATCGTGGATGTCATCGGGTCGTACATCCAGGTGAAGCGGGCGGGGGCGTCGGCGAAGGCGCTGTGTCCGTTCCACAAGGAAAAGACGCCGTCGTTCCACATCAATCCGGCGCGCCAGGCGTTCCATTGTTTCGGCTGCGGGGCGGGCGGGGACGTGTTCAAGTTCGTGATGCTGTACGAGAACGTGGATTTTCCGACGGCGCTGCGGCTGCTGGCGTCGCGGGCGGGGGTGGCGCTGGAGTTTGATGAGAGCGGGAGCGGGGCCCGGCGGGAGGGTCCGGCCAAGGACGAGATATTCAAGGCCAACGAAGACGCCTCCCGGCGTTACCAGAAAGAGCTGCTGCAGAGTGCGGAGGCGGAGGCGGCGCGGGCCTACCTGAAGGGGCGCGCGCTGGAGCTCGAGGCCTGGAAGGAATGGGGCCTGGGGTATGCGCCGGACGGCTGGGGGTTTCTCTCGGACCAGGCGGGGGGGCGCGGCAGCGCGCGCATGAAGGCGCTGGAGGCGGCGGGGTTGCTGTCCACCAGCGAAAAGGGCAGCGTGTACGACCGGTTTCGGGGCCGGGTCATGTTCACGATCCGCGACGAGCTGGGGCGGGCGGTGGGGTTCAGCGGGCGCGTACTGAAGGCCGACGACAAGGCCGGCGGCAAGTATGTGAACACGCCGGAGACGGCGGTGTTCCGCAAGAGCAAGATTCTGTTCGGGCTGGACAAGGCCAAGCGCGAGATTCTCGACCAGCGCCGGGCCGTGCTGGTGGAAGGGCAGATTGACTGCATCCGGTGCCATCTGGGCGGATTCCGCACCGCGGTGGCGTCGCAGGGGACGGCGTTCACGGAAGAACACGCCCGGCTTCTCAAGCGCTATGCCGATCATGTGACGGTGGTGCTGGATGCGGACGCCGCGGGCCGGAAGGCCGCGCTGCGCACCGCGGAGCTGCTGCTGGAGGAAGGGCTGGCGGTTTCGCTGGCGGCGCTTCCGCCCGGGGAGGATCCCGACTCGCTGATTTTGAAAAAGGGGCCGGAGGCGTTTGCGGCGGTGCTCGACGGGGCCCGCACGGCCATGGGGTTTCTGGTGGGGCTGCTGCGGGAGCGCGGCAAGCTGGAAACCCCGGAGGGCATGCTGCGCGCGACCCGCGCGGTGCTGGAGCTGGCGACGCATGCCCAGGGGGCGGTGCAGGCCGAGCAGATGCTGCGCGAAGCCGCCGCGGGCCTGCAGGTGGGCTACGCCGCCCTGCGGGAGGATCTGCGCCGCGCCCAGCGGCTGAAGGGCCGCCCCGCCGCGGCGGCGGGATCCGGCGAGGCCGTCGCGCCCGCCGCGGCTCCGGAACGGCCCGTGGACGAAGTGGAACTGGCCGCGCTGCTGTGCGCGGCCGCGCACCCCGAGCTGGCCGGTTTCGTCCGGCGCTGGCTGCCGTATCCGCTGGTGACCGACCCCGATTGCCGGACCCTCATCGAGATCCTGGCGGAGGAAGAGGAAGAGCTGATGCCGGCGCTGGACGAGGCGAGCGACTCCTGCAAGGCGCTGGCGGCGCAGATCGCCAACGAACCGTCGAAGATTGCGGATCGGGAGGACGAGGAAAACACGTTGAAAGCGGCGCAGGACCTGGTTCTGAGCATCTGGCGGCGGCACCTCGAAGCGGAGCGGGCGGCCATTGGCCGCCGCATGCAGTCGCGGGAAGGCGCAGAGCGCCAGCAACTGCTGCACGACATGACGGAACTGCTGCTGGATCTGGGGAAGATCAAGCGGGGCTGGGCGGCCGGCAGCGTGATTCTGGATCAGCATCTGCGGCGCATGGCGGAGGCCTAGATGGGCCTCGGTCTCAGCGCCATTCGTGCCTGGGGTATTTGCGGGAGAGTTCCTGTTTGATGCGGGGGTAGTGGTCGCGCCAGAAACCGGGGAGGTCTTTGGTGATTTGGACGGGGCGGTGGCTGGGGGCGAGAATGTGCAGGACGAGGGGAATGCGGCCGGCGGCGAGGGCGGGGAGCGATTCGACGCCGAACAGCTCCTGGATGCGGGCGGAGACGAAGGGTTCCGCGGCATCGGCGTACTGGATTTTGACGGAGCGGCCGTTGGAGAGGGTGACGCGTTCGGGCATGTGCTGTTCGACGAGGGCGGCCTGGGCGGGGGAGAGAAGGGACCGGAAGGCGGGCAGGACGGGGCGGTCCTTGACCTCCTTGGCGGAGACGGCGCCGTGGCAGATCTGCTGGACGACCAGTTCGCGCTCGGCGTCGCCGCAGGACGGCAGCTCCCAGTCGGGGCAGGCCCGGGCGAGAAGATTGACGCGGGCGATCCACTGGTCCACGGCGCGGTCCCACTTTTTCAGGGGGCATTCGCCGGACAGGACGGCCTTGGCCAGGAGGCGGGCGGCCTCTTCGGCGGGGGGCGGGTCGAGGGGCCTGGAGGAAAGGGGCAGGTCGCGGAAGACGATTTCGCGGCGGGCGACGGCGCGTTTGGCGGCGGCATCCCACTCGACGGCGGCGCGTTCGGAGAAATCGCCGGGGTAGAGATCGCGGAGCCATTCCTCGCGGATGGCGGTGGCCTGGGTGAGGAGGACCTGGACATCGCCGTCGCCGCGGCCGATTTCGTTGATTTCGCTGGCGACGAGGAGCGGGGCGTCGTCGGCGACGGATTCGCGGGCGAGTTCGCCGCGGCGCTTGTGGACGAGTTCGCAGCGGAGGGTGCCGCGGTCGAGGCGTCGGGCGACCTGGTCCGAGAAGCCGGCGAGAACGCACTTGGCGATGTCTTCGTCTTCGGGCGGGGAGGATTCGATCGGGAGGTTTTGGGAATCGGCGATGCGGAGGAAGCGGTCCCAGAGGGGGCCGACCTGGCGGGCGGCGCCGGCGTGGATGCCGAGGCGGCGGCAGGGGCCGAGGTCAAAGCGGTGGTGGCGGGCATAGGTCCAGGCGCGCATGAGCAGGAGGAGGTCGGAGCCGCCCGCGTCGCCGAGGGTGTCGCGGCGCAGGTCGTCGGCGGCCTTGCCGGCGCGGCGGACGAGGAGGGGGCGGCCCTGGGCGATGGCGGCGATGAGGGCGACGGGGCGGACGGCGCCGCATTCGGCGGCGGCCAGCAGCATGCGGGCGTAGCGCGGATGGACGGGGAAGGAGAGCATGCGCAGGCCGAGGGGGGTGGGGTCGCCGGCGGCGTCGAGCGCGCCGAGATCGCGCAGCAGGGTCAGCGCGCGTTCAAGGGCCTTGGGCTCGGGGGGCTCCAGCCAGGGGAAGGCTTCGACATCGGCGACGCCGAGGGCCTTGAGGGTGAGGAGGATTTCCGAGGGATCGATCCGCTTGATTTCGGGCAGGTCGTGGGCGGCGCGGCCGGCGTGTTCGGCTTCGGTCCAGAGGCGGACGGCGCGTCCGGGGGCGGTGCGTCCGGCGCGGCCGGCGCGCTGGTCGGCGGAGGCGCGGGAGATGGATTCGACGAGGAGGGTATTGATGCCGCGCCAGGGGTCGAAGCGGGCGACGCGGGCGAGGCCGGAATCGATCACCAGGCGGATGCCGTCGATGGTGAGGGAGGTTTCGGCGACGTTGGTGGCGACTACGATTTTGCGCCGGTCGTGGCGGGCGACAGCGGCGTCCTGGTCGGCGGGCGGCAGTTCGCCGTGGAGGGGCAGGAGGAGGGCGCCCTTGGCGGCGGGGGTGTTGCGCAGGGCGTCGAGGGTGCGCTGGATTTCGTAGGCGCCGGGCATGAAGATGAGCGCGTCGCCGGGGGCGTCGCCCTGCCGCGCGGCTCGCCCGTAGGCGGCCGCGGCGGCGTCCCAGGGCGTATCGCGGTCGGGATGGAGGGGTTTTTCAATGTGTTCGATTTCGACGGGAAAGGTGCGGCCTTCGGAGTGGAGGCGGATGCAGGGCTCGAGATACGGCTGGAGGAGGCGCGTATCGAGCGTGGCGGACATGACGACGAGGAGGAGATCGGGGCGGGTGGTCTGCTGGAGCTGGAGGGCGCGGGCGAGGGTGACGTCGCCGTACACGTGGCGCTCGTGGAATTCGTCGAAGAGGATGGCCGAGACGCCGGGCAGGTCCGGCTGGGAGAGCATCTGGCGCAGGAGGATGCCTTCGGTCTCGAACAGGATGCGGGTGGCGGGGCCGCAGACGGATTCGAAGCGGATCTGGTAGCCGGTTTCGTCGCCGAGGGATCCGCCGCGTTCTTCGGCGACGCGCTTGGCGAGGAGGCGGGCGGCGAGACGGCGGGGCTGGAGGACCACGGCTTTCCCGTCGCCGAGCGCGCCGAGGTCGAGCAGCATCTGGGGGATCTGGGTGGATTTGCCGGAGCCGGTGGGGGCGGTGACGAGCAGGCGCCGCGAATGCTTCAGCGCGGCGTCGAGTTCGGAACGGATGGAGTGGATGGGCAACATGGATGAACAAGGAATATCCGATATCCGATATGCAATGTCGAATATCCAATATCCAACAGCCAAGGGAACAGCCAAGCAGGAAAACAGGAAACACAGGAACACAGGAAAACCTCGATATGTGTGTGGGGTGGCTGGAGGGGCAGGGTTCAGGAAACAGCCGGAGGTGAGACTACGAAAGGCTCGAAAGAACGAAACAAACAGCCGGGTGGGGGAACTACGAATGAAGCGAATGGCACGAATGGGAATGGGGAATAACGAAGAGCTGAAGTAGGAAAACAGGAGCAGGGGGCAGGGTTCAGGAAACCGCCGGGGACGGAACTACGAAAGGCTCGAAAGACACGAAATAAACAGCCGGGGGGTGGAGTTGCGAATGAAGCGAATGGCACGAATGGGCGGCGAGGACGGGAATATCCGGGAAGCCGCCGGACGGTATGGAGAGCGGGATTGCGGGAAAGGACGGAAAAGGAATAGGATGGTCGGGCAATGAGCCAACCGTTGATCATGTCGTGCTGGGTGGGGCTGGGGGGCTTTGCGGGGTCGGTGGCGCGCTACGGGCTGAGTCTGGCGTCGCAGCGGGCAGGGATGACGTGGCCGCTGGGGACGCTGGGGGCGAATGTGCTGGGATGCCTGGCGATTGGCCTGGTGGCGGGGTTGTCGGATCGGGGGGGGCTGCCGCCGGCGGCGCGGCTGGCGCTGGCGACGGGATTCTGCGGGGGCTTCACAACGATGTCGTCGCTGATCTACGAGGCGGCGGCGATGGCGCGCGGGGGGGGCGTCTGGCAGGCGGCGGGATATCTGGCCGGGACGCTGGCGCTGTCGGCGGCGGGATTTGCGTCGGGACTGGTGATGGTGCGGGCGCTGGCCCGGCTGGGAGGTGGCGCATGGAACTGAAGGCGGAGGCGAGACTGCTGCGGGTTTTCCTGGGCGAAGGCGACCAGGCGAAGCACGCGCCGCTGTATGAGGCGATCGTGCGGGAGGCGCGGGCCGCGGGGCTGGCGGGGGCGACGGCGTGGCGGGGGGTGATGGGGTTCGGGCCCACGAGCCGCATCCGGACGGCAAAGGTGCTGGATTTGTCGGCGGATCTGCCGGTGGTGGTGGAGATCACGGACGAGGAGGAAAAGATCCGGGCGTTTCTGCCGGTGCTGAAGCGCCTGTTCGAAACATCGGGGTGCGGGGGGTTGGTGACGATGGAGAAGGTGGAGGTGATCCATTATCTGCACGGGGGGGCAGACCGTCCGGCCGACTAGGAGGGGGAGAGCCGTGACGGCGGGATGAGAGGAAGAAAGGCAGCGGGCAGGAGACGGCGGGGGCCGGGGGAGGCGGTTCGGCGGTTCCGGGAGTGGAGACGCCATTACATGGCGCCGTCGGCCCCGGCCTACGTGCTGTGCAACGCCGTCGCGGGGATGCTGTTTTTCGCGGTGTATCTGAACGGCCCCTTGATTTTGTTTCCGGTCGGGCTGGGATTGGTTCTTCTTCCGC
>Ga0123327_1004320_pt1 | contig 9885 bp, 9 predicted proteins | sample BioC13SIPDNA_4_FD_89701 | JGI IMG/M metagenome (GOLD analysis project Ga0123327, IMG submission 89701) | Anaerobic biogas reactor microbial communites from Washington, USA - Biogas_R1_B C13 SIP DNA | ecosystem: Engineered > Bioreactor > Anaerobic > Unclassified | place: Washington, USA | collected...
ACCTTAGCAAACTGGACAGGTGTGGCGTACAAAATATCCCGAACAGAACTTGACAAGTGCAAAGAACGAGATGACCTCAAGCAGAGTGGGGTCTATTTTCTGTTCGGTACTTCTGACCAAACAGGGGAAAATGTTGTTTATATAGGTCAAGCCGGTGCGAGAAAAAACGGAGAAGGCATACTTTGTAGATTAGTTGAGCATAAACGAAACCCAGACAAAGATTATTGGACTGAAGCTATTGTTTTTACAACATCGAACAATTCGTTTGGTCCAACAGAGATAAGCTACCTTGAAAACCGCTTTTGTGGTCTTGCGATGGACGCGAATCGATATCTTATAAAAAACAGCAATGATCCCACTCCCGGCAATATAACAGAGGAAAAAGAAAGCGAACTTGAAGAGTTTATTGATTATGCCAAGATTGTAATGGGAACCTTGGGACATAAGTTGTTTGAACCATTAACCGAAAAATGCAAACCATCCACGGTAGATGAGACTACTAAAAGTGAAGATTTACTCCTTTTTATGAAACGAAAGAGTCGCAAGAGTGGACTTGTAATTGAGGCGAGTTGCAATTTATATTCAAAATCTATAAACATTTTTAGCTATAACTATTAATTATTCTTCGATTGCCGATTAAGAGAGGGTGCAAAGACTGTAATGATGGAGGCGACGGCAAGGCAGACTGTTTTGCATAACACAATCTACAAGCGAAAGAAGCGGCTTCCACTGTCTGCGGGCAATTATTTTAAGATAGGTACAAAAGTGAACCTGTTGAAGATGATAGATGTTTTTTATATTTAAGGCGTGACGGCATAACCATAACCGAACCGCAGGAACCGTCCCCGTGGTTCTTCCGTGGTTCTTCACGTGGATCTTGCAGTCATAAAAACGATTCTGAATGGGGTTTGAAAATTAAAAAATAGATAGTTGGAAGTAGATCTGGGGGAAAGGAGGGATCTAATATGGACAATGATTCTAATATGAAGTTTTATATAGACGATATTCCGTTTTATAAAAAAGTTCCTGTTATTGGTATAGTTATTCTTGTTTTATTATTAGCTGCTTGGGTTTTCAGATGGGATTATAGAATTACTGAAACATTAAATGATGACTATAATCATGGCAAGGTCGTGCATAAAGTTGACCGTTGGACAGGCCATCATTGGTATGTAATGTACGGTAGTTTCCTATTTAATACGGGTTGGAAATATTATAGCGGAAAGGAAGTGCCCTTTTCAAGAAGTGGCGAAATGGCTGAAGGAGAAGAAAAAAGGGAACGACAAGTAAAATTTATACAAACAATTCGTACTGGGACTACTGTTATTTGGTTTGTATTCTTAACAGGTACTTTAGGATTTATAGTTAATAGGATAAAATCCTAACTAATCAAATTTATTGTACCTTATCTACCGATATAACCGCATTATTAATGGTGGGCATCCGCAAATCGAACGCGGGACACCCTAGCGTCGCTATTTGTGTGTTATTTTGCATGCTGTACAAATCCTTATAACATCTACCAAAAAAAGGATGGCACCAAATGGGCACCAAATAAAAAAAGGAGAGAATTATATCCGAAATTCTCTCCTTCATATTTGCCTATATATTGGGTTTTTGAATGGTGGGCCATGAAGGAATCGAACCTTCAACCTTCTGATTAAGAGTCAGCTGCTCTGCCAATTGAGCTAATGGCCCATGAATACTGCAATCAATATTATAAACGCTGGGGAAAAGTATAGCAAGGATAGTTTTTTAAAAATGTTTTAAAATATTTCCCGGCGGTCATGGACGATCTGTCTGCCAGCGGCAAACACTGCATAACAGATATATTATGGATGCGGGCTCAATATAATTAATGAAAGCTGATGAATGGTCAATCCAATTAAGGTAGAATAATAATATAGGTGCAAATAAAAGACAGGAAGGTGTTCATATGGAAGACATGATCAAAAAAGCTTTTTATCTTGGACTGGGTGCATTGAGTTTTACCAAGGATAAAGCTGAAAAATTCATGAATGAAATGGTGGAAAAGGGTGAAATGTCCGCTGAAGAAGGCAATAAATTTGTGGATGATCTGATCAAACGCGGGGAAGAAGCCCGGCAGGAGATCAAGGATTTTGTTGAGCAGGAAATCAAATGCAAGCACAAGGATATGGTGAGCCGGGAGGAGTATGACGCTTTGTTGCAGCGCCTAAAGGATCTGGAGGACAGACTGAAATAGATCAGGCTTCTGATGGTAATCAATAAAGATTAAGGGCTGTATTGATTTATTCACCACTACTGATCTTAAGCAGCAGATTATTCAAGACATGCTTGAATCTTTCGATTTTAATCCGTTCATGTTCATTGGTGAAACAATGTTCCATCAGCTCATGTTCTGCAATAACCAGGGCATTGAAAACTCTATCGTAAAGACTCATATCAGCGTGCTTGAAATAGTTTTCCAGCTTAATTAAAGTCTGTTGTTCTTCCTGGGTCAAAATTTCAGCCGGCATGCTTGCACCTCCGCTATCGATCCTGCAGTAATAATATGCAAAGGGACAGAAAAAATTGTATATAATTTGCTGCTAGATAAGATAGATTTTTACATGTTGACTATAGCCGGCGGTCGTGCTAGGATTATTAGCAAATCATATTCGACAATGAGCAGAAGAACCTTAGTATTCGTCTTGGCAGAGAGTCGGGAAGGGTGCAAACCGATAAGCGGATAATAAGGAGAGCCATCTGTGAGTCTTCGGTGAATTCACGGGAAGTAAGCCGAACGGTCACGACCGTTATCCGTTTGAGCCGGGCATACGCCAACCAGGGTGGTACCGCGGGAGTTGATCCTCTCGTCCCTATTAAGGGATGAGGGGTTTTTTATATTTTAAAACTAGTATTGAGAATGGAGGAATGAAAGTGGATTTACAAATGAAGATCTTAAACCTGATCGAGCGTGACGCGCGATTAGACGCCGCAACCATTGCCACCATGTTAGGTGAGGATGAAGCGATAGTAGCAGCATTGATCAAGAAGATGGAAGATGAAAAAATAATCCTTGGCTACAACACGGTTATCAATTGGGATAAAATGGGCGATCAAAGTGTTACCGCCATGATCGAAGTCAAAATGCAGCCTGAAAGGGAAGTGGGGTTCAACCGTATTGCCGAACGGATCTGCCGGTTCCCGGAAGTAAAAAGCGTTAAACTGATGAGCGGTACCTATGATTTATCGGTGATCGTCACCGGCAAGACCATGAAAGATATCTCCTGGTTTGTTTCCCACAAGCTGTCGACTTTGGATCAGATACAAAGTACCGTAACCTTGTTTATTCTGAAAACTTACAAACAAGAGCATTTCATGTTCAACGACAATGATGATGATAAAAGGCTGGTGGTGAGTCCGTGAGCGACATGAGCAGATATTTATCTACAACAGTCAAAACCATACCGCCTTCCGGGATTCGTAAATTCTTTGATCTGGTCTCCCAGACCGAAGGCGTTATTTCACTTGGTGTAGGGGAACCTGACTTTGTGACCCCCTGGCATATCAGGGAAGCCTGCTGGTACTCGCTGGAAAAAGGCTATACCATGTACACTTCCAACAGCGGGCTCATCGAACTGCGGGAAGAGGTGGCCGCCTACGAGAAGCGCAAGGTGGGAGCAGAATATGATCCGGCCAGGGAAATATTGATAACGGTAGGTGTCAGCGAAGCAGTTGACATTGCCCTGCGGGCGATGATCGAGCCGGGGGATGAAGTATTGATCCCTGATCCGTCCTATGTCAGTTATGCGCCGGGGACCTGCCTGGCATTTGGCAAAGCAGTACCGGTGCCGACATATGATGCAGATCAATACCGTATGCGGGCTGATGTGCTGGAAAGCTGTATAACTCCGAAAAGCAAGATATTGATTCTGACTTTTCCCAGCAATCCAACCGGAGCGATTATGGAAAAAGCAGACCTGGAGGCCATCGCTGAGGTAGTTAAAAAACATGATCTGTTTGTTATTTCTGATGAGATATACAGTGAACTGACTTATAACGGCAAGCATTGTTCCATCGCATCGCTGCCGGGCATGAGAGACCGGACGCTGCTTTTAAACGGTTTTTCCAAAGCTTATGCCATGACCGGATGGCGGATCGGGTATGCCTGTGGTCATCCTGATATTATTGCAGCAATGACTAAAATTCATCAATATACCATTATGTGTGCACCGATCATGGCCCAGAAAGCAGCTCTGGAAGCGCTGCGTCACGGGGAAGAAGAGATGTTGAAAATGGTAGATAACTATAATTATCGCCGCAGGCTGCTGCTTAAGGGGTTTCAGGAAATCGGCCTGGAATGTTTTGAACCCCAGGGGGCTTTTTATTGTTTCCCTTCGATCAAAAGTACTCCGTTTAATTCAGAAGACTTTTGCGAGAAACTGCTGAAGGAAGAACTGGTAGCAGTTGTGCCCGGCAATGCATTTGGGAATAGCGGGGAAGGATTTATTCGCTGCTGCTATGCCGCCAGTGTAAAAGATCTGGAAGAAGCGATTATCAGAATGGGCAATTTTTTAAATCGACATCGATAAAATATTTGTCGGCAGACTGGAATCATTCCTGCAGATAAAAAAGCAGGACTATCAGCGAAAAGGTCAAACAGCATACCCCTCATTATATTTTTTGTCGTCAAGCCAGGTTGAAAAATGAGTGAAATTATAGCGAACTGCCAAATATTATTGTGGAATTATACGTTATTTAACTAAAGGATTAATCCTACTGTTTGCGAAACTGATATAAGCATGATGATGAAAAATATTGGGGGGTTATAGGGATGGCATTGGAACTCTCGATGAATGAAATCGAACTTCTTAATTCTTATCTATGTTTATCTTCTCATGGTCAAAAGGAACTCAAGGAGTATTTGCGTTACCTGTTATGTAAACAGTATCGCCGGGAAGTAATGGCATCCGTATTCAATAATAACCTGATGGGCAATCTGCTTCATAGTCTCCTTCATATTATTGAAGGCAGGGAATTGGATATTGAACTAATTTCCAGGCGGGTCTGCCAGATGAAAGAATTGTACTACAGCAGCTTCCAGAAGGTCCATTATAAATTCAGCGAAGTGGTTGAGGATCTGGACAGCAATGAGACCGTCAGGGAAACAGGCCGGCAGGCCTTTGAAAACATCGAGCGGGCCATCAATTCCGGCAATGAGTCCAGGATACGTACGGAAATTCTGGATTTTTATCAACAATATATGCTTTTATCCCAAAAAAAGGACTCAAGAAAGATTATTGCTGTATAATAAACATAGTATTTTATACAGAAGCGGGGTAAAGGAATGAAAATAAAATTTTTAGGCGCCACTAAAACGGTGACCGGTTCTTTTTTTGTACTGGAAACCGAAAGTCGGCGCTTTGCTGTTGATTGCGGCTTATTTCAAGGGATGAAAGAGATCAAAGAGCGGAATTACCAGGATTTTGTTATCGAACCTGGTTCCATAGACTTTTTAATACTAACCCATGCCCATATTGACCATACCGGTTTAGTCCCCAAACTATGCAAACATGGCTTTAAAGGACCTATCTACTGCAGTTATCCTACTGCTGAACTGGCTACTGTACTATTGCCTGACGCAGGATATATTCAGGAAATGGAAGTCGAACGGAAAAACCGCAAATTTCTCCGGGCCGGCAAAGACGTAATCGAGCCGATCTATACGGCAGAAGACGCGCTGGATTGTTTAAAACAGTTTCAGCCTCTCAGCATGGATGAAGTTATTGACCTTGCACCGGGTATTGAAATTCGTCTGCGTGATGCCGGACATATTCTGGGATCCTGTATTGTGGAATTATGGGTGGTAGAAGACGGGAAAAAACTGAAACTGGTCTTCACCGGTGATCTGGGCAATGATAAGCAGCCTATCTTAAAGGATCCAACTGTAATTGAGAATACTGATTACCTGATCATTGAATCAACCTATGGCAACCGCAGTCATAAGGACATCGGGGACCGGGCACAGCAGCTGAAAGAGGTGATCGATTTCACCATGCAAAAAGGAGGAAACCTGATCATTCCTGCTTTTGCGGTGGAGAGAACCCAGGACCTGCTGTATGATTTAAACCTGTTATATAGAGATGGGAAACTGGATCCCAATATCGATATCTACATTGACAGTCCTCTGGCCATCGCCGCCACGGAAATATTTGAACGTAATGAACATTTCTACGGTGACGAAACCAGACAAATGGTAGAAAACGGCAATCACTTTTTGAGAATTCCCAACCTGAAATTCTCCCGTTCCCAGCAGGACTCGATGTTGTTAAACCAGACCAAGAAGAATACCATTATTATTTCCGCCAGCGGCATGTGTGACGCCGGCCGGATCAAGCATCATCTGCGGCATAACCTGTGGCGGCCTGAGTCTACGATCCTGATCGTCGGTTACCAATCCCAGGGTACGCTGGGGCGCCGTTTATTTGAAGGTGAAAAAATCGTGACCATCCATGGTGAACAGGTGGCAGTCAAGGCTGACATTAAAACCATCGATGCCTATTCCGCCCATGCAGACCGGGAAGGTCTGCTGGAATGGATGCAAAGGTTCGTGGTGCCGCCCAAAGCAATATTCATAGTTCACGGAGAAGAAGAGGCGCAGATCGAACTGGCTGGTAATATCAAGGAACAGTTAAACGTACCGGTCTTTATTCCCGCCTGGCAGGATGAATATACCTTGAAACCTGCCCAGGAAATGAGCAAAACAGTTTATACCGGAGCCGATACAAACAAGGCTATGATTGCAGAACAAATGTATTTGGATCTGAGACTGAAAATCAATCGAATATTCTCGGAAAATTGGGATAAAGCTGATTATGACAAAATCATTGATTCCATGAATAAAATCAGTTCTGCTTTATAGATTTTTTAGAGCTGGCGCTGGGAGAACACCTTTATCCGTCAGCTCCTTTTCGCATTGAAAAGGTTAAAATATTTTGGTTATCTTTGGTTTATTTCTCACGGTTCTTTTTTGCAGGATATTGCTTGGAAGGTTCCGTTTTCTCGATAAATATCGGTTTTTATCGACTTGAAGCAGACCTTTTCAAAGTGCTATAATTTCTTTACTTCATCTAAAAACGGGGGCCTTATTATATGAATAAGTATTCCGCTGCACTCGAAATCTTCCGCTGGGGAAATGCCAATGTACCGGGAGTCATATTCTGGTATGCCAACGAACTGGATTTGAATATGGAAGACATTGGTATATTATCTGCTATTTATTACGCTTTCCAAAGGAGCAAGCCTCTCAATCAAACAGGGATCAATATTGGACAAGTTCTTCAGGTCTGTCCGGCTCTGACCAAAAGCAAATTATCCCGCCAGATAAGCCGGCTGGAGAAATTAGGAATCATTAAGGTTGAAGAAAAGAACAAGAACTTTAATGACCGGGAAATCTTTCTGGAACCCATAATGGAAAAATTATGCCGCCTGGTGACCAGGGATCATGATCAGTTAATCGAGCATAAACCATTGGTGAAAAATGAAAAGAGCAGCGAATTACTAAGCAGCCGTATCGAACAACTGGAATTGCAGCTGGAAGAAGAACGGCGCAAAACCATGTATGTTGATTTCAGTCATGGCAATAACAAAAATTATAAGAAGGTAGCAGATTTTATCGCCAAAAAAACCGGTAACCTGTTAAGCCTTAAAATGTCTAATGAACTCAAAAAATGGCTGGATGAAATGAACTATACTCCGGAGTTTCTGCTCTGTATGCTGGAACTCTGTTTTGAAAGAAATATTTATAATCCCAAAAGTATCACCAGGATCGCTACAGATTTAAGAGAATACTCTATCAATACCGTGGAAGGCCTGAATCTGTACTTTAAGAAATATGTTGATACTGATTTAAGCCGCAATAATTTGGCTCAGTTCGATCCTGAAGTTATGGAATTTGGCAATTATACAGGCATCGATATGTCAGCCGAAGCCCGCCGGAAAATCTATTACAAGTGGAGATATGACTGGGCCTTCACCCATGCCCTGATCATGAAAGCGGGAGAGGTGATGTGCCAGCGCACCAAAAATGGCGGTCTGGAATACATAGACAGCGTCCTGGCCAACTGGAAGGCCAAAAATATAAACAAAGTTGAAGAAGCCCAAAAGGAAATCGCCGAATTTAAAAATAAAGCCAGGAAAAACGATTTTACTGTACCCAAAAAACAGGTAACTCCAAATTTAAGTGAATATGAGATTTTTATATCACCGGTAGCTGAGGAAATAAAAAGCAAATAACAGCAGTTTGAACAGTTAGGATGGTGGCGTTCGGTTGAACACGGTATTAAGAGAGCAGGTAGAAAAAGAATTATTATTTGATTTGGAAAGCGAACGCCGGGTCTTATCCTCCATGCTGCATTCGGAAGAAGCCTGTATCGAAGGATACAGTGTTTTATCAGCGGCTGATTTTTATGCCCCGAAACACGGTACCATCTTTGAGCTGATCTGCAGTTTGTTTGACCGGGAGATCAGGCCCACCTATGTGGAGTTGCTGAAGGAAGGGCATAGCCTGGGGATCTTTACCAATCCCCGTGATCTGGAAGATATCAAGTATATTGCTGAACACTATATTGACGATGAGAATATAAAATATTGGATCGGCCGAGTCAAAGACAAATCACGCCTGAGAAAATATGAAAATTTCCTGCGTATACGTTATCAGCAGCTGAGTGAAGGAGCGGACCGGGAAACCGAACAGATCCTGATGGAAGCCGAGGAAGAATTGACGAATCTTACGGCTTTGGAAGTTGATGATAAGATCGATACCCCGCAGGATATGGCCAAATTTGGCTATGATGAAGTAGAAAAAAGGTTTCTCCGTTTCAAGGAGATCCAGGAAATGTATAAGGGCGTTCTGCCTTTGGATGGATTGCCTACCGGCTTTGACAACCTGAACCATATTACGTTAGGTTACAAACCGGGGGAATTGATCATACTGGGGGCCCAGACCGGCCATGGGAAAACTGCTTTTGCGCTGCATACCGCCAAAGAAGTAGCGGTCAATAACCAGCACAATGTATTATACCTGAATACTGAAATGAGCAGGCAGCAGATCGCATTGCGCTGGGGCTCAATATTGTCTTCCATCGACCATGACCGTATTCGCAGCGGGAATATCAACGAGACGGAATTATCGATTATTTTCGAGGGGTTCTCCCGTTTGAGGCAGAGCGGTTTTTATTCTTATCCCTGTCCCAATCTGACCCCGGAAAAGACCATATCTATCGCCCGCAAGTTCAGGGTACAGAAGAAGATCGATCTGATGATCATCGACTACATTGGCCGTATGGATAAAATCGACCCCCGTTTGCAGGAATGGCAGATGCTGGAGCAGATCGTAAAAACCCAGAAGATGCTGGCGCAAAATTTGAATATTGCCGTCATGTGTCTGGTACAGTTAAATCCGGACGGGACATTGCAGGGGGCGAAACGTATGAAAAATGAAGCGGATCTGCTCCTGAAACTTATGCCTATTCCCAAAGAAGAACTGGATGATAATGATGATTTGAAAGGCTGCATAAATCCCAATTATTATATTGTGGTGGAAAAAAACCGTGACGGCAGAAGCGGGATCCGCCTGCCCATTACCTTTGATTTGCAGAAACAAACCATGAAGGATGCGGAAAGGAAATAATAAATGGCCAGAGACAAAAATCTGGAGCGTATTTATCATCAGACCGCCAACCTTATCTATGATCTTTGTTACCGGCATCGAATCAGCGAAGAAGAAAAATTATTTCTGCTGAATCTGCTGGAAATGAAGATCTATAATAAAGAGAAACCGCAGATGCTGGAAGTATTGAAACGATGGATGAACAGTTTTAATGATTCCGAGCTTGATCAGATAATTAAAGCTACTTTGCT
>Ga0123327_1004326_pt1 | contig 9873 bp, 7 predicted proteins | sample BioC13SIPDNA_4_FD_89701 | JGI IMG/M metagenome (GOLD analysis project Ga0123327, IMG submission 89701) | Anaerobic biogas reactor microbial communites from Washington, USA - Biogas_R1_B C13 SIP DNA | ecosystem: Engineered > Bioreactor > Anaerobic > Unclassified | place: Washington, USA | collected...
AAAGGACTCCTGGGAGGAAAATGCGTCTCCGGTTTCAGTCAGGGAAAGGCCGCGGGACTCCTCGCCCGGCAGATACTGGACGGCAAACACCCGGGGGACCTTCCCCGGGTGATCGAGAGTCCGAACCGGTTCATGTTCGATCACGCGGAGCTTACGGAGCACGAGGTCACCGAGAACGAGCTCCCCCGGGGCAGCGTTGTTCTCAACAAGCCGCCATCTTTTCTCGAACAGAACAGGAGCACAATACTGGCCTCCATCGCGGTGGTGGTCGTTCTCCTTGCATTTATCGCGGTCCTGGCGGTCAGCCTCGCGCGTTTGAGACGGACGTCTCTGAAGCTCAGTTCGAGAGAACTGGAACTGCTGGCCTCGCAGGAGACGCTGTCCGGAATCCTCTCGGCCTCTCCGAGCGGTATCGTGAAGATCAAGGGCAGGGTCTTTGAGTGGGTCAACGACGCGATGTGTTCCATCACGGGCTACGCGGAAGACGAACTCGTCGGACACGATTCCCGGTTCCTCTATCCCGATGACGAAGAGTACGAAAGGGTGGGACGCGAGATATACCGCAAGGGGCAGGAGGAATCGAGGTGGATCCGCAAGGACGGCACCGTGATAGAGCTCCTCTTCCAGGTCGCGAAGGCGACGGGCGACAGCTACATAGCCATTGTAACGGACATAACGGAACGCATCAGGACGGCCCGGGCCCTTAAGGAGAGCGAGAAGCTCTACCGAAACATAATCGAGAAGATACAGGACGTCTTCTACAGATTCGACACGAAGGGGACCCTGATCATGATAAACCCTGCCGGGGCGAGGATGTTCCGCTATGATTCCGTCGACGAGATGCTGGGTCTGCCCATGGAGGCGTTCTGGAACGATCCCCGGGATCTCTACAGGATGGTCGACGAACTGAAGGACCGGGACCGTGTGAACGACTACGAGGCGCTCCTCAAGCGAAAGGATGGCACGACGCTGTACGTTTCCATCACGACGCACTACTTCTACGATGACGACGGGAACATAGCGGGCCGGGAAGGGATACTCAGGGACATCACGGAGCGAAAGATGGCGGCGGAGGCACTGCGCGAAAGCGAGGTGCGTTACCGGGCGCTCTTCGAGTTCTCTCCCGACGCCGTCCTCGTCCTCAAGGACGGTGTCTACATGGACTGCAACTCCAGGACGCTGGAATTGATGAAGTGCTCAAAGGAGGACATTCTGGGGAAGGAGCCCGACGCGTTCTCGCCGGAGTTTCAGCCCGACGGCATCCCTTCCATCGATAAGGCGAACGAGAAGGTGCGCCTTGCCATGTCAGGCAGACCGCAATTTTTCGAGTGGCGCAACAGGATGTTCGACGGCAACGGGTACTTCGACGCGGAGGTCAACCTGAGCCGTTTTGACGTGAACAACGAGGCCTACCTCCTCGTGATCGTGCGGGACACGACGGAGAGGAGGAAGGCCGAGGCCCAGATCCGGCGTCTCGTCACGGCCATCGAGCAGGCGGCGGAGGATATCCTGATCACCGATGCCGATGGTATCATCGAATATGTCAATCCCGCCTTCGAGTCCGTCACGGGGTATGTCCGTGAGGAGGTGATAGGAAGGAGACCGGATTTTCTCGTGAGCGGGCTCCACGACCGGGAGTTCTACGAGAACCTCTGGGAGACGATCCGGGCCGGCAAGGTCTGGACGGGTACCATCGTCAACAGGAGAAAGGACGGGACCTTCATCCACGAGGAATCCACCGTCGGCCCCCTCGTCGATTCCTCGGGCGCGATAACGGGATACATCTCCCTCAACCGGGACGTGACGAGACAGGTCCAGCTTGAATCGCAGCTGCACCAGTCGCAGAAGATGGAGGTCATAGGACAGCTCGCCGGCGGGATAGCCCATGATTTCAACAATATCCTCAGCGCGATCATCGGCTATTCGAACCTCGTCCAGATCAAGCTCCCACCCGACGACCCCGTCCGCAAGTACGTGGACCAGATCGTCGCGTCGTCAGGCAAGGCGGCCATCCTTACCCAGAGTCTCCTTGCCTTCAGCAGGAAGCAGATCATCGACCCGAAACCGCTGGATGTCAACGCGGCGATCACGGGAACGAAGAAGCTGCTTTCCCGGCTCATCACCGAGGACATCGTCCTCAGGACGGAACTGTGCGCGGGTTCCCTTGTCGTGATGGCCGATCTTGTCCAGATGGACCAGGTCCTCATGAACCTTGTGGCCAACGCCCGGGACGCGATGCCCGCGGGGGGCACTTTGACGATCAGCACGAGAAGGGCGCGCGGCATCGACGGGAAGGAAGGGGGGCGGGAGGAATGGTTCGCCTGCATCTCCGTCTCCGACACGGGCATCGGCATGGACGCGAGGACGAGGGAGAAGGTCTTCGAGCCCTTTTTCACGACAAAGGAATCAGGCAAGGGGACCGGGCTGGGTCTCGCGATAGTCTACGGGATAGTAGAGCAGCACAACGGCACCATCCGTGTTGCCAGCGAACCGGGTCACGGAACGACCTTCGAGGTGTTCCTGCCCGTAGTCGAGGCCCTTCCCGGTGAAGAGGCGGAAACGGTGGCTGACAACCCGAGAGGCAGCGAGAAGATACTTGTCGTGGAAGACAACGAGGAGCTCAGGAGCCTCCTGTGCACCGTTCTTTCGGAGCAGGGCTACAGGGTTTTCGAGGCGGTGGACGGCCTCGACGCCCTCGAAACACAAAAGCAGTGCCAGGCGGACCTCGTCATTCTCGATGTCGTCATGCCGAAGATGAACGGCAAAGAGGCCTATGACAGGCTGAGATCCATCGATCCCAATATCAGGGTGCTTTTCATGAGCGGCTACACCGATGACATCATCCACCAGAAGGGCATCCTTGACGAGACGATAGAGTACATCGCGAAGCCCATTCTGCCCCGGGACCTTCTGAAAAAGGTCAGGGAGATGCTCGACGGAGAAACCCCTATTTCTTGATGCCCTCCCAGTCCTTGAGGAATTTCTGCAGACCGATGTCCGTCAGGGGATGGTTCATGAGCTGCTTGAGGACGTTGAAGGGTATGGTGGCGATATCGGCGCCGACAAGGGCCGCGTCGAGGACATGCATGGGATTGCGGATGCTCGCGACGATGACCTCCGTCTCAAAGGCATAATTATAAAATATGGTAACGATGTTCTCGACTATCTCCATGCCCCTCTGGGAGATATCGTCGAGCCTGCCGATGAAGGGGCTCACGAACGTGGCGCCCGCCTTCGCGGCAATGAGAGCCTGAACGGGTTGAAAGATGAGGGTCACGTTGGTCTTGATACCCTCGTCCGTCAGCGTCCTGACAGCCCGGATACCCTGTTCTGTCATGGGTATCTTAATGACGGCGTTCTCCCCCAGGGCGGCGAGTTTCCGCGCCTCCTCGCACATGCCTTCCGCCGTGGTCGATATGACCTCCAGGCTGACGGGCCCGGTAACGGTCTGAAGTATCTCGCGGAGCACGGCGTCGGGGTCCTTTTTCTCTTTTGCGAGAAGTGACGGATTGGTGGTCACACCGTCGACGAGCCCCATCTCCATACCCTTTCTGATCTCGCCGATATTTGCCGTATCTATGAAGAATTTCATTTCCTGACCTCCGAGTGTGATGGTGGATGTAAAAAACTGTAAGAGTATACACGATTGTGAAGAGAATGACCAACAAGAAGAGAATGACCAATTCACCAATAACCAATTCAACAAAGAGAAGGACAGAATGGACTGCCTGTATCGTTCTCTTTTTAGTTATTGGTTATTGTCTGTTTCTCTGGTCATTGGAATTTGGTCATTGGTCATTATCTTTTATTTTGACATCCTGCATTTCCCATGTTATAAAGCCTCATCATGACGAACACAGCGACAAACAACTGGTGGTGGTGGCGGAAATTGTAGGTGTGAGACCGTAATTTTCCGGCCATGGACGGTTTCACACCGTCCATGGCCGTTTTATTTGAAAAGGGCCATGGGCAGACAAGCTCATGGCCCTTTTCGTTACTGAAGAAAAGGAGGACATCATGGAGAAGAAAATATTCCTTAGTGAAAAGGACATGCCGCGGGCCTGGTACAATATTCAGGCCGATCTCGAGACACCCCTGCCCCCGCCGCTCAACCCGGAAACGGGGGAACCCGTGACGCCGGACATGCTCGAGGCCATCTTTCCGATGAACCTCATCGAGCAGGAGGTGAGCACCGAGAGGTTCATCGACATTCCCGAGGAGGTCATGGAAAGACTCCTCATGTGGAGGCCGACGCCGCTCACCCGGGCAACGGGGCTCGAAAAGTTCCTCGGGACGCCCGCCCACATCTATTACAAGAACGAAGGGGTCAGCCCCCCGGGAAGCCACAAGCCGAACACGGCCATCGCCCAGGTGTACTATAACAAGGAGGCCGGCATCAAGAGGCTGACGACGGAGACGGGCGCAGGACAGTGGGGGAGCGCCCTTGCCTTTGCCTGCAACCAGTTCGGCATCGAGCTGAAGATCTACATGGTTCGGGTGAGCTTCAACCAGAAACCGTACAGGCGCGTCATGATGGAGGCCTGGGGAGGGAAGTGCGTGCCCAGTCCGAGCCCCGATACGAAAGCCGGGCGCACGTTCCTCGAAGGGAACCCGGACCATCCGGGGAGCCTCGGAATGGCGATCAGCGAGGCCATCGAGGACGCCGTGACCTCGCAGAACACGAAATACTCCCTGGGTAGCGTCCTCAATCATGTCCTTCTCCACCAGTCAGTGATCGGCCTGGAGGCGCAGCGGCAGCTCGAGCTCGCGGGAGAGTACCCCGATGTTGTCGTTGGGTGCGCGGGCGGCGGCAGTAACTTCGCAGGCATCGCCTTTCCTTTCATTCGCGACAAGATCCACGGAAAGGAGATACGGATCGTGGCCTCCGAACCCACCTCCTGCCCGACGCTTACCCGGGGCCGGTATGTCTACGATTTCGGGGACACCGCGGGGATGACGCCGCTTCTGCCCATGTACTCCATCGGGCACGGTTTCGTTCCCGCCCCGATACACGCGGGAGGCCTGCGTTATCACGGCATGGCCCCGCTTGTCAGCAAGGTCTTCGCCGACGGCCTCATCGAGGCGCGGGCGTATAACCAGATCGAGACGTTCTCGGCGGGTGTCATCTTTGCCCGGACGGAGGGGTTCATTCCGGCGCCCGAGACGAACCACGCCATAGCATGCGTCATCGACGAGGCGAGAAGGGCGAAGGAAGAGGGCAGGGAAAGGGTCATCCTCATGAACTTCAGCGGCCACGGCATCATAGACCTGCCTTCCTATGACGCCTTCATGTCGGGCAAGCTCCAGGATTACGCGATGCCCGACAACGAGATAACGGAACTCCTCCGCAGCCTGGAGAAGTATCCGAAACTGAAATGAGGCGGGTAATAGGTAATGGGTAATAGGTGATGGGAAGTTATTCATCGCCCCTCCCATAACCCATGACCCATAACCCATGACCGGGGGTTTCCATGGAGATCTATTGTGGTCAGCTTGGGATGATCATCGGATTTGATTATTGCCTTCAGGTGCAGAGCGGCCTGCCCTGCTCCAACGCCTTTGGGTGCTGGAAAGAAAGGGTTGACGTGGTCGCTCTTCTTAGGGCAAAGTTTACTGACGAAGAATTGCGATTGGCTTTCAACACACTGCCGAGATCAAGGCTCGACAGGATACTGGAGTCCGCCCGTTCAGCTTGCAAGGAGGAATAGATGCTGCTTTCCGACAGGGTCATGCAGATGCGGCCATCGGGGGTGCGAAAGATCTTCGACCTGGCGCAAAAAGTGAAGAACCCCATCAACCTCAGCATCGGGGAACCTGATTTCGATATTCCCGATGTGGTGAAGGATGAAGGGATAAAGTGGATACAGAAGGGGTTCAACAAGTACACGCCCTCGGGAGGGATCCCGGAGCTCCGCGAAAAGGTCCTCGGTCATCTCAGGGGAAAGGGGATAATCTGCGAGGACGCCATCATCACGGCGGGGGTGACGGGGGGTCTTCTTCTGGCCCTCATGACGACGCTCAACCCCGGTGACGAGGTCATCATCCCCGACCCCTACTTCGTTCTCTACGAATACCAGGTCCTGCTGCTGGGAGGGCGGCCCGTCTTCTTCGACACCTATCCCGATTTCACGATCAGGGAGGAGGAGCTGCGCCGGGCAATAACGGACAGGACGAGGGTCATCCTCATCAACAGCCCCAACAATCCGACGGGCATGGTCAATTCCCGGGAAGAGCTGGAAATGGTGGCGAGGGTGGCGCGCGAGAAGGACCTCCTCGTCTTCTCCGACGATATCTACGACCGCTTCGTCTTTGATGAAGAGGAGGGGGAGAAGCCGTACCTGGGCAAAATGTACGAAAAGACGCTCACCTTCGGCGGCTTCTCGAAGACCTGGGGGATGACGGGTTGGCGCCTGGGGTACGTGGCGGGGCCGAGCGAGATCATTCAGTGTATGATAACGATGCAGCAATACGCCTTCTCGAGCGTCACGTCCTTCGCGCAAAAGGCGGCCCTCGTTGCCCTCGACGAGGGCATGGACGACATGATCGCCGGGTACCGTAAGAAACGGGACCTCATTTACAACGGGCTCAAGGACAAGTACAATGTGGTTAAGCCGAAGGGGGCCTTCTTCATCTTTCCCGAGATTCCCGGCGGCAACGCCATGGCATTCGTGGAAAGGGCATTGGAGAACAATCTCTTCATCATACCGGGCAGTGTTTTTTCGGCAAGGGACACTCATGTGCGCATCTCTTTCGCAGCCACCGAGGAGAACCTCCTCAAGGGAATCGACGTACTGAGAAGAATGGCGTAAAGGAGTTTTCGGAACGATGCATGAGAATGTGATCAGGTTGTTGATGGAGAATGCCGTGCAGCAGATCTACGTGACGAACAGGGGCACGGCGGCGACGGCGCGGAAGGTGTCGGGCGCGCTGCATTGCGAGGTTTCGACGAACGAGAAGATAGCCTTCGAGCTTGCCCTGGCAGGCGCCTACGTGCGCAAGAGGACGGCCTGCATCCTCTCCACGGAAGGTCTCTACGAGGCCCTCGACCCCGTCATGAGCTCCGCCTACACGGGGGTGGCCGGGTCCTTCGTCATCGTGGCCGTTCAGGAGAACGACGAGGAGGTGACCCCTCTCGGCCCGTTCTCGAAGCTGCCCCTTATCGTCACCGAAAAGGAAGAAGAACTGGAAAGGGCCGTCAGGTACGGGTTCGAACTTTCCGAGGAGTACAGGATCCCCGTTATCGTGCAGGCCGTCCCGGCCGGGTACGACAAAGGCCGGGAGACTGCGGGGCAGACTGAAAAGACGGCAGGGAACGCGGCCATGCTCGTAAAGGAGCCGGGCAGGTGGGCGGCGACGCCGAAGTTCCGTTTCCAGCTTCACGGGGAGCTCAACGAAAAGATCAGGAAGATCGGCGAGGTCTTCGAGACCTATGAGGACAACCTCATCATCTCAAAGGGTTCAACGGGACTCGTCACGGACCGGCTGTCCCGTCTCGAGTTCTACGACGAGGACGCGAGCGTGCTCAGGCTGGCAACTGTCTTTCCCCTGCCGCAGAGGCTCGTGCAGGGATTCGTTGACGGCATGGACGAGGTCCTCGTCGTCGAGACCTATCCGGCGATCGAACTCCAGATACCGGACAGATCGAAGGTGAAGCGGGGGTTCGTCGATGCCGGCCGGGGCACGCCTCAATACGACGAGGTCATAGCGGGGTTCTCCGTCATCAGGGACCGGCTGGGCCCCGCCTCTTCGATAAACATGGCGCACGGCATCAAGAGGCTCCATCCCGAGAGGAACATCCTGGCCGTGACCTTCGAGGACCACTTCTTCCATTCGGGGATGCCCGCGTACGTCAACAGCCTCTACAATGGCTCTTCGTTCGTACTTCTCGTCATGGTGAGCGAGAGGGAGGACGATCTGAGAAGGATACTGCGGGGCTATGGCGTAAGCGGGGTGCAGCCGATCTCGAACATCGACGAGATCGGCCGGTTCCGGGACACGAAGGAGCCCGTGGTGGCTCTCTACAGGGGTATGATATGAGACAGGAGATCATATGCGCCGGTATCGGGGGCAGGGGGGTGCTCCTTGCCTCCACGATACTCATCGAGGCCGCCATCAGGAGCGGGCTCAAGGCGGTGGCATCCGATGAATACGGTATGAGCCAGAGGGGAGGGTCCGTCGTGTCCCTCGTGAAGGTGGGCGATTTCGCGAGTCCCTTCATCGGCAGGGAGAACGGCGGCATCCTCCTTGCCTTCGAGGAAAGCGAGTTCTACAAGGCGCTCCTCTTCCTGAAGAAGGGTGGTCTTGCCCTTGTCAACACCCGTGCGGCTGAGCTGCCGCCGTCCATCGCGGGCCTTCTCAGGAAGCGGGAGATAACCTGCCGCCTTGTCGATGCCGATGGCATTGCCCGTCAGACAGGTATGTTCCAGTCCGCCAACATGGCCCTTCTCGGCCTTTTCGCCGCCTTCGGCATCGCCCCTTTTACGAAAGAGGTTCTCGAAGAGACGATCAGGTCCCGCGTGCCGGAGAAATTCCTGGCAAAGAATCTCGAGGTCTTCGGGAAGGGATTCGACGCCGCGACGAAAATGGGCGCCGCAGGGGAGCGCCGGACGGATATCGTTTGAGACCGTATGGGAGGATCATCAGTGCATAGCAGGGAAGAGGTGATAATAGGCAATCAGGCCATCGCGAGGGGCCTTGTAGAGGCGGGGCTTGAGATAGCGGCGGCATACCCGGGGACGCCGAGTTCCGAGATACTGCCCGGAGTCGTCCACTTCAGGAACATGGAAGGATCGAAGACCCACACCGAATGGTCGACGAACGAGCTCTGCGCCTTCGAGGTCGCCTTCGGCGCCGCGGCCTACGGCGGGGCCAGGGCGGCCTGTTTCATGAAACAGGTGGGCCTTAACGTCGCGCTCCCGGCGCTCCTGAGATCGCGGGAGAGGTCCATCGAAGGGGGGCTCGTCATCGTCTCCTGTGACGACCCCGGCCCGCAGTCGTCCCAGACGGAGCAGGACACGCGGCTCATCGCAACCCTCTTCGGGATCCCCGTTTTCGATCCGTCATCCCCGGCGGAGGCGGCCGATGTCGCCTACCACGCCCTCAACTGGTCCTTCGAGAACAAGGTTCCCGTCATCATCCGCTCCACCCACCGTGTGAGCCATGCCCGCGAGTCCATCCCCTTCTATGACCCGGGGACGAGGAAGGTTGTTTTCAGGGAAGGACATGTCGCGGGAACCGGCCGGAAGCTGGGCATCGTCGCGTCGGGCATGAGCTGCTCCCTCGTCTACGATGTCATGGAAGAGCTGGGCGCGTCGGAAGAGGTTTCCCTTTACAAGGTCCTCAAGGTCTATCCCGTCGACGAGGCTCTCACGGGGTTTGTCGATTCCATGGAACGCGTCCTCGTGGTGGAGGAGACGGACCAGGTGATAGAGGCCCTCATCGGTGACGCGAAAAAGGTGATGGGCCGCAGGGACGGCACGGTGCCCTCGGCGGGAGAGATCACCTACGATATCGTGAGGGACATCCTGTCCCGGGTGCTGGCCGAAGCCGGGACCGGCAAGGGCCCTTTCGTGCCTGACGGTGACATCGAAGAGGCGCTTTCCCATGTGGCCGTCATTCCCAGGCCGCCGAAGCTCTGTCCCGGCTGCCCGCACAGGGCGTCCTTCTTCGCGATGCAGTATCTGTGGCCCGACGCCATCTATCCCGGCGACATCGGGTGCTACACGCTGGGCATATCCCAGGGGGCCGTCGACACCTGCCTTGATATGGGCGCCGGGGTGACACTGGCTGAGGGTTTCTACGACGCCTTCAATCAGGACGGCAAGCTTGTCCCCATCCTTGCCTCCATAGGAGATTCGACCTTCCTGCACGCCT
>Ga0123327_1004335_pt1 | contig 9858 bp, 9 predicted proteins | sample BioC13SIPDNA_4_FD_89701 | JGI IMG/M metagenome (GOLD analysis project Ga0123327, IMG submission 89701) | Anaerobic biogas reactor microbial communites from Washington, USA - Biogas_R1_B C13 SIP DNA | ecosystem: Engineered > Bioreactor > Anaerobic > Unclassified | place: Washington, USA | collected...
AGGCAGGCAACAAGGCAATGGCCGTCCTCCTCAACGGTAACTTCTGGGTCGGCCAGAACCTGAACGGCAGCGGCTGGCTCTATGACTCCAACTACTCCTCCTACCAGAGGCCCGACAGCAGCATGGCGGCCCCGACGATGTTCGGCCTCCAGGCCAACCTATCATGGTGGATCACCAACGCCCTCCACCTCAACGGCAACTACGGCTATCTAAAACACAACGCCAGCAATTACGCGCGGAACGCCGCGGTCAGCACCTACAACATGACCCAGAGCTACGGCGCTAACCTGCTGTGGGATGCGAACCAGGCCATCAGGTTCGGTATCCAGTGGGTCCGGAACTACACGGGTTACAACGGATACGGCGTGCCTGTTACCAGCACTGGCGCCCCCCTCAGCGTGGGCACGGGCAATGCCGATCGCACAGGCGTGGCCGATGTTTACAGATTCGGTGCATGGTACTTCTTCTAAGAAACAAAAAGGGGCCTTCGGGCCCCTTTAACCTCTGTTTCAGGTTCCAAGTTTCAAGTCTCAGGCAAGAGACCTCAAGAACCGCTTCACGTTTCAGGCAAAGACAAGAAGACGGTTCCAAGTTTCAGGCTCAAAGAGAGACCGCAAGATGCTGTCTTTGTCTTTTTCCTGGAACCTGGAACTTGAAACTTGAAACTGTCTTTACCGGGGTGGTTCCACCCACTCTCCGTCGTCCCTGTAAGGAACGATGGTCTTCATTATCTCTCTTTTCTTCTCGTTGAAGCGTTCCTTCATGCCCCGCAGCCATTCGCGGTGAAGGAGCATGTGCTCGGGAGGCCCGAGGATACCGCCCTCCTTCCCTTTGACGAAACGGCCCCGGGGTCCCATGGTGAAAGAGCCGTGGCAGACGGTGCAGACAAAGCCTTTCGGGACGACGCGGATTATCTCGCAGCCGCAGAAAGGGCAACCACCTGTCCTCTTTCTCTTTCCCGGTGCGAAGAGCGCCTTTCCCAGGCGGGCGGCCCGGACGGTGTTTGCCTTGTTCATGAGGGCCTCGCCGGGGAGCGCCGCCTTGATGGAAAGACTCGCCTTCACGGAAAGTCCGAGAAAGGCCGCCAGGGTCTCGAGCATCTGAGGCGCCGCCCCGATCCGTCCCGGCATACCGTAGAAATTGAGTAGAACCGCCGGTTTGCCGTGGGTCTTCCCCAGTATGTCGAAAAAGAGGAAACCCCTGTCGAGAATGGCCTTGATGCTCGCGTTCGCTCCGAGGTAGTAGACGGGAGAGGCGATGATAAAGGCGTCGGCCCGGGCGATCTCATCGAGGAGGAGGGTCATGTCATCCTCAATGGGGCACCTGTTGCCCATGACGCATCCATAGCAGGCCCGGCATCTTTCTATCTTTAACGATGTGAGCCTGACAAGCCTCAGTCTGTGCCCTTCCGGAACATTCCGGGACACCTCCTTGGCAAAGGTCTCACAGTTGCCGAGGGCCCTCGGTGAAGCAATGAGTGCCAGAACTGTCGGTGTTGTGGTATCCATGGCATTCCGGGCCCTCCATTCGACCCGTATCGTTCTTATTGCACACCACGGTGCAAAAAACAAGGGGGAAAGGCGGGCAGACAATGGGGGAAAGGGGCCAGGGTTCAGGGGGCACATGGTCCTGCGTGTCCTCAGAATATAAAGACTTTTCCTGCATTTTCCCTGTTCCCTTAACCTCAATAACTGAATCCTGACTCTTAATGCCTGACAATATTGAAAATTATGGACTTTTTGTGGTACACTTTGACCTATGTCAAAAGCCACCGGTCAAGGACCCACAAACAAGAGCATCATCACCGTTCTGGTGATAATTCTGCTGGGACTTTTCGTCTTCCAGGTCTACAACAAGCCAAAGAAGAACCTGGAAAGCGTAGCCTTCAGCGACTTCTCGGAAGCCCTGCGCGCCGACAGGGTCGCCTCCGTCCTGATGCAGGGACGAAACATCACGGGAACATTCAAGGATGGCAAAGAGTTCAAGACCTTCGCACCCGAAGACCCCGATCTCGTCAAGACGCTTCGGGAGAAGAATGTGAAGATCACCGCCAAACCCGACGAGGAATCGGGATTGTGGCAGTCCATCTTCATATCCTGGTTTCCCATGCTCCTGCTCATCGGTGTCTGGATCTTCTTCATGCGCCAGATGCAGTCGGGAGGCGGCAAGGCCATGGCCTTCGGCAAGAGCAAGGCGCGGCTCTTCACCGGCCGCGACAACAAGGTGACCTTTCACGATGTGGCCGGGATCGACGAGGCAAAGGAAGAGCTCCAGGAGGTCATCGACTTCCTCGTGGACCCGAAAAAGTTCACGAAACTCGGCGGACGCATCCCCAAGGGGGTCCTTCTCGTGGGGCCTCCCGGCACCGGAAAGACTCTCCTTGCCCGCGCCATAGCGGGTGAGGCCAATGTGCCCTTCTTCACCATAAGCGGGTCCGATTTCGTCGAGATGTTCGTCGGCGTCGGCGCGTCACGCGTCCGCGACCTCTTTAACCAGGCGAAGAAGAACGCCCCCTGCATCATATTCATCGACGAGATCGACGCCGTGGGCAGACACCGCGGGGCGGGGCTCGGCGGAGGCCACGACGAGCGCGAGCAGACATTGAACCAGCTTCTCGTCGAGATGGACGGCTTCGAGTCCAACGAGGGCGTCATCGTCATGTCCGCCACCAACAGGCCCGATGTCCTCGATCCGGCCCTGCTTCGTCCCGGCCGTTTCGACAGACAGATCGTCGTTTCCACTCCCGATGTCAAAGGCAGGGAGGAGATCCTCAAGGTCCACACGCGCAAGGCCCTCATTGACGAGAACGTGGATCTTTCCATCATCGCACGGGGGACACCGGGGTTCTCCGGGGCCGATCTCGCCAACCTCGTTAACGAGGCCGCCCTCATCGCGGCGCGGCGGGACAAGAAGGCCGTCGAAATGGACGACTTCGAGCACGCCAAGGACAAGGTCCTCATGGGTGTCGAAAGACGCAGCATGATAATCCCCCTCGAGGAAAGACGGCTGACGGCTTATCACGAGGCCGGCCACACCCTCGTCGCGAAGATGATCCCCGGCACGGACCCCATCCACAAGGTCACGATCATCCCCAGAGGCAGGGCGCTGGGGCTCACCCAGCAGTTGCCCATCGACGAGCGCCACACCTATTCCCGGGATTATCTTCTCAACAGCATCTCCATCCTCCTCGGAGGGCGTGTCGCGGAAGAGCTCGTCATCGGCCAGCTCACGACGGGGGCGGGCAACGACATAGAACGCGCCACCGAGATCGCCCGGAAGATGGTCTGCGAATGGGGCATGAGCGACAAGCTGGGACCCCTCAACTACGGCAAGAACGAAGAACATATATTTTTGGGCAGGGAGATCGCCCGCCACCGGGATTTCAGTGAACAGACCGCGCAGGGCATAGACGAAGAGCTGAAGGCGCTTGTCGGCAGGTGCTACTCGCAGGCCAGAGACATCATTTCGAGACACATCAGCTGCCTGCACGCTCTGGCGAAGGCACTCCTCGAAAAGGAAGTCCTCGACGGCCTCGAGATCGATGCTATCATCAGAGATACCGATGGCGCGGGCGCTCCGGCGTAAGACAACCCCCGTCATCATGGGGATCCTCAACGTCACTCCCGACTCCTTTTCCGACGGGGGGAAATATCGGAGCGTGGAAGAGGCCCTCGACCACGCCCGGCTGATGATCGACGAAGGCGCGGAGATCATCGACATCGGCGGGGAATCGACCCGGCCCTTTTCAGAACCTGTTGCCGAAAAAGAAGAGCTCCATCGGGTAATACCTGTTATAGAGAGGCTTCACGACATACCCGGCGCGTTCATATCCGTGGACACCTACAAGGCGAACGTGGCCCGGGAAGCCCTCAAGGCGGGGGCCGATATGGTAAACGACATCAGCGGTCTCACCCACGACGACGCCATGGCCGGGGTCATTGCCGAGTATGACGCCCACGCGGTCATCATGCATATCAGGGGCACGCCACGGAACATGCAGGAGAACCCCCGATACGACGACGTTATCGGCGAGATCAGGGGATTCCTCCACGAACGCGTCGAATACGCGGTGCGAAGCGGTGTTGACAGGGAGAAGATCATTGTCGATCCGGGCATCGGTTTCGGGAAACGGGTGGAGGACAACCTGCGCATCCTCAAGATGCTCGCAGCCTTCAAGGAACTGGGCAGACCTGTCCTTATCGGCACCTCGATGAAGTCCTTCATAGGAAAGCTCACGGACATGCCCCTCGAAGAGAGGGTGGAAGGGACCCTGGCAAGCCTTGCCGTCGCGATCATGAACGGGGCCGATGTGCTGAGGGTCCATGACGTGAGGCGGGCAAACAAGGTCCTCAAGATCGTGAAGGCGGTAATGGACGCATGATACCCAACATCAGATGGCAGGACGTCCTCGACATCATCGTCGTCGCCTTCATCATCTACCGCATCTTCGTCGTCATAAAGGGAACGAGGGCAATACAGCTTCTTCTCGGCCTCGTCATCGTCATGTTCGCCTTCGCCATTGCAAAGAGACTGGAACTCTTCACCTTGAGCTGGATATTCAACAGCTTCATAGGCTCCATCGTGTTCGTCGTCATCGTCATATTCCAGGACGACCTGAGGAGGCTTCTTCTCGCCCTCGGGAGGAGCCCCTTCTTCCGGAAGATAAGCTATGTCAAGGAGACCCTCTTCCTCGACGAGCTCGTGAACGCCTGCCTCGTGATGAAGAAGCGCACCATGGGAGCCCTCGTTGTCGTCGAACGGGAGGTCGGGCTCGAGGAGTTCATGGAAGCGGGGGTACGCTTCGATGCCGAAGTGAACGCCGAGCTCGTCGTCAGCATCTTTCAGTTCGCGTCGCCGCTGCACGACGGAGCCCTGATAATCCGGGAAGGAAGGATCGTCTCTGCAGGATGCGTGCTTCCTCTGACGACGGCCGATGAGATCGACAAGACGCTGGGCACCCGCCACCGGGCGGCGATCGGCATCACCGAGGTCACCGATGCCGTCTCCATCGTCGTCTCCGAGGAGAGAGGTGTTATCTCTTACGCGCAGCACGGACAGATCCACGGGAATATCAGCACCGACGAGCTCAGGAAGGTACTCAAAGAGGTCTTGAGCTGAAAAAGGGACTGAAACGGCCATGATGAAGACCCTCTTCGAAAGATACGTGATCAAGGACTGGAAGCTGAAGCTCCTTTCCCTGGGCCTTGCCGTGATGCTCTGGTACACGGTGTTCCAGATAGGAGAACCGAAGAAGGACATAACCGTTCCCCTGTCCGTGTCCCACCTCCCGAGGAGCATGGTCATAACGAAGATGGACCCCGAAAGGGTCTTCGTCACGGTAAGCGGACGCGTCTCCATGCTCAAGGACATCAAGGATCGTGATGTCACGGCCGTCATCAGCCTGAACGGCTCGAAAGAAGGCGAGACGGTCTTCGAGATATCGAAATCAAACGTGTCCGTCCCGAAGGGCATAGATATCGTGGATGTGAAGCCGGGAACCGTCAGGGTGGTCGTCGACAGGATCATCGAGAAAAAGCTGAAGGTCGTTCCTGTCCTCGACAAGAAATGGACCGGCCGCTACGATGTCATCCTCGCAAGCCCGCAGCACGTCTTCGCTGAAGGACCGCGCAAGGTCCTCGAGGGCGCAACGACGGTGGAGACGTTGCCGGCGAACGGCGACTTCAGGCACGTCGATGAGACCGTGAACGTGGGGTTCAACACGGAGGACCTCCCGCATGTCAAAATACGGTCGGACTCGGCGCGGATCGTCCTGAGGAGGCACCCGGGAAAGGAGACCCACTGGGATTGAAAACGCCGCGCAGTGCCTCGCGGTCGGTAGTCGCCGGACCATCGCGCTTTAAGGCCCCCGATGGGAAGACCGGGGCCGTTCAAATACAGTTCCTGGAGGAATGAGAATGCCTGAACTCATGGTAAACATAGACCACGTGGCCACGCTACGGGAAGCACGGGGCATCCATTATCCCGATCCCGTTTTCGCGGCGGGTATCGCCGGGATGGCAGGGGCCACGGGTATCATCATACACCTGCGCGAGGACCGCAGGCACATAAAGGACCGCGACCTCCGAATCCTTCGCGACGTGGTGCGCACGAGGCTCAATCTCGAAATGGCGGCAACGCCGGAGATGAAGAAGATAGCAGTCTTGACGAAACCCGACATGATCACCCTCGTTCCCGAGAAACGCCAGGAACTCACGACCGAGGGCGGCCTCGACGTGATCAAATTCGCGGCGAAGATCGAGAAGGTGATCGCCGCGGTCAGGAAGCGGGGCATAGCCGTCTCCCTCTTCATCGACCCCGCGGAGGCACAGATCAAGGCATCGGCCGCGATCGGCGCCGATATGATAGAGATCCACACGGGGGCCTACGCCGATGCGCGCACAGCGAGAATGAAAAGAAGAGAGCTCGACAAGGTGATCCGCTCGGCTGTCCTCGGCAAAGAGCTGGGGCTCGGCGTCAACGCCGGCCACGGGCTGCACTACCACAACGTGCGGGAGATCGCCGTGATCCCCCAGATAGACGACCTGTCGATCGGCCACAGCATAATAGCCCGCGCCATCTTCGTCGGCCTCGACAGGGCGGTAAGGGACATGATAGAACTGATAAAAACAGGAGACGCAAAATAAGGCGCGGACACCTTGTCCGTCCCATAGGTCCTGGATGTCCTATAGGTCCTAGATGTCCTATAGGTCTTATACCTCCTATTGGTCCTATAAAAACCTGTCACGAAACCCACGGCCCATAGGACAAATAGGAAAATAGGACCTATGGGACCAATAAGACATATAGGACGGCATAGGACATATAGGACGCACTGAGAGAAGAGACTTTCGATCATGGTTGGAATAGATATCGTTGATATAGCGCGGATTGGCGGGGCGATCGAGAGGCACGGTGAGCGCTTTCTCGAGAAGGTCTTCGCGCCTTCGGAGATCGCCCGTGCGCGGGAGAGGAAACGGCCTCAGGAATACCTCGCCGGGAGGTTCGCCGCGAAGGAGGCCTTTATGAAGGCCAGCGGCGAGCGGCTCACCTGGCGGGACATCGAGGTGCTGAGCGAAAAAGGCAGGCCTTTCATCATATACCGGGGAAAGCGCTATGACGGGGTCAGCATCTCCCACGAGAGATCCTACGCGGTATCCGTCGTGATCTTGAGCGACTGAGAAAAGGGGGCACAATAGATGAAGGTCCTTTCACCGAAGAGGATGGCACGCTATGACGAATACGCCATCAAGACCTGGGGCATCCCCTCGGCGGTACTCATGGAGAACGCCGGAAGGAACACGTACCGGCTCATGAAGGAACGCTATCTCGCCGGCGGCGAGGCCATCGCCGTCATCTGCGGCCGCGGCAACAACGGCGGCGATGGGTTCGTCATCGCGCGCTATGCCCTGATCGACGGCTTCCGGGTACGCGTGTACCTCATCGGGAGGAAGTCAGACGTGAAGGGTGACGCGGCACTCAACATGGGACTCTTCGAATCCCTCTCGGGCGAGGTCGTTGAGTGTGTGGAAAAACCGAAGCTCGTCAGGACGGGCATCGGTGAGGCGGACCTCATCGTTGACGCCATCTTCGGCACGGGTCTGTCGAAACCCGTGGGCGGAATGGAAAAGACCGTCATCGACGCGATCAACTCCTCGGGAAAGCCCGTCATCGCCGTCGACATCCCCTCCGGCATCGACGGGGCCACGGGCAAGGCCCTGGGAAACGCCGTTCACGCCCTTCACACCTTCACCTACGCCTACCCCAAGCTTGGCCAGGTATTGAGTCCCGGCGCCGACCACTGCGGCGCCCTCACCGTCATCGACATATCAATACCTCCCTTCATCGAGAAGGAGATCGGCTTCGACGGGGAGATAGCCGACGGCGCCATGATACGGGGCTTCCTCAAAAGACGCCTCCCCTCTTCACACAAGGGGAGTTTCGGCCATGCCGTCGTCGTCGCCGGGTCGCCGGGGAAAACTGGGGCGGCGCACATGGCATCGCTTGCCGCCCTCAAGATCGGTGCCGGACTTGTCACGCTCGTCATCCCCGAGTCATTGAACGCCATACTGGAGACAAAGACAACGGAGGTCATGACATACCCCGTTACCGACGACGGCAGGGGCTTCTTCACCCCCGGCTCCTTCGATGAGATAGCCGCGTTCATGGAAGACAAGGACGTGGTCATCATGGGTCCCGGCCTTTCCCAGAACGAAGGCGTCATGGAACTGGCCCGAAGGATGTACAGGGAGATCGACAAACCCTTCGTCATAGACGCCGACGGGATCAACGCCTTCCGGGGGCACACGCCGCTCCTGAAAAAGAGGGGAAGAAAGACCGTCCTGACGCCGCATCCGGGCGAGCTCGCCCGCCTCATCGACAGGACCCCGAAGGAGGTGAACGAGGACCGGACGGGCGCCGCCCTCACCTCGGCCCGCGCGTGGGGCGTGAATGTCCTCCTCAAAGGTGCCGCGAGCGTTCTCGCCACACCCGAAGGCCGGATGTTCCTCAACCCCACGGGGAACCCTTCCCTCGCGAAAGGAGGAAGCGGCGATATCCTGACGGGCTTTATCGGCGGACTTGCCTCCCAGGGCTACAGCCTGACGGAAAGCACTCTCTTCGGGGCGTATCTCCACGGGTATATGGCCGACACCTGGGTGGAGAACCATTCCGACATGGACCTTCTCGCCCTTGATCTCGTGACGGGACTGGGCGATGCGATCGAGGATATCCGCAATGGGACGGACAGAGTATATATCGAAAGATCCCTCTGAAACGATAGACATCGGGGAAATGATGGGCCGCGTGGCCACGGCGGGTGAGGTCTACGCGATCTACGGCGACCTCGGAGCGGGAAAGACCCAGCTCGTCAAGGGCATCGCGCGGGGCCTTGGCGTCCCCGACTGGGAATACGTGGTAAGCCCCTCGTTTACGCTCATGAATGTGTACGAAGGCTCGATGACGCTTTGCCACGTGGATCTCTATCGCCTTGAAGAGACGGACCTTGCCGACCTCAATATCGAGGAGTTCCTTGCCGGCGGCATCGTCGCCGTCTAGTGGGCGGAGAGATCCCGCTGGTGGGAGGGAGTGACAGAGGTGCGCATAGAAATTAGTGGAGAAATGGAGCGAAAAATTGTTATTATCAAGCAGGAAAAACCGGGGTCGGACGCACCGGGCAACGGTGGCAATCACCCGTAATTCCTGACGTTATCACGTTCATTCCATACCTGGAGGATACGATGCTCGTTGTTCAGAAATATGGCGGCACGTCGGTCAGGGACGTGCAGAGGATACAGAATGTGGCGAGGCGCGCCATCGAGTACAAGGGACGAGGCATGGACGTCATCGTTGTCGTCTCCGCCATGTCCGGCGAAACCGACAGGCTGCTCAACCTGGCACACGAGATAGCGAAATTCCCCGATGAAAGGGAAGTGGATGTGCTCATCTCCACGGGGGAGCAGGTCACATCAGCCCTTCTCGCCATAACCCTCCGTGAGATGGGCCACAAGGCCGTGTCTCTGCTTGCGGACCAGATAAGGATCATCAGCGACTCGAGCTACGGGACCGCCCGCATCGCCAGCATCGAGGACGTCAAGCTCCGGGACGAGATCAAGGAAGGCAACATCATCGTCGTGCCCGGGTTCCAGGGCGTCGACGGCGCGGGGAACATCACCACCCTGGGAAGGGGCGGTTCGGACACCACCGCCGTTGCCCTTGCGGCGGCCCTCAAGGCCGACCTGTGCGAGATCTACACCGACGTGGACGTTGTTTACACCACTGATCCCAACATCTGTGAAAAGGCGAAACGCCTTGACAAGATATCCTACGACGAGATGCTCGAAATGGCATCTCTGGGGGCGA
>Ga0123327_1004338_pt1 | contig 9857 bp, 7 predicted proteins | sample BioC13SIPDNA_4_FD_89701 | JGI IMG/M metagenome (GOLD analysis project Ga0123327, IMG submission 89701) | Anaerobic biogas reactor microbial communites from Washington, USA - Biogas_R1_B C13 SIP DNA | ecosystem: Engineered > Bioreactor > Anaerobic > Unclassified | place: Washington, USA | collected...
CACGCTTTCTTGAGTGTATTGGGACAGCACTACGACGGCGTGCAGGAGGTGCCCGATTTCGGGCAGAACTGCACGACGCTTCAGATCATGAAGCGACGGACCCCGCTCGGCGCGCAGAAACCCTGAAGATCCTGACATGTCTGAATATCTGCAACATATCCAAGCGCCGTCCGATCTCCGGACGTTGCCGGCCGAAGCATTGCCGGCGTTGGCCGAAGAACTGCGCACGGTGATCCTCGATACCGTCAGCAAGACGGGCGGCCACCTGGCCTCGAATCTCGGCACGGTCGAACTCACGATCGCGCTGCTGCGTGTCTTCGCGCCGCCCGGCGACAAGGTCGTGTGGGACGTGGGCCACCAGAGTTATTCGTGGAAGCTTCTGACCGGGCGCCGCGACCGCTTCGCCACCCTGCGTCAGCACGGCGGCCTTTCGGGGTTCCCGAAGCCGCAGGAGAGCCCGTTCGACGCCTTTGTGGGCGGCCACGCCGGCACGGCGCTCTCCGCCGCGCTGGGCATGGCGGTCGCGCGCGACCGCGACGGCGGCAAGCAGCATGTCGTGGCCGTGGTGGGCGACGGCTCGCTGACCAACGGCATCACGCTGGAGGCGCTCAACAGCCTGGACGATGCCGGCACCAAGCTCATCGTCATTCTCAACGACAACGAGATGTCGATCTCGGAGAATGTCGGGGCGCTGTCGCGCCGGCTCGGGCGCATGCTGGCCGACGTGCGCTACAACCGCATCAAGGCGGCGGCCGAGGCGGCCGGCCACCGGCTGCACATGACGCCGCTGCGGCGCGTCTACCATCGCCTTGAGCAGGCGGTCAAGAGCCTGTGGCTGCGCAACGCCTTCTTCGAGGAGTTCGGCATCCGCTATGTGGGGCCGATCGACGGCCACGATTTCAACGCGCTGGAGAACGCCCTCTGCACGGCGCGCGACGACAAGCGCTCGGTCTTGATCCACATCGCCACGCAGAAAGGGCACGGTTTCAAACCCGCAGAGCGCAGTCCCTGCGATTGGCACGGGGTCGGCGCGTTTGAGCTGGAAGCCCGGCGGCCGCCGGAAGGACGGCGCGGGTATTCCCAGGTTTTCGGCGAGACGCTGACGACGCTGGCTGACAGCGAGCCGCGCGTGATGGCGATCACGGCGGCCATGTGCGGCGGCACGGGGCTTGAACCCTTTGCGGCGCGGCATCCCGCGCGTTTTTTTGACGTCGGCATCTGCGAATCGCATGCGGTCGTCTTTGCGGCGGGGCTGGCGGCGTCCGGCTACCGGCCGGTCTTCGCGGTCTACTCCACCTTCTTGCAGCGCGCGGTGGATTGCGTGATGCACGACGTCTGCCTGCAGCGCCTCCCGGTGATCTTCTGCGTCGACCGCGCCGGCGTGGTCGGCAGCGACGGCCCCACGCACCACGGCATCTACGACATCGCGATGCTGCGCTGTCTGCCGCATCTCACCATGATGCAGCCCAAGGACGCCCGCGAGCTGGCGGCCATGATGAAGACCGCGCTGGCGCACGACGGGCCGGTCGCCATCCGGTATCCGCGCGAGCCGGGGCCGGCGGTGGATCTCGGGCCTGACATTGCGCCGTTGCCGATCGGCGTGGCGGAAACCGTCGTGGAACCCGAGGGCGCCGGCGGCTCGGCGGTCTGGCTCTGGGCGCTGGGCGACATGCTGCCGTTGGCCTGCGAGACTGCTGGATTGCTGCGTGCGGCCGGCATGCGGTGCGGGGTGGTCAACGCGCGTTTCATTAAGCCGCTCGACACCGCGCGTCTCTGGGCGCAGGCGCGCCGGGGCGCGCGCTTCGTGACGTTGGAGAACGGCGCGGTCGCCGGCGGGTTCGGCGCAGCCGTGCGCGAGGCGCTCGCGGCGGGAGGGTTTGACGCGCCGGTGCGCGCGTGCGGCTGGCCGGATGAATTTGTAGGCCAGGGCACTTTACAGCAACTGATGCAGGATCACGGGCTCACGCCGGAGCGTCTGGCGCAAAGGGTTGCGAGCGGCTGAGTGTTTTGCTTCGGCCGAAACTGGACAAACGCCGGACATCGGTTAGTATGAACCGACGAAAGGCAGAAAGTCATGGAAGGGCAGCGTAAGCGTTACACGTCAGAGGAGAAGGTCGCGATCCTGAAGGAGCACCTGGCCGGCAGGAAGCCGGTCTCGGAGGTGTGCGAGCGTCACGGGATCGCGGTGAACATGTTCTACCGGTGGCAGGAGGAGTTCTTCGCCAAGGCGGCCGGTGTTTTCGACAGCCCGCGCCCGCATCCGGCAAGGGATTCGAAGCTGGAAAAGCGGGTGGCCGACCTGGAGTCGAGGCTCACCCGCAAGCACGAGGTGCTCTCCGAGCTGATGGAGGAGCACGTCGCGCTCAAAAAAAAACTTGGGGAGATCTGAAGGCGGAGTGGGTGCCGCACGACACCCGCGATCTGGTGGTGGACTTCGTGAACATCTGGTCAGAGAAGGCTGAGATCCCGGTGTGCGACTTCGTCCGCATGCTCGGCATGTGCCGGAGCAAGTTCTACGGCTGGCGAGAACGGTACGGGAAAATCAACGAGCACAACTCGTGGGTGCCCCGGGACAGCTGGCTGCTGCCATGGGAGCGGGACGCCATCGTCCGGTTCTTTTACGAGCACCCGCTGGACGGGTACCGGCGACTGGCGTTCATGATGCTGGACCGGGACGTGGCCGCGGCCAGCCCGTCGTCGGTCTACCGCGTCCTGAAGGCGGCGGGGCTGCTCGGGAACCGGAATGTGAGGCCCTCGAAGAAAGGGACGGGGTTCGAGCAGCCGGCCGGGCCGCACCGGCACTGGCACATTGACGTGTGCTACATCAACGCGGGCGGCACGTTCTACTACCTGTGCACGGTTCTGGACGGGTACAGCCGCTTCATCGTCCACAGCGAGCTCAGGGAACAGATGAAAGAGGCCGACGTCGAGCTGATCGTCCAGCGAGCACGGGAGAAGTTCCCGGACGCCTCGCCGCGGATCATCTCGGACAACGGGCCGCAGTTCGTGGCCAAGGACTTCAAGGAGTTCATCCGCCTGGCGGGGATGACGCACGTGCGCACGAGCCCCTTCTACCCGCAAAGCAACGGCAAGCTGGAGCGCTGGCACCACAGCCTGAAGTCGGAGGCCGTCCGGCTCCAGTCCCTCTCGGGCCGGGATCAGGCGGAGCGGGTCATCGCGGAGTACATCCGCTACTACAACGAGGAGCGCCTCAACAGCGCGATCGGCTACATCGCTCCGGCAGACAAGCTGGCCGGCAGGGAGAAGCTGATCTTCGCCGAGCGCGACCGCAAACTGGAGGAGGCGCGGAAACGCCGGGCTCTGGCTCGACAGTCCGTGGCCTGAGTGTTACATTCAAAGCAATCTGAGGCTGGGGATGTGCCCCGAGTCTCTTAACAACACAGGGCGCTTGTCCAGTTCACGGTGAACCAAAACATGAGGAGATTTGAATGAGAAGGATGCGGCTTGCGGCGGTGATGGCAGCGGCGTTGGGGTTGAACGCGGCCGGCGACGCGCTGTGGTTTCGCGCGGTGGGCGGAAACGGCCGGGACAAGTCGGCGAATTGGCTGACCGGCGTGGATACGGCGGTGAAACGCATGCCGCAGGCAGGTGACGCAGTTATGCTCAGCACCAGCCGGCTTCAATCAGAAACGCCGCCGGTCGTGATCGATAAGAATCTGCCGGCCGGCAACATCGTGCTGGAGGGCATGGAGGGCGACACGGTCCATCTGCAGAACGAGTTGCGCGACACGGCGGGCTGGTGGTTCTACTGGGCGTTCCGCGCCTGCGGCGCCGCCGGCCGCACCTTGACCTTTCGCTTCACCAACGGCGATCCGGTCTGCACGCGCGGCCCGTGCGTCTCGCTCGACCAGGGCCGGACGTGGCACTACGCGGCAGACAGCTTCACCCCGCGCGCCTTCACCTACACCTTCCCGCCGGACGCGCAGGAGGTCTGGTTCGCCATGGGCATGGTCTACACGCAGCGCGACTGGGAGACGTTCCTGACCCGGCACGCGGCGAGCGTCGCGTTTATCGAAACGGGCACGCTCTGTGCCTCGCCGAAAGGCCGCGCGGTGGAGCGGGCGCGCGTCGGCTGTATCAACCGCCCGCCCAAGTACCGTGTCTGGCTCTCGGCGCGCCACCATGCGGCGGAGATGATGGCCAGCTATGTGCTGGAGGGGATTCTGGACGCCGTGCTGGCCGAGACCGAGCTCGGGACCTGGCTGCGCGACAATGTCGAGTTCATGGTGGTGCCGTTCGTCGACAAAGACGGTGTCGAAGATGGCGATCAGGGAAAAAACCGCCGGCCGCATGACCACAACCGCGACTACACCGAGTTTCTGCATCCCGAGTGCGCGGCGATCACCAACTGGATCACGACGCACGCGCAGGGCAAGCTGGAGATCGTGCTCGACATCCACTGCCCGTGGATCCGCGGCACCTACAACGAGTGGCTGTACCAGGTTTACACCAAGGACAGCGAGAACGCGGCGGCGCAGCGGCGGCTGGGAGAACTCTTGCAAGAACATCAGCGCGGCGCGCTCGATTACCGGCTTGCCAACGACCTGCCCTTCGGACAAAGCTGGAACACTGAAGCGAACTACAGCGCGGGCCGCAGCTTTAAAATGTGGGTGCTGGACTGCGTGCCCGGCAACCGGGTCAACACGACCTACGAAGTGCCGTTCGCGACCGCCAACACGGCCACTGTCACGCGCGAGGCGTGCCGCGAATTCGGCGAAGACACGGCCAAGGTGTTTCGGATTTTCTTGCAGGAAACTGATCCGCAGTGAACCGGTATGGATCGGAGCTTTTTTGAGAGGATGACGTGTCTATGAAAAAATGGATCGGATGTGTCTGGGTTGCGAGTTGCATGAACGCGGCGCAGGCTGCTGATGCCTTGGCGACGGCAGGTGCGACGCTGGAACTCAGCGAGCCGAAATGCGAACTCGCCCCTCAGCTTTTTACGCCGGAGTGGCAAAGCCAGCGGGCCACAGGCCTGCTCGAACTCACGCCCGACGGCGCCTATCTCTTTACCCTTCAGGTCAAAGACCGCGGCGCGATCCGCGGTCAGGCGCGCTTTGAAGCCGCCCCTGATGGCGCGGTTCAGGCGCGCTACACCTTTACGCCCGAGCGCGACATCGCGCTGAACGCGCTGTATGTCGGGCTGACATTGCCAAGCGACGGCTGGGCCGGCGGTTCTTGGACAAGCGATGAGAAGCAGGGCACGCTGCCGCGCGAGCGCGACGCGCTTGTCGTCGTGTCACGCACCGCGCGCGCGCTGTCGGTCGCCTCCTCCGACGGCCGCGAGCGCCTCGCCTTCACCTTCCCTGAGCCGACCGCGGTGATGATTCAGGATGACCGCCAGTGGGGACCAACCTTCTCGGTGCGCATCGGCGGGCTTGCCCCGCGCACCTATAAGGCGGGCGAGCCGTTCGACGTGCGCTTCACACTGGCCGCTCACGTGCCGCAGCGCCTGATCTTCGATGAGCCGCTGACGATCCAAGCCGGACCGGAGTGGGTGCCGCTCACGCAGGAGGCCGACATCCTGGCCGGTTCGGCGCTGGACTTCACGCGCCTCGGGCTGGCCGACGCGCCGGCCGGCCGGCACGGCTGGGTGGTGGCCAAGGGCCCTCACTTCGAATTCGAGCGCAAGCCCGGTGTGCCGCAGCGCTTCTACGGCGTGAACCTCTGCTTCTCCGCCAACTATCTGGAGCCGGCGGACGCGGCGCGGCTGGCCGGGCGTCTGGCCCGGATCGGCTACAACGCCCTGCGCCTGCACCATCACGACGGCGGCCTCGTGGAGGGCGCGGCCGACGGCACCACGCTCAACCCGCAGAATCTGGCGCGCCTCGACGCGCTGATGGCGGCCTGCATCTCCAACGGCATCTATGTGACCACGGACCTCTACGTCTCGCGTTCGGTGCCCTGGCGCAGTGTGGGCATCGAGCGCGACGGCAAGATCGCGATGAACGCCTACAAGGTGCTGGTGCCGGTGCATGAGGGTGCTTTCCAGAATCTCACGCGCTTCTCCCGCCAGCTTTTGGAGCACGTCAACCCGCATACCGGCCGACGCTACGCGGACGAGCCAGCGCTGGCCGGGCTGGCGTTGATCAACGAGGGCAACTTCGGCAACTATCTGGATGAAATGCGCGAGATCCCCGAGTGGCAGCAGACTTGGGCGGCGTGGCTGGCCGGGCGTCAGGCACACGAGCCAGCCGCGTTTAAAGATCTGCCTGCCACGCTGCCGGAGAGCATCTACGTCGGCAACCGCCACACGGCCGCCTTTGTGCTCTTCCTCAAGGAGACGGAAGACCGGCTGGTGACAAGGCTCAAGGCCTTCCTGCGCGACGAGATGGGCTGCCGCGCGCTGGTGACCGACCGCAGCGCCTGGACCAACTTCGCCCCGGACCAGGTGCCGCGCAGCGAGCTGTTCGATTTCGTGGACGACCACTTTTATGTGGATCACCCGATCTTCATTGAGCAGCCGTGGCGTCTGCCCAGCCGCTGCGAAAATGCGAACCCGCTCAAAAACGACGCACTCGGCGCGCAGCGCGTGGTGTTCACGCGCCTGCTGGACAAGCCGTTCACGATCACTGAATACAACTACTCCGGCCCCGGCCGCTTCCGCGGCGTGGGCGGCATCGTGACCGGCACGATGGGCGCGCTGCAAGATTGGGGCGGGATCTGGCGTTTCACCTTTAGCCACAACCGCGAGGCCCTGACGAGTCGGGAAGGTGCCCCCATGGGCTATTTCGACATGGCGGACGATCCGCTTTCGCTGGCGGCGGAGCGGGCGTCGATCTGCCTCTTCCTGCGCGGCGACCTCGCGCCGCTCGCCCGCACCTATGCCATGGTGCTGCCTAAGGACGAGGTGCTGCGCATGCGCGACCGCATTCCGCAAAACTACACGGCCTGGCCGTGGCTGGGCTGGTATGCGCGCCTCGGCACGCTGGTGGCCGAGCGCGCGCCCGACGGCGCGACCTGGTCCGGCCGCTATCCGGAGGTCTATGACACCGGCAGCGCGGCGATCCGCTCGCTGCTGGCGCCCGAGGCCGGCGCACCGCTGCCGCCGGCCGGCGACGGCGCGGTGGCGCTCGACCGGGCGACCGGCCAGTTTGTGCTGAAGACGCCCCGCACCTGCGGCGGGTTTGCCGAACGCGGCATCATCGACGCCGGCGATCTGATCGCCGATGTCGGCGGGACCGCCGCCACGGTCTGGGTGAGCGCACTGGAGGGCGAGGCGGTGCGCGCGTCACGCCGTTTGCTGCTGACGCATTTGACCGACGTGCAGAACAGCGGCATCCGCTACGCGCAGCAGTCGCGCAAGACGCTGCTGGCGTGGGGCGGTCTGCCGCATCTGGCGCGCAACGGCAAGGCCGAGATCCGGCTGGCCGTCAAGCCTGCGGAGGCGTTCAAAGTGTATGCGCTGTCGACCGGCGGGCGGCGGGTGGCGGAGGTCCCCGCGCGCGTGGTCAAGGGCCGGCTCGCCTTTACGGCGGCGGTTGACGCCCGGCCGGAGTCGGCGACGCTGCTCTACGAAATCGTGCGCGACTGACGGGAGGTAGGCGTGAAAATTGGCGTGACAGGGGTGCTCATGGCGCTCTCGGCGTTGGCCGTGCGGGCGGACGTGGCGTTCGGCCCCGTTAAGAACTATCCGAACCTCGGCTTCATGATGCCCGGACTGGCGCGCGCCGTCTCCGAACCGCTGCCGATGCCGCGCGCCCGCGCTTTTCTGCTCACAGGCGGTGAGGCGTTGGCGCGCGAGGACCGTTTCGACCCGTACGAGTTGTGGTACGGCAGCCAGTGCTGCGGCCGCTGGCGTGATGCCGCCGGCAACCGCCTGATCCTCGGGCGCGTGGCGCAGCGCCTGCCGGTTTTCGACGATGATCTTGTGTCGCGCGCGAGCTTTGACCTGCGGTTGCGTGGTACGGCGTACGAGGTCGATCCGCGCGAACGTGCGCAGATCAATGAATGGGTGGCTACCTTCGCGGGCGTCCCGGTTTACCAGCCGGAGGCGCTCAAGATCAACCGGTTTGCGCTGGAAGAGGTGCTGGCCTATCCCTGCGGAGAGGCGGGCACGCTGGTCTACGCCTTCCGGCCGCGGCGGGTCGGCAATGCGCCGTCCCCCGGCTGGTTCGCGGCGGTGCTGCACGCCGCCGGCGCGCCGGACGCGGCGGTTTTGCGCGAAGCGTTCGAGGAGGGTTTCGTGGCGGCACTGGCCCTGCCGTCGCGGCTGGAAAAAGAGGAGGGCGTGGAGGCGACGGAGGTTTCAGTGATGCGCACCGGCGAGAAGGCGCCCGACCAGCCCAACCATCCGGTGCGTGTCGAGGCGCGCCGGAGCGTCGAGAATTACGATGACTGGTGGTTTGCCGAGACGGACGGTTACATCATCCTGTCGGATGTTCATACCGAAGTCGGCACGTCGCTGATCCGGGATTTGAAAGAGACGCTGCCGGCGTTGAGACGCGCCTACGAGCGGCTGGTGCCGCCGCTGACGCGCGAGCCGGAAGTGGCGTTGCTGCGGCTGTTCGCAGGGCGCGACGACTACGCGCGTTATGTCGGCGAGGCGCACGCCTGGTCGTCCGGCATGTGGATGCCGGCCCGCCGCGAACTCGTGCTCTACCAGCAGGCGAACCGGGAGGCGATGATGCAGATTGTCCGCCACGAGGCTTTTCACCAATATCTCTCCCACGCTACTTGCATGCTGGGGGCCGCGCCCTGGCTGAACGAGGGGCACGCCTGCCTGTTCGAGCATGCGCAGGTCGACGATAAAGGGCATGTGACGTTGCCTGAAGATCCCGAACGGGCGCCGGTGTTGCTGGAAAACCTCGAGACCGCCGTCGCGCTGCTGCCTTACCTGCTGCAAACCGATTACGAGGCGTTTTACGACGGCACGCAGGCTGGGCGGCGCCTGAAATACGCGATGGCATGGGGGCTGGCGTACTATCTGCACAAAGGTGTGCCGCTGGAGCGCGACCCGCCGCACGCGCGGGTGCTGGACGATTATCTGACGGCGCTGGGCGTGTCTCACGATCAGCATGCAGCCACGCAGCTTGCCTTCGCGGAGGTTGAGATGGAGGCCTTTCAGGCGGCGTTCCGCGACTTCTGGCTGCGGCGGCGTGACGAGGCGCAGCGGGTGGATCCGCTGGATTAGTGCCCTTGCAGAAAAGGTTTTTGATGGAACGGACTATTACTCTGTAAAACCAAAAACGCCGGTTTTTTTAGCCATGATTACAGGATTAACATGATTGGAATAAAGCAGTTACATCTTGAAAATCCTGTAATCCTGGACGAAATAATAAACTGTACAGAGCACTATCCACACACAGGGAGTCCAGGGCAAGCAGGCGCTTGCCCCTCCCGTGTGGTTTTGTGTCCGTCTTGTGAGGCAGGGCAGAAAGGGGCAATATGAGGGTGCAGAAAACGATGTTGGGATTGGCCGCGGCGGGCGCGTGGCTGCTGGTTTCGGGGTGCGTCTACTCCGATGTACGCGTGCCGATGAGCGGCGAGTTCCGCAACACCCGGACTGTGACCCGCTCGGGTGAGGCCACGACACGCTCGGTGGCGTGGCTGGTCGCCTGGGGCGACGCGGGGTTGCAGAAGGCCGCCGAGAACGGCGGGCTGACAACGCTGGAGTATGCCGACCGCGCGTTCGTCAATGTGCTGTTCGGCCTCTACATGAGCAACACCACGGTGGTGTATGGCCAGTGAGCATGGCGTGTGGCTCGTGGCGCTGGCACTGCTGGTCACGTGCGGCTGTTTTGCGCCGCGCGGGTATCTGGTCACCTACAGCACGCGTCCGTATGCGATGCCCGATGACGAGGGATCCAGCCGGTGCGGGCTGAAGTCGTGCAAGG
>Ga0123327_1004341_pt1 | contig 9849 bp, 7 predicted proteins | sample BioC13SIPDNA_4_FD_89701 | JGI IMG/M metagenome (GOLD analysis project Ga0123327, IMG submission 89701) | Anaerobic biogas reactor microbial communites from Washington, USA - Biogas_R1_B C13 SIP DNA | ecosystem: Engineered > Bioreactor > Anaerobic > Unclassified | place: Washington, USA | collected...
TCGCAGACGCGGGTCACGCCGGCGAAAAGTGCAATCACGCCGACGGAGAAATTGGAGCCCCAGATCATCGGGGTGCCGGCGGCCTCGAAGGCGGCGAACACGTCGGAGGCGATGTCGTTCCAGCCGGTGGTCCCGACCACGACGGCCTTGAAGTTCTCCGCGAGGGTCTTATAATTGGCCCGGAAGGCCTCCGGGGTCGTGAAATCGATGCACACGCACGCCCGCGCCACTTCCTTCGGGATGGCGCAGACATCTTCCGACGCGCACACCAGCTCGATGCCGCGCCGCTGCAGGACGGCCTCGACCATGTGGCCCATCTTGCCGTAGCCGCTAATGATAACTTTCATAGATACGGATGTAATTGTCGATTGCTTGCTGGAAGTCCGCCAGGGACAGGTGTTCGTCGTCGCGGTGGGCGACGGTGATGGAGCCGGGACCGCAGATGATCTTCTGCGCGAAGTTCGTCAGGTGCGGGGCGTCGCTGCCGAAGGCGACCGGACCCGTCGGGAAGCCCGGCAGGGTGAGGTAGCGGGCCGGAGCGTCGCCGCCCCGCTCCACGATCTTCAGGGACTGGGAGGCGCGGGCGCGCACCCACTCCGTCACCCTCGCATCGGAGGCGAAGGTGGTCCGGAAATACAGCCGGCAGCCCAGGGACGGGCTGAGGATGTTCTGGGGGTTGTCGCTGCGCAGCAGACCGACGTTCCAGGTGGTGGGGCCGAGCTCCGGATCCTCCGGGAAATCCGCCGCGCGAAGCTCCTCCATGAAGTCCACGAACAGGTCCACGGCGCTCACGCCGTGCTCCGGATAGCCGGAATGGAAGGCGCGGCCGGTGAAGCCCAGCTCAAAGGATTTGGTGCCTTTGGAGGCACTGACCATCTTGTTGTCCGTGGGCTCGCCCACGACCAGCAGGGGCGCGCGGAAGGGCGTCCGGGCGAAAGCCCTGGCCCCCCAGGAGCCCGTCTCCTCGCCGCTCAGGATGAGCAGGGCGAAGTCCCTGTGGCCGGCTTCGGCAAGCCGCAGGCAGGCCTGGTACATGGCATAGAACTGCCCCTTGGCGTCACAGCTGCCGCGTCCGCACACCCGGTCCGACTCGAAGGTCGGGGGGATGAAGGGCGGGACCGTGTCCATGTGGGAACAGAAGACCACGCGGGGCGTGTCGCTCCAGCACAGCAGGACGTTGAGCGTGCCGTCGCCGACCTCGAAGGTCTGCACGGAAGGGGCTTCCAGGTGGGTGGCGAGCCACTCGCCCAGTTCCCGCTCTTTGCCGGAAGTGGAGTCGAAGGACAGGATTTGGCGAAACAGTTCCATACGCTACATCAGGATGTCTTTGATAATGCCGGTGGCGGCCAGGCGGACGCCTTCGCCCGCGCCCTTGATCACGAGCGGGGCGGAATATTCGCTGTGTACGACGGTCACGTTCTCCGTGCCGCTGATCCAATAGAAGGGGCTCTCGGGGCCCACGCGCTGCATCTTGATCTCCGCCCGGTAGCCCAGGCGCGCGGACGGATCGCGCCGCAGCGAAGCCATGAAACGCTGGCGCTGCCCGGCGGCGTCCAGCTCCGCTTCGCGGGCGACGAACTGCGGCTCATACACCGCGAGCTTCCCGTAGAACTCTTCCAGCGGGCAGTCGAAGAACTCCCGGGGCAGCATCGGGACGATCTCCACGTCCTCCGCCTCCAGCGGAACGCCGGCCTCGCGTGCCAGGATCAGGAGCTTGCGCAGCACGTCCTGGCCGCCCAGGTCCGTGCGCGGATCGGCCTCGGTCAGGCCCACGTCCTGCGCCCGGCGCAGCAGGGTGCCGAGACTGTCGCGCTTGGCGCCGTCATAGGCGGTGATGATATAGTTGAGCGTGCAGGACACCACCGCCTCGATGGACTCGATGCCGTCGCTGCAGTTGGCGTCGCTCGCGATGGACTCCAGGATGGGCAGGGACGTACCTACCGTGGTGTCGTAGCGGAAGAAGGCGCCGTTCTGCCGGGCTTCCGCCTTGAGTGCGGCATACTGCACATAGGGCAGGGCCAGGGAACGGCGGTTGGAGGTCACGATGCTGATCCCGCCGCGGAAGATCTCCGCATAGCGCCGGTGCAGCTGCATGTCGTCCGTGCAGTCCACGAACACCGCGCCGCGCGGCGCACAGGCGAGCATCGCGTCGATGAATGCGCCTTCTGCGGCGTTCTCGCCGCCCTCCAGGCGCTTTTCGGCGTCTTCCGGCCGGATGCCGCGCAGGTCCGCCACGAAACGGCGGCTGTCGGACAGGCCGAGAATGCGGATCGAGCGGCCGCGCCGGGTGGCGATGCGCTCGGCGCTCAGGCCGATCAGGCGCACCAGTTCGTGTCCCACCGCGCCGTAGCCGGCCACGAACACCGGAATCACGGTCACGGCCCGCGACTCGAAGAACTCGTGGTGGATGGCCGCCACGGCGGCCTGCTCCACGGTCGGACGGACGCGGATGAAGAAGGCGTCGCCCTCGCCCGTCACTTCGCCCAGAGGCTGGATGCCGGCCTCGGAAAGCGCCGCACAGATGCGTCCCGCCGCGGAGGCGCGGCCGGGGATGGCTTCGCCCACGAGGCACACGGAGGTCTCCCCCTTTTCGGCATGCGTCAGGCTCGTCACGCCCATCCATTCCCCCTCCTTGACGGCGGGACGCCCGGATACGAGCGTGCCGGGGTGCCGGGGGTCGAAGGTGTTGCGGATGCTGAAGGCGATCCCCGCTTCCATCGCCGGCTTCACCGTGGGCGCATAGAGCACCTTGGCGCCGTTCTCGGCGAGGGTCAGGGCGGCCTTGTAGGAGATGTCGGGAATGGTCGCGGCGGCCGGGACCACCTTCGGGTTGGCCGTCATGATGCCCGGCACGTCGGTCCAGATCTCCAGGGTGGAAGCCCTGGCGCCGGCGGCGAACAGGGCGGCGCTGTAGTCGGAGCCGCCGCGTCCCAGCGTGGTCACGCGGCCGTCGCCGTCGGAGGCGATGAAGCCCGGAGCCACGAAGAGGCGGCAATCCGGGGCGCCGTCCACCGCAGAAAGGATCTTGGCGGAGGTCAGCCCCTCGGCCACCACACCTCCGAGGGTGCGCACCAGCTCGCGGGAATCCAGCCACTGCGTTGCCACGCCCTAGCAGGCGAATTTCCGCGCGAGGATCCGCGTGGAGAACAGCTCGCCGAAGGTCACGCAGTCCTCGCCGGGTGCGGCGGACAGCTCCGCGAACAGGCCGTCCAGCTCCTCCGTCATCTCCCGGCGCTCGGCGCCGGTGAACAGGCGCCGGGCCATGCCGTGGTGCCTGCGGCGGAGCGTTTCGATCTGCTGCGCCCGACGCTCCGCATCGGTCTCGGCGCCGATGGCGATCAGCGCATCCGTGCAGCCGCTGACGGCGCTGCAGACCAGGATCGTCCGCTCGCGCGCCACGGCCGGAAGCACAATGTCGATTACCTGAGACATGCGGGTGGCATCCGCCACGGAACTGCCTCCGAATTTGAGTACCTGCATCTTTATTTGCGTTCAATATGGGCGCCGAGCGCATTGAGGCGGCTCTCGATGTCCTCATAGCCGCGGTCGATCTGCTCGATGTTGTCGATGGTGGACGTGCCCTTGGCGGACATCGCCGCGAGGAGCATCGCGATGCCGGCGCGGATGTCCGGCGAAGTCATGCGGCCGCCCCGGAGGCGGATCTTGTGGTCGTGGCCGATCACCACGGCGCGGTGCGGGTCGCACAGGATGATCTGCGCGCCCATGTCGATCAGCTTGTCCACGAAGAACAGGCGGCTCTCGAACATCTTCTGGTGGATGAGCACGCTGCCCTTGCACTGCGTGGCCACGACCAGCATCACGCTGAGCAGGTCCGGGGTCAGGCCCGGCCAGGGGGCGTCGGCGATGGTCATGATGGAGCCGTCGATGAAGGATTCGATCTCGTAGCTCCGCTGCGCGGGAATGTAGATGTCGTCACCGTGTTGCTCGAGCTTCACGCCCAGGCGGCGGAAGCACTCCGGGATGATGCCCAGCTGCTCCCAGCACACGTTTTTGATCGTGAGCTCGCTCTGCGTGATCGCCGCCATCCCGATGAAGGAGCCGACCTCGATCATGTCCGGCAGGATCCGGTGCTCCGCCCCGTGGAGGGATTTCACCCCGTGGATGGTGAGCAGGTTCGAGCCGACGCCCTCGATGCGTGCGCCCATCGCCATGAGCAGCTTGCAGAGCTGCTGCACATAGGGTTCGCAGGCGGCGTTGTAGATGGTGGTCGTGCCCTCGGCGAGCACGGCGACCATGACGATGTTGGCCGTGCCGGTCACGGAAGCCTCGTCCAGCAGCATGTAGCTGCCCTTCATGGAGTGGCCGGAAGAAAGGTTGTAGGCCCGTTTGTCCGTGTCGTAGGCGCATTTCGCGCCCAGGCGCATGAAACCCTCTATGTGGGTGTCCACCCGCCGCCGGCCGATCTTGTCGCCGCCCGGCTTGGGGAAGAAGGCGCTGCCGAAACGCGCGAGCAGCGGGCCCACGACGAGCACGGAACCCCGCAGCTGGGCGCACTTCTGGACGAACTCCGCGCTGTGGATGTAGAACTCGTTGACGTGGTTCGCCGTGAAGGTGTACACCCCCTTGGCGCGGCGTTCCACGCCCACGCCCATGCCTTGCAGCAGGGCGATGAGGTTCTTCACGTCCAGGATCTCCGGGACATTGGAGATGGTGACCGGCTCTGCGGTAAGAAGGACGGCGCTGATCACCTCCAGGGCCTCGTTCTTCGCGCCCTGGGGGAGGATTTCGCCGTGCAGGCGGTGCCCGCCTTCGATGACAAAACTGCTCATATGTGCTCTACTTCCGGGTGGAGGGTGACGCCGAAGCGCTCCTGCACCCCGTTGATGATCCTTTGCTCGAGCGCGAGGACCTCCTGCGGAGAGGCCGTCCCGCTCGCATTGACGATGACCAGGGGCTGGCGCTCATAGACGGCTGCGCCGCCTTCCGCCGCCCCCTTGAAGCCGCACCGGTCGATCAGCCAGGCGGCGGGCACCTTGACCGTGCCGTCCAGCAGGTCGTAGTGCGGCGCAGTCCCGTCGGGGGAGATGCGCGCAAACTGCTCCCGGCTCACGACCGGGTTCTTGAAGAAGCTGCCGGCGCTGCCGATCTCCTCGGGGTCGGGCAGCTTCTGCCGGCGGATGCGCACGATGGCGTCGCGCACCTGCTGCGGCGTCTGCGGCTCCGCGCCCTGCAGGGCATCGCGTACGCCTTTGTAGTCCAGCCGGGGACTGTGCCTGCGCGTCAGCCGCAGCAGCACGCTCGTGACGACGTAGCGCCCCTTGACCTCCGGCTGCTTGAAGAGCGAATCGCGATAGCCGTAGCGGCATTCTTCGCGGGAGAACTTGACCTTCCTGCGCTCCTGCAAGTCGAAGCAAACCACCCCGGAGATGAGGTCCGCCGCCTCCACGCCATAGGCTCCGATGTTCTGCACGGCCGCGGCGCCCACCTCGCCCGGGATGAGCGAGAGGTTCTCGGCGCCCCAGAGGCCGTGGCGGCAGGTCTCCGCCACGAAATGGTCCCAGACCACCCCCGCGCCGACCATCACCGGCACCTCGTCGAGGCCCATGTCGATGTATTTGATGAACTCGATGTTGGAGTGCAGGACCGTGCCCGGGAAGTCCCCGGTGAAGAGGAGGTTGCTCCCCGCGCCGATGTGCAGCAGGGGCTTCGGGAGGCGGTCGAAATTGAGCCCCTCCAGCTCCTTGACGGTCTCGTATTCCACATAGCACGCGCAGGACACCTTCATGCGGAAGGTATTCTGCGCGTGCAAATCGTAGTTCAACTGGATCCTCACGGCTGCGGCGGGGTGTAGGTGGAAGCGAGATACAGCTCCTCCATCTGCACGTCGTCGATCCGGGAAGGGGAGTCGATCATCACGTCGCGGCCCTGGTTGTTCTTCGGGAACGCGATGTAGTCGCGGATCGTCTCCTGCCCGCCGAACAGGGCGCAGACGCGGTCGAATCCGAACGCCAGGCCGCCGTGGGGCGGGGCGCCGAACTTAAAGGCGTTGATGATGAAGCCGAATTTGTATTCGGCGTCCTCCTTGCTGATGCCCAGCACCTCGAACATCCGCTCCTGCATGGCGGCTTCGTGGATACGGATGGAACCGCCGCCGAGCTCGGTGCCGTTCAGCACGAAGTCGTAGGCATTGGCGCAGACGCGCTCCAGGTCCTCTTTCCTGTCGGAATAGAACCACTTCCCGTGCTCAGGCTTGGGGGCCGTGAAGGGGTGGTGCATCGCGTAGAAGCGCTGGTCCTCCTCGCTCCACTCCAGGAGCGGGAAGTCCACGATCCACAGCGGGGCGAAGACCTGCGGATCGCGCAGGCCCAGGCGGCCGCCCATTTCGATACGGAGCACGCCCAGCTGCGTCTGCGTCTTGCGCTTCTCTCCGCATAGGATGAGCACCAGATCGCCCGGCCGGGCCTCACAGGCCTCGGCGACAGCCTTCAGCTGCTCCGGGGTGTAGAACTTGTCCACGCTGGACTTGACGCTGCCGTCGGCGTTCAGCCGGACATAGACCAGGCCCTTCGCACCCACCTGCGGGCGCTTCACCCATTCGGTCAGCTCGTCGAGCTGCTTGCGGGTGTATTCCGCACAGCCCGGTACGGCGATGCCGCCGACGTACGCCGCGCTGTCGAACACGGAGAAACCGCAGCCCTGCACCAGCGGCGTGACCTCGCGGAGCTTCATCCCGAAGCGGATGTCCGGCTTGTCGGAGCCGTAAGCGTCCATGGCGTCGTACCAGCTCATCCGCGGCAGCGGGTCGGGGATGTCCACGCCGAGGGCGTTCCTGAACATCTGGCGCATCATGCCCTCGAAGGTGTTGAGCACGTCTTCCTGCTCCACGAAGGACATCTCGCAGTCGATCTGCGTGAACTCCGGCTGGCGGTCGGCGCGCAGGTCTTCGTCGCGGAAGCAGCGCACGATCTGGAAGTAGCGGTCGTAGCCCGCCACCATCAGCAGCTGCTTGAAGGTCTGGGGACTCTGCGGGAGGGCGTAGAAGGTGCCCGGGTTCATCCGGGACGGCACCACGAAGTCGCGGGCGCCTTCCGGGGTGGACTTGATCAGGTACGGGGTCTCGATCTCCATGAAGCCCTGGGCGTCGAGGTAGGAACGGACCTCCTGGGCCAGGCGGTGGCGCAGGGCGAGGGCGCGCTGCAGGGGCGGACGGCGCAGGTCGAGGTAGCGGTATTTCGCGCGCAGGTCCTCGCCGCCGTCGCTCTGCTCCTCGACGGTGAAGGGCGGGGTGACGGATTTATTCAGGATGCGGATGGCCGCGAGCTTGATCTCGATCTCGCCCGTGGGCATCTTGGGGTTCTTGCTCTGGCGCTCGAGCACATCGCCCGTGGCCTGGATGACGAATTCACGGCCCAGGCCGGAGGCGGTCTCCACCAGTTCTGGGGCGGCGTCCGCCTCCACGACCAGCTGCGTGATGCCGTAGCGGTCACGCAGGTCCACAAAGGTCATGCCGCCGAGTTTGCGGGATTTCTGCACCCATCCCGCGAGGGTCACTGTCTTTCCTTTGTCGGCGAGGCGCAGCTCGCCGCAAGTGTGGGTTCTGTACATATTGTAAGACTGGTTTATTCCAATCTACAAATGTAACAAAAAGCGCCCGTTTTTGCAACGGGCGCTTAGGAGATTCCGGGTCAGGGCGGACCTAGCGCTTATTCAGATCCCACTTGGCGTTGTCGTCCTCAAAGTTGAAGCGCGCCAGGGTGGGAGTGCTGTCGGCCACGGAGTAGAGGCAGAAGCGCTCGGGGTGGTGGCAGCCGGGGATCGCCTTCGGCACGATGCGGAAGGTGCCGTCGATCAGCTGGTCGATGCGCCAGAGCTGCTCGTCCGCGCCGGTGAACGCCGGGGCGGTGGTCAGCTCATGGCCCTCCACGGCCGTCAGGGCGCGGCCGGTGCCTTCAATCACGATCTTGTACCAGGGACCGCCGAGATAGCCGCCGGCCTCGGGCACGGCCTCGATCGTCCACTTCTGGTGGGGACGGGCCATGTAGTCGCTGCAGCGCACGGGGATCTCGCCGGCGGGCCAGCCGCCGATCACCTCCTCGAGCCGCTGGTTCTCGATCACGACGACGGTCTCGTCCTGCTGGCCGAAGAAGCCGCGCATGCCGCCCTGGGCGCGGACGAAGTCCACGGTGAGCTCCAGGGCATAGCCGCGACGGCGGGAAAGGATCTTGTAGTTGCCGTCGCTGACGATCTCGCCGGCCTCCGGCCAACCGTCCTTCCAGAGGATCGGGCGGATGGCAAGCGTGCTGCGGCCGCTCAGGTCGAGGTCCGCCTCCCAGTGGAAGGACATCTTCTCGACGCCCGGCGCCACGATGTAGCGGCCGAAGTGGCCGGCGCCGAAGCGGCGCTCCTCAGCGGCGACGACCATCTTGCCGCCGCCCTTGAGCATGTCACGTCCCACGTTGTCGAGGAACGGACCGTACGGGGTGCGGGAACGGCCCACGACGATGTTGTACGTCGAATTGACGCCGTCGCAGCAGGTGCCGTGGGTGCCGAGCAGATAGTACCAGCCGTCGCGGTACATCATCGTGGAGGCCTCGCAGTCGATGGCCACGTCGATATCCTTGGCGCCCTCTTTGCGGGCACCCGTCTTCGGGTCGAGCTCGACCATGCGGATATTGCCGAAATAGGTGCCGAAGGTGCAGAACAGGCGGCCGTCCGGATCCATCAGGAAGCCGATGTCGATGGCGTCGCAGTCCTCGTCCACCTCGGAATGGGCGACCTCGATCGGGTCGGTGTAGGCGAAGTCCGGGGAATTGGGATCCAGGGTCTTGTTCCACATCGTCAGGATGCGGCCGGCGTGGCCGCCGCCCAGTCCGCCGCCCGTGGCGCTGTAGCCCACGAGGTAGCGGTCACCGATCTTGATCGCGTCGGGCGCGGCACCGCCGCCGGGGCGCACGGCGCCGCTCTCCCACACCCAGCCGTCGGCGGAGATCAGGCCGCCGCCACCGGTGCCGAAGGTGTAGTACTTGCCGTCGCACTCCTGGATGGTGGACGGGTCATGGATATAGGGATGGCCCACCTGGGCCGCCGCAGACATGCAGAACAGGGCGATCGCCCCAACAAGGAAAAGCTTGGTCTTCATATCTTTCGTCATTTATTTCGTAGTGAGGGTGATGTTCTTGACGGGCTTGCCCGCCTCGTCGACGAAGCGGACGCAGAAGTCGCTCATGCCGGGGCCGTTGATGACGGCGCCCCAGATGACGTTGCGGCCTTTCTTGAGGGTCAGGCGGCGGGACATGACGTCGTCAGCCACCATGCGGCGGTCGCCGGACAGGATGACGGCTTCCTCGCCGTTCAGCCACCACATCGAAGCGGAATTGGAACCGACAGCCATGCGGACGTTGGGGATGTCCTCCTCACAGTTGACCACCGTCGCGGCCCAGAAGATGACGCCGTAGCGGTCCTCCGTGAGGTTGGTCGCAAAGCGGAACAACTTGACGTTGAATCGTTTGCTGTCCATTGCGTGCCACTGCAGCCGGACCGTTTTCTTTTCATACGCGGGCGCCTCCATGGAGAACGCCGGACGGCCTCCCTGGAGGTTCACCGGCGGCTGATACTCGACCGTGACCTTGACCTTGGCGCCGTCCTTGGGGAGGACATCGCCCAGCTGGCCCTTGAAGTATTCCTTCGCGAAGGCCTCGCGGATGTAGCTGTCCGTGAAGACGGTGTTGGAGCGGTTGGGTTTGCTGATGGGCTCGAGGAGGAGCCAGCGGCCGAGGAAGCCCTCGGCGTCCGGCGCGGCCGACGGCGTGGTCACGGGGACCAGGTACTTGTCGAGCTGCGTGGAGGAGTCGGCATAGACCTGGGCCCGGCCGGGAACACCCTGCAGCA
>Ga0123327_1004346_pt1 | contig 9841 bp, 6 predicted proteins | sample BioC13SIPDNA_4_FD_89701 | JGI IMG/M metagenome (GOLD analysis project Ga0123327, IMG submission 89701) | Anaerobic biogas reactor microbial communites from Washington, USA - Biogas_R1_B C13 SIP DNA | ecosystem: Engineered > Bioreactor > Anaerobic > Unclassified | place: Washington, USA | collected...
CCACCCCCGCACAACTTCTCAGCCGCCGCCTCCCAAGGCCCCCTAACTGACCGCCTCCGCCACGCACCCGTTGCAAACGACACAGGGTAGCGGAAAATAAGGTTAAACGAGTGTTGCACAATGACAACTGTTTCGTCGAAACGCTCTGACGCAGCGATCTTCAAGCATCCGATACGAAAGCCCCGCCCATGTCACACACTCCCCGTGTCGCTCTGCTGATGGGAAGCTCGCGTTCTTACGAACGAGGTCTCATTCACGGAATCGCCAAATACTCCGCTCTCCACGGCCCCTGGCACTTCTACCGCGACATCCCGTCCGTCGCCGGTGGACGCCAACTGTCGATCCGGGCCCTCAAGGATTGGTCACCCGACGGGCTTATTCTTCGCGAACAGAGGAACATGGACGCCGTCCTCGATCTCGGTTTGCCCATCGTGATCTCCCCTTCTCAGCGGACAATTCCCGGCTATGCAAACATCCGCAGCAACGACGATCGGATCGGGCGGTTGGGCGCCGAGCATCTGATCGACTGCGGCCTGCGGCATTTCGCCTACTGCGGCATGGACCCCATTTTCGTCTGGTCCCGAGGCCGCCGCGACGGCTTCTGCCGCCGGATTGCCGAGATTGGCTTGGAGGTCCACTGCTACGATCCGCCTCACAAGGCTCGGCAATTCGCCTGGTCACGGGAACGTCGCCACATGGTCGCCTGGTTGCGATCTCTGCCCAGGCCGCTGGGGTTGATGGTCTGCAGCGATGATCACTGTCTGTGTGTCATTGAAGCCTGCTCGCTGGCCGATCGCCGGATCCCCGACGACGTGGCGTTGGTGAGCGTCGGCGACGATGAAATGATTTGCGATCTCACCTTTCCGCCCTTGTCGAGCGTCGCCATGGCAACATCCCGCGGCGGATACACGGCCGCCGAGAACCTCGCCCGGCAAATGACGGGCTGTAAGGAAACCCCGGATGTCTTGATCGAGCCGACGGGCGTCGTGCGGCGCAGCTCGTCCGATATTGTCGCTCTCGACGACCGCGAGATCGTAGGCGCCATTCGTTTCATTCAGCAGAACGCCGGACGCCCCTTGTCGGTCGCCGACGTGGTCGGGGCAACGTCGCTGTCGCGCAGAGCCCTCTACGACCGGTTCGCCCGAGCCACTGGACGATGCGTCTCCGAGTACATTCGGGGCGTCCGTGCCGCCCGGGCAGCCCGGCTCCTGCTCGAGACCGCCGCCCCCGTAGCCCAGATCGCCGCCACCCTGCAATTCCCCGACGAGAAGAATTTCGCTCGCTTCTTCCGCCGAGAAAGGGGCCTCAGCCCTCGCGAGTACCGCAACCGGCGGGGCGATCGGCACTCGCCCTGAACCCACGGGAAGACTGACATGCACCGGCGCCCGGTTTCACGCCACTTCGCGGACACGAGAGAAGTCGGTAGAATCGTCTCTGGCAGCGAGTGCCGCACGACTTGACTCAAACCCTGCTTCTTCCACGTACCAAGAATCGAAGGGAGGCTGGCGATGATCGGGGCAGTTTGGAGACGGAGGGCACCAAGCGGCGTGCTTTGGACCTTGGCGGGGGCGATTCTCATTTCGTGGGTCGCCGACACCGCCGTCGCGCAGCAGACCGACCAGGCGCGGCGGCGCCAATTCGTGGAGGGTCTGCTGCAGACGCTGATCGATTCGCAGCTTCCGCCCCGGCAGCCGCCGCCGCCGGTTCCCCCGCCGGCTCCTCCGCTCCGCCCACCGTCGAAGCTCGCCGAAGTCCGCACGGAATTGGATGCGTTCGCCTCCGAATCGCGCGAGCTTCTCAACGCTCTGCAGGCCGACTGGTCGCGGGCCGAGCCGGTCGGTCCGTTGATCGGCGAAACGGCCAAGATACACCATGCCGCCTCGGCCGTGGCCGGAAAGTATCGCCAGTCTCCTCTGTTCGACCTCGCGCCCATCGCCCAGGACTACGGCCTGATCAATCGGGACTGGCGCATCCTGGCCTATCGCATTCAGCAGATCCGTAACCTGAGCCGAAGAGCCTCCGACCTTGTCGGTTCGCTGAACGCTCACGATCAGCGGCTCTGCCGGCTGCTCGAGGTCCAGCCGCAGTTGGACGTTCCATCCCTCGTCCGCCAAACCGCCGCCCTGCTCGTCGACCTCCAGAACCTGGCCGACGATCTGCAGTCCGACCTGCCCCCCTCACCCGAGAAGAGCCGGTTGACGACACTGTGCCGGCAGGCTGCAAGGGGCGGGCGAAACGGCCGAGGCCGTTTCCGGCGGCGCGGCGCACGACGTGATCCAGGAAGCGTACAAGAAGTTCCGCACCGAGTGGAGCGCGCTCGTGGCCGCACTTCGCCCTGTCGATAACCGCTACGTCCAACGAACGGTCCGCCGCGTGTGGCAGAGCGATCGGGTCATTCACGAGTTGCTGTGGATCCCGTACGAGACCGATCGTGCGCACACGATCTACATGGCCCAGGTGCTGCAGGGCCACATCGACACGCTCTACGACACCGTCTCGCTCGAGGACCTCATCGACCTGCCGCCCGCCCGGCAGGTCCTTCCCATCGCCGGCGAGTTCTACGGACTCTGCGAATACTTCATTCTCTGCGCCGAGGGCAAGAACAGCCTCGACGACCTGGCCAAGGCCTATTGGGATCTCGACGCGGCCTGGCCCGGGTTTTCGGACTGCTTCGCTTCCGCCAAGTCGCCCGAGGTGCACCACACGCTGACCGAGATCGAGCAATCGATGTCTGCGCTTCGGCAACTTCTGGGGATCCCGCCCGCGATCGACTGGGAACTGGCCCGGCAACGCAGTTCCCGGCTGGAGTATCTGGCCCACGCCCTGGAGCGCAGCCTGGAATCGACCGCACAGTCGTCCGGCAAATACCCGAGTCACGTGCGCAGCCGGATCACCTCGGCCGCCAACAGGAGCCGGGGCTTCTGCACTTCGTGCAGAGATCTCAACGCCAAGATCGTCGCCAAAACCAGTCCCAAACAGCTCGGTCCGGAGTGTACGGCGTTGGCGCAGGCCTGGGCTCTCGTCCAAAAGGACATGATCTCCGTTTTTCGCGAGGAAGACGTTTTCAGTTCCACCGCCGAAGTCGCCAAGACCCTCGTCGAACTCCAAACCACATTCACTCCGTAGTGCGTCAGAAAACTATGTAGGTACCGGGCGCCGCACGGTTCCTGAAGCTGCCAGAAACATACCACTTCAAGGTACCGTGCAGCGCCCGGTGCCTACTGCTCACTGCTCATGGCTGAAGGCCCACTGCAACTCGAATCCCACCTGGCCCGCTTCCGGCTTTCGGGCTTTCGGCCGGGTCAGGAAGAGGTCATCCGCACCGTCGTCGAGGGGCGCGATTGTCTGTGCGTGATGCCGACGGGCGGGGGAAAGAGTCTCTGCTACCAGTTGCCGGCCCTGGTTCTCGACGGCCTTACGGTGGTCGTGTCGCCGCTTATCGCGTTGATGAAGGACCAGGTCGACCAATTGCGCAAACTCGACCTGCCGGTCACCTTCATCAACAGCAGTCTTTCGCCCGACGAGCAGAATGCGCGGTTGCAGGCGGTCGCGGCGGGCCAGGTCAAGATGGTCTACGCCGTACCCGAGCGATTCCGCAGCCCCCGGTTTCTGGAGGCCGTGCGCGCTGCGGGCTTGCGGCTGCTGGCCGTCGATGAGGCCCACTGCATCAGCCAATGGGGGCACGACTTCCGCCCCGATTACGCCCGGCTGGGCCATTTTCGCGAGGTGCTGGGCAATCCGCCGACCATCGCGCTAACGGCGACGGCCACCGCCGACGTCCGCCGCGACATCATTGAGCAGCTCAAACTCCGCGAGCCGGAGACGTTCATTCGGGGCTTCGCCCGCGAAAACCTCTTCTATCGCGTCACCAAGACCAGCGGCGAGCGAGAGAGGATGGATCGCCTCGTCGAGTTCCTCGAAGAAACGCCGGGCTCCGGAATCATCTACGCGTCGACTCGCCGGCGCACCGAGGAAGTGGCTGAAATCCTGGGCAAGCGGCTCCGGCGTAAGGTGATCGCCTACCACGCCGGCCTGCTGCCCGAACCCCGCAAGGCGGCCCAAGAGGCGTTCATGCGCGGCCAGGTCGAGATCATCGTCGCCACCACCGCCTTCGGCATGGGAATCGACAAACCGGACGTGCGCTTCGTGGTCCACTACAATCTGCCCGGCACGCTCGAAGGCTATTACCAGGAAGCAGGACGAGCCGGACGGGACGGGCTCCCCTCCCAATGCCTGCTCCTCTACAACGCCTCTGATCGCTACATCCAGGAATGGTTTATCGAAAGCGCCTACCCCGGCCCGGAAAACGTCGAACTCGTCTACGAATACCTCGCCTCCGTCGACGCCGACCCGATCGAACTCACTCAACAGGAAATCAAAGAACGTCTGGCTCTCCCCATCGGCGCCGACGGCGTCGGGACCTGCGAGCAGTTGCTCGAATCGGCCGGCGTCCTCCGCCGCCTTGTCGCCTCCGACAACCGGGCGACCGTCCGTCTCGACAGCAATCTGCCCACGCTCGTCGACCTGCTCCCCAAGCGGGCCAACGTCCGCCGTACCGTCCTGCGTGCCGTCGAGCAGATCGTCGGCGGTCGCCGCGGGGAAAGCGTTGCCTTCGAGCCCGTCGAGTTGCAGCGTCTCACCGGTTTGGAGCATCTGTCGATCGCCACGGCCTTGCGCGAACTGAATGAACTCGACGCCTTCGACTACGTGCCCCCCTTTCGCGGACGGGCCATCCGCATGCTCGATCGCGAAACGCCCTTCGATCAACTGGAAATCGACTTCGAGACGATCGAGAAACGAAAGGCGGCCGAATACGAGAAACTCAACCGGATCATCCAGTTCGCCCTCAACGCCTCCTGCCGCCAACAGGCCATCCTGCAATACTTCGGCGAAACCGACGGGCACGACTGCGGCCACTGCGATAATTGCCGGCGCCTCGGCCGCGGCGGCGCAGCGCCCGTTACCGCCGAGTTGAACGACGAAGCGGTCAAGACCATACGAATCGCCCTGAGCGGCGTCGCTCGCGTGCAGCAACGCTTCCGCTGCGGCAAGAACCTGGTCGGCCAGATGCTGTGCGGGTCCAAGGCCGCCAAAATCACCAAGCTCGGCCTCGATCAACTGAGCACATTCGGCTTGCTCGAGCATCTCACTCAAACCGAAGTCGTCGCCCTCCTGGACGCGCTTGTCACCACCGGCCACCTCGCCCAGGTCGACCTCGACCAGTACCGCCCCGTCCTCGAACTCACCGAGGCCGGCGCCGAACTCATGCGCGGGCAGCGAGAATTCGAAGGCGTCCTGCCGCTCCCCCCCGAGATTCTGGCCAAGATCCGCAGAGACCAATCGCCACCGCCCTCGCCGATCGACGCGGAACCGGAGCCGCTCGATGTCGATCCTCAACTCCTCGACCGGCTGAAAATATGGCGCAAACAGAAAGGCTCCCTCACCGGCCAGCCTCTCTACCTGATCCTGAGCAATCGCACCCTCGAAGAACTGGCCGCCGCTCAACCCCGCACTCGCGACGCCCTCCTGGAAATCACCGGCATCGGTCAGCGAAAATTGGATCAATACGGCCACGAACTCCTGGAACTCATCGCAGAGACTCCCACACACCAACCCGAAGCGCAAACGAGGACGGTGGACCAGACAGTGCAGCCCCCTGCCGCAGCGCCAGCGACGACCGTCGACGCCGCATCGCGCCACCCAAGTTGCTACTGGACATGGCGCATGCTCCAGGCCGGCCTGTCCGTGGAAGAGATAGCCGCCGCCCGGGATATATCCATTGAGGCCGTCCGGCGCGAACAAGATCAGGCCAGCCGACTCGGATTCTCTTAGACGCCCTATTGTCAACCGTGCTTCGCAGAATCCGCGTCTGCCCTCTTCTGCCCCCCATTCTAGCTACAGCCCCGGGTCGAATCCTCCGACCAGATTCGGTAGAATGAAGAGTTGATGGTCTTCCAGTCGCCAGGGACGTCATCCAGTCGTGATGCAACCGCCCGGAATCCTGGACTCTGCATCCGGTTGCGCGCCGACCGTGGACCGACGGCCACTCGACCCGAACCTATTGGAAAGAAATCACTTATGGCCAAGAAGCCAGACGAGGGAAAAGCGGCGCCCCAGCGACCAGTTTCGAGTCGGCGCCCGCCCACCACGTCGATGTGGCTGCTGCTGGTGGCGGCAATCGTCGTCATCTTGATCGCGTTTTTCGATGGCCAGTCGCGTCGATCGGAGATCACCTGGGGGATGTTTCGCGCCCAATTGGAGGAAGGCGGCGGCAACATTGCCGAGGCCCACGCCAAGGGCATGGAAATCTCCGGCAAGTTCAAAGAACCGCCCATCGATCCCAAGGCCGACAAACCCGGCAAGAAACTCCAGAAGGAGTTCTTCACCAAGATCCCCATCTTTGTGCTCGAGGACCCCGAGTTCGACAACAAGCTCTACAAGGCCTTGGGCGACAAGTACTCGGCCGAGGAACCGACCGACACCTCGGCCGCCCTGCTGTGGGTCTCGCTGCTGGTCACTGTGGCCCTGTTCGTGGGCATCTGGATCATGATCCGCCGGACCCAGGCCATGTCGAGCGGCATGCTTACGGGCTTCGGCAAGAGCCCGGCTCGCCGCTACCAGGGTGGCGACAAGCCCGTCACCTTCGAAGACGTGGCCGGACTTGAATCGGTCAAGAACGACCTGGAAGAAGTCGTCGAGTACCTGAAGAATCCGGCCAAGTTCCAGCGTCTGGGCGGGCGAGTGCCCAAGGGCGTCCTGCTTGTCGGCCCGCCAGGTACCGGCAAGACGCTTCTCGGGCGCGCCGTGGCGGGCGAAGCCAAGGTGCCCTTCTTCTCCATCAACGGCTCCGAGTTCATCCAGATGTTCGTCGGTGTCGGCGCCAGCCGCGTGCGCGATCTGTTCTCCACCGCCAAGGAGAGCGCCCCCGCCATCCTGTTCATCGACGAAATCGACGCCGTCGGACGCCACCGCGGTACCGGCCTTGGCGGCGGACATGACGAACGCGAGCAGACCCTCAACCAGATCCTGGGGGAGATGGACGGGTTCACCCAGTCGGAGTCCGTCATCGTCATGGCGGCCACCAACCGCCCCGACGTGCTCGACCCTGCCCTGCTCCGGCCGGGTCGGTTCGATCGGCACATCACGGTGGATCGTCCCACGTTGAAAGGGCGCGTGGCGATTTTCAAGGTCCATTCCCGCGAGGTGCCGCTGGCCAACGACGTCGATCTGGAACGGCTCGCCGCCGCCACCGTCGGGCTCACGGGCGCCGACATTCGCAACCTCGTCAACGAGGCCGCCCTGTGGGCGACCCGCGAGGGCAAAGACGCCGTCGACATGAGCGACTTCGAATATGCTCGCGACAAGATCCTCATGGGCTCGAAGCGAGAAGATCTGCTCACCGGCGAAGAGAAGTTGATGACGGCCTATCACGAAGCCGGCCATGTGCTCCTGTCCTGGCTGGTGAAGGGTTCCGATCCCGTCCACAAAGTCACCATCATCCCCCGCGGTCGAGCCCTGGGCGCCACCCAGGTCCTTCCGGAAGAAGACCGTTACAACATCTCGGCCCACGACATCCACACTCGGTTGGCCTTCATTCTCGGCGGCCGGGCGGCGGAGAAACTCCAGTTCGACCAGTACACGGCTGGCTGCGAAGACGACCTGAAACGAGCCACCGGGCTGGCCCGCCGAATGGTCACCCACTGGGGCATGAGCGAGCGGCTCGGACCGGTTGCCTACCGCAACGGCGAGCACCATCCGTTCCTCGGCAAGGAGATGGCCGAGCCGCGGGAATACAGCGAGCACACCGCCCAGGTGATCGACGAGGAGATCGGGCGAATTCTGAACGAAGCCTTTGCCCGGGCCATGGAAGTCCTGACCGAGCACCGCGACAAGCTCGAAACGCTGGCCAAGGCCCTCGACCGCGACGAGGAACTCGACGAACACGAAATCGAGGCCCTGATCGGTCCTCCCGCCTACGATCGCAAGAAAGACAAAGATCGCGTCGATGCCGAACCGGTGGAAGCGGAAGCGGTGGAATCAGCGGCAGCCCAGTCTGCGTCGAGCGACACGTCAGCGAAAGGATAGCAGGAGCATGTTCGGACACTGCGTCTACTTCACACTCAAGGACAAGAGTCAGCCGGCCGTCACCGAACTGATCGACGGTTGCCACAAGTACCTGGCCCCGGTCCCCGGCATTGTCTTCTTCGCCGCCGGCGCCCGGGCCGAGGAGATGCAGCGGCCGGTGAACGACCGCGACTTCGACGTCGCCCTCCACGTCGTCTTCACCGACCAGGCCGCCCACGAAGCCTACCAGATCCACGAAGACCACGCAGCCTTCATCCAGAAGTACTCCGCAAACTGGGAGAAAGTTCGCGTGTTCGACGCCCAGGTGACGGGAGTGAAGTAGGCCGGATCATCGCGCAGAGGTCTCCGGCGGCTAACCGCCTTCGTAGATCACCGGTCGGTATCTGGGCGGTGGAACGGGTTTGCCCGACTGTCGCCCCTCAGCGTGGACCGGTATGTCAGGGCTTTGAGAGTAGTTCGGCGTTGTCGACCCACATCACTAAGAAGGGTCGTGCCGCATCTCGCTTCTTCATGACGATCATGAACGGGCGGTCGAAGACGTAATGAAGTGGTCCAGATGCACAAGTCACCTGCGCCTCCGAGGCCAACGCGGCACCACTGCGATCCAGCCTGAAGCGAACGGTCTGCATCGCCTTGATGATGAAATAGTCACTGAATCCCGCGTTCAGAAACTGCTTGTCGCTTCCTTCGAGTTCCGCGAATCGGTGTCGCACCTCCCAATTCAGATTAGGGACACACAATACGTCGTTTATCCCGAGACTTGAGTCAGACTCTGCATCAGGCTGCCGCGCACACCCCAGCACCTTCGCTTCCATGTCGTCAAGGGTCTCTGCCAGCGTCGCCTTCGGCGGGATGCAGGCAACCACGATCTGGTTGGGTGACGAACATCGGCACAGATCTATCACGAACTCTTCAGGCTGTTCAGCACCCGTTTCCAAGCAACGACAATAAAGCACGTCAACCTGGTCCCGCAACTCTTCATGTGCCGACTCATGCTTCTCCTCGATACCGAACGAAGTGACTTCCACTTCCTTTCCCGAGGAATCTCGAAAGCGGAATGCTTCGCTGCCGTCGAAGAAGGGTACGGTGAAGTCCGCGCTGGCTTCCAGGTAAGCGTAGGCAAGGATGTCGTTCGGGTCCATCGGGTCGATCTCAACGGCTTTCTGGAACATCCTCGCCATTTTCGATTCGACCTCGTCCGCAATGCCGTCCTTGGCAAATCCTGCCAGGGCCAGGTAAGAGCCGAGCGGCAAATCGTCCTCCCCGAATTTCGCCTGGTTGAGCCGCGACGCGACCGCTTCGGCCCCCTTAACGTCGGGTGGCTGCCCGAGAATGTCTTTTGCGAGGCGGTTCCAGGCAAGTTGAAACGTGCCACACCAAATGACATTCATGTCTTTGGGCATGGGCGTATCCAACGTGGGAACGACGACCGACTGTCGAAGGTCGGTCGACTCGCCGATAAAGGCGATGGGCGGCGGCTCATACGGGCCCTTGATCCGCGGGTGGAACACCCGGGCCAGGTGCGGCTTCCAAGGGATGATCCCGCAGCCACCGACAAGAAGAAGGCTCACAACAAACGCGAAGCCGAAACGCACCGACACGACGGGTACGCTCCTGTGAAATCCGCAAGTCATGCGAGCCAGGAGGCCTGCAATCAGGTACCACTGCAGGCCGCCCAAGAGAACAAGTATCGTGACCACCCATGCTGCTTCGATTATCGGGTAGTTCGTCAGGAACACGCCCGCAGTGAAGCGAG
>Ga0123327_1004351_pt1 | contig 9836 bp, 9 predicted proteins | sample BioC13SIPDNA_4_FD_89701 | JGI IMG/M metagenome (GOLD analysis project Ga0123327, IMG submission 89701) | Anaerobic biogas reactor microbial communites from Washington, USA - Biogas_R1_B C13 SIP DNA | ecosystem: Engineered > Bioreactor > Anaerobic > Unclassified | place: Washington, USA | collected...
CACCATTCTCGACGCCCTGCGTACCCTCGGGGTCAGCATCGAGGGCGACTCCCTGCCGTTCACCGTCACGAGCAACGGCACCCCGGAGGGCGGCGTCGTCGAGATCGACGCCTCCGGCTCCTCCCAGTTCGTCTCCGGCCTGCTGCTCGCCGGCCCCCGCTTCACGAAGGGCATCACCGTCCGCCACGTCGGCGGCCGCCTGCCCTCCCTGCCGCACATCGAGATGACCGTCGACATGCTCCGCAAGGCGGGCGTGAAGGTCGACGTCACCGAGAACTCCTGGAAGGTCCACCCCGGCCCCATCCAGGGACGCACCTGGCACGTCGAGCCCGACCTTTCCAACGCCACCCCCTTCCTCGCGGCCGCCGCCGTCACCGGGGGCACCGTCCGCGTGCGCGACTGGCCGCTGGACACCACCCAGCCGGGCGACGCGATCCGCCTCATCCTCGAGACCATGGGCTGTGAGGTCGACATCCTCACCGCCGACTCCGGTCCGGGACACGACCTGCAGGTCACCGGCCCCGATGCCGGCGTGCTCAGGGGCATCAGCCTGGACATGTCCGACATCGGTGAGCTCACCCCCACCGTCGCCGCCCTGGCCACCCTCGCGTCGACCCCCTCCGAGCTCACCGGCATCGCGCACCTGCGCGGCCACGAGACGAACCGTCTCGCGGCCCTCGCCGCCGAGATCAACAACCTCGGCGGCAACTGCGAGGAGCTGCCCGACGGCCTCCGCATCACCCCGACCGTGATGAACGGCGGCGTGTGGCACTCCTACGCCGACCACCGCATGGCCACCGCCGGCGCCATCATCGGCCTGCGTGTCGACGGCGTCGAGGTCCACGACGTCCAGACCACCGCGAAGACGCTGCCGGGCTTCGAGACGATGTGGGAGGACATGGTCGCACGTGGGTAGGACGCAGGCCTCATGAGTAGACGACAGTGGGACGAATCCGACGTCCGCATCCGCCCCTCCCGGCGCGGCACCCGTCCGCGCACCAAGGACCGGCCCGCCCATGACGACGCCGAGTTCGGCATGGTCGTGACCAAGGACCGGGGCCGCTGGGGCGTGGTGCTCGACGGCCGGGAGGACCCCATCGTCACCATGCGGGCCCGCGAGATGGGCCGCACCCCCGTCGAGGTCGGCGACCGCGTCGGCGTCGTCGGCGACACCTCCGGCCGCGAGGGCACCCTCGCGCGCATCGTCAAGCTCGAGGAACGCACCTCCGTTCTCCGCCGCACCGCCGACGACACGGACCCCTACGAACGGATCGTGGTGGCCAACGCGGAGCAGCTGCTCATCGTCAGCGCCGTCGCCGATCCCCCGCCGCGCTCCGGCTTCGTCGAGCGTGCCCTCATCGCCGCCTTCGTGGGCAACGTCCAGCCCGTCCTGTGCCTGACCAAGTCGGACCTCGCCGACCCGGCGCCGTTCGCCGCCGAGTTCGCCGACCTCGACGTCCCCGTGGTCATCGCGGGTGTCGACGACCCCCTCGACCCCGTCACCGACCTGGTCGCCGGGAAGGTCACCGCCCTCGTCGGCCACTCCGGCGTGGGCAAGTCCACGCTGGTCAACCGCCTCGTCCCCGACGCCTACCGGGAGACCGGCGAGGTCTCCGGCGTGGGCAAGGGCCGCCACACCTCCACCCAGTCCGTCGCCCTGCGCCTACCCGGTGAGGACGGCGGCTGGATCATCGACACTCCCGGCATCCGCTCCTTCGGCCTGGCCCACGTCGACGACGACACCGTCATCCGGGTCTTCGACGACCTCGCGGCCGCCGCCGAGGACTGCCCCCGCGGCTGCTCCCACCTCGGTCCCCCGGCCGACCCGGAGTGCGCCCTGGACGACTTCGAGCCGGACACTGCCTCGGCGCGGCGCCGTGACGCGGTACGGAAACTGCTGGAGGCGCTGCGCTCCAAGGAGGAGTGGGAGCTGTGACCCCGCCCCGGTCGCGTCCTCGTCTGCGGACTGACTGGGCGTTGTCTGCGGACTCACGCACACTGTCCCGCCGGCCCTGTTTCCGCGGCAGGTGACGCACCTACGCTGTGGTCATGGCACAACGATACGAACTGAACTACGGCTGGGCCCGCATCGGGCCGACGCAGTGGAGCGAGGACTCCGTGGTCACCCTGCAGGTGGACCTGCACTCCCACCACCGGGGCGATGAGGTGTGGGAGGCACTGACCGCCTGGCGGGACGCACTGCCCCGGGAGGGCGGCGTCACCCACGCCGGCGGGTGCGAGATCCCGGACCTGCTCCGGCTCAACGACCTGCACACCACCGCCTGGATCGTGTCGCAGGGCGAGGACGCCTTCGACTCGATCGCCCACTGGGCCGGGAAACTGCACGCGGTGGCGGAGGGCGCGGACGCCGAGGTCGAGATCACCTGGACCGAACTCCCCCACCGCTGAACCACGGAAGACGCCCCGCCCTCCCCGGGACAGGCCGGGGAGGGTGGGGCGTCGACAAGCAGGAGCCTAGACGGCCTTCTGGGCCTCGGCGGCGGCGACCTTCCGGCGCCACTCGGGGGTGCGGCCGGTGAAGTTGAGCATGGCCTCCTTCACCGTCGGACGCAGCTGGGCCAGCAGCGGCAGACCGGTGCGCAGGCCGGCACGCTGACCGTTCTCGTCGGCGCCGACCCAGAGCTTCTCTGAGACCTCCGGGTACTTGGTGAACGCCGCGTTGGAACGCACCTCGGGGGCGTTGTCGCGGTCGGCGGCGAGGTACTTGTTCGGCAGGGTCAGCTTGAGCAGGGTCTTCTGGACCTTGAGCAGCTGCACCGGGAAGGAGTCGGTGTTGTAGGGCAGGTCGAACTCCTCGCAGATCGCCTCGACGCGCTTGCCGATCTCCGCCAGGCGGTTGGACGGCATGTCCGGGTAGAGGTGGTGCTCGATCTGGTAGTTCAGGTTGCCGGACAGGATCGTGAGGATCTTGCCGCCCCGGAAGTTCGCGGAGCCGAGCATCTGACGGAGGTACCACTCGTCGCGGGTCTCGTTCTTCCACTGCTCCTTGGTGAAGGTCTCGGCCTCGTCCGGGAAGTGGCCGCAGAAGATGACGGCGTAGGCCCACACGGAACGCACGAAGTTGGCGGTGGCGTTGGCGGAGACGGTGCGCATGAAGTTCGGGCCGGACAGGGCCGGGAAGAGCACGTAGTCACGCAGGCCCTGGGTGCCGGCCTTGCGCATGGTCTCCCAGAACTTCGGGGCGGTCTCCTTCCAGGTGGCGCGGCCGGCGGCGACCTTGCCCAGCTCCACGTCGTAGAAGCCGACGGCCCACTGGAACAGCGACGCGAGGGTCACGTTGATGACCGGCTGGAAGGCGTGCATGGGGGTCCACTTGCGGTCACGGGTGACGCGCAGGACGCCGTACCCGACGTCGGTGTCCATGCCGAGGATGTTGGTGTACTTGTGGTGCGCGAAGTTGTGGGTGTGCATCCACTGGGAGGAGGGGCAGACGTTGTCCCACTCCCAGGTGGTGGAGTGGATCTCCGGGTCGTTCATCCAGTCCCACTGGCCGTGCATGACGTTGTGGCCGATCTCGAGGTTCTCGAGGATCTTGGACAGCGACAGCAGCGCGACGCCCGCGAGCCAGGCCGGGCGCCAGCCGGAGAAGATCAGGGCGCCACGGCCCGCGATCTCCATGTAGCGCTGGGTGCGGATGAGGCTCTTGATGTAGCGGACGTCCTTCTCGCCGAGGTCCGCCTCGAACTCCTCCTTGATGGCGTCGAGGCGACGACCGATCTCACGGATGTCCTCGTCGGTGAGGTGGGAGTATGCCTTGATGTTGTCGATAGCCATGGTGAGGTCTCCTTATGCGTCGATGGTGACGTCGCCGGCGGCCACGCCGACGCAGGTACGGATGCGGGAGCCGGGCTCCTTGGTGTCGCCGGTGCGCAGGTCGTGGACGTGGCCGTCGACAAGCTCACGGACGCAGGTCTGGCAGATGCCCATGCGGCAGCCGAAGGGCATCTGGACGCCGGCGGCCTCGCCGGCCTCCAGGATGGTGGTGGCACCGTCGACGGTGGTCTGCACACCCTGGCGGGCGAAGGTGATCGTGCCGCCCTTCGCGTCGGAGGCGCGGTCGAGGGTGAAACGCTCGACGCGGATCTCGATGTCGTTGTCGGAGGCCCAGGACTCGAGCTCGTCGAGCATGGTGGCCGGACCGCAGGCGTAGACGACGCGCTCCCGGAAGTCGGGGACCAGCTTCTCCAGGACCTGCGGAGACACGCGGCCCTCCTCGGAGGTGACCTGGATGTGGGCGTCGTAGTCCGCGAGGACGTCCTCGAAGATGAGGTCGGAGCGGTTGCGCACCGAGTGGACGACCTTGATATCGGTGCTGTCGCGGCGGCCCTCCATGCTGCGGAGCATGGCGATGACCGGGGTGACGCCGGAACCGGCGGTGACGAACAGCAGCTTCTCCGGCAGCGGGTCGGTGAGGTGGAAGTCACCGGCCGGGGCGGCCAGGCGCACGTTGATGCCCGGGCGGGCGGTGCCGACCAGGTGGGTGGAGAGCTTGCCCTTCTCCACGGCGCGGATGGTGATGGAGAACAGTCCGTCGCGGGTGTCCGGGACGTTCGTCAGGGAGTAGGAGCGCCAGGTGTAGCGTCCGTCGACGCGCAGACCGATGCCGATGTACTGGCCAGCCTCGAAGGTGACGGGCACGCCCCAGCCGGGGCGGATGACCAGGTGGATGGTGTCGTCCGGGCAGCGTTCGACACTCTCGATCTTGCCGCGCAGTTCGCGCTTCGACCACAGCGGGTTGGCCAGGACGGTGTAGTCGTCCGGCAGCAACGGGGTGGTGAATCGGCGCAGAATGCCGCGGAAGCGTGCGAGTCCATCGGGCGATTCGGTCATCGGCCCCTCCTTCAGTCAGTTGGTTACGTCAGCGTAGCCTACGCCAACGTAACCCCCTTGTCCATCACCGGACGAAACCAATTAGAGGAGCTCTATGAGAAACGGCAGCTCAGTCGGGTCGTAGAAGGCCATGAAGTTGTCCTGGGCGTCCCCCACGGTCAGCTCCGCGTCCTCGTCACCGAGATCCGCCGCGTCGACCGCCGCGATGGCCGCCTTCGTCGCCTCCTCGGACTCCTCGGTGTCGATGTGGATCGCGGCGATGTCCTCCACGCGGATCTGCGCGGGGCTCAGCGACACCACCGACTCGCCGTTCTCCGGCGTCAGGGTGACCACCTCGTCGGCCACGTCGACGGACACGACCACGCGGCGGTACGGGAAGGTCTCCTCGTCGCCGATGGCCAGCAGCCGCAGCGAGGCCTCCGCCGCGTCGAGGAAGGCGGCGTAGCCGATCTCGTCCTCGTCGCCGGAGGTGTAGAACTCCAGCAGCGCGGGAGTGGCCGCGAAGCCCCAGCCGGAGCGTGCCGACATCACGCCGGTCTCATGCAGCCCGGTGAGCATGGCGAAGGTCGCCGGCAGGTAGACGCGCACCTAGAACTCGCCCTCGATGTCGAAGATGGAGCAGATCTCGATGACCGCGCGGTCGAAGACCTGGTACAGCACGCCGACCAGGCCCGCCTCGACGGCGCCACGCACGTTGAGGATCGAGTCGTCGACGTGGACGCAGTCGTTCATCGGCAGGTCGAGGGCGGCGGCCGCGGCGGCGAACGCCTCCGGCTCCGGCTTCTCGGCGCCGACCTCCCCGGAGAGCACGACGGCGTCGACGATGCCCTTGAACTCCCACTCACGGATGTGCTCGGCCCCCGGGCCGCCCGGGTCGTTCGAGAGGATCGCGGTGGAGACACCGTTCGCCTTCGCCGCCGCGAAAAGCTCACGCCAGCGGCGCTGATCCTCCTCAGGTCCGTCCAGTACCCCGACAAAGTCGACGATCAGTCCACGCACTCGCTGCTCCCTCATGTCAATTCGCTTACTACGTGCCACAATGATACCCAGCCCACCCCGCGTCCGTGCCCGGTGACCCACTGGAGCAGCCATGTTGTCCCCCGTCCCCGGCCTCACGCACCTCAAGGTACTCACTCCCGCCCCACCACCCGCAGACGCCACTCCTCCCCCGCCCCCGCCCCGCGGAACCGGCGTGCAGCGCCGCGCGGAGGCTCTCGTGCGGATCGCCCTGGAGTCCGCCTTCGGCATGCGCCCGCTGCCGCACCTGCGCCCCACCGAGTTCGACGGGCCCGTGCGCGTGCACGTCGCCGCGCGGCAACGGCAGGGGATGCGGGGGCAGGTGCGCCTCGACACCCTCCACCTGCGTGCCGACGGCGAGGTCTTCGGCACCGCCGTCTCCGGCGGCCGCGCCCACGCCTTCACCGGCCGCGTCGCGCAGCGGCGGCTGGTCAGCTTCCGGGTGCTGTGAGGGCCTGCCCGGCGCGGTAGACCGTCTCCTCGTCGTGGTGGCGTCCGATGACCTGCACCCCGACGGGCTGGCCGTCGATCTCTCCGACCGGCACCGTCAGAGCCGGATGGCCGGTGAGGTTCGCGGGGACGAGCAGCGCGGTGAGGTCCCCGCGCAGGGAGAGCCCCGGGGAGGGCAGGGTCGGCGCGAGGATGACGTCGACCTCGCCGAGCGCACGGTCGAGGTCCGCGCGGACGAGCTCCCGCACCCGGAGCGCCTCGAGGTAGTCCACCGCGGAGACGATCTCCCCGAGCTGGAGGTTGAGCCGCACCGGCAGGGAGATGTCCTGCGGGCGTTCCTGCAGCGTGCGGTGGTGGATCGCCGCGGCCTCCGCCAGGGCGATGGTGGACGTCGCCCAGGAGGCGTCGCGCAGGGCGGGCACGGACACGGGACGCACCTCCCACCCCGGCTTCCCGACGACCGCGTGGAACAGCTCCGCCACCCGCTTCCCGACGCCCGCCAGGAGGTGCTCCTCCTCCACGCCGATGACCAGCGGCGGCCCGCCGGAGGACCGGTAGGTGCGGCCGGTGAGCGCGCCGAGCACCGCGGCGTTGTCCGCGACGGAACGGGTCAGCGGGCCGAGGCACCCGAGGGTCGGGGCCAGCGGCACGTCCCCGTGGGTGGGTACCAGCCCGTGCGTCGGCTTGAGTCCCACCACCCCGCACACCGCGGCGGGCAGGCGGATGGAACCGGCGGCGTCCGCCCCGAGGGCCGCGAAGGCCAGGTGCCCGGCCACGGCCGCCGCGCTGCCGCCGCTGGAGCCGCCGGCCAGCGTGCCGAGGACCCGCGGATTGCGGGCCGGACCGTACCAGGGGTTGTCACCGGTGACGCCCCAGGCGTACTCGTTCATCTGCAGCTTGCCCAGGATGACGCAGCCCGCCGCCCGCAGCCGCGTCACCACCGTCGCGTCATGGGGCGCCACGAAGTCGCGGTGGGTCCGCGAACCGAGCGTGGTCACCTCGCCGCCGACGTGGATGCTGTCCTTGAGCGCCACCGGCACGCCGTGCAGCGGCCCCCGGGACCGGCCCGCCGCCAGCTCCGCGGTGAGGGTGCGGGCCTCGGCGCGGGCGGCGTCGTGACGCACCGATATATAGGCCCCGATGCCCGGGTCCTGGGCGTCGATGCGGGCGAGCTGGGCGTCGACAAGCTCGACCGGCGTGATCTCGCCGGCGGCGAGGGCGCGGCCGGCGGTGAGGGCGTCGTCGAGAAGCAGCTCAGTCACCGGCCCACTCCTCCGGCCCCGGGCTCGGCGGGCGCAGCTCGCGGAGCGCGCGGTGCCGCTCGGCGAGCACCTCGGCCTCCCCCTCGGTGACGGGGATGCCGCGGCTGAGCAGCAGCTCCCGGACCAGATCGTCCACGGGAGGCTAGACCTGGGTGGTCTCCGGCTCCGGCTGCGGCTCGAACTGCTTACGCAGCATGAAGAGGTTACGCACCGTGTCCTCCTTGATGCCGTCCTTCATGCCGTTGAACATGTCGCCGCCCTCCTTCTGGTACTCGACCAGCGGGTCGCGCTGCGCCATGGCACGCAGGCCGATGCCCTCCTTGAGGTAGTCCATCTCGTAGAGGTGCTCGCGCCACTTCGTGTCGATGACCGGCAGGATGACCATGCGCTCGATGTTGCGCATCTGGGCCTCGCCGCCGAGGCGGGAGACGTTGGCCTCCAGCTCGTCGTACTGGGCGTTCGCGTCGGCGAGGAGGGCCTCCCGCAGCTGGTCGGCGGTGAGCTCGCCGTTGTTCTGCTCCAGCAGGGACTGCCAGGTGAACGTCGGGCCGTAGAGGGACTCGAGGGCGTTCCACAGCTGGTCCAGGTCCCAGTCCTCGACGTAGCCGACGGCGGTGGCGCCGTCGACGTAGGCGGAGACGGTCTCGTCGATCATGTGGCGGATGTACTCGCGGATGTCCTTGGACTCGAGGATCTCGCGGCGCTCGGCGTAGATGACCTTGCGCTGCTCGTTGAGCACCTCGTCGTACTTCAGGACGTTCTTGCGCATCTCGAAGTTCTGGTTCTCCACCTGCGCCTGCGCACCCTTGATGGAGTTGGTGACCATCTTCGCCTCAATCGGGACGTCGTCCGGGACGTTGAGGCGGTTCATCATGTTCTCCATGGTCTGGCCCACGAAACGGACCATGAGCTCATCGCGCATGGAGAGGTAGAAGCGCGTCTCACCCGGGTCGCCCTGACGGCCGGAACGACCACGCAGCTGGTTGTCGATGCGGCGGGACTCGTGGCGCTCGGTGCCCAGGACGTAGAGGCCGCCGGCCTCGCGGACCTTGTCGCCGAGCTCGTTGGCGCGCTGGCGGGCCTTCGGCAGTTCCTCGTCCCACGCGGCCTGGTAGGCCTCCTCGTCCTCGAAGGGGTCGAGGCCACGCTCACGCAGCTTGATGTCGAGGATGACCTCGGGGTTGCCGCCGAGGACGATGTCGGTACCACGGCCGGCCATGTTGGTGGACACGGTGACGGCACCGGGCAGGCCGGCCTGCGCGATGATCTGGCCCTCCTGCTCGTGGTGCTTCGCGTTGAGCACCTTGTGCGCGATGCCGCGGCGCTGCAGCAGCTCGGACAGGTACTCGGAACGCTCGACGGAGGTGGTGCCGACCAGCACCGGCTGGCCCTTCTCCACACGCTCCGCGATGTCGTCGGCGACGGCCGCGAACTTCGCCTCCTGCGTCTTGTAGACGCGGTCGGTGAGGTCCTGGCGCTGGTTCGGGCGGTTCGTCGGGATCGGGACGACGTCGAGCTTGTAGATCTGGTGCAGCTCGGCGGCCTCGGTCTCGGCGGTACCGGTCATGCCGGCCAGCTTGTCGTAGAGGCGGAAGAAGTTCTGCAGCGTGATCGTCGCGAGGGTCTGGTTCTCGCTCTTGATCTCCACATTCTCCTTGGCCTCGATGGCCTGGTGCATGCCCTCGTTGTAGCGGCGGCCGGCGAGGACACGGCCGGTGAAGGAGTCGACGATGAGGACCTCGCCGTTACGGACGATGTAGTCCTTGTCGCGGACGAACAGCTCCTTCGCCTTCAGCGCGTTGTTCAGGTAGCTGACCAGGGTGGAGTGCTCTGGCGCGTAGAGGTTGTCGATGCCCAGCTGGTCCTCGACGTACTCGACGCCCTCCTCGAGCACACCGACGGTGCGCTTGCGGTGGTCCACCTCGTAGTGGATGCCGTCCTTCATGCGCGGCGCCAGGGTGGCGAACACGTGGTAGAACTGCGAGGATCCGTCCACGGGACCGGAGATGATGAGCGGGGTACGGGCCTCGTCGATGAGGATCGAGTCGACCTCATCCACGATGGCGAAGTTGTGGCCGCGCTGGACCAGCTCGCTGAGGCTGCGGGCCATGTTGTCACGCAGGTAGTCGAAGCCGAGCTCGTTGTTCGTGCCGTAGGTGATGTCCGCCGCGTAGGCGGCACGACGCTGGTCCGGCTGGAGCTCGGAGAGGATGACGCCGACCTCGAGGCCGAGGTAGCGGTGGACACGGCCCATCA